>Ga0187864_10001859_pt1 | contig 19303 bp, 14 predicted proteins | sample June2016WEW_11_4_FD_132985 | JGI IMG/M metagenome (GOLD analysis project Ga0187864, IMG submission 132985) | Peatland microbial communities from SPRUCE experiment site at the Marcell Experimental Forest, Minnesota, USA - June2016WEW_11_40 | ecosystem: Environmental > Terrestrial > Soil >...
AAAACGACAGTCAAAAATCGATCATAAAAGGCCCATGCAAGTGCGAATCAGCCGGCGGGAGCGGGGACTCCCTAAGAATTGAAGGGTTGGGTGAATGGGAAAGCGATTCGCCGGGAATTGCTGAGTGCGCGAGTTGAACCTTGCCCGCCGCCTCTCGTTCGTACTATAATTAGAGGACTAACGTGTCGAATAAGCCCGTAGGGGAAAATCTTCCAAAGGAGCATACATGGCCGAAATAGAGCTGCCAAATACCGAGGAACTTGAAGAGTTCAAGGCAAAGAGGTTTACGAGGCGGGTTGCCCTTACCACCGCTCTGTATGCAGTCATTCTGGCCGTCACGGCCCTGGGCGGCAACAATTCCATGAAGGAGATGCTCCTGGCACAGCAAGAGGCGGCAAATCGGTGGGCGTTTTATCAGGCCAAGAACATGAGAGAGAACCTTTACAAAATACAGAGATCGAACCTCGAAGCCGATTTTCAGGAACGGGCGGAACACTTGAAGCCGGAAGCGCGAGCGCGGTTTGAGAGCAGGATAAAGGAAGCCGGAGACGAAGAGGTCAGGTACGCAACGGAAAAGAAGGATATCGAGGGTGAGGCGAAAAAGGCAGAGCAGGAGCGCGACCTGAACAAGAAGAAGAATCCTTACTTCGATTTTGCCGAGGTATTGCTTCAGATATCCATTGTTATGGCCTCAATCGCCATCCTCTCTTCGTCACGCCCCGTGTTCCGCTTCTCCCTCGCAGTTGCAGCGGTGGGCGGGATTCTCTCTTTCAATGGGTTCACCCTGGTATTCCGCGTTCCTTTTCTGGGGTGAAGTAACCCGGCCGGTTCTCAATACTGCCGTGGACATATCGGGCAGCGTGATTATGGTATACTGAAAACAGCATACAATGCAGTCTCTCTAGAAAGGATTTGAAATAACGATGGGCAATGAACCGAACAAGGTTATTTACTCCATGATCGGGGTAAGCAAATATTACGACAAAAAGCCGGTTTTGAAAGATATCTATCTCTCCTATTTTTATGGAGCAAAGATCGGTGTTCTTGGTCTGAACGGATCAGGGAAAAGCTCCCTTCTCCGTATTCTGGCGGGAACGGATAAAGAGTTCAACGGCGAGACGGTCCTTGCTCCCGGCCACACCGTAGGGTTCCTTGAACAGGAGCCGAAACTGGATGATGAAAAGACGGTGCGGGAGACTGTGGAAGAGGGGGTGCATGGAATAGTAGCTGCCCTTAAGGAATACAATCTCATTAATGAGAGATTCGCAGAATCGATGTCGGACGATGAGATGAATAAGCTTATCGAACGACAGGGCAACGTGCAGGAGAAGCTGGATGCGCTCGACGCGTGGGACCTTGATTCACGCCTCGAGATGGCGATGGATGCCCTGCGCTGTCCTCCGGGTGAAACTCAGGTCTTTGTCCTGTCCGGAGGTGAAAAACGGCGTGTCGCGCTATGCAGACTGCTCCTGCAGAAGCCGGATATCCTGCTTCTGGACGAGCCGACCAACCACCTCGATGCGGAGACCGTGGCCTGGCTGGAGCGCCACCTGCAAAGCTACCCGGGCACTATCATTGCCGTGACTCATGACCGCTATTTCCTTGACAATGTCGCCGGGTGGATTCTGGAACTCGACAGGGGACAGGGGATCCCGTGGAAAGGGAATTATTCCTCGTGGCTGGAACAGAAGAAAAACCGTCTGCAACAGGAAGAGAAGTCCGAGAGCGAGAGGCAGAGGACCTTGCAGCGCGAGCTTGAGTGGATACGGATGTCTCCCAAAGGACGCCACGCAAAAGCGAAAGCGCGCATCAACTCTTATGAGGCGCTCCTCAGTCGTGATATCGAAAAAAGCTCAAAAGAGCTGGAAATCTATATTCCCCCAGGGCCCCGGTTGGGCAATGTCGTCATCGATGCCGATCGCGTGAGCAAGGCATACGGCGACAATATTCTTATGGAAGGAATGGCTTTCTCCCTCCCTCCCGGCGGAATCATAGGGGTTATCGGACCTAACGGAGCAGGAAAGACGACCCTTTTCCGGATGATCACCGGGCTGGAATTGCCTGATTCGGGCACCTTCAAGATCGGAGAAACCGTAAAGCTGGCGTACGTCGATCAGAGCCGCGATGTCCTCGACCCGAACAAGACCATCTGGGAGGTCATCTCCGGTGGAGATGATACTGTTCAGCTCGGCAAGCGGCAGGTGAATTCGCGCGCCTATGTGGCCCGCTTCAATTTTACCGGGACCGATCAGCAGAAAAAGGTGACGATGCTGTCAGGGGGGGAAAGGAATCGCGTCCATCTGGCCCGCATGCTGAAGGAAGAGGCCAATGTCCTTCTCCTTGACGAGCCTACCAATGATCTGGACATCAACACTATGCGTGCCCTGGAAGAGGCATTGGAGAGTTTTGCCGGCTGCGCCGTAGTCATCAGCCACGACCGATGGTTCCTCGACCGCATCGCTACCCACATGCTCGCCTTTGAGGGTGACAGCAAAGTGGTCTGGTTTGATGGAAATTACTCCGAATATGAAGCGGACAGAAGGGCCCGTCTCGGCCCTGCCGCAGATCAGCCCCACCGGATTAAATACAGACACTTGACCAGAGGGTAAGCGGCGACGCCTATCGGTGTCGCTGCCTTCCCGGGGGAGGCGGCATTGTTGCTCCGGTTTCGGGAGCGGTCCCGCGTGACGGCTGCGCAGGGCGTGTCTTGGACCGGGCGTCGGCATCTGTGGCTGCGCCGGTCTGCGCCGGCGTCGGTTGTGTCCGGCGGCGCTGCGGCTCGCGCGGGGGACGGGCAAATTCGGCATCCCGCGCCGGGGCTGATTTCGTATAATCGAAGTCCTTCAGTATGCGGCGTTCGATCTTCTCGCCGAGCACGTGCTCGATGCTCTTGACCAGGGGCTCGTCCTCACGGCTGACGAAGGTAAAGGCGTCGCCGGTCTTTGCGGCCCGGCCGGTCCGGCCGATGCGGTGCGTGTAAGCATCCGTGGTGTCAGGAATGTCATAATTGATGACGTGGGATATGCTCAAGACATCGATGCCGCGGGCGGCGATATCGGTGGCCACAAGAATCCGGTACGAGCCGTTGCGGAAGCCGTCAAGGGCGTCCTGGCGTTTGTTCTGCGACAGGTTCCCCTGGAGCGAGGCAGCCTTGTATCCTGCCTTCTCGAGCTGTTGCCCGATGCGTTTGGCCCGATACTTGGTGCGTGTGAAGATCAGGATGGATTCCGTATCGGTATGCCTCAACAGCTCCATGAGGAGTGCGGTCTTCAGATGCTGCTCGACCGGATAGAGGGCATGGGAGACGGTGTTTGCCGGCGCAGTACGGCCGACTTTTACCGTGACGGGATCATGAAGCACTTCGTCCGTCAGTTTTCGGATATCATCGGGCATGGTGGCAGAGAACATCAGCGTCTGGCGCGGATACGGCAATTGTTTGATGATCCGCCGGACATCGGGCAGGAAGCCCATGTCGAACATACGGTCCGCCTCGTCAAGGACGAGGACTTCCAGGCTCGCAAGGTTGATCGTCCTCTGGCTAAGGTGATCGAGCAACCGGCCGGGGCAGGCGACGACGATATCGACGCCGGCGCGCAGCTTCCGGATTTGCGGGTTCGCGCCCACTCCGCCGTAGATCGTGCAGCTCTTCAGGTGTGTGTTGCGTCCCAGTTCTCCGATCGATACGTGGATCTGTTCTGCCAGCTCACGGGTGGGCGCAATAATCAGGGTGCGCACCTTGCCGCGTGGACCCGGAAGCAGACGCTCCAGAATCGGCAGCACGAAAGCTGCTGTTTTGCCCGTCCCGGTCTGGGCAAGTCCCATAACGTCTTTGCCCGCGAGGACCGGCGGTATCGCCTGTACCTGGATAGGAGTCGGGGTTTTGTAGCCAAGCGCCTTGACGCCGGCGGCTATTTGCGGATGAAGCTTAAACGAGCTAAAACTCATAGCGCCTTCTTATAAGAAAAATTAGTAGCTGAAGCAGAATATGACCGAAAACTATGTTACGCGAACGTTCCGACAACTTCTGAATGACTATAGAACGCGGGCGGCTTTTGGTCAGCACTTCATTACTTGAGCCATACTATAAACCTATTGCGCGGCGCCGTCAATTCGACATTCCGACAGCCTTCCCGAATCCCACATGCCGAGAGTGAAATAAACGTGTTCCCCCAACCCGAAAGAGTACCGCCTTCCAATGGCCGGGGCACCCGCACCCGTTGGGCGTGGGTCGGGGCTCAATTGTCAAAGAGCGACGCCGGTTTATGGGATCGCCCGAAACCGGCTCACGTGGGCCGGGCCGTGTCGTATCTTCCGGCCTCTCAAAATGAGTGCCAGGTCTCTATAAGATTTTACCCTTTTCGTCAGTTGTGAGGTATTAATCGAATCATCACGAAAATCGCTCAAACCCGTGGTGGCAAACGTTGACGAACCTGACGAGGAGAATAGCGGCATGAAACCCTTCGCTATTCTCCTTCTTTCCTGCTATTGTTGTGGAGGACACGGCACCGGCTTGGAAAAGTCAGGAGTCATGTTGCCGCCGTTGTCTTTGATCACATTCCCATTCGGATCGGTTTTGGGTGCATAACATTGGTTCGGCGGCGTTGTTGCCGGCGGAGGTCCTTGCTGATAGGCGGTAGTAGCCTCGGCGGGTGGAACCTCAATTACGTAAGGAGGTGCAGGATTTGGATATTGATAGTATGGATCATAATAGGCTGGAGGTACCGCTACGGCGTAGTAAGGCCACCAGAATGGACTGTAGATGCCTCCGATAACTATTCCACCCAGAAAAGCTCCGAATATGGCCCCTCTTGGCGCAAACCCGCTGTAATAGTACCTGCCGTAGCCGCCATAATAATGTCCTCCATAATAGTGGCCTCCGCTCGCGTATCCGCCATACCAGCGACCTGCGCCCCCTCCATGAAATCCGCCTCCGGGATGACCACCTGAGAATCCGGCGTGTCCCCCTCCATGACCGCCGCCGCCGCCGTGGCCGCCTCTTCCATACGCGTATGGAACGGTAATAGCCAGACAAAGCACAATGATCAAGAAAATTTTCTTCATAGCACCCTCCTGCAACCCATCGCCCACCTTCTCTTAGGCCGTGCCGAATCTCTACCCGGCGGCGTCAACATCGCCTCCTGTGCAGCCGCAACAACGACATGGTGCGTCATGATCACTTCCTATTGAAGCAACGCCTCACCTATAATTATATGCCCGCCGGAGGAGTACGTCAAAGAATTCTTCGTTTCAGATCGGAGTTTGCACCTCGTCTCTCGTCTTTCCTGTTGACCCTATCGGGACAATTTTAGTAGACTCCAATGCTAGGCGCTGCCATCATGGGCCTTCGGAGAATCTTCAGGTCTTCCTCGTGCCCACAAAAAAAGAAATGGGGACAATGCACGTGCAAATCCATAGGTATGGGAAAAACGAACAAGGTGGGATCAAGGGCGTCAACGGAGGCGCCGCCATTGCCATACAGACCGGCTTCTAGAGGACAGCACACGGTCTATTTCATCCTGACGTCGGTCGCGGTATGCCACCTGCTGAACGACATGATGGCGTCGCTGCTGCCGTCAATCTACCCGATGTTCAAGAGCCTGCTCCATCTGAGCTTCGGGCAGATAGGGCTGATGGCTCTGACGTATCAGTTGACGGCCTCCCTGCTGCAGCCGGTTGTGGGTCTTTATACGGACCGTCATCCCAGACCCTTTTCGCTGCCGATCGGGCTCTGCTCGACCCTCATCGGCCTGTTGTTGCTTTCGGCTGCGCACAGTTTTCACGCGATTGTTTTTGCGGCGGCATTGGTGGGCGTGGGCTCTTCCGTGTTTCATCCGGAGTCGTCCCGGGTAGCCCGAATGGCTTCCGGAGGCCGGTACGGACTGGCCCAGTCGCTGTTCCAGGTGGGCGGAAATGTTGGCATGGCCGGTGGGCCGCTGATGGTTGCGTACGTCGTTCTGCCGAGAGGACAATCAAGCATCGCCTGGTTCTCGCTTATCGCCCTGCTGACGATCATCCTGCTCATTCCGGTAAGCGTCTGGTACGGAGCTCGCCTCACGCCCAAAACCGGGGCCGCACCCGGCAATACCGGCGAATCATCCGTATCGCCCGGAAAAGTCAGGGTGTCGATCGGGATTCTGGTGGCGCTGATTTTCTCCAAGTACTTCTACTTGTCCAGCATCAATAACTACCTTATCTTCTACTTGATCAGCAGGTTCCAGGTCTCGGTACGCGACGCCCAGATCCACCTTTTCCTCTTTCTGGCCTCCGTCGCCGTAGGGACGTTCGTCGGCGGGCCCCTCGGTGACCGCATCGGTCGCAAGTATGTAATTTGGGTTTCGATTCTCGGCGTTTTGCCCTTCACGCTGCTGCTGCCGCACGCCGATCTGTTCTGGACCACCATCCTCACCGTCATCATCGGCCTGGTGCTGGCATCGGCCTTTTCGGCTATTGTGGTGTATGCCCAGGAGCTGCTGCCGGGGAAAGTCGGCATGATCTCCGGCCTCTTCTTCGGACTGGCCTTCGGAGTAGCCGGTCTGGGGGCCGCTCTGTTCGGCCGGCTTGCCGACCTGACCAGTATCGACTTCGTCTATAATGTGTGCGCCTATCTGCCGGCCATCGGCCTGCTGACCGCCTTTTTGCCCAACCTGCATGAACACCGGACAATCAACGTGGCGAGCGCCGAGTGAAGAGTAAAGATAAGGGTCAAAAGCAGATCGTCAAGGTAAAATGTATGGGTCAGAACGTGTGAAAAAATCGTTTGGGGACCCTTTGCCGTCATTCCGGCGAAAGCCGGAATCCAGTCTTTTCAGTATGTTGCAAAGGGCCTGGACCCCGGCGTCCGCCGGGGTGACGACAAAAGGACAATTTTTTCACACGTTCTCACCCATCCATGCCATGAAATCCGTATCACCTCAGGAGGGCCCTCTTTACCAGTGCTTTTGTGATCGCCACCTTATACGTGTTCATGCTGAGCGGCTTTGCCCCCCCGACTGCCTGTTCCGCCGCTTTTAGGGCGGTTTTCTCATCAATCGCCCGGCCTGTGATCACTCGCTCTGCGGCTTCCGCCCGGATCGGGGCCGGGGCAACCCCGCCAAGTGTGATACGGGCCTCTTTGCAAATGCCGTCATTAACGGTCACCACCGAGGCGACACTCACGATGGCAAAGTCAATCGGTGTTCTCAGAGTAAATTTCTCGTACCGCTGGCGCGACCCCGGAGGCGGCCGTGGAATCCGGATCTCCTTTATCAGCTCGTCCGCTTCAAGGACGTGAGACGTCGTCGCGGTCGCCGCAAAAAACGTCCTTGCGTCAATTGTCCGTCTGGTCGTCACAATGTGCGCATTCAAACAGACGAGCGCAATCCCCACGTCCGATGGGCCGACCGCCAGGCAGCCGCAGTTGAAGCATCGCCCTGCCTCTGTCTCGATTTCATCCATGGTAAGACCCCGTATGTCTTCAACCTCAATACCTTCGATCCGCTGGGCGGGGAGTAATTCATGAACCCGCGCGCGCGGTATTGTGCTCAGCACGGGCTCGCTGAAATCAGGCTCCGCCGTTTTAGCCCCGACGGGTCGTGTGACTCCCTTGAAAGACACCCCTATAAGCCGGGCGGCCTCTCTCGCCGAGGCGACGGCCTGAATGACGGTGGACGGGCCTGATACCGCATCTCCGCCGGCAAAGACGCCCGGCACGTCCGTTTCCAGGGTCGATGGATCGACCGACATCGTGCCTTTCCGGTCATATACGAGCCCCGGGGCAGAGAAAGACTGATCGACCGTTTGGCCGATTGCAACGATAATGCTGTCGGCTCGAAAACTCAAGGCCGTACAGGCCGCATCATACTGAGGGTTGAAGGTGCCTTCAGGCTCCCGGACCGAGAGGCATGTGATCGTCTCGAGACCCACGGCCTTCCCATCTTCTTTCACGATCTCCTTTATCCCGAGGGAAGGATGGATAATTACTCCCTCTTCCTCGGCTTCCAGGATCTCATTATCCCGGGCGAGCATCCTGTCCTTCGAAGTGAGGTCACGGCACTCCAGGCAGATGAGATGCACTTCCTCCGCCCCCGTTCTCCCGGCTGTTCTGGCAGCGTCTATCGCAACACTGCCGCCGCCGACAACGATCACTTTTTTGCCTAAGGGGATTTTCTCGCCCGAATTGATAGCCTTAAGATAATCCAACGCATAACGTACTCCCTTCGCGTCCTCACCGGGTACCCCCAGTCTCACGCTCTTCCACGCTCCGCCCGCGAGGAAGATTGCGTCGAACCTTTTCTTGAGGTCGGCAACGGCGACATCCTTCCCCACGTCGACGCCGACCTGGAAGCTGATTCCCATATCTTTCAAGGCCCGGACCTGCCTTCTCACCAGATCCTTCGGCAACCGGTAAGGAGGTATACTGTAGAAGAGCATGCCGCCGGCTTCGGGCAGTTTCTCATACACGGTCACCTTATGCCCCGCCTTCCTTAGGTAAAATGCTGCAGCAAGACCCGCGGGACCCGAGCCTGCTACCGCTATTTTCTTCCCTGACTCTTCTTTGGGCGGCGCATAAAACTCGGACGCATGCTTCAGCACGTAATCACCTACCCCGCGCTCGATGCACTGTAGTCCCACGGCGTCATCGAATTCGCTCCTGTTGCACTCGGGCTCGCAAAAGACGGGGCAAACCCGGCCTGTGATTGCGGGGAGGGGGTTGTATTCCATCAGTATCCGTGCCGCGGACGCAAAATCGCCCTTTCGGACCTTGCTCAAATAAGACGGGATGTCGGTGCGGGCCGGGCAATGGCTCGCGCACGGGTATTCGGCAGGCCGGGCGGCCCCGAAGAGCGAATGGTAACGATTGTCTCCTGCCAGGGCGTTGCATATCTTGCCGCCTTTGCGCAGGCACACGATAGGTCCGCCGATCTGCTGCGGATACCGGTAGTACCAGCAGCGCACATCCTGGGCCAGGTTTCCGCCTATGGTGGCCATGTTCCTGATATGTGGCGTGGCGACAGAGTGAACCGCTTCTGCGAGAAGTCTATAGTCTTCTTTAACCTCAGGCGAGGCGGCTACGTCGGCCAGCAGGGTGAGCGCGCCTATTTTGAGGCCCTTCTTCTCCTTTTTGATGTAGTCCAGACCATTGATCGTCTTTATGTTGATCACTGCCTCGGGATACTCGGGCATGCATTTGCCCCTCATAGCGCTTAAGAGATCGGTACCGCCTGCGTTGGCCTTTGCTTTTCCCTCGTATTGTGCAAGAAGTCCGGTCGCTTCTTTGACCGACCGTGCGTTATAGTGTGTGAAGGGCTTCATTTCGTACCTCCTTCGCAATTGCCGGGACACCCGCCAGCGGGTACCCGGTCGCCCCCTCCACCGGCAGAGCCGCGACCCGCAAGCGGGTACCCCGGCCTCCCCTCATATAGAGGAAGGTGCGCATCCTCCACCCACCCGAGCGCCTTCAATACCCTGTCGGGCGTCATCGGATACTCATGCATCCATGCACCGATTGCGTTGGAAACAGCCATGAGTACCGCAGACGGCCCCGGTGAAGTGGATATCTCGCCAACGCCTACGGCATGGAAGCGGTGGCTGGGAAAAGGGGTTTCCATAACCACGTTGTCGATTACAGGCAATTCGGCGAAAGTGCGCCATTTATAATCGATCATATTGGCGTTCACAATATGTCCTGTCCGGTGGTCCAGGATTGTTTCTTCGAAGATCGCGCTATCGATGCCCGCGGAGCCGAAACATCCGTTGAGCTGGCCCTCCAGCCCCGGAGGGTCAATAATCTGGCCCACGTCAGTGGCGTTCACCACCCGCACCAGGTCCACCTTACCCGTGTCCGTGTCGACCTCGACCTCCACAAAACTCATCATACAGTTGCACATCGTAAAATCCGGGTCAAAGCGTCCGTAGCCGAGTATGGTCCGGTCGTTTCCCATGGCCCTCCACTTCATGTGCTTTTCCGGATGGCCTTTCACAAACACCACACCGTCGGCCGTATCGAGGTCCTCGGGGGGCGTACCCAGTTTGCGTGCGGCCATTTCAAGGATTTGTCGCCTTGCATCTTCTGCCGCGTTGATGACGGCGCTCCCGATGGCATAGGTGCCCCTGGAGCCGACAGGTCCAAATTCGAAGGGGGTCACCAATGAATCGGCCGGGGTCATGGAGATGCGGTCCGGCGGTATCTGGAGCACTTCGGCAACCATCTTGATATAGTTGCTCTTCTGGCCGGTCCCATGCTCTGCGACACAAAGAAAGATGGTCGCAGTGCCGTTATAGCCGAGCTGTACGTAGGCTTCCGACGCATCCTCACCGATATCGGCATTCCCGTGCACGCCCACACCGATGCCGCGCCGTTTTGCGCCGTTTACGGCGACCGGCTTCAGCCAGCCTTTCCATTTCTCCTTCCATCCGAAGGTCTCAGCGCCCTTATCCATGGCCTTTGAGAAATCGATTCCCCGGAAGTCAAACCAATTTCCATCCCGCCAATAATACCCTCCGCCGGGTTTGACGAAGTTTTTCTTGAGCACCTCGAAGGGGTCAAGTCCGGCCTTCTCCATGGCAAGGCAGAGAAGAGGTATAAACGCGCATTTCAATTCCTGACCGCCGAAGCCCCGTGTGGCGCCGGACGCATTCCGGTTGGTGACCACCACAATATTCTTGAGGTCCCAGTTGGGACACTGGGCCATGATCATGAGCTCGCCCGAGCCTATCGCGACCTGGGCCTGGGTCGTGAAAGAATAGTATCCCGTATCGACATACCACGTACCCTGTACGGCCGTTAATGTGCCGTCCTTCTTCATGCCGACTCTCGCGTGTATGCGCGAGCCGACCCTCAGCACGAAGGTGGCCATGTGCTCCTCTTTCGAGATCATCACCTTTACCGGCCGCCCGGTGGCCCTGCTGAGAAGGATTGCATAGGACTGAACCTGCCAGCACGTGAACTTTGTCCCAAAACCGCCCCCCACCTGACACCCTATGCTTCGCACCTCTATCTGCCGGTTGAAGACATGGAAGAGGGTGACTTTATCCATGTAAGGAGCCTGGCTGGTCCCCTGGATCGTGACCTTATCCGGTTCTTCCCAGACAGCTACCGCCCCTACCGATTCAGGGGGCAGGGCATTAGGTATGTTCTCATATCCGAAGGTACCTTCCGTAATGACGTCGGCCTCTGTGAACCCCTTCTCCACATCGCCCCTCACCACGCCTTTGAGACAGTTGGGGCCGTAGATGATTGTGCCGCCGGGCAGTATATTGTCCGGAAACTCGTCGTACACCGCCGGGGCGCCGGGAGCGAGGGCTGAATCTATATCGAAGACCGCGGGAAGCACCTCATACTCGACATCGATGAGAGCAATGGCCTCTTCTGCGATCTCTTCGGTCGTTGCCGCCACGAGGGCCACGACGTCGCCCACGCACCTGACCTTCTTATCGAGGATACGCACGTTACGCGGTGTGCCTCCGCGGTAATCGGGAATATCCGCCCAGGTGAGGACCGCCTTGACGCCCGGCAGCGCCAGGGCCTTGCTCTTGTCAACGCTCTTGATGAGGGCGTGGGCATAAGGGCTTCTCATTACCTTTCCATGGAGGAGATTCTGAAATTTCAAATCGTCCAGGTACTGCGCAGCCCCTGTGACGATGCCCTCCGCATCCCTGCGCTTTATTGCCTTACCGATATATCTGTAGTCATTGCCCATTTTTTACCTCCCCTTGGCAATTGCCGGGGCTCGCGTCGCCCCCTCCACCGGCAGAGCCGGATGGAGCCACCCCCTCAGAAAAAGGAAACTGCGATAGCTGACGGTCCTTAATTGATTCAGCGGGTTGCCCATTTTTTACCTCCCCTTGTCCGCGACCGACATAACGGCCCTCAAGACATGGTAGTGGCTGACGCACCGGCAGAAGTTGCCCGAAAGGGCTTCCTTTACCTCGTCTTCGCTCGGATGAGGATTCTCGTTGAGAAGGGCTTTTGCAGTCAGGATCATACCCGGTGTGCAGAAGCCGCACTGAAAGGCGGTGTAATCGATAAACGCCTGCTGAAGAGCGTCAAACTCTCCCGTCTTAGGGTCCTTCAGTCCTTCTATTGTGGTGACTGTTTTTCCCCCGCACTCCACGGTCAGGATCTTACAGGAGAGAACTGCCTTTCCGTCCATAATAACCGTGCAACATCCACATGCGCCTTCGTCACACGAGATTTTGGTGCCTGTAAGGCCTAGGGTCTCCCTGAGCGTATGGGACAAGGTGTGGAACGGCTCGACTTCGCCGGGCCTGCTGCCTCTGCTCAGTTGGTAAACCTGTCGATTCACGGTAAGGTCGATGGGCCGGGCATCGGCCGCCCTCTTACCCGCTTTGCTTGCCTTTCTCGTTGCCATATCCGTTCCTCCATACACGTGTGATATGCGATTTACTAAACCCTTGCGTAACCCGACGCCGGTTCGTTATTTCATTGCCCGGACTATATCTTTCTTTCCCTTTCCTGCCAGTATCGCTCGCGGAGCTCCCTCTTAAGGATCTTCCCTTGAGGGTTTCGGGGCAGGGAGTCGACGAATTCCACTGACCTCGGCGCCTTATAGCGGGCAAGATGCTCCTTGCAGAACGCCATGACCTCATCGGCGCTTGCGTTCTGCCCCTCCCTCAACGTGATGACGGCGTGGACACGTTCCACCCATTTCTCATCGGGGACGCCGATAACGGCGCACTCCGAAACTGCCGGGTGGCGATAGAGCACCTCCTCCACTTCGCGGGGGAACACATTCTCTCCGCCCGTAATGATCATATCCTTCTTTCTGTCGACGATGTAGATATAGCCGCTCTCATCGTAGTAGGCCATATCTCCGGTATGGAGCCATCCATCGATGACGGCCTTGTCGGTCTCATCGGGCATCCGCCAGTAGCCGGCCATGACGGATTTGCTCTGAACGATGATGTCACCCACTGTATGGGGCTCCACATCAAGGTGATTCTCGTCCACGATCCTGGCGTGCACCCAAAGGCAGGGCTGCCCGCAGGAGGTGAGCACCTTCTGCTCTTCCGGAGACTTATCCAGGACGTCATGGGATTCCCTGGAAAGGATCGCGATGTCCGGACCTGACTCTGTCTGGCCGTAGCCCTGGGCAAAGACGGGACCGAACCTGTCAATGCCCCGGCGAAGCAGCTCCAGGGGCATGGGGGAGGCTGCATACCAGATCCTTTCTAAGCTGGTCAGATCATACCCGTCAATATTGGGAACCGTGAGCATGCTGACGAGATGGGTAGGCACAATGTGGATGTCTGTCGCCTTTTCGTCTTGCAGGGTTTGAATTGTAGCCGCCGGGTCGAAGGTCCTCTGGGCCATGATTATGTTGCTTGCCCCGACGCAGTAGAAGGCCCAGAAATGGGACCAACCGCCTATGTGGAATAGGGGCAGGATCATGACGTGTTTATGCTCCTTGTGCATCCCGATGGTGAGGGCCTTTGTCCGTGCCTCTTCCAGTTTCCGATAATGCGTGTAGACGGCTCCCCGAGGCACGCCCGTAGTGCCGCTGGTATAGAAGATAATGAAGGGATCGTCCTCATTGACAGCGATATCAGGTTCTTCTTTAGGAAAAGCATTAAGGAGCTGATTATGGAAGAGCATCCCCGGGGCCTCCCGCTCGAGGGAGACATAGTGGGCGACGCCGGGTAAACGGGGCCGGAGCAGGTCGACGACCTCCGCGAGCTCGGGGCCCACAAAGAGTACCTTTACCTCTGAATAGTTGATGAGGTAATCGAGTTCTTCCACCTGCATCCTGGGGTTAAAGGGCGATGCGATAAACCCCCCCTTCATCGCTGCCCCGAATACGTCGGTACATTCGAGACAGTTCCAGGAAAGGAGTCCGATTCCGTCTCCCTTCTTAAGGCCCATTGAGCAAAGGGCGCTGACGAGGCTGTTGACCCTGTCATTGTACGCGGAAAAGGTGATCCTCTCCGTCCCGTAAGCGAACGCCGGCCGGTCTTTGTTGAGGATGGCGTTCCTGTAAATGATGTCTGCATAGGTTCCGATCTTGTAGCGACTTAGCTCTTTCAGTATGAGCTTCCGGCTCATTGGGTTCTCCTCACGTAAATCAAGATTCAAAGAGGCGCATCTATCCCGGCGCCGAGCTGTCGTGACAGGGTTTGTCCAGCCGACTTACGATTGTCCACTACTGTTCTCCTAATAAAACCTCAGTTCGCTATATGATACTAAACTTTTATCACCGTGGAATTGCCTTGTCAAGAATAAAAGCGGCATAATAATCTCAAATACCGGGCAGAGTCGATTTGCGGAAACACATGCAAGGAGCCAAATTCTTGTCAAAACCTTAGGAAACTCCGGGCTGTTGCCCATTGCTTTCCTCACCCAGGAGCTCAAGCATCCGGTCCACGCTGGATGTGGGCAAGGCGCAGGCGTTATTGGAGCAGACGTACGCCAGGGCCGCTGCCTCCCCAGACCGGTACGCGCTTAAGAAAGGGGCCAGTTCCGAAAGATCCTGCCCTTCCTCGCTGCCCGCACCCTCGCGCCGGACAAGGACCACCTTTTCCGGTATGAAACGGTGTCTGAGGGCCTGAACCATGGTTTGCAGCTCAACGGATCCCGGCGCACCGGCCAGCACGACCTCGTGCGACGGTCCCAGGGCGAAGCTTAAGGCGCAGAGGAACTGAGTAAAGCCGGCCGGAAACTGTGCCACCCTGCCGGACAACGCACGGCCGAGCCGAGCCGCTTTCTGTTCCAGGTCCGCATCGCCGGTCATCCGCGCGAGCCGCAGGAGGTTGAGCATGGAGACCGAGTTGCCTGACGGCACGGCGCCGTCATAGGCGTCCTTCTGACGGAGCAGAAGCTCCTCGCCGTCATCAGGTGTGAAAAAGAAGCCTCCCGCCGCCTCGTCCCAGAAATGCGCCAGTTGATCGCGGTTGAGCCGAAGGGCCAGGGCGAGGATGCGGGTGTCGAATGTGGCCTCGTAAAGCTCGATGAGCCCCCAGACCAAAAAGGCGTAATCGTCCAGATTTGCCGGTATCGACGCTTCTCCATCCCGGTAGCGATGGAGAATTCGTCCGTCCTCCCCGGCCATCCGGTCCGTGATAAAGCGTAGTGCTTTTTTGGCTGCCTCTTCATAACGCGGCTCTCCGAGCACCTGGGCGCCCCGAGCCAGGGCAGCTATCATAAGTCCGTTCCAGTCGGTTAATACCTTGTCGTCCTTATGGGGATGGACGCGTTTTTCGCGCACCGCAAAAAGGATCTGCCGCGCCCGCTCCAACTCCGCACCGCCCGTCTCCGCGGCCATACCCGCGAGCTCCTCTTCCAGGTGGAGTATGTTGCTCCCCCCATCACCGTGCCCTGCTGCATCCACCCAGTTTCCGCCCTGCCGGACGTGAAAGTACCGTATCACCAGCGCCGCAAGTCCGGCATCGAGGACATGCCGGATTTCCCGCTCCGACCAGACGTAGAACCTGCCCTCCACCCCCTCGCTGTCCGCGTCTTCCGCGGAATAAAACGGACCCTCCGGATCGGTCATGTCCCTCAGCACGTAGGTAAAGATCTCCCGGGCGGTATCCGCGTATTCGGCTTTCCCGGTCGCCTGAAACGCCTCCAGATAGGCCAGGCTGAGCAGTGCCTGATCGTAGAGCATCTTCTCAAAGTGCGGCACGAGCCAGCTCCGGTCCGTGGAATAGCGGTGGAACCCGAACCCCACGTGGTCATAAATGCCCCCCCGCCGCATCGCCTTAAGGGTGCGTTCCACCATGGACAGGCCCCTGGCGTCGCGAGTCCGTTTCCCGTACCTCAGCAGAAAGCTCAGGTTGTGCGGCGTGGGAAACTTGGGAGCGCCGCCGAAACCGCCGTAGCGTTTGTCGAAGCGGCTGACGAAATTCTTGAAAGCCTCGTGCAGCGTTTCCTGATCCAGACCGCTCCCCCCCGGCATCTCCATGAATTGGCGGAGCCGCTCCATGTGCTCCTGTCCTGCGCCGAGCACCTCCGCCCTGCGGGTATTCCAGAGCTGCCGCACCTGCAGAACGAGTTCGATCAGGCCCGCATGGCCGTACCTGCCCTCCTTCGGGATGTAGGTCGCCGCATAAAAAGGGGTTTTGTCCGGCGCCATCAGTATGGTCAGGGGCCATCCGCCGCTGCCCGTAACCACCTGGCATACCGCCATGTAGATGTTGTCGATATCAGGCCGCTCTTCCCGGTCCACCTTGATGCAGATAAAGGTTTCGTTGAGCATGGCCGCCACCTGCGGGTCTTCAAAGGACTCCCGCTCCATGACATGGCACCAGTGGCAGGTCGAGTAGCCCATGGACAGGAAGATCGGTTTGTCCGCCCTGGCCGCTGCCTCAAAGGCGGCCGTACCCCAGGGATACCAGTCTACCGGATTGCCCGCGTGCTGCAGGAGGTAAGGACTCTTCTCATGCTGAAGCCTGTTCCGGCGCCCCTTAGGTGAATCGCCCCGACGCTCCATTTCTCCCTCCTTGTGACCCGCCGGGCCTTTATGACGGGGTGCGTAAGCGCTGACCTGGTCCGTGGTGATAATTTATGTCTCCGAATTCGGATAGGCCAGTCCATCGGGGGGGGGATTCGGGCGCGGGGAAGAAACCGAGCCCGGGCCAGGTCCTCCACGCGCTCGGCCGGCTCGCCGTAAAGCCGGATGAGACGATTGTCGTCGGCGATTGTATCTATGACATCGATGCAGGACGGGCGGCCGGTCCCCGTGAACGGGAAACCCCTCTTACTTCTCTGTTGGGATGAGCGGAAGCACTGTCGAGCGCTCGGCCTCGTTCGCCTCCAACATATGTGAGCTGCCATCGAAGACACCGCCTTCAGCAACTGAAAGCTTTGGCGTAAATATGTCACCGCGGACCTGCCCTTTAGGTGTGATCTGGACTGTTTCGCTGCAGCGAATTGACCCCTCCAGCTTCCCGCCTACGAGCGTGCCTCTCGACAGTATGTCTCCTCGTATCAATCCTGATTCGCCAAGAATTACCCAGTCTGCCTGAATGGTTCCGTCAAAAGTGCCGTCTATTCTGACTGTTCCCTTGGACTCGAGCTCTCCGCGCAAGCTGGAGTCAGCACCGATCATCATCGTCAGCGTCGTTTCCTTTTTTCCGAACATTATGACCCCTCCTTTAAGAATGAGACAGGATCTATCGGAGATCCGCGTTTCCATACTTGGTAATGAACGTGCGGGCCTGTTGTCCTGCCGGTGGCCCCGGAGAGCGCTATCGTGTCGCCGCGCTTCACCCTCTGGCCCACCTTCACCAGGTTCTGCATATTGTGCGCGTAAGCAGTGCTGAAGTCATGGCCATGTTCTATGGCCACGATGTTGCCATTGCCGCCCACCCACCCCGAAACACTGACAATGCCGTCAGCCGTGGCTTTCACCGGAGTGCCTGAAGGCGCCCTGATGTCCAGACCGGAATGGAATGCCTGCTCACCGGTTTTGGGGTCGGTCCTTCTCCCAAAGCCCGAGCTCAGAGCGCCAGGCGCCGGCCATCCCATAGGCGTAGCAAAATAGGTATTCCTCGCTTCCTTGATATACCGTTTGATTTCGGCCACAGAAGCCATCGCATCGGCCATCCGTTTCCTCAAGAGCTCAGGGTCCAGGTCGCCCGTTTCATTCGTACTGACCGCCTCTAACACCATTTTCTTTGACTTCAGGGAAAATAGCCGTCTGAACTCTCCCTCCGCCGCTTCAAGCGATGATATGGTCGTGCGCATTTCCAGGAACTGGCCGGACAAGTATGAAAACTTTCTGCTCATCTCGGAATACTCAATTGTCCGAACACCGGTGGAGAGCACGTAGAACATGCCAAAACCCCACAGGACCGAGAGCGTGACAAGCCAGGCCAGGGGCACCCTGAGCTTCAGCGGCCTCGACTTCGAATGAGGCACGATCATCATGGTGATGGGAGTAAAAGCTATCCTGAAAAATCTTCGAATTTTGAACATAAGTTTCTTTGTGGTGATAACACTTTTGTACTTTTTATAACACACCCCCAAAAAATATGTCCAGAAAAAAGGTAGTAAATCATTGTGATTCCTTCTCATCCTGACCCATCCGGGCCCATCTGTTCCATTCTATGCATGATGCACTCAAGTGAATCCCTTCCAAAAGACCCAACAAGTGAGCTTATGGAGCGGCCTTCTCGGGACATCCTGTACGCCTCCTGTCACGCACAAAGGTCGTTGATAACGTAGGTGACTACCATGAGACTTCTCGAACATGCGGCCGGCCGGCCGAACAAAAAGAAACATAGAGACGATAAATGCTATACTATGGCGTAAGGACCTGGATGAACAGAAGAACGACTGTCGTGTATGTGACCTCGGCGTTTATTGCAGGCGTCGTCCTGCTCGCCGGCTACTTTTTCGTCAACAAGCCCAGGAGCGTCGCATCGGACCGCGTCGATCAGGGGGAAAAGGTTATTGTCTTCAGAGACGTAAAATATTCGGGCGAGAAGAAGGGCGTGGTCGACTGGGAGATACGGGCCAAGCTCATGAGGAAGTACATCGACACGACCAGGGTGGAAATGGAGGGCATCCAGGGTGAATACAAGCCAAAGCCCGATACCGTCGTCACCTTTACGGGGTCGAAGGGGGAGATGGATACGGCCAAGGAGGTCGGCAGCGTCCAGCAGGTGGAGGTATTCTACAAAGGCGAATACGTGATAAAGAGTCCCTCCATGGAGTTCGATTTCAAGAAATCACTGGCGTATACGGCCTCGCCGGTTGAGCTGCAGGGGAAGAAATTTACCATGGTGGGCAAGGGGCTCAACGCGGACACGGCGGAGCAGGTGATCACCGTGGAGAAGGATGTGAGCGGCACCATACAGGAGGAAAAGGGGAGTTACAAATTCGTCGCCGACAAGTTCGTGTATCTGCTCAAGGACGGCACGTACATTTTTGAGGGCAACGTCGTGGTCAGGGGAGAGCGGATGGACATGTTTTGCGATAAAGTCCGCGTGCTGAGCAGCCAGGACGAGATGGAAAAGATCGAAGCGGAGAGCCAGGTCCGGATCGTCACAAAAGGGACTATTGCGAAAAGTCAGCGGGCAGTATATTATTTTAAGGAAGATCGGGTCGTCCTGACGGACGGGCCGGAGATCGTCAGGGACAATGTGACGATGAAGGGAGAGATCATCACGTATAATCTGACAACCGACAAGTTTTCGGTGGACAAGCCGAAGATGAAAATAGAGCAGCGGCCCAAGGCGACAGGGACGAAAGGATGACGCCGCTGACGCAGCCGCTGACGCAGCCGTTGTCGCAACTCAAGGCGAACCACCTGTCGAAGTCGTATGACTCCCGGAAGGTAGTGGACGATGTGGCCGTGTACGT
>Ga0187864_10001861_pt1 | contig 19257 bp, 12 predicted proteins | sample June2016WEW_11_4_FD_132985 | JGI IMG/M metagenome (GOLD analysis project Ga0187864, IMG submission 132985) | Peatland microbial communities from SPRUCE experiment site at the Marcell Experimental Forest, Minnesota, USA - June2016WEW_11_40 | ecosystem: Environmental > Terrestrial > Soil >...
GCGCAGGCCTGCTCGCGGCTGAAGCGCCGTTCCACCTCGAGCAATGTCCTCGGGTAATCCTCGCTCACAGCCCCGGACACTACATCTTGCGTTCGGTGGCGTCAAGTAAATACCCCCATTCGAAATTTCTAGTTAATCCGGCAGGGGAATAGCCCTGCTCATGTTGTCGATTTTAGATGAAAAACCCCTTGAAACGGGGCTTTAGGCCAGGGACAAAGGGCTCTGACCGGGAGAAAATCCGCAATGATATTACCTTTTCCTATATTAACGGCCGAGGAAGCAGCGGCCATGATTGAAAACGCCAGACAGTAGGTTTCAGCGGCTTCACGCCGGCGGGCGCCGCCAAGGCGATTCCCGCCGCCCTTGCCAAGCGTGCCGAAAAGACGCACGCTGCCGGCGAGGAATTCAAGATCGGCGTACTGACGTTCATCTCTCGGGATACAGCATCTCTGCAACTGCTCTAAAACCCTGAACCACCCTTTACTACTTGCCAACCGGGCGGAAGCGGGATAACATGCTTTTGCTCTCGCTTCTCCCGGCCTCTTTTCCCACGCAGTGGTTCCGCTGTGTCTACCTTGATGTTTGTTTCGCTGCGACGCGGTTGTTCCAAGACCCTTCTTGGTTGTGTGTCCGGTTGCGTAGGCCGGGAAATGCACCTCGGCTGGTGCAATTTCATCTCCTTTTTACGCCTCGGCGACTCTTTTCTGCGCACCGGCTACTCGTCCCCGGTAAAAAACTACATTCATGGCACCATATATTGTGCTGTGGAAATTCGACCCCAAGAAATCGTGTTTTCACAGTTGACTCCGCCCATCGGGAAAGCTAAAGTTACCTCAACTTGCGCGGCGGTTCCCTTCGGGGAGGTCCGAAGCCATTCGCGAGTTCCAGCTTGTCGGAATCGCGCGGCAAAGCAGTCCGGACGTACCAGCCAACCGCTCGCGATGCTATGCGCAACCCGGAGTGATCTCCGGGCGGCGCGAGGGCCGCTTCAGCCGATTGGGTGTAGATTATTCCGATCCGCTGGGGTAAACGACCGGCAGTCCCGTTTCAGCCGCATCGAATCGGTAGTCGGCGCGGCGGCCGAACAGGGCTATAGCAAAAACAGGGATGATGTATCTCGGAGTCATTGGACTCCAGTCGACGCGACCATCAGCACGCCCCAACAGACGCAAAGACGGCGTCTGTCAGGGACCCCGAGGAGCGGCGACCTTGAACGAAACGAAAGAGCAAGTAGCATCCCTGGTTTTGCCGTAATTCGGGTTTGTGTTCGTCTTTTCGTCGCAGTTCGAGGCCGTGTAGTTTGACGTAGCCAAAGCGCAGAGCCGATGCGCCTGGCCGGACTCGAGCGGGGCGACGGATCGACGGGCGAGCGCGAGCACGCAAGGAGTTGAACTTGCTTAAACTCAAGAAGGTCCAGATTCTGGGCTTCAAATCGTTTTGCGATCGCACGGAACTCAAGTTCCCGGGCGATGGCATTGCGGCCATCGTTGGTCCCAACGGTTGCGGAAAATCCAACATCTCCGATGCCATTGCCTGGGTGCTCGGCGAGCAGTCGGCAAAAACATTGCGCGGCGCGCGCATGGAAGACGTCATCTTCGCCGGCACGCGTGATCGCAAGCCCACTGGAATGGCCGAAGTCACGCTGCACCTCATTGATCCCGAGGCTTATGAGGGCGCGCCCGTCGTGGTGCCGGAGATCGAAATTCGCGACGAGATGCCCGGCAATAATCCCGGCAATAATGAAGATGATTGGGATGAGGCAGCCCAGCGACAGGCCAGTGCCGATGAGGTCGCGGAGTACATCGAAGAGGTTCGTCCCGGCCAAACCGAAGAGCGGCCAGCGCCTTCGCCGGGGCATCCGCACGCCGAGATTTCAGCGAACGAAATTTCAGCAAACAATGTCGATCCGAGTTCTCCTGCCGCCGACCCCCCATCGGTCGCGCCTGGCGCGGCCGGTGGGGATAGTCAGGGCCTGGCGGGAGCGGGCGCAGGTGTAAGCGGACCTCAAGTGGTGCTCAAGATTCGCCGGCGCAAGTTTAAGACGCACTACGGCAAAGGCGAACTTGTTGTCACCCGGCGTTTGTTCCGCTCCGGAGAAAGCGAGTACCAGCTCAACGGCAAGCTCTGCCGCCTGCGCGATATCCAGGACATCTTCATGGGCACTGGGCTCGGGCCAGAGTCGTACGCGCTCATCGAGCAGGGACGCATAGGGCAAATCCTGAGCAGCAAGCCCACCGACCGGCGCAACATCATTGAAGAAGCCGCCGGCATCACCAAATTCAAGACTCGCAAGCGCCTCGCCGAGGCTAGGCTTGCCGACGCCAAGCAGAACCTGGCGCGCATCAACGACATCTTCGACGAAGTGACGCGGCAGATGAACTCGCTGAAGCGTCAGGCCGCCAAAGCCGAACGCTTTGCCAAGCTGCGCGACGAGATGCGTGGCAAGCTCCGCCTGGTTTTGGCCAGCCGCTTCACCGAATTGCAGCAGCACGCGGCCGAGTTGGACACTCAGCTCAACGCGCTAGGGGAAGAGCTGCGCACACGCAACCACGCCGTGCAAGAGATGGAGTCCGAACACGCCGAGCGCGCGCAACGCGCTTCCGCTATTGATGGCGAGGCCAGGCAAGCACGCGAACGGCTGAACCATCTCGAGCTGGAGCTGGATCGCGGGGCGGCCCGCAGCCGCAACAATGACGAGCGTTGCGCCGAACTCGATGCGCGCTCAGCCGGAGCCCAAGCCGAGATCGCGCAAACGACCGAGCAGTTGGCGCGTTTGCAGGAGGAAGTAGCCGGCAACCAGCAGGTGCTTGAATCGGCTGCCGCCGACGTTGCCGGCGCCCAGGCCGAACTACGCCAGCGGCAGCAGGAAGCGCAGAACGCGACCACGGCTCTGCAACAGGTGGAGCGGGAGCAGGAGCAGCATCGTCGCGCCATCATGGACGCCGTCTCGGCCGCCTCGAATGTGCGCAACCGCATCATCCAGGCTGAGGAACGCATTGCCGCCCTGGAGCGCGAGGCGCAACGTTTGGAGAGCGAACTGGCGGCGGCCAATCAGCAGGTTGAAACCTTCGGCGGCCAGCGCGGCCAGATCAGCTTCGAATTCGAATCGGCCCAGCAGAAGGTAACCAGCGTTGCGGCGCAGATCGCCGAAACGCGCAGCCAGCTCGAAGAAAAGCGTCGTGCCGAGGCCGAAGGCAAACAGCAACTGGACCGCATGCGCGCCGAGTTTGCCACCTTTCAGGGCAAGCGCTCCTCGCTTGAGTCGGTCATTACCGACCATGGCTACTCGACGGAATCCGTGCGCAAGCTCTTTCAGTCCGACTCGTTCCAGGGTGGCATGGCGCCGGTGGGAGTGCTCGCCGATTTCCTGGAAGTGGAGGAGCGCTACGAGGCCGTCGTCGACGAGTTTTTCCGCGACGAACTGAATTACATCGTGGTGAAGTCATGGGACGCGGCCGACGAAGGGCTGCGCTTGCTGCGCACGGACGTTGACGGGAGGGCAACGTTCCTGGTGCATCCGGAGGATTCGCAGGCCAAGTTTTCGTTCGTGCTTGACGAAAGCGGGCACCGCCCGCTGCCCACCGACCAGATGATCCCGCTCAAGAACTGTATTCGCGTGCTCAACGGCTTTGGCAAGTCGCTGGAAGTGATTCTGCCGAAGCTGGGCAACGGCTATATCGTTCCTGATGCCGGCATCGGCCGCTCGTTTGCCCTGGAAAACCCGGACGCTTTCTTCCTTTCGCAGTCCGGCGAGTGTTTTCACAATGTCATGGTTACCGGCGGCAAGCAACGCAGCGAGGGCCCGCTCGCGATGAAGCGCGAATTGCGCGACGTGTTGCGGCAGATGGCGGAACTGGAACGGGCCATGAGCGAGCGAACCGCCGGCGTCGCCGGGCTGGGGCGCGAAATCACGGAAATGGTAGCACTGCTCGATCGTCTTGAAAGCGAAAGCCGCGAATCCCAAAAGCTCGCCATGACCAGTGGCCACACCCTGCGCCAACTCGATAATGAGATGGCGCGGGTACGCGAGCGGCTCGGCGTTTACGAGCGCGAAGCGCAACGGGTGACGCGGGAAAAGGACGAGCGGCAGAACTTTATTGCCGAACAGCAACGGCAATTGGCGCAACACGAGGAACGGCGCTCGCAACTGGAAACAGAGATGACAGGCGCGCAGGAAGAACTTGCCCGCCTGCGACAGGCTCGCGATGACGCGGCACACGCGGCATCGGAGGTGATGGCCCGGGTGGCGACTCTCGAAGAGCGTCGCCGCTCGGCGGCCTCTTCCCTGAACCGCATTCAATCCATGGCAAGCGAAGTGAACCGGCGGATCAACAATCTCCATGGACAGCTCGAATCGGCGGCCGCGGAGAAGCTGCAGCGCGCGGCGGAAAACGAGAAGATCGCGATCCAGTTAGTGGAGTGGGCGGCCGAACGCGAGCGCATTCAGGCCGGCGAGGCGCAACTGCAATCGGAAGGGGAGAGCATTCGCGCCCGTTTGCTTGCCATCGAGGAGGCGCTCAAGGCTGCTCGCGTCGAACTCGACCGGGTACGCGACCAACGCGCGGAAGTGCTGGCCAATGCGGCCAGGTTGCAGTCCGACCTGGAACACATGTCCGAAAGCTGCGTCCAGGAGCTATCGGTCAGTCGCGAAGAATTGCTGGCTGACGAGAGCCTCGGCCGCGCCAGCGGCGAAGAGCTGATCGCGGAGGAAACTGCATACCGCGAGATGCGCACCAAGCTCGACTCCATGGGCCCGGTCAACATGATGGCTTTGGAGGAGTACAAGGAAACAGCGCAGCGCCACGACTTTCTCGACACGCAACGCAAAGACCTGCTGGATTCGATCGACAACACGCAGGCGACGATCAAGGAAATCGACGAAGTCAGCAGGCAGAAATTTGACGAGGCTTTCGCGGCCATCAACGAGAACTTCCAAAAGGCTTTCACCAAGCTCTTCGGCGGCGGCCTGGGCTTCATGCGGCTGAACGACGAAGAGAACTCGGCCGAGAGCGGCATCGATATCGTCGCCTCGCCTCCGGGAAAGAAGCTGCAGAACGTGTTGCTGCTTTCCGGCGGAGAGAAAGCACTGACCGCGCTCGCGTTGCTGGTCGGCGTCTTTCAATACCAGCCGAGCCCGTTCTGCATCCTCGACGAAGTCGACGCGCCGCTGGATGACGCCAACATCGGACGCTTTACCGAACTGGTGCGCGAGATGAGCATGCAGACGCAGTTCATCATCATTACGCACAGCAAGAAGACGATGTCGATTGCGCCGGTCATGTACGGTGTGACCATGCAGGAGCCGGGTGTATCGAAGATCGTCTCCGTGCGCTTCGGCGCCGAGCAGGAGCAGATCAGGACCGCTACGGCGTGAAGGTTGTGCGATATACTGCTGTCGTTCCGCTTCGATGCCCGGCGAAGGCACATCGAGGGGCGGTTAGCTCAGCTGGTTAGAGCGCCTGCCTTACAAGCAGGAGGTCGCTGGTTCGAGTCCAGCACTGCCCACCACTTCAGTCGCATCTCGCCGCCATAAGCTCCTATGGAAAAGCTCACAGTAGCACCAACATGCGAGATCAGGCTCCTTGGAGATTCGGCTACCGCGGAGAATGAGCCGCGGGAGCGCCGCGCGGCTGCGCAACAAAAGTATCGCTTTCCGATCTCGTAAGAGTTAAAGTTGTTTTTCCACTTCAAGTTTATTCAAGTGCCCGGCTGGGGTTTCCGGGTGCCGAGTTCGACCCAAAGTCCCCTTCGGTGAAAGGAAAGCACGCATGAACCGTAGTCATCGCCTCATCACGCAACGGATCACGATGTTGTTGACGCAGGTTGTCGCGGCAGCTATCGTGCTCACCGTTTTCATGACTTCCGCAGCCGCCGAGGAGCCGTTAACCGGCACGCTGAAGAAGATCAAGGATTCGGGCGCCATCACCCTTGCCGTCCGCGAGTCGGCCATACCGTTTTCGTACTATGACAACCAGCAGAACATCGTCGGCTATTCCGAGGAGTACGCATTCAAGGTGGTCGACGCCCTCAAGCACGAGCTCAAGATGCCGGGGTTGAAGGTGAACATGATTCCCGTCACCCCGCAGAATCGGATGTCTCTGCTGCAGAACGGAACAGTCGATCTCGAATGCGGCTCGACCACCAACAACCTGGAGCGCCAGAAACAGGTCGCCTTCTCGACCACGATCTTCGTGATCGGCACGCGGCTGTTGACCAAGAAAACCTCGGGGATCAAGGATTTCCCGGACCTCAAAGGCAAGACGCTGGTCACCAACGCCGGTTCGACTTCGGAAGTCCTGCTGCGCAAGATGAACTTCGAGAAAAACATGGGCATGAATATCATCAGCGCCAGAGACCATGCGGAGTCGTTCCTGACCCTGGAAACGGGCCGCGCGGCGGCGTTCATGATGGATGACGTTCTTCTCTATGGCGACAGGATGACCGCCAAACACCCCGAAGACTTGGTTGTGGTCGGCACGCCGCAATCGTTTGAAGCGTACGGTTGCATGTTGCGCAAGGACGATCCCCAATTCAAGAAGTTCGTGGATTCGCTTTTCACGAAAATCCTGACTTCGAGCGAGGCAAACCGCATCTACAAGAAATGGCTGCAATCACCGATACCGCCCAAGGGGCTCAATATGGACTTCCCAATGACTCCCGCGGTGGTCGAGGCTTTCAAGCACCCGAACGATAAGGCGCTGCAATAAACGCCGTGCACGCGGCGCCAGGACAAGTGAGTGCGGACGCAAATGTGATGGTTACTCGGACATGAGTGTATTCGTTTGCGTCCGCATCGCTCGAGCGGCGGAAATCGCGTAAATCAAGCGCGCGGGTAGTGGGTAGTGGTTCAGTTTCCGACGGTGCCCCACGTTCGCCTGCGTCGGGGCCCCCGGCGAGGCTCGGCTCGCTGGGGTGACTGGGCTAACGTGGGGTAGTTTCTCTAAGTTCGATGAGGCCCACGTTCCGCCCATCTGAAACTGACCCACCACCGGGTAGTGCGTCGGTTTGAATTCTGAGCCGCTTTCCGTATAATAAAATTGACGAGTAGGGGTGGTAGTTCAGTTGGTTAGAATGCAGCCCTGTCACGGCTGAGGTCGCGGGTTCGAGTCCCGTCCACCCCGCCAACACCCTGTTGGCTTCCTGCTGAATCAGTTTCGACTTCGCCAGGATTTCGGCGCACTGCTCCGGCTCCGCATAACCACTACGACACGTTTCGTAATCCTTTCTATACGTCGCGAAGATCAAGCGTTCCCTCCGCAGTAGTTGCCGCCGCACGCCTTCCGCCACTCAGGCGGGGCTCTCAAAAGAGCTGCTGGCGTTAACTAAGTTGCCAATTGTAAAATACCTGCTAGAGTGAAATTGTGAAAGCCCCCGGCGGCAGGCTTCAGTTTTGGTTTTTTGGCCGGATTTCTTTCCGTAAGCGTGGTCAGAACTCATTGCGAAGGATGTGATGCTATGGCGGATATTACAGTGACGCTGCCCTACGGGCGCGAGATGGTTGAAGTAAAAATTCCTGGCGCAAACCTTATCGGAGTCTATTCTCCCAGGGATTTCACGCCGGTGGCCGATGTGAAGAAAGAGGTGGTCCGCGCCTTCAATAATCCCATTGCGTCGAAGCCGCTGAGGCAGTTGGTGAAAGGGGCCGCCAAAGTTGTGATTCTCGCCGACGACAATACGCGGCTGACTCCGACCGACAAGATCATCCCGGTCATGCTTGACGAGATGAATGCCGCGGGGGTCAAGGATACGCAGATCACGGTGATTATCGCGCTGGGCACCCATCGATTCATGACCGGGCAGGAGATCCTGGAGAAATTCGGCGCAGAAGTCGTGAAGCGGGTCACGATCAAGAATCATGATTACAAGAATCCCGCGGCTCTGATCGACCTTGGAAGAACTCCGAATGGGACCAGTGTCTGGATCAACCGCGAAGTCTACGAAGCCGATTTCAAAATTGGCATAGGCAGCATTGTTCCGCACCATATTCCCGGTTTCGCGGGCGGAGCGAAGATCGTGCAGCCCGGCGTCTCCGGCGAAGATACGACGGCGGAAACGCATCTGCTCAGTGTCCGCGCGCCCCGTTCCTACCTGGGCGTCGAGGTTAACCCGGTGCGTGAGGAGTTGAACAAAATCGCCCGGCAGATCGGCATGAACACCATCTTCAACACCGTTCTCAACCGGCAGGGCGAGGTCGTTGGCGCGTTCTTTGGCGATACCGTTGAAGCCTTCGACGAAGGCGTGAAGTTGTCCAAGGAAGTGTATGCCGTCGAGATTCCGGAAGAAGCCGACATCGTTATCTCCAGCTCTCATCCTTGCGACCTTGAATTCTGGCAGGCGCACAAGACGCAGTATCCATCGGACCTTGCGGTGAAGGCCGGGGGGACGATCATCATCGTTACGCCTTGCTACGAGGGCGTCGCCGTCACCCACTCCGACATCCTGGAGATCACGCACTACTCCGCCGAGGCCCTGCGCAAGAAGGTGGAGGCGAAGCAAGTCCACGATGAGGTTGCGGCAGCGTTGGCGATTGCCTGGGCGCAGGTAAAGGAGCGCGAGAGCGTCTTCCTGGTGTCCCAGGGCATTGGCCCGGAGAACGCCCGCAAGCTCGGATTCACGCACTTTGGCACTGTCCAGGCGGCGTTTGACGCGGCTTTCGCAAAACATGGCGCAAAGGCCAGAGTGACGGTCCTGACGCACGCTCCGGACATGTTGCCCATCATCAAGGTAGCCGCCAAGCCGGCCGCCTCTATACTGCAAACGGTCGGGTCGGCAAAGTAGCGCAACCGGCTTTAGAAACCAAAGGCTCCCGGACGCTCCGGGAGCCTTCCTTTTGCCGCTAGCGCTGGTTTCATCACTCGGTTTTGAAGGGGCGCGGCTTCAGCCGCGCCGTTCTTGGCGTGTATTCTCCGGCTTTAGCCGCTGAGGGATCGCCGTTTGCTCTGGTTCGAAATGAGTTATGAAAGAGCTTGTAGAACAACTCAATTATTGGTGTATCCAACCTCCAAATGAAATGTCGCAGTGAGCATTCACATGCTCATCGCTCACATGGTCATCAAGGCGGCGATCGTTTCAATCCCATCCCAGATGTTCTGTATCCGGATGTTCTCGTTGTAGCTGTGCTGATTGTCGTCGTGATTGGCGGTCGAAACTTGAATGGTGGCCGACCCCAGAACTTCCTGAATCATGAACAGCGGGACGCTGGCTCCCAGCACCGGCAACTTGATGACCGGCCCTCGGGCATTTTCAACCGCCTGAATCACCAATTTGCTGATTGGCAAGTCCATCGGTGAACCTGCCGCGTTGTAACCTCCCGTGTCGACCACCACCTTCGCCACCTTCGGATGGCTCAGCCGTGTCTGCTCGTCGGGATCTTTGTCCACAACGAAGTAGCCTTGCTTGCGGATGTGTTCAATGAGCCGTTGCGCCTGAACCTGTTTATCAATTCCCCTTACCAGGCGAAGGTCGATCGTCGCCGAGGCAGTCGCCGGAATCACGTTACTGGCCTGTGCTCCCATGCGCGAGCTGGCCATGCCGCGGATGTTTAATGACGGTAACGCAATCAACTCGAGCAACGGCGCGCCATTGCCATCCGTGCGCCCAAGCCATAAGTCATGCTTCAGCTTCGCGTCGTTCTGGGGAGCTTCGGCAATAGCTTTCTTCTCGAGCTCGCCGAAGGGCTGAACCCCATCGTAGAAGTGATCGATGAGCACCCGCCCGTTCTCATCCTTCATCGAGGCCATCAGTTGCGCCAGCATCATGGCCGGATTTGGCGCCCAGTTCCCGTAATGTCCGCTGTGCAGTTCGTGGCGCGCGCCGTAAACCGTGACATCGACGATCTGTACGCCCCTGACGCTGAAGACAATGTTCTGCCGCCGACTCTGGTCCATGGGGCCATCGCAGATCAGCCACACATCGGCGCTTAGCAGCTCCTTATTCTGCCTCATGTAGTCGGTCAGATGCGGAGACCCAGCCTCTTCTTCACCCTCGACGATAAACTTGATATTCGATTTGAAGGGAACCTTGTTGGCCCGCAAGGCGTCGAGCGCTGCCATGAACAGCATGATGTTAACTTTGTCATCGCCGGACCCACGCGCGTAGATGCGCCACTCGGGACCGAACGGCTGGCCCTGAGCCGGAAACGGGATCACCTTTCCGCCGTTATCAAGCGGAGCGTCGCGCAACGTGGGCTCAAACGGCGGGCTCGCCCACTCCTTCGGATCGAGCGGCTGGCCGTCGTAATGGGCGTAGAGCATCACCGTGCGGGTTGCGCCCGGCGTCATGATCTCGCCGTAAACCGCTGGCGCAATGCCGGGAAGCTCGAGCAGACGGCTCTTGACTCCCCGTTTCTCAAACATCTGTTGAATCGTCGCGGCATTTCTCCGCAAGTTCGCGGGATCGGCCGCCAGGTTTGGAATCTTGAGAAATTCGACATACTCGGAAATGATGGCGTGCTCGTTCGCCTGGCGCCAACTGCGGATCGCCAGCGTACGCGAATCCTGCGCAACGGAAAGAGCGGACAGCAACAGCACGGAGAGCAAGGCCAAACGCGGCTTATTCATGTGTTTATCCGTCCAGAGTAGAGCTGGCTGGCGTGCACGGAAATACCCGGTGCGGCAGCGATCTGCGTCACACCCTCCATCCGCCGGCTTTCAGCTTTGAGGTATAGCACTACTACAGACGGCGGCAGAACACAAGCAGCTTTGCCCGGCCAGGCTCCCCAGGCTTGCGGAGCCGGCACCACGAACAACCGTATCTTGCTACACTGTTTAGCGTGAACGCAGAGATCATCGCGGTCGGCTCCGAGATGCTGACGCCGTACCGCCAAGACACCAATTCCCTCTTTCTCACCAAGCAGCTTAACGACTTGGGGGTCGAAGTTGTTTTCAAAGGCGTGGTCGGCGACCACCGTGAACGCTTGGTTGAGTGTATCCGGCAGGCCTTGTCGCGCGCCGAGATCCTCATCTGCACCGGCGGACTCGGGCCTACAGTGGACGACCTCACGCGCGAGTGCGTGGCGGAAGCGCTTGGGCTGGACTTGCGCGCCGATCCCGACATTCTGGCCGCGCTCTATGCCCGTTTCGCCACGCGCCGCATTCAGATGTCGCCCAACAATGCCCGCCAGGCCGACATCATCGAGGGCGCGGAAGCGCTGCGCAATCCGCGAGGCACCGCTCCCGGCCAGTTCATGACGGCGCAATACGATGGCGAGCGCAAGATCGTAATTCTGCTGCCCGGGCCGCCTTGGGAGCTGGAGCCGCTCTTCCAGACCGAGTGCATACCGCGCCTGAAAGCGCTGCTTCCGCCCAGATTCATTGCCGTCCGGGAGCTGAAGCTGGCGATGGTGCCGGAGTCGCAAGCCGACCTGCGCGCCGCGCCCATTTACAAGCGCTACACCGAAGTCCAGACCACGATTCTGGCCGGTTTCGGCGAGGTGCAACTGCATCTGCGAACCGAAGCCGATACGGAAGAAGAGGCCCAGACCAGGGTCGACCGCCTGGCATCGGAACTCGAGGACGAATTCGAGGAGTCCGTTTTCTCCACCGCCGGCGAGTCGCTGGAAAAAATTGTCGGCTACTACCTGCAAATGCGCGACGCGACGATCTCGGTCGCCGAATCCTGCACCGGCGGATACCTCGCTCAGCGCATCACTTCCATCAGCGGAAGCTCACGTTATTTCGTGGGCGGAGCCGTCGTTTATTCCAATGATTTGAAGTCGCAGTTTTGCAACGTGCCGCCGCTGCTGATTGCCGAACACGGAGCCGTGAGCAAGCAGGTGGCTACGGCCATGGCTGAGGGCATTCGCAAGCGCTGTCGCTCTACTCTTGGCGTGGGTATTACGGGCGTCGCGGGACCGACTGGAGGCACGGACGAAAAGCCGGTCGGCTTGGTTTACATCGCGCTGGCCGACAACCTGAAAACCGAGGTCTCCGAGCGCCGCTTCCCCGGCGACCGCGAGCGCATTCGGCACTGGGCGACGCAGCAGGCGCTGGACATGATTCGCCGCCGGCCTATTTAGAGCGATTCCGGAGTTGGCGCTCACACTATGCGTTTGTTCGTCGCGCTTGACATCGACGCGGCCATCCGGCAGCGGCTTCAGGAGTTCGTGAACGACCTCCACGCGCGCGTTCCCGGGGTGCGCTTCGTTGGTCCGGAAACATTTCACGTGACGCTCAAGTTTCTCGGCGAGACCAGGCAGGTTGAGGAGATTGAGCAGGCGCTTGCCTCGGTGCGCGGCGTGCCATTCGAGATTTCATTCCGCGGCAACGGCTTTTTCCCGGCCGCAAACCGCGCGCGGGTGTTCTGGGCCGGAATTGAAGCGCCGGGCGAGCTTCAGGCGCTCGCCGCCCGCGTCGATGAAGTGGCGCGCACACTCGGCTTTCCGCCCGAGCGGGGGCCATACAAGCCACATCTGACGCTGGCGCGTCCCGGCTCCGGTAATCCTCGGGGTAACCCCGGTGATCGGCCAGCCGGGGTCCCCGACAAGCCCGCTGGTGGCTTGTTGGGGTGGGGAGAGCCGGGATTCCAGGTCATTCAGCAATACTTATCCGGCAAGCCCGAGCCCGAATTCGGTACAATGACGGCTCACGAATTCTTTTTGTTTGAAAGCATCCTGTCTCCGCGCGGAGCAACCTACAGAAAAGTTCGGCGATATCCGTTGACGTGAACGGCTGTTGCGCGCCAGGGTGCATGAGGTGTCCTGCAAATGCCATCGGGGTCCCCGGCACGCGCCGTAGTTGCGCGTGTTGGGGTAAATCGGTGTTTGCCGGGCAATGAGGCCAGTGCCAATTTCGACCTATATTTTCTTTGCCGTATTCGCCTACCTTCTGGGGTCGATCCCGTTCGGATACATCCTGGTGCGGCTCTTCCTGGGCGCCGACGTGCGCCAGACCGGTAGCGGCAACATCGGTGCCACCAACGTGGCCCGAACCGGTTCCAAGGGACTTGCCATCGCCACGCTCGTGCTCGATATCCTTAAGGGTTACGTCGCTGCGACCGTCGCTTACGCCTATGGCATGCTTGTCGCCTGGCGGCACACGCCCCAGGTCAACGGACTCCCGCCGAACGCTCCCGCCAATTCCGCCGTGCAGCAGGCATTCCTGCTGGCCGCGGTGGCCGCATTTTTTGCCATCATCGGACACATGTTTACCGTCTGGCTGCGCTTCAAGGGAGGCAAGGGCGTCGCCACCGGCCTGGGGGTTTTTCTGGCGCTTGCCCCCAAGGCGGTGCTGATCGTGATCGCGGTTTTCGTCGCGATTGTGGCCGTCACGCGCTACGTTTCGCTGGGCTCGATGGTGGCCGCGGCGTTATTTCCGCTCTGCTTCTATCTCTTGCAGCCTGAGCACGCCACGCCCGGAGTGCTCATCATGCTCTCCGGCGTCTCCCTGCTGATCATCTACCGCCATCGAGAGAACATCAGCCGGCTGCTGGCCGGGACCGAAAACCGCTTCGGGGCCAAGTCAAGTAAGGAGAAACAGAGGTGAGCAGAATCGCGGTCATCGGCGCAGGCGCATGGGGGACATCCCTCACCATCGTGCTCGCACGCAACGGAGTTCACCAAGTCCGCCTCTGGGCGTATGAGGAAGAGGTCCGCCGCTCCTTCGAGAGCCGCCGGGAAAACGCGCTATTCATGCCCGGAGTGGCGATTCCGGCTTCGGTTCGCGTCACCAATTCGCTCGCCGAAGCGCTCGACGACGTTTCGATCGTGATCGGCGTCATGCCCTCGCACCACGCGCGCAATCTTTACCGGCAAATGAAGCCATACCTGCGGCCTGAGATGCTGTTCATCTCGGCCACCAAGGGGCTCGAGACCGGCTCGCTGCTGCGGATGAGCGAAGTGATCCAGGCGGTGCTCGGTGCGGAACCGCTTGGCTTCCGCCCGCGCCTCGGTGCGCTCTCCGGCCCGTCGTTCGCGGTGGAGGTCGCCAAGGGCGATCCCACGGCGGTCACCATCGCATCCGATGACGACGAACTGGCGCACACCGTGCAGCGCGAATTCAGCGATCCCAAATTCCGCGTTTACCGGCACCATGATGTTATCGGCGTCGAACTTGGCGGCTCTCTGAAAAACGTTATCGCGATTGCGGCCGGCGTGGTTGACGGACTCGGGCTCGGCCACAACACCGCTGCCGCGCTCATCACCCGCGGCTTGGCGGAGATGACACGCTTGGTGGTGGCGTGCGGCGGACAGTCCGAGACAATGGCCGGGCTCGCCGGCCTCGGAGACCTGGTGCTGACCTGTACAGGCAGCCTCTCACGCAACCGCAGCGTGGGCGTGGAACTCGGCAAGGGACGAAAGCTCAACGAAATTATCAGTAGTATGCACGGCATGGTGGCGGAAGGCGTGCTCACCACCGACGCCGCCGTCGGACTGGCGCTCAAATACCAGTTGGAGATGCCGATCACGCAGCAGACGCACGCCCTGCTCCACGAAGGCAAATCGCCGCGCGAGGCGATTCACGAGTTGATGACGCGGCCGTTCACCACCGAAGTGAAGCTGTACTAGAAGCTGCTTCATAACTCGATTCTCCGAGGTGTCATCCTGAGCGTAGCCGGGGTCCCCGGCGACGGCCGCTTTTGCCGTTGCTGGGGTGGAGGAGCGAAGGATCTGCTGTTTGCGCGTGCTGGAATAAAGCAGATCCTTCGGTCGCACAAAACCGGTGCGACCTCAGGATGACACTGCTACGAGTTTTTCAGCAGCCTCTTTAGCCGCTGAGGGACCGCCGTTGGTTCCAGTCCCAAGATGAGTTATGAAACTGCTTGTAGGGTCTGTCGAGTCAGCGAGCAATAACATCTGCCATGATGATCCTAACGGCCGACGGTGCCCCACGTTCGCCTGCTTTTGGCTAACGTGGGGTAGTTTCTCCAAGTTCGATGAGGCCCACGTTCCGCCCACCCTGAAACTGACCCGCCACCATGCCATGATCGTCCTAACGGCATCGCCGCGGCGTACCGTATAATGTGCGATTGCGATGATCCAAACTTTATTTGGCGATACCGAAGAGAAGCCCTCGTTTTTTGAGCGCATGAAGCAGGCTGTCACGCGCACCCGCGAGAACCTGATTGAGCGTATCGACGAGGCGGCCGGCTTCCGAGGGGAAATTGACCGCGACACCCTCGACGACCTGGAAGCTACGCTGCTGGCCGCCGATCTCGGCTCCGCGACCACCGGGCAGGTGCTGGCCAACCTGCGCGAAAAAGTCGATCGCAAGCAGATTGGCAACGTCGAGGAGTTGAAGCGGGTTCTGAAGGAAGAGCTGCGCGGCATTCTTACGGCGGCGGAAAAGCCCGTCAACAGCGTTGACGGCGAGCCCGAGGTGATTCTCGTGGTCGGCGTGAACGGCACCGGCAAGACCACCACCATCGGCAAGCTGGCGCACAATCTGCGCGCGCAAGGCAAGAGCGTGCTGCTGTGCGCGGCGGATACCTTCCGCGCCGCCGCCATCGAGCAGCTTGAAATCTGGGGCGAGCGCACGGGCACGGAAGTGATCAAAACCAAGCCGGGCGGCGACCCTTCGGCGGTGCTGTTTGACGCGCTGCAGGCCGCGCGCGCCCGCAAAGTCGATTACGTGATTGTCGACACCGCGGGCCGCTTGCATACCAAGACGAACCTGATGTCGGAACTCGATAAGATGCGGCGAACAGCGCAGCGCATCATTGCCAGCGCGCCGCACGAAACCCTGTTGGTCATGGACGCCACCACCGGTCAGAACGGCTTGCAACAGGCCAAGCTGTTCACCGCATCGGCCGGAGTGACCGGAATCGTGTTGACCAAACTCGACGGGACCGCGAAGGGCGGAATTGTGGTCGCCATTTCGCGCGAAATGGGGCTCCCGGTGCGCTACGTGGGCGTAGGCGAAAAGCAGGGCGATCTGCTGCCGTTCCGCGCCGAGGATTTCGTCGAATCGCTCTTCGCCAAGTAGATTGTGTTTCATAAACGGTGCGTTGAAGGGGCATGGCTTACATGGCAGCTCTTCGCTACGGCTTGTATGCTTCTGCCAGGCATCACTCAGGTCTCGAAAGAGATCATGGCGGCCATGCCGTCCAAAGTCAGGAAGAACGCGGGCTTTAGCCCCCGAGGGGATTAACGCCGTTTTCTAAAAGATTTACAAAGCAGGCTTTAAAATTTCTATCGAACCCAAGGCAAACGACCATGGTACGGCGCACGGCAGACGAACTCTTCATGACGCAGGCCCTCGAACTGGCTCGCCAGGGTGTGGGGCTTGCCTCGCCCAATCCCTGCGTCGGGGCCATCGTGGTCGACGAGCGCGGCCGCATCGTCGGGCGCGGAGTTCACCACTACGCCAAACGCAAGCATGCGGAAGTGCTCGCCTTGGAAGAAGCCGGGCCGCTGGCGCGCGGCAACACTCTCTACCTGAATCTCGAGCCTTGCTGCCACACCGGGCGAACCGGGCCGTGTACGGAGGCAATCCTCGCCGCGGGAGTTGGACGCCTGGTGGCGGCCATGCGCGATCCCAATCCGTTGGTCGGCGGCAAGGGATTCGAACAGCTTCGCCGCGCGGGGGTTGATGTCAGCGAGGGCGTCCTGGAGCTCGAAGCGCGCAAACTCAACGAGGCGTTCGCGCATTTCATCCGCACCGGCAAGCCGTTTGTGACCCTCAAGTCGGCGATGACGCTCGACGGCAAGATCGCGGGCGCACCGCTCAACCCCGCCGCCGGCAAGGGCTCTACGACCTACATTACGGGAGCCTCGGCGCTGCGCCAGGTGCACCGGCTGCGCCACGCTTCGGACGCGATCCTGGCCGGCATCGGCACGGTCATCGCCGACGACCCGATGCTGACCGACCGCAGCGAACTTCCACGGCGGCGGCCTTTGCTGCGCGTGATTCTCGATTCGCACTTGCGCATTCCCGTCGATTCCCGCATCGTCGCCAGCGCGGCCGATGACTTGATCGTGTTTTGCGTCGATGCCGCCGATGAAAAAAAAGACGCGCTTGAATCCTGCGGCGTCCGCGTTGAGCGGCTTCCAGCGGGCCCGGAGAAACGCTTTCCTGACCTGCAATGCGTCCTCGACCGGCTCGGAAAAATGCAGATCACGAGCCTGTTGGTCGAAGGCGGAGCAACGGTGAATTGGGCATTCCTGAAGGCTGGCGCGGTCGACAAAGTCTGGTTCTTCTACGCGCCGAAAATCCTTGGCGGCAGCGCCTCCGTCGGCTTGGCAAGCGGCGAAGGCTTTGGCACGGTCGCGGATGCCGCGCAGCTCCGCGACGTTTCCCTGCACCGCTACGGAGAGGACTTTGCCGTCGAAGGATATCTCCGCGATCCCTACGCGTAAACCATCGTTTCACGTTTCTCGTTGGGTGCCCCATTCAAGCGAAGCTTGGGTGGGGCTTTTCGTTGACTCGTTTCCCGTTTCTCGTTTCTCGTTGGGTGCGCATTTCACCCGGCCGGGTGCCGTGAAACGTGCAACGTCCAACGTGAAACTTTGAAACATGAAACCTTGAAACCTGCCTTCTTGGTCTTTGCACGAAACCAATAAAGTCACAAACTCTGAGTAAACACTCTTCACGAGCGCCGGAGTCTCCAGATTCCGCCCCTTTGGAGCCCGCGTAGCGGGCAAAAGATGGTAGCCCCATGGCGCAAGCCTGGGGTAGGCGTCGGAGCCGGAGAAACAAGCCCGCATAGCGGGCGTAAGATGGCCCAATGCCCCGCTAGACTGGCTAGAGCAGAACCAGAGATGCTGATCCTTCGCTGAGAGTGTCATCGTGAGGAGGTTCGCCGCTTTTGCTAATCGACGTGACGATCGATGCATTTCACCCGGCCGGGCGCCGTGAAACGTCCCATAATCCCCAGTGCCATGCCGCCTTGCGCCATGTGTTGCAAGTCACATGTTTCCCCTCAAGCTGCCAGCTATAATTTCTTTTTGCCATCATTGGAGAGCTCTTATGTTCACTGGAATCGTCGAAGAAGTCGGCCGCATCGCCCGCATCGAGCAGAAGGGCGAGAACCGCCGCATTGTCATTGCGGGCCAGAACACGCCAAAGCAGTTGAAGACCGGCGATAGCTGCGCGGTGAGCGGCGTTTGCCTTACCGCCCTCGCCATCACTCCGACCTCTTTTGCAGCCGACCTTGCGCCGGAAACCTGGGTGCGCACCTCGCTCTCCCGCATCACCGAAGGGGCGCTCGTAAACCTGGAATTGCCGCTCAGGGCCGATGGACGCATGGGCGGCCACATGGTGCAGGGACACGTGGACGGCGTCGGCAAACTGCTGGAATTCGAGCGCATTGCCAACTCGGACGACTACTGGCTGCACATAGAGGTTCCGCCGGAGTTGGAGAAATACATCGTATTCAAGGGCTCAATCGCCATCGAGGGCATCAGCCTGACGGTGGCTCGTCTGGAAGGACTGATTTGCACCATCGCCATCATTCCTCACACGGTCGAGATGACGAACCTGGGCTCGCTAAAGCCGGGCGACCCGGTCAACATCGAAACCGATATCGTTGCCAAGTACCTCGAGAAGTGGATGCGCAGGCCCGAAACCGCTCCGCTGAAAGCAGAGACGCTGGTGGCAAAAGGATTCTAGAGCAACGTTTGAAGGTTGAGGATTAATACTAGTGTTCCTCATCGAAAGTTCGTCTCATATATGTTTGAAGGGGCTCGGCTTTAGCCGAGCCGAACAGAACCAAGTAAAATGCGGGCTTTAGCCCCTGAGGGGGATTCGGAATCGCCCGCTTACCAACTCGGCGGGTGGCCCATTCAAGCGCCTCAGTTGCGCTTGAGTGGGGCAGTTTTCAAAGCTTAAGCAACCACCCCACACAAGCAAAGGAAGCTTGTGTGGGCCACCGGACCACTCGGGCACGGGTGCCCTACGCACGAACCCCTGGCGGTTCGCCGCCTAGATCATGCAGGTTCACACTGTCCAGCGCCAGAAATTCCTGCACGATTTTTTCATTCGAGTGTTCCATGCCATCCACCGTGCCGAAGAACACCACGCGGCCTTCGTGGAGAAATACCAGCCGGTCGGCAAGTTTCTTGGCCAGAGCCATGTCGTGCGTGACGACGACGCTGGTGAGCTTAAGCTGAGACTTCAGCTTCTGGATGAGATCTCCCAGCAAGTGGGCCATGAGAGGGTCGACCATCGTTGTCGGCTCATCGTAGAGGATGGCCTCCGGCTGCGCCGCCAGCGCGCGGGCAATCGCCACCGAGCGCTTCAGGCCGGTCGAGAGCTCCGAGGGCAACTGGTCGCGGTGGTGCGACACGCCTACCATTTCCAGCAGTCCGTCGACGATCTGGTA
>Ga0187864_10001866_pt1 | contig 19212 bp, 15 predicted proteins | sample June2016WEW_11_4_FD_132985 | JGI IMG/M metagenome (GOLD analysis project Ga0187864, IMG submission 132985) | Peatland microbial communities from SPRUCE experiment site at the Marcell Experimental Forest, Minnesota, USA - June2016WEW_11_40 | ecosystem: Environmental > Terrestrial > Soil >...
CGGCTTGGCGCTGTCGATCCGCCGCTCGCCACCGGTGTGATGTGCCCGGGCTGCGCGCTGGACCAGCTCGACCAGATCCTCGTCGCAGTCCGCGATCGGTTCGACTTGCTCCTTGGTCCCGTCAGCCCGCTTCACCCACACGTTGTCGCAACCGTTGATGTTGATGTTCTCGATGTCGTCCTCGTCGAGAAAGAGCTGCAGGCGTCCCAAACCAAGCTGGGCGGCAACGATCCGGCGAACGATCTGCTCTTCTTCGTCGGCGGTCGGGGTGGTGACCGCGCCCTGGACCATGGTGCGCGCGACCTCGTCGATGGCTTCGCGCGCGAGCTTCTCGACGAACGAACGCCGCTCGGCTTCGCTCATGCCGGCCGCGCCGTAGCGGACGATCCCGTCGGCGACGTGCTCCGCCGCGTACCGTTCCAAATCGCGGCGTTCGCTGTCGTTCACCCGCATGCCTCCCACTTCGACCCGGCTGCCACCGGTTCCAGCTCGTCTGCGGACAGGTCATATGGCCGTGCCTGCGAGTCGGCATTCGCCGGCGTCTGCTCGTCGGAGGCCATCTCTTCTGTGGCTTCGGTGGTGCCGGACCCCCCCCTGGGCACCTCTTCGATCCCCAGCTCTGCGATCGCCGCTACGGCCCACCTGAGGAGCCGGGTCTTCTCGAGCCTCTTGATGCTGCGCTTGTTGGCCAGCGCCGCGGCCGCAGCCGGATCACTGGGCATCGTTGGACCGACGCTCACTTGGAGGGTCTTTCCGATATCAACGGCCGAGTAGCCCACCGAGCCGGTCAGGAGAACGAGGAGCTGGCGACCACGCATCTCGGCGACAAGACCGGGCAGGGCGTCTCGGAGATGGACGATCGCCTCCAGCGTCGGCTCGCACAGAAGCACCAAGGCGTCGGCCTGATCGAGAATGTCGCGAACACCGCCGGCGAATTGGGGAAGCAGCCTGCCGGCGTCGACGACAACATCGGCGTCGAGTCCGGCGAGGGCCTTTGCGATCGTCGGCCACGCCTTCTCGTTGGCGACGGCCTGGTGGACACCGGTGAGGCCGAATAGAACCGGGAGGCCGCCGGGAAGCCGGTGGACGTGGCCCCAGATGGCTGCGGGGTCAAGGGTGCGCCGTGCCGCGGCGAACAGGGAGGCGAGACCCCCGGTGACGGATACGCCGTAGCGAGGGGCGAGGTCGCCTCCGAACGGGTCGGCTTCGACGAGGAGGACCTTCCGTCCGGCCGGCCAGCTCGCCGCGATGGCGGTCGCCGCGGTGGTGACCCCTGGAGAGCCCTTGATGGAAGCGAGGGCGACGACGCTCACTGTGTCCCCTCGGTGACGAGCGACAGACCGATCTGGTCGGCCGCCGCGTAGGCGGTGACTGTTGCCGCGTCTGCCCCGGGCACTTCCAGCGAAACGGACGCCTGGTACTGGGTTTGGTTGGTCGGAGCCGCGCCGACGGCGAACACGGCGGCCCGAGCCACCAGGGGCGAACCGATCGTTCCGCCAACGGTCGAGCCCTGGCCCGGTTGGGGTACGGCGACCACCTGAACGGTGTCACCGGCGACCAGGGGCACCGACGGCATCTGATCGCCCTTCAACAGCATGCCGACGACCTGCTCGCCCGGGGCGAGTTGGGGTGCGCTCGACAGCATCTGCTTGACCATCACCTGGCCGGCGTAGACCGGGGTGTCGAGCTGCTGACCGACCAGCGCGGACGAACCGATTGCCGACATCGCCGTGATGTGCCCTGAAGCGGGGATCTGCGCAGTGGTGAGATCGCCGGGGGAAAGGACTGTGCCGGTCGGCAGGTTCTTCGCCGCCACGACGACGGACTCTCGCTTGGCCGACGACTGGAACAGCGCTCCTGCGACCGCTGCGCAGACGAGCACCAGTGCGACCCCGAGGCCGATCTGCCAGGGACGGCGCTGGTAGGTGCTGGTGGACAGGCGCAGCCCGGCTCGGTTCTCGCCGGCCGGCGGAGATGTGAAGGCGGGCCGTACGGGCGCGGTGGATATGGCCATCGGAGCTCCAGTTCTCAGTTGTTGACGGACTCGATCTGGGCGACCTTCAACGAGGTCGACGCGTGGGTGGTGAGGCTCGGCAGCGAACCGGCAGACCCGGCCGGGCCCGACCAGACGACCGACCACGTCACCGTGGCGGTGATCGTGAAGGCGGCGTCGTTCGGGTTTCCGTTAGGCGTGGGCTGGCCTGCGGAGGTCGTGGTGTAGGTGTGCGAGCAGGACGTCGATTGCGCGTCCGCGGGGATCGCCGGGCTGTAGGCGGTGCCGGGGCCGTCACAGGTGAGGATCGACCCGTCGCCGGTGTTCCACGCCACATACGCCGCCGTCGCGGTCGCCGACGCGTTCGTGCACCCGCCGGCGTTGCACGCCTGCGCGGTCGTGGTAAACGGGTGCCAAATCGACGGCTCGATCCACAGCCATTCGGCCAAATTGACGTAGCCGGTCGTCGCCGGGCTCAGAACCAGCAGAGGATTCGGGAGCTGGAGCTCGCTGGCCGCCTCCGCGCCGACCGTCGCCGGATCGGGCGGCGGGGTACCGGGAACCTGGCCGTTGCCGAACCACTGCACGCCGGTGGCCATGCCCTGGGCGTTGCCGGCGGCACAGAGATCCACGTACCAAGCGCCGGGCTGAACAGCACCTGCCGGTGGTGGGCCACCGTCGCTACCGGGAAACACGGTCGAGTAGGACACGTAGTCCGGGCACTGTGGCTGGGCGCTTCCACCACTACTACTCGAGTTCGATCCGCCGCCGCCGTTATTCGCTCCGGGATCGCCACCGACCCCGGAACCACATGTCACCGTGTTGCCCGAATCGATACAGCCACCCGAGCTGCCGCCAGCAAAGGCGATTCCGGTCGGTAGTGCCGCAGAGAGCACGGTGACGAGGACGGCAATGCCGACCGTTCGATGCACAACCGTCATCAGCACTGCGATACCGACGTCGTCTTGAAGGTCGTGATCTTCCACGAACCGTCGAGCAGCTGGAGATTCCAAGACCCGCTGCCCCCACCGGCCTCTCCATCCAGAGTGGCTGGGCCTGGCTGGCCAGCGGCCGTGGTGGTCCCCGTGTCGTAGATACAGCCCGTGATGACCGCGGTAGTCGCAGTGAGGGACGAGACGGCCGGATGGCCGAGGTTGTACGTCGTCGGGCCGTTCAGTTGACCCATCTTCACCCCAACCAGGAACTCGTCCTCCGACTGGAGCGCCGGATTGGTGAAGTAGTCGCTGAGCTTGGGCCACAGGTCGGCGCTGGTTTCCCCTGCGACGAGATCGGCACGGTCCGGTTGCCAAGGCTTCTGCAAGTAGCCGTAGAGGGTCTGCTCAGCGGACTCCCATGCGTTGAGAACGGCCGCCTGGGCGGCGTTCACCGACCTCGACGACGTGGTGGTCGTGCTCGCCGAGCTAGAGGTGCCCGGATGGGTTGAGGAACCCGAGGAGCACCCGGCCATGGTGGCTGCCGCCGTCACGGCTGCAATCCCGGCGAGCGTCTTCCTCAAGGTGGTCATGGCCAGGCTCACCGTCGGTGTCACCCTTCCTCTCCTCTCGTCGGCTGGCTCGGTCGGCAAGTGTCGAATCGCGTGCGGGTCACCCCGCCTCAGGGCCCTTCCTCAGAACTGAATGATGAAGGGCCAACGTCACCCTGAACGTCACCCTCCGAGGCCAGCTGGGAGATTTCTCGAAGACTTCTGCCGCCTAATGCAGCCCGATGTAGCGGCCCCGAGCACCAACAGCTGGCCCGATCCGCGAACGCTCCCCTGGAACACCCGGGCTGACAGACAACGTCACCCTGAACGTCACCCTCCCTGGTCAGTCGCACAATTTCACTGAACGTTGGCAGAGGGCCCGTACCGATGCCGGACCCATCGAACCGTCGGAAACGCCGGTGAGGGTGACGTTCGGCGCCGGTAACGCGGAGGCGACTGCGATCCGGAGACACCGCTATTTCGTGTCGTCGACGGCGCGCCGGAGAGCCTGGGCGATGAATTGCGTGATGCTCAGCGCACAGGCCCTGGCAGCTTCTCGGACCTCCTCGCGCAGAGTCCGTTCGAGCCAGAAGGTCACTCGGATGTGGCGCTGCTCCCACGATCCCTCCTCGGCCTCCGGGCCCCCTCCCCCGTCGTTTGCTCCACGAATGCCGGCCGAGCCCCGAGTCGTGTCGGTCATGACCGCTCCCCTTCACCTGACGTGCCGGTAGGTAGCTGGCTCCCAGCGGCGTCAGCTTCATGTTCGTCACTATAGCCAAACCGCACACGGTTTGCAGCTTACGGTGTGCGGTCCTATCGAGCACGACTTTCGCGTTGGCCGCGACCGGCCCCGGCCGAGGGTGACGTTCGAGAACCGAGGGTGACGTTCAGGTCGGGCTACGAATTCCTGGGGTGACGCGACGGGGTGACGTTCAGGGTGACGTTCGTTCGGAGCATGGGAAGGGATCAGGACATGTCGCCCTGGCACCGAATCAGGAGGTCCGATGCTCACCCACCACACGAGCACGAAAGGCGAGCCACTTCTCAGCGTCGAAGCGGAGCCGACGTTGCTCGGCGAAGCGCGTTCGACCGTCTACCGAGCAATGCAGGCGGGAACCTTCCCCCTACCCGCCCCCCGCGCCGACCATGATCAGATCGCCGCCGTCGATCTGATCTCGATCCCAGAAACTGCTCGCCGCATCGGCCTGCACGCCGACACCCTCTACCGTCTCTGTCGCACGGGCCAGTTCCCCCCGGCGATCCAGATCGGCGCACGGTGGAAAGTGTCGATACCGCGCCTGGAGCGCTACCTCCACGGCGAAAGCACAGACTTGTGACTCGGTGCGTACCGGCCGCCATTGCCACGAATGATTCGTCGGTGTTTGTTCGCTGCGCCTTCCCTCGGACGTCTGAGGGACCTCATCGCCAACGCGACGGCAGCGCGGGTGAGGGGTTCTTCCTCCTCCCTTCGCAGAAGATGGAGGGCCGTGGATTCCGATCTGGGCTGGGCGCCGTCGAAGCCAGGCGGGCAGCGGAGCTAGGGGAATTGCCGCGGATTTGTGCGCGCGGTATCCACCACCTCGCCACACCTCTTCACTACGGTTGGGACATGGGCCGTCCGCGGATCTATGAGGAGCCGAGAGTGGCGACAGCGATCCGATTACCAGAGTCGCTGCGGAACGAATTGCTGGCGGTGGCTACCGCTCGGGATGTCTCGGTCAACTTCCTGGTGATTTCCGCTGTATCGAATTACCTTAAGCACCTCCCCGCGTCGGGAAGTGACGATTCGGCGAGGCCTCGTCGCTCTCGACGCCGCATCACGAGGAAGCAGTGACGACGGCAATCGTACCGGGGCCAAGGCGAGTTCGTCATCCGACAACGACGGCTCGATTCGGATCTTCTCGCCGCGAAAACCACGACGCAAGCGCGTTCTACGAGCGCTTTATTCCACCGGAGCTGTCGAGCGACACGACAGTGGTCCGGCCCGCGAAGTTGGACGTCATCTATCGCCATGATGCCCGCGATATGCGAAAGGTCGAGACAAATTCTGTGGCACTGGTCGTGACCTCCCCTCCATATTTTGCTGGTAAAGAATACGAGGAAAGCCTGGGCCACAATGGCGTACCTAGTACGTACTTCGAGTATCTAGTGCTGCTTCATGATGTTTTCGAGGAGTGCACGCGCGTCCTTGAACCCGGAGGGCGCATTGCGGTGAACGTAGCGAATCTCGGCAGGAGACCCTATCGCTCACTGGCCGGCGATGTCACGGAGATTCTCCAAGATCTTGGGTTGCTGCTGCGCGGGGAGGTCGTTTGGTGGAAGGGCCGAGCGGCAGGCGGATCATGCGCTTGGGGCACCTTTCAGCGACCAAGCAATCCGGTCTTGCGAGATGTTACCGAACGAATCGTTATCGCCAGCAAGGGTCGTTTCGATCGCGCACTGAAGCCGGAGGAACGGCTGGAGCTCGACCTTCCGTCGACGGCAACGATATCGCGAGAGGAATTCCTTGAAGCAACCACTGATTTGTGGGAGATGTCACCCGAGAGCGCCACGCGAGTTGGCCATCCTGCCCCGTTTCCAGTGGAACTTCCAAAGCGCCTGATCGATCTGTACACATACGAGGGAGACGTTGTCCTCGATCCGTTCATAGGTTCCGGCACAACCGCCGTGGCCGCCTTGCGGACTCAACGGCACTACATCGGCTTCGACACCGACAAGTCCTACGTTGACCGTGCCAATCAGCGGGTTGCGGATGAAGCTATTCGTCTCTGCCAACAGGAATCCGTGTCGACACAGCCTTTTAGGGTCCAGCTCCCTGCGGTATCGTCTGCGAACGAGGATGAGGATTTTCAGTCGCGGGCTGTGCGCGAGGGCCGCCAAGCTAACGTGCTGGCAAGGATTTTGCTGGATAGCTGTGGCTTCGTCGATGTTCAGCCGAACGTCAAGCTCTCCGGGCTCGGCATCGAACTGAACTTTGTCGCAATGGATCAAGCTGGCCATAAATGGGCCTTCGACGTGTCGGGCGCCTTTACGTCAAGCCGAGCGGGCCTACGGCGTACGGACACACTATGGAAGGCTCTCGGAAAGGCTGCCGTGCTCCACGAGGGCCGCGGGGATCTTCCACTCGTTCTCCTGACTACTGATGCGCCAGTCCGAGGAAGCGCGGGACATGCCGCTCTGTCGGTGCTAAAGGGACCAGGTCGACCGGTATTCGACCTGGTTGAGTTGTTGAACGTCCGGGATCAAGAGCGTTTGCGTGACTACGCGCTCCGGGGTCATCCCGACCGCTGAAATGCCGTCAGAGCGGACTTTTGTCACGGAGGTCGCGACCGGACTGGGAATGGTGGGTGAGGCGGATCTCGATTCTGTGATAGCTCGGCGGTCGGCACAGATGTCGAACATTACGGCTGCGCACTGGGACCAACTCACGGGGCTTTGGAACTCAAGAGGCTACGAGGAGGAATTCCGGGCGGGCTTTCGCAATGGTCAGGCTTTCCTCGACGCTGCGGAGGCCCTCAATGGGCGACGCCCGCGGATCATCGAATGGACCGGTGGCCGACGTCCTCCGGGCGACGAAGTCGTGCCTTCGGATCTGCGCGTCGATCACGTTTACCTTGTTAGCTGCAAGTACATCTCGCGGATACTTCACAACCCAAGCCCGGCCCGGCTAGTTGAGGGCCTGTTATCACAAGCACCAGTCGAAGACAGTCGCGATTGGTACCACCGCATCGCCCCCGTTGAGTACCAGGCGCTCTACGAGGAGTGCGTTGATGCGGCCGACGGGCCTCCGCTTCCGGCGCGCGCGGAAGAGCTGACACCAACCGAACGCACGCGGCTTGCTCTAGCGCTGCGGACTGGCTGGCCGCACAATGCCGCTCACGCGTACGCTGCACTTTGTCAGGCGGTCAGTGAGGCAACGGCTAGGACGTGGAGAAGCCGGATTACCCCGCGCAATGCTGAGATAGTGCTGTGGCGGCTGCTTCGCATTGGCTCCGCTCCCTACTTCATCCTCGGTACCAGTCCGGATGGATCCATGAGGCTTCGCGTCGACACCCCCTGGGACTGGCACCAAGTCTTTCGACTTCGGCACCTTGAGGTTGTAGCTCAAGAGGGAGGACAGCCCCGCGTCGGGTGGTTGGCGGTGTGCGAGAACTGCCGAACATCGGAGGAATATAAAGTAAACGGGCACGTCGAAATCCGGTGGAGCCATGGTCGTTTTCGCCAGCCACCAGAAGCGAAGGTGTACCTCGACTCCCCACATAGCAGCGTCCCCGGTTATCACCCGCTGTGAGGAAGCCATGGAACAAAGTGAAGCGTCCCTACTTATCGCGAACGCAGACAAACAGGATCATGACGGGCGCACGGAGCGACTCGTTGAATTGACGGAGCTACTACCGGATAACGGCATGATCGGCTTCAGCGGGAATGCGGCGCAATGGCTATTCGAGGATGTCAAAGCCACTTGGCTCTACGGGTGCTTTGCCAGCACAGTACTTACTGCATATGCGTTCTGCTCGCTGCAGATCGCAGGAGCTGTCCGGATGTTGGCAGATGTTCCGCGTCTCCCCGACGAGGCGGAGTCGTTAGAACAACTAGCCGCTATCGCAGTAGAAGCGGGAGCACTCGACGTTGAGCGCCAAGCACGATTACTCGAACTTCACGATCGGTATCGCCTGTATGCGTTCGCTCATCTCCACGAGTACGAGGCTCGCCTAGAACGTCACATGGTCGAAGTGGCGATTATCGGTACCGAACACCATCTTCTTTCAGATGCACGACTAGCCCTAGTCACTTCAGTGAGCTTGGTCTATAGATAATGAATCTTCTGCCGCCGGCCCCTTGGCGGACGTCGAGCACGATCGCCCGTTGTTTACACGACAAGAGCACACCTCGGCTGGGCTCCCGAACCACCGAGCAGTCCCACTTAGCCGGCGGTCTGGGGCACCTCTCGCAAGATTCAAGGCTGCACGTTCTGGGACGCGCGTTCGGTGTCGCCCATTGACGACCCGACCGCACACCGACCCGTCGATCTGCGTGGATTGTCGCCCCGTTCGGCCTGGTATTCGGTATGAGCGTTCTGTATCCGACGACTGCCCGGTACGGCACTAGGGGACGCTTCCGTGGGCGTCTACGGCCGCACGTTTTCGGTCAGCCTGACTGCGGCTGGGTAAGACGCCGAGCGATGTTTCCTTCCCAGCTACCAGAGCAACTGGTCAAGCTCGAGACGGTGAATACCGACCTCCTCGGCGGCGGCTTCGCCGACGAGGAGCAGAGCACCTTCTCCGGCTGGTGTCGGGAACTCGAGGTGCTTGAGGTGGTCGCGAACTCGCCGGTCGGGTTTCGGGGCGTCCGCGCCTGAGCGCATCCGTGCGTAGGCGAATAAGGCGACGCCGATTCCGGACACTGAGCCAACATACGGATCCAGGCGCTGGGTCAGTCGCACCGGCTCGACGGCGGCGGCCCAGTGGGTGACGACATCGTCGTCAGAAGCGTCGAGGAGCTCGGAGCGATCCGTTCTGTACCGATCGAAGCCAGCGGCGACTCCGATGATCGTCGTCCACCTCTCGGCGGGAAGGCCAAACCCACTCGACGGGTTGCCGGTAGCTAGCTCGGCGAGGGTCAGATCCGGCCACTGCGAGCGGAACCGCTGAACGGTCGGGAGCACTACTTTCTGGTAGTCGCGTCGATGGCTTGCGACGACATCGAAGACCATTGCCGCTCGCGCCCCGGCGTACAGAGAACCATAGCTGTCTGCACGTCGCAGGCGTTCTGGGTGCTCATCGCGCAGGACTCGGAGCCTCTCGATTGCGTTGTCCCAGCCGTCCTGAAGCCGCAGATGCACGAGTAGCGGCGAGGGCGGATCATTCACCGAAGCCATACGAACCCGTCACGCTGCCCATCCGGCGAGGAGAGTACCCCTAGCCCGGCTTGTGCTGGGTCCCGGACGCCACGAGTCGGTGGGTTGCAGTTATGCCGCCCACCGAGGAGAGATACTGGTTTGCATGGTGCGGCGGTTCCCGATCAAAGTGCAGCGCTTTGCGGTGCCTGATTCCGGCCGGATCGCTCTCGACGAGGATGGCATGCTCGCGATCCACGGTTATCTGGGTGGAAAGGTCGGTGACCTCGTTGAGCTCGCCGACCTTGCGACTGGTGGCTCCCTGTGTCTCTTGGGAGAGCCGGGGTCGGGTAAGAGCACTGCGCTGGCCATGCTCGTTGAGTCCTTGCCTGACGCAGCGGAAGCTGGCACAGGCCAATCTGCAGCCGTACGGGTCGCGCTGGCAGAGGTGACAGATCGGGCAGCGTTCCGAGAGCTCGCAAGCGCTCCTGTCCTTCGCTGCACCTCTGTGGCCGCCGCAGAGCGCGACGTAGCGACTACCGACTCGATGGTGACGTTGGTACTCGATGGGATCGACGAGTGCCCTTTGCCGAATACGACAAAGAACCTGTCCTCGCTATTGCGCGAGTTGTTCAGTCAGGTCGATATCAGTGGGCTGCGAGTTCTTCTTGGATGCCGAACGGCGGACTATCCGGGCCTGATCGACTCCACCCTCAGGGAGGCCTTTCCGGCCTTTGGGGTCTACGAACTTGCCCCGTTGACCCGCGCAGACGTCCATGCACTGTCAGCGAGCCGCTGTGTGGATCCGGAGGCGTTCCTGACGGCCGTCACCGTCACGGGGTCAGGCCCTCTCGCGTCCATTCCTCTCACATTGGACCTCCTGTTGCTCCGATACGTCGAAACCGGCGGGTTGCATGGCGGAGCGTCAGACTTGTACGAGACGAGCTTGCGTGCTCTTGCCGACGAGCCCGACCCAGACAGGGACCCACATCAGCGAGTCCCAGGGTCCGGAGAACAGCATCTCGCTGTCGCGGCGCGGCTGTGTAGTTACCTTCTCCTCTGCGGACGTGCAGCATTCTGGATAAGAGCGGCGGGGCTCGGCCCCCCAAGCGATCTCGATCCTCTCCGGCTCGCTGGCGGAGAGGAAGTGCAGACAGGCGGATCATTTGCCGTGACACCCGAGCTCGTGCAGGCCGCTCTCCGCACCGCTCTGTTCGGCTCGCGTGGTCCGGGTCGTCTGGGACCGGTTCACGCTACGTTCGCCGCCTTTCTGGCAGCTCGTCATCTGGCCTCTTGTGACCTTCCCGACGCTCAGTTACGAAACCTGCTCACGACGGCCAGCGATACGGGCAGCGTCGGTATCGTGCCGAGCCTGCGTGAAACCGCAGCCTGGCTCGCCGCTCTCCGTCCAGAGTCAACCGCATGGCTGGCAGATGTCGAACCGACCAGCCTCGCTGCCCACGCGGCCGTCATCGACGATTCAGCGATTCGTCGCCTCATCGTGGAGCGGCTCTTAGCCGATCCAAGTGCCGCCCGACACCGCCCTTGGGGTCGAGGTTGGCCTCTCGCACACCCTGGCTTAGCCGAGCAGCTATCAAATGTGCTCTCGCCCCTGGCAGATCGTTCACTGCCTGCCCCGACCCAAGAGCAGGCATACCTCGCTTTGTCCTTGACACGAGACGCGCAAGAGACAGCGCTCCTCCCGACGCTTCTCGATATCGCCGCCCGGACCGATGCCCTTCCGCATTTTCGATCCATGGCAATCGCCACGGCCGCCGACTTCAACCGAGAGGTCTCTGCCCCGATACTTCGGGATGTCCTTACTGAGATTCAAGCTGAGCCGCAGCGCGATCCCGACGACGAGATCCGTGGCGCCCTACTTGAAGCGCTTTGGCCTGAGCACTTGTCGGCGACTGACCTAGTGGCGGCTCTGACAAGGCCGCGACGAAGCGATTTTTTCGGGCTCTACGCAAACTTTCGCTCACATCTGTTCCAGATGTTGGCCGATGACGACGTCCCACATCTGTTGCGTTGGGCTCTCGTAGGCAGCTCGGTCGGCGAGCCCGAGATGAGTGTCGACGGGGTTGTGAGTGATCTGCCTTTCAGGGACGCGGAGCTCGTGGCCGGCCTGCTTGAGCGAGCATTTCTCTGTCAGGACACGGACACCATCATTGACCCTGCGGCAGACTTGATTGCTTTGCAGCTGAGATCCTTTCGTGATCTCAATGTGCCTGAAGCGCTCGATAGGCGAGACGACGAAGGACGAGAGCCGCCAGAGTCGATCATGCTCCGTCGATCGGTCGCGGTGGCTGTCCTTGAACGGCTCGGCGAGGCCCACGCGAATCTCCTCGTGCACTGGGGATGGCATCCTGCGCAGACCGCGCGGATCCGGTTCGAGCAGGCAACCAAGGACGGAAGGCACGACTATCCGGCAGCACGGTCCGGACTGTTGGACAAAGCCGACCTTGCTTGGGCGATCGAGCAGGCCCTGGTGATCCAGCCCGAGAAGCTCGGGCAGTTTATTCCCGTTGTCCGCTCACTGTTCGACCCGAACGATTCGACGTCGCGCGAGACGGTGTGCGCAACTGCCGGGACGCCCCTCTGGAGCGCATTCGCGCCGTGGTTCGACGCAGTTCCCCTGGGAGGTGACGAAGAAGCGCAGGCCCGCCAAGCCTATGAGTGGACGCGATCTCGTCCCCGGAAGCCGGTATGGGAGAAGGCTTCCGAACATGCGGCCGGCGTGCTCGATCTCTACAACCGTGCAACCACTGAGCCTTCAGCCTTTTGGCGGTTGCTTTACTCTCTCCAAGTCGATCCCGCTACCGGAGGCGGTTTCATCGTCCACGGCGACGACGTTACGACACGCCCCGGTGTGGCTCTGCTTCCCGATGGCTGGCTCCAGAATCTGATCGAGGCGGCCTGGGTGTATCTACACGACGGCGTTCCCAGCGGCGACGAGTTCCTTGATCAGCCGAACATGACGAACTGGGCTATCCAGGCTGGCTACCTGGCTCTGGCGCTCCTCGTTCGCTACGGGACCTCGGGGCGGAACCTCGAGTCGCTCGAAGACACCGTGGTCGTCGCTTGGACGGGGGCGGTGCTCGTCTTTCCAGCTGTGCCGTTCAACGCCGGTGACCGTAACCTCAAGCAGGAGCTGCTGCGTCGGCTTGCAGTCCCTGCTCGGGATCAGCTTCCGCGCCTTCTCCATCGGATTGTGGCCGGCCACATCACCCTCGGGTGGCGTCCGAGCGAGCTGGAGCTGCTCGACGACGCGTACTCCGACGAGATTGGCGACGTGCTTGTCCGCTGTCTCGCAGACGCCGTCGCAGCTCTCGCCGCTGCTCTTGAGAGCGGTTCGTCTCCACCGGCAACGGCTACGAACACCCCAGAGGTCCAGGAGGAGGGGGCCGACCCGAATGAGGGAGGCAGAGCAGCCGGGCTCACTGACACGGTGGGTCTGATTGTCAGTTTCCTCGCCCGAAATCGCCACCCGAAAGCCGCAGAATCGGGGATGGCACTCATAGCTGCGGCCGCGGAGCCCGAAGCCAAGGAGGCATCAATACGTGCAGGTCGTGTCGCTGCCACAGCCCTGCTCGTAGCTCAAGGGTTTCTGTGGTCCGACGTTCGCAATCGCATGCTGCCTTCCCCAACCCTGACCCGCCTCGTGCTTCAGGACCTGTCCAGAGAATGGATGACACCGTCACTACTTCTGAGTCTGAGCGACAGGCAGCTTGCCGAGCTCTGGGAGCTGCTCGTCGATTACTGGCCCTACCATCAGGACGTCACGATCTCGGGTGCTCATACGGTCGGTCCGGACGAACAAGCCCAGCACTGGCGAGACACCGTGCTCGACACCCTTACCAAGCGTGGCACAAGCGAAGCGGCGATTCTTCTCACCCAGTTAGCCGACAGACATACGACGTTGCCGTGGCTTATCGACCGGGTTCGTGTCGCTGAGGAACGTGAGCGCGAGCAGCAGTGGGCACCCCTCGCTCCGGAGGAGCTCACCGAGTTGCTCACGAACCGACGGGCCCGACTCGTACGGGACAGTGCCGACCTCTCCAACCTTGTCGCCGACGCTCTCGTTACCGCTAGCAGCCGTCTCGCCAGAACAGGCCAGCTTCTGTGGAACAACTATCGCCTCAACGGAGTAGAACGTTGGCGTCCAAAGAGCGAACCGGACGTAGGCGCCTGGCTCGCGGAACAACTGACTCTCGAGCTGGTGAACAGCGGGGTTGTCGTAAACCGCGAGGTGCTCGTCCGCCAAACGACGTCACGAGGACACGGCCTTGCCGTAGACATACAAGCAGATGCACCCCTGACCTCCGATCAACACGGTCGGCGAGCCGACCCGGCCCGCTGCCGAGTCGAGCTCAAGGGAAACTGGAACCCCGATCTGCTGACTGCCATGCGAACCCAACTGGCAGATGACTATCTCCTCCCAGAAGGTCTTCGTGACGGGCTTTATGTGACAGCCTGGTTTGACGTCAATCTCTGGGACGATCCCAACGACGGACGTCTGACAACGGCGCAGTCCAGAGATCGTGATACCACCGCCGCGGCCCTCGCTGCTCAAGCAGACGCCCTCCGTCAGCTGAACCTTCGAGTTCGCAGCGTGATCATAGATATCCCTCGTCCGACCCCGAGCGCACGAGGGATCTAGCGGGCGTCAGATGTAGAAGGCGACGATGTCGCTACCTGCGGATAGGGCCAGGCGCAGCGCTCGGCGCAGCGTGACCACCGTCGTCCCGAAAAGCTCGTCTGCGCCCGGACCACCGACGGCCAGCAACTTCTCGGATTCGCTCCAAACTGATCTCGCATTCGCCCGACAAAATGAGTATCCGAACACCTGCACGCGAACGTCCTGGAAGACCTGTCACCTATCGCCGGGACCGGGGCGTAACAGAAGGTTCCACCGAAGGGCCTCTAGAGCGAATCTCGGCAAGCGCGGAATCGGCGTTCCGCGTCCGAAGGTATGAAGGCCGTGCGCACCGATTGTCGTACAGAACGCTCGTGTTCATGTGGACGTTTGTTATGCCGGCTGGGCCACGGCTGCAGGAGGAAGATAACGTCCCAATTCGTGCGGCCCGCATCCGTGTAACCGCGTCACCGAGGTGCCGTTCGGGGGCAGGCGCTAGCAGAACGCCGCGCCAAATCTCGGCAGGGGTACCTGCGACCGGAGTCGCCCATAACTGTTTATCCCGCCCGCATCGTGTATCCACATGGCCCGCGCTGGATGCCGGTACATCACCCCACGGCCGAGGTGCTTTCGGGCAACGACCGCCCGAGATCGACCCGGCTGAGCGATAGCGCGCAGATCCAGTCGCGAGCGATCATCCGGTGTCTCAAGCGATCCGTGGCCCGCAAGCTCTGCCCCTACCTCGTTGAAACGGGTCTTGACAACCGATAGGAGCAATCGCCGATCGGTCTGTTTTCGAACTACTGCGCAAAGGGACCTAGGGCGTTAGCTCGCAGGGACTTGGACTACATTTTGGACTACAACTCTTGTCCCCTTGAACCGTCTGCCGCCGTCCCCCATCGGCATCGTTGCTGGTCAGACCTTGTGCGGCCGTCTGCCGTCATCCCATCAGACGGGCTTTATCTCTTTATCAGTGCTGCGCTCTAACCGGCTGAGCTATAGCCCCGGCGGACTCACGAGGCTAACACCGCCCTTGCCGGGTCCTGCATTTCTCGACGCGCTATCCGGTGGCTTCTTCCCCGCTTGCCACCGCTGCTACGGCTGCTACGGCATGCCCTTCGTCCAGGCTCATCAACCGGACACCCGTAGCATCGCGACCCTGGGCGTTGATCTCTCGCACTGCGGTGCGGATCACAACCCCACCGGTGGAGACGAGCAAGATCTCGTCGTCCAATCCGGCCATAAAGGCCGCCACGACCCTGCCACGCACAGCGGTCAGCTTGATAGCTCTCACCCCTTGGCCCCCACGACCCTGACGACCGAAGTGGTCGACCTTCGTTCGCTTTCCGTACCCAGCGTCCGTAACGATGATGATGTCGGCATCCGGCCGCACCACGTCGCATGACACGACCTCGTCTCCCGGGCGCAGGCGCATCCCACGCACGCCCGCTGCGTCGCGACCCATCGACCGCACGTCGTCCTCAGAGAAACGGATGCCGCTGCCGTTCCGACTGACGAGCAACACGTCGTCGTGCCCCGAGGTGGCGATGACACGTACGAGCTCATCGCCGTCACGCAGAGATATGGCGATGAAGCCTTCGCGCCGCGACTTGTCGTACTCGCTGAACGCCGTCTTCTTCACCTGGCCGGCCTTCGTCGCGAAGAGCAGGTAGCCACCGGAATCGAAGTCCCGCGTGGGTACGATTGCCTGGATCCGCTCGTCGGGAGCCAGCGGCAAGAGGTTCACTACCGCCGTGCCACGCGCCGTGCGCTCTTTCATCGGGACCTCGTGGGCTCGCAGCCTGTAGACCCGACCTCGATTCGAGAACAGAAGCAGGTACGCGTGCGCGGTGGTGTGAACGAGGTCGGCGACCAGGTCCTCCTCCTTGAGGCGAGCGCCTTGGACACCACGTCCTCCACGACCCTGGGTACGGAAGGACGCCGTGGGTACGGCCTTTATGTACCCGGCCCGAGTCATTGTGACGACGAGCTCTTCGTCCTCGATCAGATCCTCCACGGCCAACTCACCAGGATCGTTCACGATCCTGGTGCGGCGCTCGTCGCCGAAGCGCCGCCTGATCTCACCCAGCTCGGAGGCGATCACGCCGCGCAACTTCGTGGGGTCGGCCAGAATCCCTTCCAACTCCACGATCGTCTCGCGCAGCTTGACCATCTCCTCTTCCAGCTCCGAACGCCCGAGACGGGTCAGGCGTCCGAGCGTCATGTCGAGAATGTGGGCGGCCTGAACCTCCGAGAAGGAGAACGGCTCAGCTATGAGCGCGTCGCGCGCTGCGGGCCGGTCGTCAGAAGCGCGAATCGCCGCAATCACTGCGTCCAGCATGTCGATGGCCCTGAGCAGTCCCTCGACGATGTGCGCGCGGTCCCGTGCTCTTCCGAGGCGGTGCTCCGAGCGCCTACGCACGACCTCGACCTGGTGATCGACGTAGTGACCGACGGCCTGAGCCAGGTTCAGCGTGCGCGGCACACCGTCCACAAGAGCGACGACGTTCACACCGAAGCTCGTCTGCATCGGAGTGTGCTTGTAGAGGTTGTTCAGCACGACGTTGGGGTTGGCGTCGCGCTTGAGCTCGATAACGAGCCGCGCCCTGCGTCCGGCAGAGTCGTTCTGAGTCCGGCTGATGCCCTCGAGCTCACGGGCGTGCACGAGGTCGGCGATCTTCTTCTCGATCACCTCGACCGAGGTCTGGTACGGGAATTCCGTCACAACGATCCGGGTTGCCCCATGGGACTCGTCGATCTCGGCGACCGCGCGCAGCTTGATCGATCCCTTCCCCGTTCGATAGGCGTCAAGGACCCCTTGACGCCCGAGGATCGTGGCGCCTGTGGGAAAGTCGGGCCCCTTGACCAGCTTCATGAGCTCGTCGGGAGTGGCCTCCGGGTGCTCGAGCAGGTGCAAGGAGGCGTCGATCACCTCACCCAGGTTGTGGGGCGGGATGTTCGTCGCCATCCCGACCGCGATCCCCTGGGAACCGTTCACGAGCAGGTTCGGGAACCTGGCGGGAAGCACCACCGGTTCGTCGGTCGTGCCGTCGTAGTTGGGAACCAGGTCGACGGTTTCCTCGTCTATCCCGGCCAGTAGCTCGAGGGCCAGAGGAGCGAGGCGGCACTCGGTGTATCGCATCGCCGCGGGTCCCTCGTCGGGTCCGGTGCCTCCGAAGTTCCCGTGACCGTCGATCAAGGGGTGACGGAGGCTGAAGTCCTGGACCATCCTTACCAGGGCGTCGTAGATCGCCATGTCGCCGTGAGGGTGATAGGAGCCCATGACCTCCCCCACGACCTTGGCGCACTTCGTGTGAGGGCGGTCGGGGCGAAGGTTCTGGTTGTCCATCGAGTACAGGATCCGACGGTGGACCGGCTTGAGCCCGTCGCGCACGTCGGGCAGGGCGCGCTGCATGATGACGGACATGGAGTACTCGAGAAACGAACGCTCCATCTCCTCTTGGATCTCGATGGGTTCGATGGACCCCAACGGTGCCTCGGCCCGCGTGCTCGTGCCCGAACCATCCCCACCTCGCGAGCCGCCAGAGCCCGAAGCGCCCCTTCTCGCCATGTCTTTTCAGTCCCTCCGATCCATGCGCGTCAACGCGCTGGGGGCACTTGCGGTTCTCAGATGTCGAGGAACCGCACGTCTTTCGCGTTCTGCTGAATGAACGTGCGACGCAGCTCTACGTCGTCGCCCATAAGTACCGAGCAGACCTCGTCGGCCACCGCCGCTTGCTCTACGGTCACCTGCAGCAACGAACGACGGGCCGGGTCGATCGTGGTTTCGCGCAACTCATGGAAATCCATCTCCCCGAGACCCTTCAGCCGCTGGAATTCGGCCTTGTGCCCAGGATGCTCCTCGACGAACCGCGCCTTTGCCAGGTCGTCCTTCAGGTACACCTTTTCCTTCCCCACGAGTGTCGAGTACAACGGCGGCTGGGCCACGTATACGTACCCGCCTTCGACCAAGAGCTTCATCTGACGGAAGAAGAGGGTGAGCAACAAGGTCCGTATGTGCGAGCCGTCGACGTCTGCGTCGGCAAGCACGATCACCTTGTGATACCGGATCTTCTGCAAGTCGAAGTCTTCGGCCACCCCCCCTCCGATCGCGGAGATGAGAGCCTGGATCTCGGCGTTCTTCAGCATCTTGTCGATGCGTGCCCGCTCGACGTTCAGGATCTTCCCCCGGATGGGCAGGATCGCCTGTGTACGCGGGTCACGGGCGTCCTTGGCGGACCCACCCGCAGAGTTCCCTTCCACGATGAACAGCTCGCTCTCACGCGGATCCCGGGACGAGCAGTCAACCAGCTTTCCCGGCAGGCCGGCGCCGTCTAGAGCCGACTTACGGCGAGTGAGGTCGCGGGCGGTACGCGCGGCCACCCGTGCGCGCGCCGCGACAAGTGACTTCTGCACGATCTGGTTCGCTTCGCGGGGGTTCTCCTCGAGCCAGTCTCCCAGCTTCTCGTTCGTAGCCCGCTCGACCAACGACCGGATCGACACGTTGCCGAGCTTGGCCTTTGTCTGACCCTCGAATTGCGGGTCGCGAAGGCGGACCGAGATGATCCCGGTGAGCCCTTCGCGGATGTCCTCTCCAAGAAGGTTGTCGTCCTTCTCCTTCAGCTGGCCCTTGGCCCGCGCGTAGCGGTTCACGACGTTCGTGAGGGCCTTCTTGAAGCCCTCCTCGTGCATACCGCCCTCCATGGTCGAGATGCCGTTCGCGAAGGAGTGGATCGACTCGTGGAACCCGGTGTTCCACTGGAGCGCGATCTCCACCTCCTGGTCCTCCTCGGACTGGATGAACGAACAGACCTTCCTGAAGAGCGACTCCTTGGCCGCGTTCAGGTGCTTCGCGTAGTCGACGATCCCGCCGGTGTAGCGGAACGTCACCTTCTGCTCGTGGCCGGGCCGCTCGTCGGTGAAGCGAATCTCCAAGCCACGGTTCAGGAATGCCATCACCTGGAGACGCTCGATCACGGTCTGAGCACGGAATTCGGTGTCTTCGAACACCTTGGGATCCGGCCAGAACGTGACCGTAGTACCGGTCCTGCCCCGCGGCGCTGGCCCGGTGGCCTTGAGCGCCTTCTTGCGGTTGCCCCCGTTGGCGAACTCAGCGACGTGGTGCTTGTGGGCCCGGTCTATCTCGAGGACGAGCCTCTTCGACAGGGCGTTGACCACCGAGACTCCTACCCCGTGAAGGCCCCCTGAAACCTTGTAGCTCGAGCCGCCGAACTTGCCTCCGGCGTGCAGGGTCGTGAGCA
>Ga0187864_10001877_pt1 | contig 19119 bp, 17 predicted proteins | sample June2016WEW_11_4_FD_132985 | JGI IMG/M metagenome (GOLD analysis project Ga0187864, IMG submission 132985) | Peatland microbial communities from SPRUCE experiment site at the Marcell Experimental Forest, Minnesota, USA - June2016WEW_11_40 | ecosystem: Environmental > Terrestrial > Soil >...
GCAGGTGTGTGGTTCCGGCGCGGTCGTCTTGTCATGGTCTCTCCTGATTCGCCGGGCACAGCGTGCCCGCCGTCAGGCAGAAACTCCACTTAGCGTCTCGTGCAGATTTCCGAGGCCAGCTCTTACACCGTTCAACGATTTCATTGCCAAATATGCGGACATGCACTGGTGGCAGCGCGAGGCGCTAATTTTCAGTAATCGGACGATGATCGGTCAGGAAATACCCAGCTTGTTCAATTATCGCATTGGCGAAGGTTTTACTTTTCCGGGATCAATCGCCGATGGATCGGCTTGGGCAGGTAGCCTTCGCACGATTGGGCCAGCGTGGTCGCTGGGCATCGAAATATGGTTCTATTTACTCGCACCCTGGCTTGTGAAGCTCAGAAGCTGGGTCCTAGTCGTAATGGCGCTGTTGAGCGTGGGTCTTTCAATCACAACATCGTTGGCCTTCAACGAGGATATTGCCTATTTCGCTTTTCCGACCAATCTCTCGTTCTTTATCGCCGGAATTCTTTTGCAGCGATATCTCTTCGTCTTTTACAACATTCCTAGAATTGTGCTCTTCGCGGTTCTCAGCGCATCTGCTGTGTTGATTCTGCTGTGGCCGTTTGACTGGCTTGCGGAGCAGGGGATCATAGCCTACGCCTTCTTTATTCCTGCGATCCCGATCCTATTTTTATTGACAAAGAGTTCGGCCTGCGACGCCGCGCTCGGTAACCTTTCCTATCCTATCTACGTCTCTCATTCATTGGTGATCACAATCGTTCAAAACGCAACACACTCCCACAACGTTTATTTGATCGTCACAGCGACAATATCCCTCGCATTTTTGGTTTATAGATATTTGGAGAAGCCGATTGACAAATGGAGACAATATAGAGCTTAGCCGCTCACAACCCAATTCGTCACGTTATACCAAATCCCTGGAATCCTGACTCCTTAACGATTCCCAAATCAGCGAGCCTCCGGTTCAAGGTGGCGAACGATGGAGGTTCGTCATGGCGATAGCGTTACGTGGGGATTTCAAGGCCTATCAGCTGCGCAGCCTGGCGAGGAAGACGAAGGACGGCCCGCAGGCCCGACGGCTTCTGGCTCTTGCGACGATTTATGATGTTGCGACCCGTACCGAGGCGGCGAAGATCGGCGGCGTCGGGTTTCAGATCATTCGGGATTGGGTGCTGCGCTTCAATGCGCGGGACCCCGATGGCCTTCTTGATGGCAAATCGCCGGGCCAGCCCTCGAAGCTCAATGATGCCCAACGCCAAGCCATTGTACGAATGATCGCAGGCTTTTCAGCCTAGCAACGCAAGGGCAAGGCAGGCAACGCCTACATGCCGGCTTCAACATTCAGTGGGATAATCCCGTATTTTGCTTTGTAATCACCCAATTCGTTTTCGAGCTGATGTATACGTTCCAGTAGCTGCACGCGCTCATCCCGAGCCGCAAATACCGCATCACTGGCATCAATTAATTTTGAGCGGGCCTCTTTGAGCTTTGACTGAAGGTCTGCGCAATCCGGTAGGCCTATTATTGTCTCCACCATTTCGTCTGCTACCCCGAGAGACGACAGGGCAACACTAATGGCCGACAAATCAATCATGGCAAGACCCCGCTAGTTGCTCAGGTCGAAAATAATTGTTGCTCCTTTAGGTTGTCATTGCCAATGCTCTACGACATTTACATTCTATTTGTAGTTAATCGCATCGCCAGCCTGCGCCGCCTGGAGGTTGGAAATTAGCGCCCCTTTTGATCAGCCCTGCGTCTACCGGACGCGCAATTCGTCATAATGAACTTTGCTGTCCCGCCGGACACGTTAACGCCATGTCCGAAAAAGCACCCGCCACCAAATACGAGACCAACCTGCACCACATATTTTTCGGCATGACGAAATTCGTCAAGCGAGGAAGCATCGCGATTTCCAAGTTTCCCGAATACGCTTGACCACTGACCAGCAGTTAGTGGGACGGTAAGAGCTCCACTACCCGCTACAAGTTCGTTGTCTCTCTGCTTCGAATGATGTGGGGAATCCGGTGCAATGCGGACACCGATTCCAGCGCAAGGCGGATAGCAATCCGGTGATTGCGGACAGTAGGTGATGGCGGCGTAGAGATAGCCCCCGTCGACAGTCGAATCAGCTGATCGGTCTTCCTGGCAACCCAGGAGGTGACCGCTGCCGGCGGAGAGAGTGTCGATGAGGAAGATACGTGACGTGCTGCGTCTGACGCATGCGATGCCGATGAGTCGGCGCCTTGTCGGCGAGGCGACGGGAATCGGCAAGACGGCGGTCGGCGAGTACGTGCGTCGGGCTGCTGTGGCGGGTCTCAACTCGCCGATCCCGGACGAGATCGATGATGCTGAGCTGGAGCGACGGTTATTTCCGCCAGCGGATGCAGCGTCGTCCACGTCGCGCACTGAGCCGGACTGGTCGCACAACCATGCGGAGTTGAAGCGGCGCGGGGTAACGCCTAACGAGCTTTCGTTTCGTCAGGCAGGATTTCATCGACAAGCTTTCGAAACAGTCCGTACGAGAACCGCATTGTGTCCGGTCGCAAATCCCGTAGGTATAGTTCCCACCAAGCGCTCTCCCATAAGTGCAAGCAGAATGATTGACGCAGTCGACGATAATACGCCGCCGACGTCCAGAAAACATGATGTAGATAAGGCAACCGCCTAATCGGCACACCTAGATCGCGGTGCCGAACAGAACATTGAATATCTGACCATGCCCCCAATAGTCGTGAGCTTGGAGGTAAATAAGATCTCCAGAGCAAGGGGCTCAAGGGATCGTCGTACATCGGAAAAAAGAACGTATATTCATCAACAACATTAATTAGATGAGGATAAGCTTGCGCCAGGCGATACGGCACATACACCGAATGATAATTCCACAATTCCTGATCAAACTCCCGGTAACTCTCGACCCAGAGATTTATGAATGGCGCATTTGGTTCAGCTAAGATAACTGCGTTGCAAAGCCCTTGGTTAGGTTCAATGCCCATAACTAAATTATGAGCCCTTAGTGGCGCCAGCGACCGAACGCAAAAGACGTCCATATCCAGATAAATTCCACCCTCACACCGCATAATCTCAAGTCGCAAGATGTCTGATCGATGCGCAAAATGTCTCAATGGCTTTCCGAATATCTTGGATGGAGGCGTTACCCGGTCCAGGATGACGTAAGGTTTGACCGCTTCCCACCACTCGCTACGAGGCTCAAATCCATAGTGCAGGACGACTTGATCAGGCTTGTTCACTGCAAGCGCGCTACGTACAGCCAAATAATGTATATAAGAGAAAGGCTTTCCTCCGAATTGCTCGTCCATGCCGAAGATGAAATGTATTGTGTTGGGGATTGTCATCACACAGTTCATGAGTGCGCTGGTGAGAAACTTCTGTCGGTGCGCGCAATGAGCGATTCCGGTGACCTGCCACGACCGCTCCCACTATCAGTAGCTGTAGATAACTTCGCAGTTATTGATATTCCAGTATTCTAATGGCCACCGGCGATCTAACGCGGCAATCGGTAGTCCCAATAATGCGGCCTCAGTACCCACTCCATAACTTGTGGATCGGCACGAATTGCACGTTGATGATATTCGAAACCAGCCCGATGCGCATCAGCGACGCGCTTGTGCATTTCCAGAATAATTCCTTCTTCTGGTCCAACAATCGTTCCGGCTCGGCCCAAGCTCTTGGCACGTCTAATAACTCTATTAGTTACGCGCCGTATTTCCGCCAAAAGCGCGATACTTGGCCCTCTATTGCGTCTAACTTCAGAATATGAATCGCGAATGCCTTGTACGAATGCTCGCCTCTCAAAATATTCGAGGGTCATGCGGCTCGCAGGAATAAAATGATAGACAATAGCGGCGGGTTCATAAAGCGCCAAGGTTCCGCGAGCCTCAGCCGCCATCGCAAGTCCACTTTCGCCGTCTCCATCAAAGTGTTGAAGATGTTCGGGAACACTATCCGGATGAAATCCACCAAGATCATAGAAAGCATGTCGGCGGATCGAAAAGTTTAAACCCCAAATGCAGCTCGGTTTTATATGAAGCTTTTTTTCTCCGAGATCAGTGAGACTCAAAAACCAACAAAGACGCCCTCCTTGACCAGTAGTGTCCCAAAAGCTCTCAATCCAAGCCGGAGGATCAACCTCATACCTTGGCAGATTTCTCCCACCAATAAGCTGTACCTTGACATCGTCAAAGCCGCTGACAATAGCCCTGAGCCATCCGGAGTCAGCCTCGATGTCGTCGTCGATAAAGATCAGTAGCTCCCCTATCGCCTCGAGAACTCCCCTGTGCCTTCCAGCAAGGAGTCCCCGCTCCGGTTCGTAAACATAGCGAATTTGGTAGCGTGGATGACTTTCGATCACCGCTTCAATCGTCTCTCGGGTGCCGTCCGCTGACCCGTTGTCCACTACAATAATTTCAAACTGTTCTGCCGGAAAGGTCTGCAGAGTAATGGAGGACAACGTTTTGCGCAGTGAGATCGAGCGGTTTAGTGTGGGAACAATAATTGACGCCTTCATCGCTTGAAAACCTAAACCCATTGCAACCTTTGGTGATATTGCACGTTCTGCTATTGCCTTTCTGCCGCTAAACTCTGCGCCCAGCCGCATCGCTTGCGTTCGCGATCCAATTGCTCAGCGTTTGAAATGCGGCTTACCGAACGGAAAAGGAGCTTGCTTGCGCGAGCCTGCTCAGCACGATCCGATATTGCTTGCGACCCCCGCAGGTGGCTTTAGTTTTCAAAGATGATGAGGCTTTGCTGGGTCGGTGGGAGCGGGCGGCCCGTAGCGCCACGAAACCCAGTATCTCTCGCCACCTCGTCGAGGTTCATAGCCGTAACAAGAGCATCCGGGAACACCTTCGCCACGTCGATTCCGTTTGGGCCATGGCCGGTCGCGAAATTGAGCAGTGTGGCACAGAGACGATGACCGCCGATGAAATCGCGTCAAGGATCGGGCATTCGTCCCGTAAATGTATGGCGGTTCCGGTAGAGCTGCAAGTACGCTACGACACGTTTCGCTGTTGGCACCGCCAGTGGCGCCATCGCCTGCTTTCCTGCTGGCACGCGTTAGGCCGTATTCAATTCTCACTTTTGCGGCAGGCCAATGATCGAAACGCGACCGTTTTCTGGTACGCCGGAGTGGCATCGAATACGCGATTCACATAAGCATCATTCAGTTTACCAGTTCTACAAACCTCAGGCCAAATAAAAGGTGCATTTAAGGGCCTAATTACGGATTTATTTCGCGTTTTCTCTGGAGCTGCCCACGCAAATGATGCGCAAGATTGCTGGGCTCCCTTATTACCGATTCGTGGTCGGCGGCCAATGTAATCAACTCAAGATCGGAGCTTATTCGCAGCCATGAACTCCCACAAAACCTTCCTGAAAAATAAATCACACGTACCGCAAGGGGCGCGGGTAAGTAATTCGACATTGCAAGTTCTACTGCATTTCCCGCGGCAACGAGATTGGCGCGAGAGATTTCCCGCGTTCGACCAGTGAACTGCCCGAAGGGCTTCTCGATTTTTGGTTCAGCGATCCGATCCATAACGCCCGACCCATTAGGCCGAAGCGCAAGAAATATACGATCATAGCCGGCAGCGACGAGAACTCGTGCTTTGTTTTTTAGCCATGCCCATCGCTGCGACAATGGCAAATTAGACAACCTGTCAAACGTCTCCATCCTATACCAAGTCCATACCATTGCGCGCTCGACAATTGGACCAACAAGTGGCCGCGCTCGCGCCAAGAATGAAAGAAGTGTTTGCGTAGATCGACGTGCATTAACGGCCGGAGAATCGATCATGGCAACCATCTCGACTTTTTCCCCCCTTGCCACAAGCAGACGAGCCGCTTCGAATGCAACTAAGCCGCCGATGCAGAAGCCGGCCAATCGATAAGGTCCTTGAGGCTGAGCATTCTTTATCACGGGTAAGCGGTCAGCCGCCATTGCTTCGATTGAATGAGGAATGCGCTCACCATCGATGCCATTTGGGGCAATTACGAGAAGGGGCTGATCTGATCCCAGGAAACTTGCTAATTTCCTCACGTAAGTTCCCCCTCCAAGGTAGTCTCCATGGAAAAAGAACAGCGGAGCCAGGCTACCATTCGAAGACAATTGAATAAGAGGTTTTGCCTTTAGACCGTCCCCTTCAGAAAGCTTTCGCGCCAGCTGACGGATCGTGGCGGCTTCGAACAGAATTGAACTTGGCACTGCCTTGCCGGTTAGCCGCTCAACCTCGCAGAGCATCTCTTCTGCGAGAAGCGAATCTCCACCTTTCTCAAAAAAATCGTCGTCGACCGTAAGAGGCCCTGAATTCAACAATCCTTCCCAGAGTTCGCTTAGTTGAAATAACAATTTGCTGTTAATGGATGAACTCAGAGTCGCTGGCCCTACCGCCAATTCTGTGCTTAACGACTCTCTGAGTTGCCGTCGCAGAACTTTTCCTGTCGTTCCTTTGGGTAGCTGATCGACGACGATTATCCGCCGTGGAACTTTGAACGTTGAGAGCTTTTCGCCAAGATATTTGCGGAGTTCGGCCGAAGTCGCGTTCACGCCAGAGCGTAGTACAACAGCTGCTGCAACATCCTCTCCACGACGCGGGTGCGGCACAGCAAACGCGGCCGCCTCGGCGATTGCGGGATGGCGCATGAGTGCGTCATCGATCTCAACTGGCGAGATCTTCTCGCCGCCCCGATTGATCAAATCATCGTTGCGGCCGTGAAGTGTGAGGAAACCATCCTCATCAAGGCTGCCGATGTCCCCCGTTTTAAACCAACCATCGGCAAAGCGCGTGCGATTGAGTTCTTGGGCATTGAGATAACCTGAAATCACCGTTGGGCCCCCCACCAGAATCTCGCCTCGATCCCCCGTGGGAAGCTGGCGTCCGTCATCTCCCATGATGAGAACGTTATCCGGCCAGGGAACACCGCACGTACCCAGCTTGGAACGACCCGGTGGCAACAGATTGGTGCAAATCGCCGAAGTTTCACTGGCGCCATACTGCTCCAGCAGATGCACACCGAGCATTGACTGCAGGCGTTCATTCACTTTCTGAGGAAGCGAGGCACCACTTGATACAATGAAGCGCAGTGCGTGCATGCTCTTTGCACCTGCCTGCGATTCCATTTGCTCGAGGATAGAAAGATGTAGCGTCGGCCCAGCGGAGTACCAAGTCGGCATCAGAGCACCCAGCCACTCAGAAAGGTCCACCTTTGATGAATTGAGTGGAAACGCGACGCTGCCACCAGTTAGCAGGGGGGTAAACACGGTCAACTGTAGGGCGTGGGCATACGGCAACGGGGTCACGCTCAGGCAGCGATCCAGTGGCGTGAGTTCATACCAAACCCGCAGCCTCTCCGCGGCAGCGAGCATGTTATGATGACTGTAAGGGATCAATTTTGCATCAGCAAGGGTCCCTGAGGTTTGTAAAATGAATGCGGGGTCATTTGGATCAGCGTAATCAAGACGCGCCCTAGCACCAACTTGCGGTACAACGAATTCCAAGCGGAGTTTGCCATCATTCGCGACAATCACTTCAATGACCGTCAGGTCTCCGTGTTCAGCTATATCCCGCACAACCGAATTGCTACCCCTTCGTAGGAGCACGGCGTTCGGGCGAACCAAGGCAAAATGCTTCTCGACTTCAGGAACGGTCAGTTTGGGATCTAGGGGTACCGCCACAGCAAAGCACGCAACCGCGACGATCGCCAACGCTGCCTCCGGGCTGTTCTCAAGCGCCACCACGATCCGAGAGTTGCGATCGAATCCGGCATTGCGCAAACCAATGCCGATCGTGTCGATTTGGTCCTGCAATTCCCGATAGGAAAGGATCTTGAACCCGGAAGCGACAATAGCCGGATATTCTGGACGGAGCTCGGCATGCAGCCGTATCGCCTCACCAATTGTGCGCTGCTCATACCGGCGAACGGTTTGATCATCAGAACGCATATCGAACCCTTTACTCACGCGGCCGATTTTTTGCGACTTTTCCCAGGCCTTCGCCAGAGTTGGTAGCCCTGAGACGAAGTCTGCATTGGCTGACTGTGTGTGCACGTGAACGATTCGGCGAGGTTTGCGTGACGGAAATAGGATACGCCGAAATTGGTTGAGGGGGCGAGAACATCCAAAAACGCCCCTTTTAATCCATGTCCCTGGCCACAATCACGAGACCCCTAATTCACGTTCTGATCGGGACGGACTCTTCGTGGGAAGCAGCTCACTATCTGTTATCGGCGATGCCGACAAAAACCCGCAGTTCGCTATGGTATGGTATCTGTAAAGTCTCATACCCAGATTCCGTTTTGCGGTGGAATACGCGGTCGCGCCGCAGTTGTCATCATTCAGTTTTGCCGCTTCATCGGGTCCTTCACTGCTTCGAAGGTCTGAAACTCCTAATTATAGAGTTGCCCGTTCACCTTCTCCGCCTTGCGAATATAGATGTTTTTGCACGATCTCGCGGGTGTCCGGGTCGATCAAAATCTGACCGCGAGGGCTCTCCCATTGCATCCCTTTCATGGCACCGATGAGGGAGTCACCGTCGGATTTTCCGTCGGTCTTCTTTAGCGCCTCATATGTCAGTTGCATGCCATCATATCCGCCGACCGACATGAAGTTCGGGCGCATGCCGGGAGCTATCTTTGCGAACGCTACGACATAATCCTTATTCAATTGGGAATTATGCGATGCGGAATAAAAGTGCGCGGTGATGGCGCCGACGATCGCATCGCCATACCTGGCAACTGATCGTCTCCGGTTACGTCACCGGTGCCGATGATCTTGACCCCGCTCTTATCGAGACCTCTCTCCACAAACTGCCTTATGAAGTTCACGCCCTGGCTTGACGGAACGAAAATAAATATGGCATCGGGCGCGGCGTCGGCCACGCGCTGTAATATAGGGGCGAAATCCGGGCTCGCGATTGAGACGCGCAAACTAGCAACAACATCGCCACCAGCTGCTTTGTAGCGGTCAATAAATGCTTTCTCGGCTTCAAAGCCCGGCGCATAGTCAGAGACGAGGCTAATGACCTTCTTGATTCCGTTCCTCGCCGCCCAGTCAGCGATGATCACTGATGACTGCGCCAACGTGCCACTCGTGCGTACGATATAGGGCGACTTCTCGACGATAATTGAGGTCGCAGCCGCCATCACCAACTCGATGACCTTGGCTTGAGTCGCAATAGGCGCAGTGGTGAGCGCTGATGGCGTCACGCCAAAGCCGGCGAGAACCGCAACCTTGTCATTGACGATCAACTCTTGCGCGATGCCCCTTGTGGTGTCAGCAATGGCCGCATCATCTCTAACGATGACCTGGATCTTTTTGCCGGCGACGGTATCGCCATGCTGCTGGATGAAAAGTTTCACCGCAGCATCGATTTCCTTTCCGGTTGATTGCGCATAACCGGTCATCGGCAGTATGAGACCGATTTTCACTGTCTCCTGCGCTATTGTTCCAACGGAGGCAAGCACGCCAGCGACCAGAACTAGAAAAACAAAAGTAGATAATTGTGCCGCACGGAGAAACCTTCCCGTTTGCTTAGCGACGTTTCTTGCGGTCGCCAAGGGCAGGGTTATTCGGTAGGCCAACGCAATCCCGAGGCGCCTCGGGCCACGTCCAGCGGCGACGAGCATAAGCGTATTCGTCGAAGATTGGTGCAAGCCGCTCGCCGTAATCTATCTTTGCGATGTGCGCGGCAAGCTTTCGTCCCTTTATCTTTAGCTCTTTGAGCACAGATGAATCTTGAATCAGCGTTGCCAAATGATTCGCAAGGCTTGAGACATCCGTCAGGTCGCAATAAAGCGCGGCCTCGCCCATTTGCTCGCGAAACTCCGGAAGATCGGAGTAAATCACCGGACAGCCAAGCGTGACCGCTTCCAGAGGTGGAAGATTGGTGGGTCCTGAGTAAGTCGGCATCACCAGCGCAAGAGCTCCCTCGTATAACGCTGGAATATCTTCGTCCGGCACGAACCCGAGAAAGCGCACTCGCGCTGTCAGACCCAATGCCTTGACTTGTCGTTCGACCGTTGCCCTATGCGGCGGTCCATCGCCGCCACAAAAGACTGCACTCAAGACGACCCCCTGCCGCCGTTCAAGCTCGACCAGTCCCTCGAGGATATAGAGGTGGTTCTTGAAAGGGGTGAAATAGGCCGGATAAAACACGTAACGTTCGGGCAATTCGTATTTGCGGCGTACGTCCTCAGCGGTGGCCAGCCCTTGTCCCGCCGCATGGCGTCGAATGACAAGAGGCGGGATGAAGGGCAGCTCGACGATCCGGGCGGGATCCACTTGATAAACTCTAGCAATCTGTCGAGCGCCGGAAGGCGAATTGGTGATGACTGCGAGCGATCGAGTCAGTGAATTGGCCAATTGCCGTTCGCGCCGCTCAAATGCACGATCAGCGTACGTTTCGGGAAATTCCGGACAATCGCGGTGGCTCAAATCCCAAATTGTCGTAATAAATGGGTGATCGCCGATGCGCAACACGCTGTCGGTAATTTCGTTTAATACGACCAAATCGATCCTGTAGTCATCGAGCAAGGCATCCAAATGACGCCCGACCCTCCGGAACCCGCGTCGCCAGAGGCGCCGCAAGACGGCGTTGCCCACTACCGTTGCCGACCATCGATCTATTAGGCGGAAGACGCCCTCTTTGAAGCGTATCGCCTTGATGCCTTCCTTCAGCAGCAGCTGGCGCGTCTGCTCGGATGGGGTGAAAACCAAAAACTCATGCGTAGTGCCGTTTTTGCTCGTCAACGCCTCGATCGTCGACAATCCCTGTTGAAACCCACCGCCCTGTTCGTCGGACGAGCTTTCCAGGAACAAACCAATGCGCATCTAAAACTTCCCGATTAAGTGTGCGTACTCGTAAAACTAATAATGTGCAAAAATAGCTTCGCTCTTTGAAAGCGCTTTACATCGCAACTGCTCGATCGCGCCGGCTGCAAACACAATCAAGTAAACATCCAGATATGCTCGATAATTCGTATGCCCAAAAAATATTGTTGTTACCGCCGCGAATGTGACGAAGAGAATGTAGAAGATCAAGTGTTCGCGCCACTTTCGGCGCCCAGTCCACATTCCCCATAGGCCAAGAGCCATCAAAGGTCCATATGACAAGAGATACACCAGATTTGCCCAGAAAGTACGACGAGGACTCGGTAATAAACAAAATGCGGCGCTCACCTTCCGAAAAGCACCAGCAATAGTCTGCCACGGGTGTTCACGCATGTAATTTAGACCCGTCCTTAGGAACCAACGATCCACTGCAGCCTCATTCGGGCGTAACGTCTGTATCACCGCCCTGTCCTTAGGACTGAGGGCGTCAAGCCCTTCTTCCTGACTGCGGTCAATACTTTCATTTGGATAATGGCTGAAGGTATACGGGTTATTACCTAGCCAAAGAAAGAAACCGCTCTGAGTGCTCAGCGTGGGCGAACCGGTGAGTCCGTACGACCGAACGAGCCAAGGCGTGACCGTTAGCGCCATAGACCCTGCGCAAAGCAGGCACATCCAAAACCCACGCCGCCAAAGTATAACTTTTGGTACTGGAGCAACGACGAGCCATAGCGGAGCCAAAACAGCAAACGGCGCAAGATTGGCCCGGGTTAGGACCGCCGCCCCAAGACTGAACCCGGCACACACAGCCATTGACGCGGAGCCGTCCCGACGAACTCGCATCAATAGAAGGACGGCCAGCGCTGTGAGAAATGTATAGAGGCTGGTTTCTTGAAGCGCCGTGTCGTGCACGACGTAGTAGGGGTAAATCGCCGTGAGGACGGCGGCAATCATAGCAGCAGCATTGCCGAACATGTTCCGAGCGATCAGCGCGGCGCACCATACTGTTCCTGCGCCGATCAATGATTGAAACAGAATCACGGGAAGGAATTCCCTGTGACCGAACGTCACGGCTGCAAGAAATATTGGATAGAAAGGAACACGGAACGCTGTAGCAGGTTCGCCCTCAAACGCAATCCCTTTTCCGCTGGCAATGTTCTGAGCCATGTCAAAGAAAAAAGTATAACCATTAGTCCAAAAATCAGCCTCACCTGAATGAAAGCGGACCGCGGCGCGCAAAGTGAAAGCAATAATTACGATCCATAATAAGTTTTTGGACGAGGCAACTTCTGCGCGTCCTTCCGTAAGGCCAATTGCGGGTGTGGATTTCATTCAAGGATGTCAACTAGGAAGGCTAACTGCGCAGCCTCAACGAATCCATATTTTGCCCGACACAACGATCACCGGAATCGCCGGATGCGAGCAGGTTCCCGCGTGGCAAACCACCTTCTGGACGAGCACAGATCATCTTAAGGTTTGTTTCGGTCCCGGGTTTCACGGCAACGAACGACCGTGCCGCTATGTCATGCGAAAAATGCTCGAGACTATAGTCGTTGTGCAGTTCAATGATAATAAAGCCAACCCCTCTGAGAAAGCTGCTGTTTGCAAATATCCCCTTCTCCGCTCCTTCGACGTCGACTTTGAGCAGGTCTACACACGACAACTGATGATCCTGGCAAATTTGTTCGACGGTAAATGCGGGCACGTCCACACCCTCGTCATTTTTCGTAATAACATTACCCCACGCGGCCCTTCCCGTGGTTAGGCGCGCGCTCTTGCGCGGGTATCCAACAATTGCACCGTGGATAGGCACTATACGGGGTTCGACAGCAGTATTGCGACTTAGGAGCTCAAAGTTTTCTTCGTTAGGTTCGATACTGTAAATTCGAGCGTTTGGATAACGCGATGCTAGGAATAGTGATGTAATCCCTATGTTTGCTCCACAGTCCATAATTACATCAACCTTATCTGGTGCGAGCATCACGTCCGGTATATTGTAGCATTGGTCCATCAGCACCTCGAATAGAACAAAAATATCGCCCGCAAATGGTCTTAGCGTCACAGGTATATCGCGATAGGCTCCGACTCGGAATCTCACAAGAAAACACGCTTCCCGTATCCCCGATCTTCCAACACCGTTGTTCAGATGAAATAAAAGCGTGTTCTTCAGGAGCCGAATACGAGAGGGCCAGTCAAGACCATTACGAATCACGAACGAGAGCTCGTTTGAGTACCTTGTTAGCTTATTCCAATCCATGAGACCTCGATAGTGAGAGCGCCATGGTGAAATTTTTCGCGGCGTTCAAAACAGTACCTACCGCTTAACGGACACAACGTAGACACTGTCCGCAAGCCAGATCAATGGAGCCGCAACGGAAGAAAGCGCCTTCATCAATAGAGAAACACTGATTAATAATCTGGCTGTCTTGGAAACATAATTTCGATCTTCCGCAAGAAGACCGAGGCCACCAAAAGCCTCGGTCAGTAATTTGGTTGGTCCGATGTGCCGTTCAAAAACTGCTCGCATCAAGGCAAATGACCAATATCGAACTCGAAAAATATCGACACTCCTATAGTTGCGACGAGTACGATTATATAGTGACCGGATTCCCCATTTATGCGCCATTTGGATCTTGGCTAATCCATCTCTCTGCAATACTCTGCCAACCTCTGCGATGGCGAGTTCTGCATCTGCTTCGGAGAAATGTTGAATAACGGAATAAGAGAAGGCACACCGAAATGCATCTGCTTTAAAAGGAAGAAATCTCGCGTCACCACAAACAAAGGATATGTCCAGCCCCATTCCTGAGAAAGCCCTTCGCGCCGCCATGATCGCACCAAGCGATGGGTCTATTCCGACCACCCTCCAGCCTTTGCGAGCAGCCGAAACCGACCAACGGCCCCAGTTTGAACCAATGTCTAACAAGAGATTGCTCGCGCCATTGCCTACAGGAATCTCAGGAATTGGATAGCCATGCAATCTCCCGATCAAGCTCACGTACGCCAATCCGGAGGTCGCACCAATCAGGTAGGAGATAGCCGGATCAATGTCCCCTCCTGCAACCCAGTCTCTTTCAATGCCGCGTTTTTCGTGTTCGGAAAGCCCCAGCGTATCTACGTACAGTGGCCCTCCGGTCGCACTTTTCGCCGCTTCAATGGAAGCAGATGCAATTCCTATTGTTTGTTCCCTGTCGGGAAAAAGAAACACGGGAACGCCGTCCACGATTGGATATTTGTGACCAGACGCACAGCACAGATGCGTATCTGAAATATGAAGCTCGGAGTGGTCTCGTGGACACACAAGGACGCTCAATAGATGACTATCGATGTCCCAAGCGCCTTTAATAGGAGCCTGACTGTGAATGGCGCTAATTGCAGTACCCCCTATGCCAACGAACGCAAATCTGGACCTTGAGACTCAGCCATTTCCCGTCCGCCGCTCAATGAATGCTTCGCCCATCACCAGCAGGTCCATCTGGGTCCGCAAGAAGCAGTCCAGCGCCTCCTTCGGCTCGCACACCACCGGCTCGTTCTCATTGAACGAGGTGTTGAGCACCATCGGCACGCCGGTGAGGTCGCGATAGGCTCCTATCAGCCGATGATACCGCGGATTGGTGCGCCGATAGACGGTCTGAAGACGCCCCGAACCGTCGACATGGGTGACGGCGGGAATAAGCGCCCGCTTCTCCTCGCGGATCTGAAACACTTGCATCATGAAGGGAACGGCATCGTCTTCTTCGAACCAATCCCCAACCGCCTCCTCTAGCACGGAGGGCGCGAAAGGACGGAATGATTCCCGTCGTTTGATCTTGGCATTTAAGATGTCTTTCATGTCTGCCCGGCGAGGATCGCAGACCACCGAACGATTGCCGAGCGCCCGCGGTCCCCATTCCATGCGGCCCTGAAACCAGCCGACGACCTTGCCCTCGGCAACTGCGGCCGCCGTCCGCCGGCACAGCTGGACCTCGTCTGGAATGTTCTCGACCGTGCAGCCCGCCCCTTCGATATCAGTTTTCCGGGCAGCGACTAATGCCGTGATGTAATCCGAAGAAAACTCCGGGCCCCAATAGGCATGGTCCATAACGAAGGAGCGAGCTCCGCCAAGCTTGTGCCACAGCGCGAAGGCCGCGCCGACTGCGCCGCCAGCATCGCCGGCGGCCGATTGCACATAGACCCGCCGGAACGGCGTCATGCGCCGAACTTTGCCGTTGGCAACGGAGTTCATGGCGCAGCCGCCGGCGAGCGTGAGGTCCTCGAGCCCATAGCGCTCATACAGCCTGCCGATCAAATGAAAGAAGGCCTTTTCGTACATGGCCTGGACCGAGCGAGCGATGTCTCGGTGCCGATCCTCGAGCGGATCGGCGGGCGCGCGGCGCGGGCCCAGAAGAACCTCCAGCTCGGGCGAAAACAGATCGCCAAATTCAGGGGAACCGCCAGTCCACTGGTATGAGACCTGCTCCTTGTGATGGCGAAAATACGCAAGATCGAGTTCATAGCTCCCGTCGGCCATAAGGTGCACGATCTTGTGCATGGCATCCATGAACACTGGCTTGCCGTAGGGCGCGAGTCCCATGACCTTGTACTCGTCGCCATAGTGCGGAAAGCCCAGATACTGCGTGAGCGCTTGATAGAAGACACCGAGCGAATGCGGAAAAAATACGCGTCCGTCGATAGAGATGTTCGTACCCCCGCCGACTCCCCAGGCGGCGCTGGAGAAATCACCGAAGCCGTCGATCGATGCGACGACTGCATTCTGGAACGGCGAAACGTGGAACGCAGAGGACAGATGCGCCAGATGGTGTTCGATCCGGTGCACTTGGCCATGAAATCGCTCACTCGGCAGGTTCGCTACCAATAAATTCGGGATATCCTGCCGCGCGCTTCGATTCTTGAGCCGCTTGATGATGAGGCTGGGGTCCGGGCGCTGCATCGTCACATAGGCGAGCTTCCGGAATAGATTGGCCCGACTGTCCTGATTGACAGCGACATGCTGCACATCGGAAAGCGCGAGACCCGCTTCCCGCAGGCAATAGGCGATCGCCTGGGACGGGAAGCCGGCCCAATGCTTGACGCGGCGGAAGCGCTCCTCCTCCGCCGCCGCCACAAGCTCGCCGCCACGGACGAGCGCGGCCGCGGAATCGCCATGGAAGGCATTGAGACCGAGGATGATCATGTATGGTCTGCCCGACCCTACGTAGTTATTTGCGAACAACGGCAATCATGGATTTCGCAAGGGGCGGGATGCGGCCGACGAGAACAAAGCGAACATCTTTGAAGCCGGACTCTGTTAGAAGCGTCCGCAAGGTTCGGATCGAGAAGAATTTGATATGGCCGCCGTCCCACAGCGGACTGAGATGATCATCCCATTTGCCGGCAAGAGCAATTGCCAGATTCTTGACATATCCATGATAGGGCGTCGAGACGACCGCCATGCCGTCGTCTTCCACAAGATCGTACAATGTATGGGCGAATTTGCGCGGCTCATAGCAGTGCTCCACAACTTCGAGGCTCACTACGAGCGAAAATCGCCCGTAGCGGGCCGCTAGATCGTCATAGGCGCTGCCCTTATGGAACTCTAGATTCGGAAAGCTTGCACTCGCGACTTTGACCCCACTTTCCGAGGGATCCACGCCGATTACTCGAAAGCCGAGGCCAGATAGAAGATTGGAAATCGAACCGTTGCCGCAACCAAGATCGAATGCTTTACGCTCTTTGAAACTATGCCTTTCAATAGCTTCCTTAACCGTGGGCCAGAGATAGTCAGACCAACACTTGACGTTTTCATAGCCATAGTCGGGAACGTCATTGGTCATGACAATTTGCTTCTCTCAAAGGCAAGACTGCATCGGCCGTGAGCCCACGGTCCTCGACTTTTCCAACCCGGAGTACGGTGAATAATCCCAAGCTGGCATGGGGCGCTATGACAGCCGCTCTCTATTCGGATGCATCATTAATTGCTCCAGCAGTGATACTCGCCTTGCCCTGGCGGAACTGCTGCCGGTGCCAGCACCAAGCGTCACTGATGATGGTCGCAAGGTCCGAGCGCTCGGCGGACCATCCGAGCAGCTCGCGAGCGCGCATGGCGTCGGCCACCAAGATCGGCGGATCCCCAGCTCGACGCGGTGCATCGGCCGCATCGACCGCAAGGCCGGTGACGGCCCGCACCGTATCCACCACTTGCCGTACCGAGGCACCCTGCCCGCTCGCAAGATTAACGGCGATGGTGTCACCGCCGCCGAGCAAATGCTCGATCGCCAGGACATGTGCGCGGGCGAGATCGGACACGCGCACATAGTCGCGAATCGCCGTTCCATCCGACGTTGGATAATTCGATCCGAAAATCTGAATTGCAGACCTCCGACCCATGGCGGCGTCCAGAACCAATGGGATGAGGTGAGTTTCGGGCTCATGATCCTCGCCGATCTGGCCCGCCGGATCAGCGCCCGCGGCGTTGAAGTAGCGCAGCCGCGCGGACTTCAGCCCGTAAGCCCGTCCGAAATCATCCATCATCCGCTCGCAAACAAGCTTGGTGAAGCCATATGGATTGATCGGATCGGGCCGGGTGGTCTCGACAATCGGGATCTGGCTCGGCTCGCCATAAATGGCGCAGCTCGATGAGAACACGATTGCCGGAACATCCGCACGCGCCATAGCGTCGAGCAGCACTCTCGTTCCATTGACATTCACATCGTAATAGCGGCCAGGCGCCGTCACCGACTCGCCGACGTAGGCAAGAGCGGCGAAATGCATCACCGCGTCGAAGCGGTGGGCACTGAACAGCGCCTCGAGCGCCGCCGCATCCCGAATGTCGCCTTCGACCAACTGCCCCCAGCGCACGAACTCTCGATGGCCGAAAGTCAGATTGTCGAACACGATTCCCTCATGCCCAGCTACGGCGAGCGCCTTGGCACAATGGCTGCCCACATAGCCGGCTCCGCCGGTGATGAGAATACGTGCCATATACGGAATCGTCAGATGCTACGACCCGAGGGCCGGAGATCCCGGCGCAGCCGCTGGTCGACAACCTCGAGCGCGATCATGGTCTCGGCGAGCAGTCGCTGAAGGGCGTAGTACCAGCCCCGCCAACCATCCAGCAGGCATCCCTTGAAAAAGAGCGTGTAGATAAAAACTGCGGCCGGCGCCGGCCAAGCGGCAAGGCGAATCCTATCGATTCGCCCGAGGGCTTTGCGATCCGATGCCAAAAGGTGCTCGGCCTCCCGACGGGCGTATCCTTGCTGCGAGGCGATCCAGCCGGCAAGGGGCTTGCGGTCATCGTGAAAGATCGCTCCTGAAAGCGGGGCGATTTTGCCAGCTACGACGACACGATGACCGTGGCCCTCATTCCGGTAGGACCCCCTGTCCTTCTGATAAAGCACGGTACGGGGCGGATAAAGGGTGCCGCGCAACGGCCGCCCGTAGATGCGGTAGATGAAACGCGCGCGATAGCCGGCGATCGACGCGTCCGGGCGCAAGTTTCGGAGTTCGGTCACCAGCTCCTCGCTAAGCTCATAGTCCGCGTCGAGCGAAAGCACCCAGGCGGTCGCCACCTGTGCAATCCCGAAATTGCATTGGCAGGCGAAATCGTCAAACGGCCTGTGGATCACTTCGGCTTGCGGATATGAGCGGATAATTTCTAACGTTTCGTCGGTGCTGCCGCTGTCGATAACCACGATTCGACGCGCCCAGACGAGCCGGTCGAGCGTCCGCGCAATATTGGCGGCTTCGTTGTAGGTAATCACGAGCGGCGTGATATCGTCGAGCACGGTCAGGCCGCCGTCGATCTATGCGACGCGCAATTCGGGCGTGACATGTCTATGTACAGGTCTCCGAAGCGGCGCGCGATGCTGTTCCAATTTAGCCGTTCCCGCGCATAGGCAGCGCCGGCTGCACCCATAACGGCAAGCCGCTCGTCGGACTCCAGGAGGCCGGCAACCACGGCTGCGAACCCCTTCGGGTCGCCAGGCGCTACCGCGCCCGCGCCGCTCTCCTCTACAATGTCCGCAGCCCCGACCCCTGCGGTCACCACGACGGGCAAACCGCGTATCATCGCTTCGGCAACGACGTTGCCGAAATTTTCCGAGAGCGACGGCAGGGCGAACAGGCGCGCTGCCGCGAATAGCGCCTCCTTGTCCGGCCCGGTGATCTGCCGAGGCAGGAATAGCACCCGATCGCCAACACCATATTGTTCGGCTAGCTTCCGCAGATTCTCCGCAAGACCGTCCTCGTCATGGCCCGCGATCAGCACTTTGACGCGCTGCATCTCGGCCGCC
>Ga0187864_10001882_pt1 | contig 19097 bp, 18 predicted proteins | sample June2016WEW_11_4_FD_132985 | JGI IMG/M metagenome (GOLD analysis project Ga0187864, IMG submission 132985) | Peatland microbial communities from SPRUCE experiment site at the Marcell Experimental Forest, Minnesota, USA - June2016WEW_11_40 | ecosystem: Environmental > Terrestrial > Soil >...
ACCTATTCCGATAAGGCCAAGCTCGTCAAATTTTTCAAAGGAGAGTTGAAGCCGCTCATCGAGAGCGAAAAGTGGGGCATGATGCGTGGGCAGCTCGAACATATAAAGGCCCTGCCGGACCAGGACAAGGAAGCGCTCGCAGACTATGTCCTGAGTTTCAGGTAGTCTTTTTGCGCTGTTTGTAATATCCGGTTGCGAAGGAGAGTCTCCTCACTTTGTTTTTCGCGGGTGAAATTAAAGAGGAATGGCATGGAAGGGATCGACGGTAAACAACAGTTTTCTCTTTCGCCTCTCAGACCGGAATATGTGGGCGCAATGAGCATTATACTGTGCTCGATGGACCCCTGGCTCACCCTGGAATACAGGCCGGAGGCCTTCGAGTTTTATCTGCTGCACGCGGACCCGGCGCTCAGCCGTTATGCTGTAATGATTTCCGGAGATGTTTGCGGGGTTGTGTCAGTGAGGTCTCCGTGGCTTTTTGGGCCGTTCATCGAGCTCATGGCCCTCTTCGATGGATTTCGGGGCAAAGGAATTGGGCGCCGGGTCATCGACTGGGTCTGCGACCGGTATAAACCTACAAACTTATGGGCTACGGTATCCTCTTTCAATCTAAGGGCGCAAAAATTCTACAGCAGTGCAGGTTTCGAGAAAACGGCGATTCTGGAGGACCTGGTAAAGCCGGGCTGGAATGAAATTCTGCTCAGGAAAAGAATGGCTGCGCCGAATCGACGCTGACACCCAGAAAAAAGAAATGGCCGGTGGAAGTCCCCCGGCCTTTTATTCCAAGAAGATAAATGCTGTAGTTACTTCTTCATGTGTCTCTTGAACATCGCTTCGCACTTTTCAGCGGCTGCTTCGGCCCTGCGAGCGGCGTTCTCAGCCCTCATCGCGGAAGCCTCGGCTGCTCTGGCGCTGGCTGTACATGATTGTTCGATTGACTGACACTTATCCATACAGGTCGCGTAAGTATCCGTCGTAGCCTTCGTGCCGCAGCAACCGGGGATCATCGTAAAAGCCAATGCAACAACAAACAAAACTGCTACTATTCTCTTCATGCTCTTTCCTCCTTAGAAACCGATTAGATTAACTACCATGTGGCTTTCGAAACCCTCCTTACTGTCTGTGGTATTCCCACCTCCTCTCGAGTCCAAAATTAGCGAAATCGATCTTTTGGCAGTGTCTTAGACCACCTATGCGACCTTCCTAAAAGAAAACAACTAAGATGCTACGACACCTGTTCTATAAAATCAAGAAATTTTTTGTCCAGCCATTACCCCATATACACTGGAGGCGCCGGGAAATCGGATGCTCCTTTTCTTGCCCGAAAGGGAGTGAACGGATGGTCTCACCCCGTTTGCGCGGCCGAGTGAGTCCGACTGCACCTGTTACTGCGTCATTTCAGCCACCTTGAGCGAGTCGTCCTCGTAAGCGTTTCGCGTCACATCGGTGGGGACTCCATTTTGCATGCTCATCGCCACCATGAATTTCCTCTGATCCACATCTTTTGCAAGGGGATACTGCGCCAATCTATCGAACGCATATTTGGCATAATCAGGAATCTTCTTATAAACATCCGGAAAGGCCTGTACAAGTATCCGCCCGTTTTTTCGGCCGAATTTGAGCGGTTCGTAGATGATCTCGAGCTTTGTTCCAATCGCTACCTGAGGATACAAGATGCGTATGTGCTCGGGGTAGCAGCGAATGCAGCCGTGGCTAACGAGTCGTCCGACTCCCCAGGGCATGGAAGTCCCGTGAACTCCGTAGGGGCCTGCCGAAAACTTCATGACGAATTCCCCCATCGGGTTCTCCGGGCCGGGCGGCATTACAGCCATGCCATATTTTTCCTGGAGCGAAGCGGGAACATACCAGTACGGATTGGGCCTTTTCTCATTTATGTAAAAGGACCCAAGCGGACTTTCCCATCCTTCGTCGCCTATCCCGATCGGATAGGTCTGAACGGTTGAACTGCGCTGGTCGAAAAAGTACAGCCTCAACTCGGGGACATTTATTACCAGTTGATAATGCTGACTGGGCGGAAGCACCCAGAAGGTCGGAATAAAAATCCTTTTGCCCCTGGGCGGAATCCATGCATCCATTTTTGGAAAAAGGAGTTCAACGGAATTGTAGCCCAGGCCGTTTCTCCTCGCTATGTCCAGGAGAGTGTCCTTATGTTTGATATTGTACCACCTCGGAGACCCCACCACGGTCAGGTCCGGGATGCGATACTCGAATTTTTGAACGGTTGCCGTGAATATTTCTTCTTTTTCTTCTTCGGCAAAGGCAAAGGAACAGAAAAGGAGGGTGAACATGAGAAAAAACCAAAGCCCTGCAACCCTTTTCAATTTCATAAGCTGTTTCCCCAACATGCCGCAGTTTTGAGCGGTCTCGCACGAGTTGCCGTACAATAAAGACTCTCGGATTTCAGATCAAGTCCTTTTTGATACCGAAATCCTCTCGCGTCAAGCACAAAAAGAGGGCCGGCGCGACGACCGGGCGCGATAGCCTGCAATTAAGGGAAATCTGTTCTCGTTCTTCCTGTCAAAAAAGAATAAGCACGAATGGCAGTATGTGAAGCCTGAGCGAATGGATTTCATCCATCGGCTAATTTGCTTTTCACGGTCAGCGAAAGTTCTGCAACGGCCTCTTTAGCTCTTGACATTTCCATTATTCTATGAGGTAAATTTTGAGGAGTAAACCATCACCGCCCCCGTCGATGGCTTTTAAAAACCGGGACTAAGACTCCTGGCAATGTCGGCTGTCGTTATTATTCCAGAGATGCAATTGCTCGGTTCTCATTTCCTCTGCCGAGGTCCAACAGCGATTCCCTGGCCGATATGCGGGGCGGGGCAACAATATTGTCCTGTTTCGTCCGCCCGGCGGGGGAGAGCTTCCAGGACTGCGCCTTCAGGGTAATTCCGGCCCTCTTCGCAGCGCTCCTCTCGACCCGTGGAGACATACTCATTGCAGGCCACGCCGGTGTCAACCGCATCCTGATCTGCCAGGCCATGGGGAAATCCATGGATACCGTCCGCAAGGAATGGCGCCTTATTTCAGTGTACATGCTTGGAGAGATGATCGAAGTGAATAGTTCGCGCTAAACACAACATTCACTGAAAAGGAGGTATCCATGAAGCCATCGGTGTTCTCCGCCACTTCAGTTCAAGAAGTCGAAGCTCATCTTGAAAATGCTTCCAAAGAGGGACTAAAACCCACGTTGGCAATCGTTTTCAGCTCGCCTGCCCATGACTTGAAAGGATTGGGGGCAATCTTTGCCAGGCACGACATCGACGTTTTCGGAGCAAGCACCGCTGGGGAGATTTTTAATGACGAGGTGCATGCAGACTCAATTGTGGCGATGCTGCTTGATATTGGCCGCGATGTCTATTCACTGGAGATGTTTCATGGAAAGGACAAGTCCTCCTTGCAAGTCGGTCAAAACATCGGGGAGTGGGCAAAGACCGTTTACGACAATCCCGCGTTAATGGTAGCGTCCGGTGGCCTTCTTGCCAATGGCGAGCACATCGTCAACGGGATTATTTCAGCAATGGGACGTCAGGTTCCGTTGTTCGGAGGGCTTGCCGGTGACGATCTTAAGATACAAGAAACGTCTGTATTCAGCGTATCACAGGTCACATCAAATGGCGTTTTGGCCCTGGTTTTTGACGGAAATGTCATGGGTCTTCAAGGAGTGGCTTTCAGTGGATGGAAGGCAATAGGCACGTCAAAAACTGTCACCAGGGCCGATGGTAATATCGTCTACGAGATAGATCATGAGCCTGCACTGGACATCTATAAGAAGTACCTGGACTTTGGCGATGATCCCATAGCCGCGGTTTCCCTTGCGGGTGAATATCCCCTGGTTTTGAACCGGGATGATGGCTCGTCTGTCATCAGGGCGCCATTCACCATCAACCAGGATAAGTCAATGGTGTACGCGGGGTCTGTGCCTGAAGGCGCCAAAGTACGCTTTGGCATGGCGCCGGGCATCGAAATTGTCAATCAGGCCATCGAACAAATGTCGGAATTCAAAGGGCAAACTCCCAGGTCAGACGCCGTTGTGCTCTTTTCCTGCAAAGCGCGGCACATGGCGCTGGGGCCAATGGTTGAGGATGAAGTCTCTGCTGTTCACAAGCTTTGGGACGTTCCGCTGGTTGGATTTTTTACCTATGGCGAAATAGGGCCTGCGTTACAGGGGGGGTGCGATTTTCATAATCATACGCTCGTACCCGTCCTGATTTACGAGAAGTGAATCGTTCGCGCTAAACAGAACCTTCACTGAAAAGGAGGTCTTTATGAGGCCATCGGTGTTCTCCGCCACTTCAGTTCAAGAAGTCGAAGCTCATCTTGAGGATGCTTCCAAAGAGGGACTAAAGCCCACGTTGGCAGTCGTTTTCAGCTCCATTGCCCACGACTTGAAGGGATTAGGGGCAATCTTCGCCAAGCACGACATCGACGTTTTTGGAGCAAGCACTCATGGAGAGATATGTAACGACGAAATCTATGAGGAGTCGATCGTGGCGATGTTGCTTGACGTCAGTCGCGACGCCTACCAATTAAGGGTTTTTGACGGGCAGGAGAAAACGTCCGGTCAAATCGGTCAAAGCGTCGCTGAATGGGGAAAGACTGTTTACGATAATCCGGCGTTCATGGTGGTGTCCGCTGGATATCGGGCCAATGGCGACCACATCGTCAAGGGGATTATTGACGAAAATGGGGAGGCAGGTGCCGCTGTTTGGCGGCCTGGCCGGCGACGATATGAAGTTCGAAGATACATTCGCTTTTGACGGGTCACGGGTCATCTCAAATGGCGTCCTGGCTTTGATTTTTGATAGCAATGTCATTGGCCTGCAAGGAGTGGCTTTCAGCGGGTGGAAGGGAATAGGCACGTCGAAAACTGTAACGAAAGCCCAAGGCAATATCTTGTATGAGATGGATGGTGAGCCTGCACTCGATATCTACACGAAGTATCTCGATTGTGGTGTTGATCCGGTAGTCGCCGCTGGGCTTGCGGTTGAGTATCCCCTGTTTTTGAATCGGGATGACGGCTCGGCCGTACTTAGAGCAGTGATGCACGTCAACGAAGATAAGTCAATAGTCTACGCCGGATCTGTCCCTGAGGGTGCAAAAGTACGCTTCGGCATGGCATCGGGGACTGAAGTTATCGACCGCGCCATCGAGCAAATCTCGGAATTCAAGCGGCAAGCTCCTCGGTCAGAGGCTATGGTCCTGTTTTCCTGTGCGGCGCGGCATCTTGCGTTTGGTCCGATGGTGGAGGATGAGATTTCGGCTGTACGCAAACTTTGGGACGTTCCACTCGTTGGGTTCTTTACCTCCGGCGAAATCGGACCTCTTTTGCAGGGACGGTGCGATTTTCATAATCATACGCTCGTACCTGTCCTGATTTACCAAAAGTGAATCGTTCGCGCTAAGCACAACTTCCACTGAAAAGGAGGTCTCTCATGAAACCATCGGTGTTCTCCGCCACTTCAGTTCAAGAAGTCGAAGCTCATCTTCAAAATGCTTCCAAAGAGGGACTAAAACCCACGTTGGCAATCGTTTTCAGCTCCGTCGCACACGACTTAAAGGCAGTAAGCGTGGCTTTCGCCAAACATGATATCGACGTTTTCGGAGCAAGCTCCGCTGGTGAGATATGTAACGACGAATTTCTTGAGGAGTCGATCGTGGCGATGTTGCTTGACGTCAGTCGGGACACCTACCGGTTAAAGGTTTTCGAGGGGCGGGAGAAAACGTCCTCTCAAATTGGCCAAAACATCGGAGAATGGGCAAAGACTGTTTACGAGAATCCGGCATTAATGGTTATGTCGGGTGGAATTCTGGCCGACGGCGATGGCATCCTCAATGGAATTATTAACGAAATGGGGAGGCAGGCGCCGCTGTTTGGCGGCATGGCCGGCGACGATCTCAAGGCCCATGAGACATTCGTGTTTGACGGGTCACGGATCACCTCGAACGGCGCCGTGGCTTTAATTTTTGACCGCAATGTCATTGGGCTGCAAGGGGTGGCTTTCAGCGGATGGAAGGGAATTGGCACCTCGAAGACCGTCACCAAAGCCCGGGGCAATATCGTCTATGAGATAAATGGTGAACCCACACTCGATATCTACAGGAAGTATCTCGATTTTGGTCATGATCCTTCGGTCGAAATTACAGTTGTTCTTGCGTCTCAGTATCCCCTGCTTTTGAATCGGGATGACGGCTCGTCTGTACTGAGGGCAGTGGTGCATATCAACGATGATAAGTCGCTGGTTTACGCGGGGTCCGTGCCTGAAGGCGCAAAAGTACGCTTCGGCATGGCGCCCGGGCCTGAAATTATCGACCATGTCATCGAGCAAATCTCGGAATTCAGCCGGCAAGCTCCTCGCTCAGAGGCTATCGTCCTTTTTTCTTGCGTGGCGCGGCATCTTGCGCTTGGCCCGATGGTGGAGGACGAGATTGCGGCCGTTCGCAAACTTTGGGACGTTCCACTCGTCGGGTTCTTTACCTACGGCGAGATCGGGCCTGTCTTGCAGGGGAGATGCGATTATCATAACAATACGCTGGTGCCGGTCCTGATTTATCAAAAGTGAATCGTTGGCGCTAAACACAACCTTCATTGAAAAGGAGGTCTCTATGAAGCCATCCGTGTTCTCTGCCACTTCAGTTCAAGAAGTTGAAGCTCATCTTAGGGATGCTTTCAAAGAAGGAGTAAAACCCACTCTCGCAATCGTTTTCAGCTCCCCTGCCCATGACTTGAAGGCATTGGGGGCAATCTTCGCCAAGCACGACATCGACGTTTTCGGAGCAAGTACCAATGGAGAGATTTTGAATGACGGGCTGCATGAAGAGTCAATTGTGGTTATGCTGCTTGATATTGGTCGCGAATTCTATTCACTGGGGATGTTTGATGGAAAGGACAAGTCCTCCTTTCAAGTCGGTCAAAACATCGGGGAGTGGGCAAAGACCGTTTACGACAATCCCGCGTTAATGGTAGTGTCCGGGGGCCTTCATTTCAATGGCGACCACATCGTCAACGCGATTATTTCAGCAATGGGGCGTCAGGTTCCGTTGTTCGGAGGGCTTGCCGGTGACGATCTTAAGGTAATAGAAACGTTTGTATTCAGTACATCACAGGTCACATCAAATGGCGTTACGGCCCTGGTTTTTGACGGAAATGTCATTGGTCTTCAAGGAGTTGCTTTCAGTGGATGGAAGGCAATAGGCACGTCAAAAACCGTCACCAGGGCCGATGGCAATATCGTCTACGAGATAGATAATCAGCCTGCACTGGACATATACATGAAATACCTGAAAGTTCCCAATGATCCCGCAGCCGCGCCTGGCCTTGCGGGTGAATATCCCCTCGTTATGAATCGGGATGATGGCTCGTCTGTCCTCAGGGTGGCACTGATCCTCAACCAGGATAAGTCAATGGTCTTCGCGGGGTCTGTGCCTGAAGGCGCCAAAGTACGCTTTGGCATGGCGCCGGGCAGCGAAATTATTGATGAGGCCATCGAACAAATGTCGGAATTCAACCGGCAAAATCCCAGGTCAGACGCCTTGGTGCTCTTTTCCTGCAAAGCTCGACACATGGCATTTGGGCCAATGATCGAGGATGAAATCTCCGCTGTTCACAAGCTTTGGGACGTTCCGATGGTTGGATTCTTTACCTATGGCGAAATAGGGCCTGCGTTACATGGGGGGTGCGATTTTCATAATCAATCGCTCGTGCCCGTCGTGATTTACGAGAAGTAAACTGCTTACGCTAAACACAACCTTCACTGGAAAGGAGGGCTCTATGAAGCCATCCGTGTTCTCCGCCACTTCAGTTCAAGAAGTCGAAGGTCATCTTCAAAATGCTTCCAAAGAGGGGCCCAAACCTACGTTGGCAATCGTTTTCAGCTCCCCTGCCCATGACTTGAAAGACTTGGGGGCAATCTTCGGCAGGCACGACATGGACGTTTTCGGAGCAAGCACCGCTGGAGAGATTTTGAATGACGAGGTGCATGCGGGCTCAATTGTGGCGATGTTGCTTGATATTGGCCGCGAAGTCTATTCACTGGAGATGTTTGATGGAAAGGACAAGTCCTCCCTGCAAGTCGGTCAAAACATAGGGGAGTGGGCAAAGACCGTTTACGACAATCCTGCGTTCATGGTAGTGTCCGGTGGCCTTCATGCTAATGGCGAGCACATCGTCAACGGGATTATTTCAGCAATGGGGCGTCAGGTTCCGTTGTTCGGGGGGCTTGCCGGTGACGATTCTAAGGCACAAGAAACGTTTGCATTCAGCGCATCACAGCTCACATCAAATGGCGTTATGGCCCTGGTTTTTGACGGGAATGTCATTGGTCTTCAAGGAGTTGCTTTCAGCGGGTGGAAGGCAATAGGCACGTCAAAAACCGTCACCAGGGCCGATGGCAATATCGTCTACGAGATAGATAATGAGCCTGCACAGGACATCTATATGAAGTATCTAAACATTGGCGTTGATCCCTCCCTCGCGGCTGAATATCCCCTGCTTGTGACTAGGGATGATGGCTCGTCTGTCCTTAGGTCGCCGATGATCTTCAACGAAGATAAGTCATTGGTCTACGCGGGGGGTGTGCCTGAAGGCGCAAAAGTACGGTTTGGCATGGCGCCCGGCATCGAAATTGTCGATCATGCCATCGAACAAATGTCGGAATTCAAACGGCAAACTCCCAGGTCGGACGCCATGGTTCTCTTTTCCTGCGTAGCGCGACAGTATGCCCTTGGGCCAATGATTGAGGATGAAGTGACCGGTATTCGCAAGCTTTGGGACGTTCCGATGGTTGGGTTCTTTACCTATGGGGAAATAGGGCCTGCGTTACATGGAGGGTGCGACTTTCACAATCAATCGCTCGTGCCCGTCCTGATTTACGAGAAGTAAGTTCTTCGGGGGCTTGCGGTATGAAAGCTAATCTTGACAAGCTGAAGCACGCCGTCGGGGAGTTGATTGTTACCGATGACGGCAGAAAAATGGTGCTGGGATTGCTCGGTCAAATCGAGAAGGGGTTTAAGACGCTTGACTTCAGATTGGAAAGGGCGTTGAAAGACAAGAATACCCTTTCCACCTTACTCTCCCGTACATCCGAAGATCTTGAAAAATCATCGGAACTCGTCCAAAAAATGTTCGGTCGCTACCTCTCCACCGAGGTGATGAATTCTCTGCTCGACGATCCTTCGGCCCTGGAACTGGGAGGCGAGAAACGAAAGGTCACCATCATGTTGAGCGATCTGAGAGGCTTTACAGCATTGTCGGAGCGTCTCAACCCCGAGCAGGTGGTTCAACTTCTGAACTCTTACTTTGAAGTCATGGTAGACGTAATCTTACAGTATCACGGCACCATCAATGAGATCATAGGCGACTCGCTGCTGGTTATTTTTGGAGCGCCCAAAGAGATGCCGGACCGAGCCAAACGGGCCATAGCCTGTGCAATAGAGATGCAGAACGAAATGGCAAAGGTCAACGAGCAAAACCGGGGCCAGGGCCTGCCTGATCTGGAGATGGGAATCGGCCTCAACGAAACCGAGGTGATTGTCGGCAACATCGGTTCGAGCAAAAGAAGCAAATATGCCGTGGTAGGCAGTGGCGTAAACATGACGAGCCGGATCGAATCCTATACCGTAGGAGGACAGATACTCATTTCAGAATCCGTGCGCCGGGAAGCGGGAGAGATTTTGCGCATTGACGCTCAATGGGACGTGTTTCCGAAAGGGGCGGAAAAACAGTTGAGGGTGTACGATGTTGGTGGGATTGCCGGAGGTTACAACCTGGCTTTGACAAGTAAAGAACAGCTCCTTATAACACTGGCTCGGCAAATTCCGATACGGTACACGGTCCTCGAAGGAAAAGACGTTGGGGTGAAAGAACAGGAAGGCTCTTTCGTCCGGCTCTCAAAAAACTGCGCGGAGATTATGTTGGATCAACCGGTCAGCGTTCACACGAATCTCAAGATGAACTTGGAACATGTAAGTGAAAAACTGTCTGTCAGAGATTTTTACGGGAAAATAATCAAGCACCTTGCTGAAAATGGGTCTTGCAGTGTGATCCGATTTACCTCGATACCGCCTGAGGTTGATGCCTATTTCCAAGCGCACCTCCAGCACCCACTCGAACGTGGGGACAGGCAGAAGCCACCCCCCGTCTTTGGTCGGGGGTCATATCCCTACGAGTAATCAAAGCGCAAAACTGATTCCATTTCGTCAGTCCTCTGAATCCACTCTACTTGCCCGGCTTGAACGTGCGAGGCAAGAACTCGAACACGGCTCATCACGAGGCGGGGTCAAGGCCATCAGATACAAGACGGATATCGACTAAATTCAGCATATTCGTGATGGATTGCGCTGGTTACTGCGGACTTCGAAGGTGAGCAGGCAATAGCGCTTGCACAATCGACTCGAAGACCGATCTAATAAACCCCAACTTTTCAGACAATGGAGCGTACAATGCCAAAGTATCTCGCTCAGGGCAACTATGTGGGAGACGGGTTGAAAGGGCTGCTTAAAGATGGAGGCTCCGGCCGACGCGCCGCTGTGGAAAAGCTATTCAAGTCGCTCGGGGGAACCGTGGAATCTTGGTACTACACCTTCGGCGAATACGACTTCTTAGGTATCATGGATGTGCCGGACAACGTAACCTTGGCGTCAATCGCCCTAACGGTCAGGTCCTCTGGGCTCGTCACGGTCAAGACGACCGTCCTCATGACCCCGGAAGAGATGGACGAAGCCGTGAAGAAGTCCCCCGTGTACCGGGCGCCCGGGCAATAGGAGCGCGGACGGCCCAAAGCTTTTGATAGCGGTTGGGGTAGAGCTGCTCAACGGATTTCCATCAAAGCAGTTCAAGCAGTTCGGCGGGCTTTGCGATGAGCTTTCTGGCGCCGCTTGCGATAAGCTCTTCGGCGTTTCGAAATCCCCATAGCGCGCCGACTGCGTACATCCCGGCCGCATTTGCGGTTTTCATGTCAGTGCCTGTATCGCCGAGGTAGATGAAGCCGGCAGGCTCAACTCCGAGCCGGTTGGCAATTTCCAGCGCCGAAGAAGGGTCTGGCTTGCGGGGGACAGACGGGCTCTCGCCCATGACGACCTCGAAGCGCCAGCTGGGCAGAAGCCCCTCTACCGCCCTTTGCGTCAAATCATGGGGCTTGTTGGAAAGCACGGCCATCTTCAAGCCGCACGCGGTCAACGCGTCAAGAAGTTCCGGAATTCCGGGATAGGGCCGGCTTTTCACGTTCCAGTTGCGCTCATATATCTGCCGCATCATTTCGAGGCATCGGGATATCAGCCGGGGGTCGGTTTTGGCCGAATCCGGAAGGGAGCGCCTGACAAGGTTCTCTATGCCCTCCCCGAGGAAATACTTGTACTTTTCTAATTCATGGGTGGGAAATCCGAAATGGCGGAGAGTGCTGTTCATCGAATCGGCCACGTCCTGGAGAGTGTCCAGCAGCGTACCGTCAACATCCAAAATTATGGCCTGAAAATCTTTAGCGCGATACAATCCTTATTTCCGCTCCTCAGACAGGGATGTTTCCAGGCGCACATCCGCCAATAGCCTCTTGATTGCCGCCCGGTGCTCGTCGGATGCGTGCAGAAACATCACACCCAAATTGAACGAATCTTTCTCCTGGTCAGTGCTGTACCAAACTATTCTGACCGGTGTCCAGAGGGCGGCCTCGGGCAGGCTGACCTTCAAAGTAAACCGGCTCGATTCGCTTCCGATCACTATATGATAAGGGCCGACATTCAGCGTTTTTAATTCCAGCCGCGCACCGGTTGCCGAGACCTCCGTCACCCTGACCTCAACATTTTCTTCATGGTTCAGGAAAAGACAGGTGAGCGTACCGGCCCATGCAACCTTGAATCGCTCCGCTTGTCTTCTATCAGTACCCTGTTTCCTATCGGCCATTTGCAAATGTCCTTTTACGGAGCGCGCCTGAACCCTACTGCCTGGGTGGATAAGGGTCTCCTTGCCATTGCCGCCTGAAGGTATTTGTAGATTTCCCCACGGTCCAGCGCGGAGGCGTAAACAATGGGCTTCATATTGTGAATGTCTGTGGTGTGAACGTTTGCGCCCGCCGTGACAAGAAGGCAAACAACATCGTAGTGGGCGTAAATCGTCGCAACCGTAAGGGCCGTTCTGCCGAACTCATCCTTTATTTCCGTATTAGCGCCTTTGGAAAGCAAAAGGTCGACAATCTGAGAAAAGCCTTCCCGTGAAGCATGCATAAGAGCGGTCTGTCCTTGAGCATCCTGCTGGTTTAATCGAGCATCACTGGCAAGAAGGAGTCTTACCACTTCAAGGTTACCGTTCATGCTGGCGCCCATAAGGGCGTTAATTCCCGCTTTTTTTAGCCTGGGGACTTCCAGGATGCTCTGAAGGTTCAGGTCAGCCCCTTGCGTCATGAGCATCTCGACTACTTGAGTGTGGCCTGCCCAAGCTGCCTGCATGAGGGCAGTTATTCCGAAAGTGTCCGTCAGGTTTACCACAGCGCCCTTGCCGAGCAGCAATTGGGTCAACTCCGAACTGCCTTGGAGAGCCGCGTGCATCAGGGGGGTCATTCCATCACGGTCCCTGCCGTTCACATCGGCGCCGGCGGCAAGCAACTTGAGGACCGTCCCGGATGCCTGCGAGTTAACGGCCGCAAATAACTCCTGGTTTAATTGTTCGCGCTTGGCCGCCGCCGCCCGGGCCTTGATTTGAGCTTCTGACATAATCTCGCCCGGTTTTAACTGTTCCTGTTTTTGCTGTCCGAGTGCAGGGGCCGAAAAGGCCAGAAGCAAACACAGGGAGCAAATCAAAACTCCACATTTGCTCTCTTTCATATCGTTTCCTCCCGCTTCACTGGTTCATAAGATTGAGCGCTCTTACCGGCGCGCTGGATCAGACCTGAGGATGCAAATTACAGGCCGTCTCAATCTGTGCGAAACCCTTACGACAAGGGAGCGGTTTGCAAGTATCTAATCACACTTTATACAAAAATTTACAAGAATATTTTAAATCTCAAATTGAGGTGTAACGGGGCTTAAGTGGCCTGGTCCCCCATCCACGGGTGGTTATCGGCGCTGGAACTCGATTTTGTAATTCGATTCCGGCTAACGACCGAGATCGAATTCATAACTTTCCGAAAGCGATGAGAAAATCTTGACTGGGACTATAAAGCTTTGCAGAAATTGCAGGAAATAATTAGATTACCTGAATTCGGCAAATCCGCGCCTCGCGGGTGAGTGGGTGGGCTGTAGAGATCGGTTTCGGCGGCGCAGCGAAGAAGAAGACGTTATCGATATCGACGAACTCGCTTGCCAGGGATGCGGGTCCTGTGCTGCCATCTGCCCCAACAGCGCCTCGGTTGTCCGGGGCTGCAGCGACCGGCAGGTTATGGCTATGCTGGATGCAGCGCTGGAATAGGAACGAATTATGAGTCCAGATGCGTTAGGGCCAACAGGAATCATTTATCGTTCCTAATCGGTTTTGGCATGTAACGGGGGAACAACTCTGTTCGGATCTTTCCGACAGGACCTCCTGTCAACAACAAACAGGGCCGGCCATGTTCAAGGGCGCAGTCAAAATTTACAGCAGTCTTATCTCAAAGCTTATAGCTCTGGTGGGGCTGGTTCTTTTTGTCTGCATTTTCACCTGGGCATACTTCAACATAAACTACCAGAAAGAAAACAGGCTCCAGAGCATCATTGAATCATGCGACCGGCTCGGCAACACCATCAAGCTGGGCACCCATTACGCGATGATGCTCAATTCGAGAGAGGATATCAATGAGATAACAAAGAACATCGGCAAGCAGGAGGGTATCGAGAATATTCGAATTTATAACAAGCAGGGGCGGATCAAATTTTCGAGCTTCTCAACTGAAGTCGATAAAAGAACCAGCATAAAAGCGGAAGCCTGCGACGTTTGCCACAGAACGGATCCGCCATTGGATGCGCTGCCTGTTTCGGCAAGAACACGAACTTTCGAGTCGCCTGAGGGCTACAGGCTCCTTGGTATCATAAGTCCGATCTATAATGAGCCCAGTTGCAGCTCTGAGAGCTGTCATGTTCACCCCCGGGACAAAAAAGTTCTGGGCGCGCTCGACGTAGTGGTCTCACTAAAGGAGACCGACGAAGGGATCAAGGTCTATGAGGAAAGGATAATAGCCCTTGCGATCATAAGCTTTCTGGCGACTTCGGCGATCATCGTCACCTTTCTGTTTGTGTTCGTAAACAGGCCCATAAAGAAGTTGATCTCATGGACGCGCCATATAGCGCAAGGGGATTATAGCCACCCGATCGATGCTCGCTGGGAAGATGAAATCGGCCAGATGGCCCATGCCATAAATGTTATGGCGGCCAAGGTAGGCCAAAAGCAAGAAGAGCTCAACAAACAAAGAGACGAATATCAGGAGCTGTTCGAGCAGGTGCCTTGCTACATCACTGTCCAGGACAGGGGGCTCAGGCTTATGCGCTATAACAGGGAATTTGCAAATGCCTTCGATCCATACCCCGGCTGTTATTGCTATGAAATCTACAAAGGCCGGACCGAAGAGTGCACAGACTGCCCCGTTCTCAGGACGTTCCAGGACGGAGAATCCCACCTGAGCGCGGAAACGGGAATAACCAGGGATGGCAGGGTTTCGAGCTGGATCTGTCGCACTTCACCGATCAGGGACGCCGGTGGGAGCATCACCGCAGTAATGGAAATGAGTGTCGACGTGACAGAACGAAAGACGCTCGAAGAAGAGGTCAGGAAATCTGAGAAGAAGTACCGCGAGATATTCAATAATATTCCCAACCCTATCTTCGTTTTGGACAGGGAACTAAGAATTATCGACTGCAACGATATGATTTTCGGAGTTTATGGATATCGTAAAGAGGATATTCTGCACAAACCATTTACCGACCTTTTCGAACGCGAAGAAAGCCACGACTTTGCCCTGGAGATCAGAAACGCGGACCCAATGAACCAGGTGAGGCATATCACGAAGGACGGCAGGGTCATATATGTAAACATTCGCGTTTCTCCTTCCGAGTACCTCGGACAGGAAGCATTCCTTGTAACCACGAGCGATATCACCAAGAGACTGTTAGCCGAGCAGCAACTGATCCAGGCGAGCAAGATGGCCACATTGGGAGAAATGGCAACTGCTATAGCCCATGAACTCAATCAACCGCTCTCGGTGATGAAGACGGCGAGCAGCTTCATAATAAAGAAGATCAGGAAGAGCGAGCCGATCAAAGAAGAAACTCTCAACACTTTGGCCGAAGAGATCGACAGTCATGTGGACAGGGCGTCGCGGATAATCAATCACCTCCGGGAGTTCGGGCGCAAATCGGAGGTCAAAAGAGAAAAGGTGGATATCAACGACGCCGTGGAAAGAGCCCTGGCAATTTTCATGCAGCAGCTCAAGCTCAGAGAGATTGAAGTGGAAAAGGATTTCCATGAGGACCTGCCTGAGGTTCTCGCCAACAACAACAGGCTGGAACAGGTGTTTATCAACCTTCTCATAAACGCCAGGGACGCCATTGAAGATAAATGCGAAAAATTCGGCGACACTATCGAGAAAAGAATCGTCCTCAAGACATGTCTTTGGCAGGGGAAAGTCCGCGTAGAAGTGGCGGATACCGGGTTAGGGATTCCCAAACCGTTGCTGGAAAAGATATTCGAGCCGTTCTTCACCACAAAGCGGGTTGGCAGGGGTACCGGACTCGGCCTTTCGATAAGCTATGGAATCATCCAGGATTATGAAGGAACCATAAAGGTGGAGACCAGGGAAAATGAAGGATCGAATTTTATTATAACATTCCCTGTTTCGGGTGGCGCATGAAGGCAAACCCAATCCTGATCGTAGATGATGAGGAAGGAATCCGAAAGGTTCTCAGCATAACGCTGGCCGACAGCGGCTACGACGTGCTGACGGCATCCTCGGGAGAAGAGGCGCTGGGCATATTCAAGAATGCCTGCCCGCAGATAGTGCTGACGGACATCAAAATGCCTGGAATGGATGGAATTGAACTCCTTCGGCGCATCAAAGAGGAAAAATCCGACGCCGAAGTTATCATGATAACCGGACACGGCGATCTGAAACTTGCTATAAAAAGTCTTCAGTTTGAAGCGTCCGATTTCATAACTAAACCGATAAACGACGATGCGCTCGAAATTGCTCTAAAAAGGGCCCAGGAGCGAATCTGGATGAAGGCCAAACTCCGTGAGTACACCGAAGGGCTGGAGCGCCTCGTGGATGAGAAAACCCGTAAGCTTCTAGAGGCGGAAAGACTCGCCGCCGTTGGGCAAACTGTGGCGACCCTGGCCCATGCGATCAAGAACATCATCGGAGGCCTCAAAGGAGGTATATACGTTTTCGAAAAGGGCATGGAATTGGACAAAGAGCAATACCTCCTCCAAGGCTGGGAGATGGTCAAGGGTAATGTTGAGAAAATAAAAAACCTGGCGCTCGATCTCCTTAATTATGCCAGGGAAAGAGAGCCGGACTGCAAACGGATCGACCCTAATCAGATCGCCAGGGATCTCTACGGACTGATGCTGGCGCAATCCCGCGAATGGGGAATAAACCTGGTCCTGGACCTCGACGAAACTTTGCCCGAAATTCTTCTTGATCCCGAAGGGATTCACTGCTGCCTGTTAAACCTCGTAGGCAACGCCTTCGATGCTTGCATGGATGTGGAACACGCCGGCGGGCTGAAGGAGGTCATAATCCGCACGGCGAGGGCGGAAGAAGGGGGTGTCGAGTACGGGGTCATCGATTCCGGATGCGGCATGGATGAAGATGTAAAGGACAAGATTTTCCGGTCTTTCTTCAGCACGAAAGGAACAAGGGGGACCGGTCTTGGCCTTATGATCACTCAGAAAATCGTGCGCGAGCACGGGGGAGATGTAAAAGTGGAATCGGAAAAGGGAAAGGGGACCAGATTTGCGATCAAGCTGGCTGCGCATCCGGGAACAAAATAAAGGATAACTCGTTTGACGAAAGGAGAAAACCATGCCTGAATACACCAATATACTGTTCTGTACGGATTTTTCCGATGATGCCAATATCGCGTTTCTCCACGCGCTCAAGCTTGCCGCAAAATTCGGCGCCAGGCTCCATATCCTCCATGTACCTCACTCGCCGTTTGTCTATGCGAAACACATAGTGGATGAGGACATCCCGGAGGGTAAATCATCCGAAGGCGGTCAGGCCTTTTTCGATCAGGAAATCGTCGATGAGGCTCAAATTAAGCTCAGGCGCGAGTATGAGGGGCGAATGGGAGATTTCAAGTCCTATTCGTTCGTGGTTGCGTGCGGCTCCCCGGAAATTGAGATTATCCGCTATGCCAGGAAAAACAACATTGACCTGATCGTAATGGGTGCTCTGGGCAAGGCTGATGTAAACAAGCTCGAACACGGGAGCACGGTAGCAAGCGTATCCAGGTATGCTCATTGCCACGTGATGGCCATAAGGAACCCGTTGAAACAGTTCACCTTACCCATAAAAGGATAGTCAAAATGTCAAAAAGAATTCTGGTAGTCGATGACGAACAGGACGTAAGGGTGTTCATGACCACGCTTCTCGAAACCAGCGGCTTCAAACCCATGGCGGCGACAAACGGCCAGGAAGGTCTGGAAATGGCCCGGCGCCAGAAGCCTGCTTTGATCATCATGGACATTATGATGCCCAAAGAAAGTGGCATCTTCATGTACCGCGAAGTCAAAAAAGACCCTCAACTGAGCGGTATTCCCGTGATCATGGTTTCGGCGCTCTCCAAGAAGACTTTCTTTCATGCGCAAAAAGTGGTCGATGAATATGAGGGCATAGATTTGCCCGAGCCGGCTGCTTATATAGAAAAGCCGCCCGAGGCCGACGAGCTCCTGGATATGATCCGGAAAGTGCTGGCCTGATTGCCTGCGTCGGTGACCTGCAGGATGATGAAAAAGCATTGGAATTCCCACATCAGGGCGAAAACCCATATAGACGTCACCAGGGCGAAAGCCGGGGCACAGTGCCTTTTTCTGTACAACGGTTAGACAAATATCCCCTCTTCGGTTCCTCCGGATCGCGCCAAAACGGTAGGGAACAGACAGCAATTGAATGCGCCCCGGTATCTGATAAAGAGAATTGTCGGTTTTTCGGGTCTTGGTTAGACGGTTTTCAGGGGTGAGCAATTTTTTGTTGAACCTTCAATAACGATTCTTGGCTTTTGCGTGGGTGGAGATAGACAGCCCCCGGGGCCGGCAGTCGGGTAATCCCGCCACAGGCGGGTCTCGCCGAGGATGCGTGGGGATTCAGGTTCTGCCTTCAACTTGTCAAACTCGTTTAACGGAGCTTATCAGTAAAAAATCGTCCGGCAGCGGTGGAATGGGCGTTTGCGAAATGCATCGAGCTGGCCCAACCGCCAGAGCCAGTTGTCGGCCTGGGTGCTCGTAAGCTTGCGCCCGTGCTCCTGGAAACCATTCCTCAGTTCCTCGACGGCCCATACGGTCATTGCCCGAATCTCGACTTCCTGTTCGGAGCCTCGTTGGAGAGGTTGCATGGCGTCAATTCCGGTCGCGAGCCCTGTACTATATGAAATAATTCCAAGCTCTCGAAGCACCTGTGGAAGCTTGTAGTCGGCAAATGCGGTAAGCCGCTCGATGTCGTTGAATTTCCCCCATTTGTCTCCCCCGAACGCGGTGAAAACGTCAAAGGCAAAAATCTGGGCCCTCTTCCAGAAATAAACTCTTTCATTTCTGTAAAGGGCCTCATCGCGGAAACTCGGAAAAAGGGAGACAGTCTTGCTGACAAGCCCGACGGCACTCAAACCGGATGCTGCATCGAAAAGGGACATGATATCGCCGCCCAGTTCGGACAGAATTATGGATCCGGCCTCCCGGAGGTTTTTCAGCCGCTCTTCAAACATTGGCATCCTGCCGTGGCCGGAAAAGACTTCGGCAAGGTCGCCTGCGCTGATATTCGACAGGAAATGAGGATCGGTTATGGGGAAACCCAGCTCTTGCGCCCGCTTTAGACTGGCGGCAAGACCCCAGTACCCCGAATAAGGCTCACCGTTGTAGATGACCGTCCAGACCGGCTCCCCCGGATCGGGCCAGAAGCAGT
>Ga0187864_10001883_pt1 | contig 19092 bp, 14 predicted proteins | sample June2016WEW_11_4_FD_132985 | JGI IMG/M metagenome (GOLD analysis project Ga0187864, IMG submission 132985) | Peatland microbial communities from SPRUCE experiment site at the Marcell Experimental Forest, Minnesota, USA - June2016WEW_11_40 | ecosystem: Environmental > Terrestrial > Soil >...
GAAGCTGTTCGGGCGCGGAGTGGAGCCACCCTTTGTTTTCGGCAGCAGAAACAAAAGGTGGCTCGACTTCGCTCGCCATGACAGTTTGATATGTTGGGATATACCTATTGGAAAATTGCTCTAGCTGGCTTGCCGGAACTGCCCCACCCTAGCAACAAAAGCTAGGGTGGGCCACCCGGGGGCACGGAGTGGAGGGATCTTTTGTTTTCCCTCAGTAAAGTAACACAAGAGATTCCTCGACTCGCGTCGCAAGGCGCCTCTCGCTCCGAATGACGTTGGCTGGGCGGGATACAGCAACAACTCGAAAACCCTCTCACTAATCACAGTCAGAGACTCGCCTCATAAATCTCGTACTGATGGGTTTGAACGATCCTGCGCAGGGTGTTTCCCTTCTCGATTACGTGCTGCTCGAAGGGTGCGTTGTAAATGACATACACCGGGCGAGCATGGCGGGCGAGTGACGATCGAAGGTTGTCGATGACAGCCGAAAGCACGTAATCCGGGAAGGGGTTGAAAAGGTAGACGACCAACGGATCGGGCGGAAACCTGAATTCGCGAGCGTCGAGACAGATTGACTGCGCGTCAATTTTGTCGTCGTTTTCACGAAGTCTTGCGAGGTTTTCCTCGGCGACGGCGTGAAGCTCGGCTTGTACTTCCACGCCGATGATGCGCCGAAAGGGATACTCGGCGGCCAGCAGCAGCGCTCTTCCCTTGCCCGAGCCAAGGTCGATGAAGGTGAAGCGCGTGAAGTCGACTCGCGCCAGTTGTTGCAGCATTTCGGAAAATTCAGCCGGAACCGTTGGCTGATACAGCCGTTCGGTAAAGACCTCGCGCAGCCGGACGCTCCAGCTCAGCCGCGCCCAGGTGGTATCGAATCCGTAGTCGCAATCGTAGTCGATGTCGCCGAAGCGGCTGCGTCGGCGCTCGGGCATGCTGTCGCACAACAGGCTCCAGACTTGCGTGGCAAGATACGCCAGCGATTTGCCTAAACCGCGCGCGCGCACGGAATCGCGTGCCCATCGCATGAACAACGGGCCAAGCTCCAGATTCTGGTCTGCGCCTTCCACAGTTTGATTATGCACGTTTCCACGCCCGTTGAGGTGTCTGCTCGATGGCCGGGCGTGACTGGCGCGTGGTTCGGAACCATTCCCGCCGTTGTTCTCGGCGGCGTGGGAAGCATCGTGGTAGTGGCGCTGTGGGCCTGGCTGTTCCCCGAACCGCGGAAGGTCGATCAGCTCACGGCCAAGGAACTCAGACCCGCGACCGAACAGGTTCTGGAAACGGGCACACCCACGTCATAGCAGCCCGCCGCTTTCGACCCTGAAGTCCAATCCGCCCGTTGTTTTTTCCTTCCTCGTGACTTTAGTCATCGTGCTATCGGGCATCCGCCTCTAGATTACGTTCAGGCGCGAAAAAGCTGATTTACTTCAGCCCGCGCAATCCCATCGCCGCTTGTACTCGAACGCGGCCGTTTACGGAGGCACTCAACATGGCTATCGACACGAGCAGGACCGTTCGCGAGTTCGTACTCGAACTCCCGTCTTCCATCAACGTTTTCGAGCAGCTTGGAATCGACTACTGCTGCGGAGGGCAAAAGCCGCTGGCCGAGGCATGCACGGCGGCCGGAAAGAAGCTGGACACCCTCACGGCCATGCTGGAGCGGCTGCAATCCGAACAACAGACAAGAACCGCGCCGGCGAACAACTGGGCGACGGAACCTTTGTATGACCTGATCGAAAACATCAAGAGCACGCATCACGTCTACGTGCGCGAGCAGATCCCGAACCTTGAGGCGCTGCTGGACAAAGTCACCGCAAAACACGGTGAGAATCATCCCGAGCTCGCCAGTGTTCGCGACAAGTTTGCCGCGCTGGCCGACGAACTTGCCATGCACCTGATGAAAGAAGAGCAGATACTGTTTCCCTACATCGCGCGCAGCGAAGAGAGTTCGTTGCAGCATGAGCCGGCGCCGCCCTCCTGCTTCGGCTCGGTCGAACACCCGATCCGCATGATGATGTCAGAACACGACAGTGCGGGCGAGGCGTTGCGCGAAATGCGCCGGCTGACCGCCGATTACAAGGTGCCGGATGACGCCTGCACCAGTTTCCGCGCGCTCTACAAGTTACTGCAGGAGTTCGAGGCGGACCTTCACCAGCACATCCACAAGGAAAACAACATCCTGTTTCCACGCGCAATGCAAGTGTGCCGGGCAGCAGCGTAGCGGCGCTGGTCGTTACGGCACGCATTCGATTGAGCAACTGGCCGGCTGAAAGCTCCAGCGCCGGGATTACGGCATTTCCGCCGGCGATGTACGATAAAGACCCTATTCCATGGGGCTAACGCTTGATGTATTGTCAAGGCAGTTATTGAACAGTAGATTTCCTCCCAATTAACCCCGTCGCCAACCAGCACGGGGTTATTTTTTTCAGTATGTGTTCATTCCTTCCGTGTATTCGCCGTTCACCGTCAGCGACGGTTTTTGGCGATGGCGATTAACAGCTTGTCGTCGGCCCCCAGGCCACGAAGTCTCTTTTCAGCCTCGTCGCTCAACTCGAAGTTGACGCCGTACTGCTGTACGAGCGTGGTTACCCTTGGCGGTGAAACGCTTCCCTTGAGCAGTTCTTCGATCTCATCGATCGCCAGTCGGCGGTCGATTTGCGGCTCCGGCTGCGGCTGCGGCTGAGCAACGGAGGGCTCGGCGTCGTTGGTCCCGGGAGCGCGCGGCACGATTCCAGCGGCTTTGAGGCGCAGGGCGGCGTCTCGTGCCTCCTTGCCGCCCTGCTCGGCGGCTTTGTTGTACCAATACAAGGCCAGCGCGCTGTCCTGTGGCACTCCCCAGCCATTCTCGTACATGCGCCCCAGGTCGAACTGGCCGAACGCATTACCCTGCTCCGCGGCCTTGCGGTACCAGCGCACCGCTTCAGCATAGTCCTGTGGCACGCCGCGGCCATTCCGGTACATCATGCCGAGATTGTTCTGGCCCGAAGCATTGCCCTGCTCCGCCGCCTTGCGGTACCAGCGCAGCGCTTCGGCATAGTCTTGCGGCACGCCCTTGCCGTTCATATACATCCAGCCGAGACTGTTCTGGCCGGACGCATTACCCTGCTCCGCCGCCCTGCGAAACCAGAGCAGCGCTTCGGCATAATCCCGCGGCACATCCCGGCCGTTGTAGTACTTCAGGCCGAGATTGCTCTGGGCGTCGGCGTCTCCCTGTTCGGCGCGCGCTCTGAGTTCCTTGATGCTTTCTGCCGCCACCGGGGACGACAGTGCAAGACAGACGGCGATGATCAACAACGAAACAACCATACGGACAGGGCCACCGGCGCTCATCAAGCACCTCCGCAGCGGACACTTCGAACTTGCACCGTAGTCTGCCACAGGATGACAACGAAGGCCAGAGACTTACGCTTCCGGACCCACGCTCCGCGCCATCTCCGCGAATCCGGTCTAGCGCGGTAGTGCAACGAACTTCCTTTACCCCGCAATTTGGCGCATGTTAGCATCGGCTGCGGAGTTTCAGGCCGGCGCCTCGAGAGCGGGTTCCCGAGGTTATTTTCTCGTCGGTAAGCAGGTTGCCGACTTCGGCGCGTGGGGATGGGCACGGATGGATTTTGCTGTCGAAGTGGCCGGTAAGACCGACGTCGGCTGCGTTCGCACCAATAACGAGGATAACTTCGGATACGACACCGACTGCGGCATCTTTGTTGTCTGCGACGGCATGGGCGGGGCGGCAGCCGGCGAAGTTGCGAGCCAACTGGCGGTCTCGACCGTTCTCTCTTATTTCCGCCAGATGGCTGCGGCGGAGGCGTATCCGGCTTTCGAACGACGCTTCGAGGATTGCTCGGAACATGCTAATGCCTTGGGCAATGCAATCCTGTCGGCAAACCGTGCTATTTACCAGGCCGGGCTAGCTGATATCCGGTGGTCCGGGATGGGCACCACGATCGCCGCGGTTCTGGTTCGAGGCAAGTCGGTTTCCATCGCGCACGTGGGCGACAGCCGTATTTATTTGGTCCGCGACGCGGCCTTGGAGCAACTGACGAGCGACCACTCGCTAATCATGGAGCGGGTACGGCGCGGCCTGATGACGGTCGAGGAAGCCGCCGTCTCCGCGATGCAGAACGTCATTACGCGCGCACTTGGCGCCGAGCCGGACGTGCAGCCGGACGTTTCCGACCTGGAAATTGTGCCCGGCGATACGCTGCTGCTTTCAAGCGATGGCCTGGTGCGCCACGTAAACGACGACCAGATCCTCGAGATCATTCAGAATGCACCGTCGCTTCAGACGGCATGCGACACGCTGATCGAAGCGGCAAAGACTGGTGGCGGAAGCGACAACATTACCTGCGTGCTGCTGCGATTCTGCGCTCAGTCCCGGTAGGGGCAAAAGCAGCTTTACCTCCGATGGAAGCAATGCTAGATTTGCGCCCAGAGTTCCCGTTCGTGTGTTCCTAGGGCATAGATCTTAGCCGAGCCGTATTCGGGGTTGAGCATGTCGACTTGCCGATGGTGTGGCGCTTCCGTTTCCGACAATTTCTGTGTCAAATGCCACGCGCTCAATCTCTCTTTCACGCAGCCGTGCCTGCTCGGGCTCTACGGTCCCTACAAAGGCAAGCCGTTTTACGTCCCCGCGAATGGTCTTCGGGTGGGGCGAGCGCAAGATCAGAACCAGTTCGTTATTGACGACCCGGAGCTCTCGCGGCAGCATGCGATTCTTTCCCTCGAAGCGCAAGGCGCCGTACGGCTGACGAGCAAGGGGCAGAACGGCACTTTTGTAAACGGACAACGGGTCGACGAAAGAGTCTTGCAGCCCGGAGATGAAATTCACTTCGGTTTCCGCCGGGAAAACCATTTTGTCTTCCAGCCTGTCGGAGTCTCCAATCTCCGACGCGACCCGGCGTCTGGCCGCCTGTTTCCGATTCCGCCGGAAACTTTGGGGAGCAGCCCGGGTTCAGGCCAGGGAGATGAACGGTTCGGAGCGGGAAGAGTGGCCCAACCGGGCACAATGTATGCGTCGGCTGCCGTCGCCCGGCGCGCCGGCACGGTGGTCATGTCCGAGCATGAGGAAGATACTCCGCAACGCCGGTTGCAACTGGTTCTTGACCAGTACGCGGTGCGCGACATCCCGCTTGAAGGTTCACGCCTGGAGTTCGGGCGGACCGAAGGCGCGGGCAAGTTACTGGTTGAGCATCCCTCAATCTCTTCGCGTCACGCGGAGATCGTTATCGACAAGAATGGCGCAATTTTGCGCGACCTGGGATCAAGCAACGGCACCTTTGTCAATGGCGAGAGAATTGTCGAAGCCCGGCTGAACGAAGGCGACCTGATCCAGTTCGGGGCTTGCGAGTCGTATATCTTTTTGTACCGGGAGTCGCGCCGTCGCGCCTTGATCCTGCGGGACATCGAGTTGGATAAGCCCGTCGTAACCATCGGCCGCGATCAAGCGAACACTATTCCACTTCCTCATCCTACGGTTTCATCGCGCCACGCCGAGGTGCGGAAGGTTGCAAACAAGTTTGAACTCATCGATCTCAACTCGACCAACGGAACCTTCGTCAATGGCCGCCGCATCGCCAGGCACGTCCTCCAGCCGGGCGATCGCATTGGCCTTGGCGCGGTGCAGTTCGTGTTCGACGGCTCGCAGATGGAGCAACAGGCGGATGGCACACGCATCCGTCTGACGGCGCGCGCATTGCGCGTCGAAACCACGGATTTCAATACGGGCAAACCACTGCGGCTGTTGGACGACGTTTCGCTGGCGATTCAGCCCTGCGAATTCGTCGGGCTGCTGGGACCCTCCGGGGCCGGAAAATCGACCCTGATGGACGCCTTGAATGGTTCCAGGCCGGCAGGACAGGGCAGTGTTCGGCTTAACTCCGCCGACCTGTACAGCGAATTCGCTTCGTTACGCGCGCTGATTGGATATGTTCCGCAAGAGGACATTCTCCACCGGCAGCTTAGCGTGAAGGAATGCCTTTACTACTCGGCGCGGCTGCGGCTTCCGGACGACTTCGGCGAGACCGAAATCTGGAACCGTGTCGATGAAATCATCAAGGTCCTCGACCTCACCGAGCGCGCCGACATCATAATCGCGAAGATCAGCGGCGGACAGCGCAAGCGCGTCAGCCTGGGCATCGAACTCTTGAGCAAGCCGGCGCTGCTTTTCCTCGACGAGCCGACGGCGGGGCAAGATCCACGGACGGAAATGGCGATGATGCAGCTATTCCGTCAAATTGCAAATCGAGGATCGACGGTCGTCATCAACACCCACTTGCTCGGGTCTTTTAGCCTGCTGGATAAAGTCGCCGTGCTGGTGCGCGGCAAACTTGCCTACTTCGGTGAAAGTCAGGAGATGCTGTCGTACTTCCAGACACGGCGGCCTCATGAAATCTTCGACAAATTGAAGGAGCAAGAGCCAGAGCAATGGGCGGCGCAGTACCGGCAGTCGGAGGCCTATCAGGAGTCGGTCGGCAGCGTGCTCAAAACCGTCGCGGCTGACAAAAAACGCCCTGCCGCCGAACACGGACAACAACCACGCCGCTCCTTCTGGCGCCAGCTCACCACGCTGTTGAGCCGGCAGTTCACGCTTAAGTTCAAAGAGAAGTCCACGCTGGCCACGCTGCTGCTGCCCCCCGTTGTCGTTGCCATTCTGATGGGCATCATGAAGCAGACGGTCAACGAACCCAAGGTGCTGTTCATGATCGTGCTGGTCGCGCTCTGGTTCGGCTGCTCCTCTTCCGTTCGCGAGATTGTCGACGAGCTTCCGGTTTATAAACGAGAACGGCAACGAGACCTCAAGTTGAGCAGTTATGTTGGATCAAAGCTGATCTACGTCGGCGCGGTGGCGGCGATGCAGTCGCTGTTGTTCATAGCGGTGCTGGCGGGCATGGGCGCGGTCGAAAACCACTTGGCGGAATGCTTTGCGCTGATGTGGCTTTTGACGTTGGTGGGCGGCCTCATGGGACTCTTGATTTCGTCCGTCTTCTCTACGGCCGAAAAGGCTCTCTATGTCTTCCCCTTGACCATGATCCCGCAGATGTTGCTTGCCGGGCTGCTGATCCCGGTCAATACGATCCACTCGTTCTATGCGGTGGAACGCCCAAATCAGCAGGTGGAGTTGCAAGAGCTGCCAGCGGCGCTAATTCCAACCGGAATGACTCCCGCGCTGAAATATGGCCTCTCGCCGCTGATGGTGTCTCGATGGGGATTGGAGGGGATTGCGGATTTGTACATTCACGATGGCGAGAAGTACAGCTATTTGCTGCTGAACAACATTTACACGAGCTTGCATCCCGACGAACTGGCGAAAGCGCGTGCCGAGGCGGAGCGGAAAATCCGGGAAGCAGATCCCAGGCCGGCGAAGTTAGGTCCCACCGCCTTTTGGAGATATTTTGGCATTGTAGCCGGGTATGGCGGGCTGTTGATCGGAGGAATCATCATCGCGTTGCGAAGGAAGGAACACCATGCTGGTTGAGATTGAACTTGTCGGGCAGACCAACAATTGGTCGTACAGAAAGGCTCGGATTCTGATTGGCCGCGACTCGAGGTGCGACGTCAGCTTGACCGAATACTCCATGGTCTCCCGCGAGCACGTAATGTTGGAACTACGCGAGGATGGCGAGCTCGCGCTCTCCGATCGGAGCGCAAACGGAACGTTCTTGAACGGGAAGCGCGTTGGCGCTGGAATCGTTCACTCGGGAGACACTTTGCGGCTTGGGGCGGACGGGCCCGAGCTTCGCTTCCGTTTGACCGAGGAGCCCTCCAAAACGCCGGCAACACCCGGTTACGCAGAGACAATCGTGCGTAGGCCGGAGAGCGAAGTAACGAGCGTCGCGAATGAATCCGCGGCCACAGTTATTGCAGAAAGTCCCACGGCCGATCAAACCGTATTGCGCTACGCCGAAAGTATCGCGGGCAAGCCCGAGGACGTGAGCGCCAAACCCGTTCGCGTGGTTTTGGGGGAAACTCAGAAGCCGGAGACGTCGCGCGGCATCAGCATGCAAAGTCCCGCACGGCCAATAGAGCCAGAGGTTGGAGATCAACAAGTGATGGACAAAAAACTAGACAGCATCCGCAATCTGCTGGCCGCGAACCTGGCGGTCATGGTCATCCTTCTTTTTATCGTGCTGTATCAAGGCCAGCAGATCAACAGGAACAAGGAGGCGGTAACCGCACTGCGCGAAGAGGCCCAGAACGCGGTCAAGACATTTACGCCTGCCCTCGACCAGCGCTTGAAAACAATGAAGCAACGCATGGATGGCTTCGACGGCAAGATGAAGCAGGCTGAAGATCGCTTCGTCGAGCGCATGAACAAGGAGCTGCCCTCGGTCATGGATAAGTACATCAACCGCAAATTCGAAGAGATGAAACGCCAGGTCGGCCGGTAAACCACCTCGGGAGAGCACGAATGGCTCGTTTACGCTGGGTTGTTGCGCTTGTTTTAATACTTGGCGGGTCCCTTTTTGTCGCCGTGGCTAATGCCGACGACGCTAAACCAGTTGTCCAGGTAGGGTTGGAAAGCCTCTCGCTTGTATCGGCCACCACCGAAAAGGTGCAGTTGCGCGCAAGCATCAGTCTCGCTTCCTCGCGAAACGTCACGCTCCGAGAAGTTGCATTCGATCAACTGCGGATCAACGGCGTTCCGTTTTATGCTTCGCCCCTTTCCGACAATCTGGTACTGGCGCCTAATGAGAAAGTCACCCCGTTAAAGCCTCTGATCCTTACGGTCTATCTCCACGACCTGGACAATCTCAGGCCGCTGCGTGCCCTCGTGGCGGACGGCAGGCTTTCCGTGACAGGTACGGCTTATGCCGATGTCAGTCTGAACCCAGCCACCAAGCTGTTGCTGTTCACCAACCGTGCCCGTGTCCCCGTAAAAATACAGAATTCGCTGGAGCTGCAGGTGCCCGGCGCGGCTGTCGGCCGCAACGCGGCGCTGGCGTTGATCGATGGAGCTCAGACTGCCTTGGACAACGTCGGCAGCCGATGGCAGACTACGACCAAGTTGTTTTCCCAAAGGCGAAAGCAACTCTGGGAGCAGTATGCGCCCACGCTCGTGCTGGCGCATTCCACCTATCAGTTGCAGGATTCAGCAGGCAAGAACTTTCCGTTCGACGCCACGGCCGTGGGGTTTCGGGTTGCGGGTAAGCAAGTGCTCTTGCCGAAATCGGTCCTGGAGCCCTGGAAGTTCGATCCCGATATCGCCGCAAGCATGAAGCAGGATCGAAGCCTCAAGGTCGTCGCCTACGACTTAGCCATCTGGCCCGCAAATGCTCGCCTGCGTAACGACGATAACAAACTCCTCCCCGAGCAGGCTTGGCGGCTCAGCTCTAAACAGTTGAAATTGTCGTCCTCGACTAAGGACTCCGTCGAGTCCATGGTACTGCCGCAAGATGGCAACAAGGTGGTCAAGGTCAGCGTGCATCGCCGGCAAGGCACCGCTGCTCTGGCATTGGTCGAGATCATCGACCCAGCCGTTGTGGCGTTGAAAGCGGTAAAGGCGACACCTACGCGCACGGGCGAAAGCTCTTCCCTGGCGCTGTTTCGTTTTCCCGAGGGCATCCAGGGGCGAGAGGCGCGTCCCGAGCTGATCGTGATTTCCGGGTCCTCTACGGCGGGCGAGGTCCGCTTGGACGCGATGATCGATTCGGCGGGCTGGGGTTCGCCTGTTATTTCGGAGGCTGGCGTTGTTGGTGTAGTCACATACGAGAATTCCGTAGTGCCCATTGCGGCGGCTACGAAGGCCCTCAAGTTCAACCTGAGCAGCGAGCAGGTTAGCGCGGGACAATGATATGAACAACCTTTCGCGAACCCTCATTCTCCTGTTGCTGTGTTCTACGACCCATGCGGCCTTCGGCGCCGTCGAGCTATACGGCTCCACGCCGCTGAGCGCCCAATCCGTACGCCAAGGCGCTTTGGGAAGTTGTTACTTCCATGCCACCATTGCCGCCCTCGCCGCTACCCAGCCGGCCCTGTTACGTGCCGCCATCCGCCAGGACGCGAGCGGCGATCTCAGCGTGCGTTTTGCCGACGGCAAGATCGAGCGGGTTTATCCCGAAGACGTGCAGTTCGCGCGCGACAGCGGCTACGATCGCTCCGATGGCCTCTGGGTTGCGGTGCTGTTCCGCGGCTATGCCCAACGCACCCTGCGGGCCGCCTTGGTGGAGAGCATTGCCGGGAGCTCGCTATCCCCGGCCCTCAAGCTCAGCTTGAGCGCTGTTGTCGCCAGCTCGGACGCACTCCTGCTGGCGTATGACCGGGCCATCCGCACGCAGATTGATCAGGTTGGAAGTATCGATCGCGTCCGCCTGAAGGCGCAGCTCAAGCAGGAGATGAAAATCTTCCCGTTGGACGAAGCTTTGAAAGAGCGCGCACTCGGTTTTCTGGACTCGAGCGGTACTTTCGATGCGTTGGAAAGCGAGATCAAGAGCAACGGAGAGCTGTTCGGGGCTTACCGCGCCGTCGGCCAGGGGGGCCTGCCTGAACGTGTTATGCAGGCCTTCGACGGTACGGCGCACTCGTACACTGTGCGCGACGGAGCAAAAGCACTCACGGCGATATCGAATGCGCTGGGGAAACATCAGGCAGTAGTTGTTTGGACCGGCGACCCTCCGGCTCAGATGGTGCTATCGAAATGGCGCTCCCGCTTCGGATCGCAAATCGATGACTGGTATGAAGATAGCCATGCTTATACAGTCCTGAGCGTCAATCTCGCCGCCGGCACGGTCAGGCTGCGCAATCCCTGGGCACGCCATCCCGATCCCAATGGCGAATTCACCTTGCGGCTGGATTCCTTCTCCGCCACATGCGCCGGGTTTACCACTTCTGGTGGGGCACAAGGTCATTAGCGCGGCGTTGGGGTTCATACATGGTGGAGATGTGGTGGGTCTTATGCTAAAAAATCGCATATTGTGGCTGGGCGCGATTTTATTCTTAATAAGCACTTGCCTCGCGGTACAGCCGAAGGCATTCGGCGCTCAGGACTCTACGGAAAACACAGCCACTAAGGAACCCTTTACTCTGGCGGAAATCGAGAAGCTGCTCGAAGGTAGCGTGAGCCCCAAGAGGGTGGCCACCCTGGTTGAGCAATACGGCGTTAGCTTTGAGTTGACCGACGATGTCGAAAAGGAACTTCGGGAAGTAGGCGCCGACGACAAACTTTTGCTGGTCATTTCCAAGAGACACGTAGACACGACCGCCCAGGACTGGGAGGCGGTGAGGTACAGCAACGACCGGAACCAGCTGGAAGCTTTTCTTCAGCGTCATCCGAGTGGCCCGCTTGCGGACGCTGCTCGCGCACAGATCGAACAAATCGACTGGGAGGCGGTGAGGTACAGCAACGACCGGAACCAGCTGGAAGCTTTTCTCCAGCGTCACCCGAGTAGCCCATTCTCCGACGCCGCTCGCGCGCAGATCGAACAAATCGATTGGACGGCGGCAAACGGCAGCAATGATCGACCCAAGCTGCAGACATATCTTAATCAGCACCCCGGCGGACGTTACGCGCAGCAGGCTCGTGAGCAGATCGAACAAATCGACTGGAATTCCGCCTTCAGCAGCCGTAATCATGCTCGCATCCAGGCGTATCTAGCTCAGTATCCTAACGGGCGCTACAGGCAGCAGGCGCGTGAAGCGCTGGAGCAGATTGATTGGGACGCAGTCAAGGACTCGAAGGACGTGCCGCGCTTGCGGGCATTCCTGAGGGCCTATCCGCAAGGGCGTTACGCCGCATTGGCCAAGATGGAGATTGAAGCGCAGGCAAACGTAGTACGTGCGCCGCAACCCCGAATACAGGCTCACCCGGATTATTGTCCACTCCCCGACAAGCTTGAGTTTGACTACAACACTCCACAGCGTGAAAAGATCGGAATATGGACGGGACAATGGGAAGTCAATCCGTGGCGTAAATTCTGTTTGGTCATAACCTCTATCAAGGGGGATGAGGTTCGGGGAATCTACAGTTGGGAAGACAAAGGCACAGGACACAGGGGTGGCTTCGATATATTTACAGGTGCGATACGGTTCTCCACGTCGCCGGAAGGCTACCCCCAGGCTTCTCAAACCATCAGTTCCAAAACAGATAAACGTGAGATTACATTGCAGTTTCGAGCTAATGGGACCGTCCGGGCGACCTGGCAAGCTGGTGGTTACAGAATGACCGAAGCCCGAGTAACCAAGGTCAAATAGCTAAGTAGCTGGAAAATAACGATCATCCGTTGCATTTACGCACGAGGTCTGCCGTTCGAATCCTCCGTCGCGTGCGCCGTTCCCCCTTCCCTCTGCGGCAAACCGCGCTTGTTACTATCGTCACGTTCTCTAAGTTTTGCTTCGAGTTTCCATGGGTTTCGAAGTATTCTCTAGCGAGCAGTTGATAACCATTTGTATACGCGCCGCGATCGCTTATGAAGCATTGCCCGGTTTGCAGCCACAGCTATCCCACGAATTTCCGCGTCTGTCCGCAGGACAATACGGCATTGCGGGAGACCAACGAAATTGAGCCGGGGATGGTGATCCGCTCGAAGTACCAGATTCTTGAGCGTCTGGGCGGCGGCGGAATGGCCGACGTTTACCGCGCCAAACACCTGGCCTTTAACGAGATCTGCGCCATTAAGGTCGTAAAGGCGAGCTACGCCGATGACACGGCGTTCAACAACCGCTTCAAAGGCGAGGCGGTCCTCACCCGCAAGCTGCGCCACCCCAACGCCATCGCGGTGGAAGATTACGACACCACCGAAGACGGCCGGCCCTACATCGTGATGGAGTTCGTGAATGGCCCTAACCTGCGGAGCGTCATCGACAAGGAAGGAGCGCTGTCGGTAAGCCGCGCGCTTAGCATTTCTTTGCAAGTGGCGCGGGCATTGGCGGCGGCTCACAAGCTCGGCATTACGCATCGCGATATTAAGCCGGACAATATCCTCATCACTCAAGATGAGCAGGGTAACGAAGCCGCCAAGGTTCTGGATTTTGGCATCGCCAAGGTCAAAGAGGGCGCCTTTACCATGGCCGCCTACACGGCGACACGCAAGGGAGTGGTGGTCGGCACTCCGCAGTACATGTCGCCGGAGCAGGCGCGCGGCAAAGTGGGTACCGAAATCGACAGCCGGGCCGACATTTATTCGCTGGGTGTGGTGATCTACGAAATGATCACCGGCAAGCTCCCCTTCGAAAGCGACACCCCGATGGGGTATTGCCTTGAGCATCTTCATACCGTGCCAGTGCCGCCGCGTGAATTTGCCGCTGCCCTGAATATTCCCGCGGGCCTCAGCAAATTGGTGATGAAGGCCCTGGAGAAGGACCGGGAGAAGCGATTCTCGACGATCGACGAGATGATCGAGGCGCTGCAGGACCCGGAGCGCTGGGCCGCGATTTTGCAGTCGCAGGCGGCAACCGTTGTGGTCGGCGTCGTCGATGAGACGGTGGGAAGCGCACCGTCGCCAACCGCACCGCTCTCGCCGGCAGCCACCCAAGGACCCCAGGCTGGCCAAGGCCGGGCGCGTGTGGTGTACACGCCTGCCAAATCGGCCCCAGTCGAACCACGTGAGCAGCATCACCAATCCACCCCGCCCGCGCAGGCAGCCGCTGCCGCAGCCGCTCCGGCGCGGACACAGGGACAGCCGGCAGCCGTTCCAAACCTCGCGGGACGAAAGAAGTCGTACTCCAAGACGATTACGCTTGTATTGGTGCTCGTGCTCGCTGCCGGGGCTGGCGCATATTACTGGATGTCCAAGCACTCCCATGCGGCCAAGCCCGCGCCTGCCTCGCAATCCAGCACGACGACTGCAAGTTCGCCAGTCCAGCAGCCCGCACCCGTGACCCCTCAATCTCCAAGCGCCGCCGAACCCACGCGGCAAGATAATCCTCCTCCGGCCGTCGCGTCGGAAAAGCCTGCCCCTGCCAAGCAACCGGGCACCACCACTGCAAATTCGCGTGCCCATCAGCCCGCACCCGTAACCCCTCCACCTGCAACCGTGACACCTCCAAAGGTCACGTGGGACGACGAGAAAGCGCCTCAATCCCCGGCCTCTGCCGAAGCCAAGCGGCAGGCGCGAGAGTTGGTGGCCGTGGCGCGGGTGCAGATGGCCGGAGCCGATTACGCCAGCGCCATCAGCAGCTATCAACAGGCGCTCCGCTTGGACCCCTCCAATGTGGCTGCCAACGCGGGACTGAGGAAGGCTCGACAGGCAAGAGCGATGGAGGTTGTTCAGCGCATGCCGTTGGTTCCCGGCAACCCCGATGATAGGAAACCAGCGCGGGAGCGACGAGCGCGGGAACTGGCGACAGCGGGCCAGCAGCAGATTGACGGCGGCGACTATGCGATGGCGGTCAGAACCTTCGAGCAAGCGGTCCGCTTGGATCCCTCCAATGCCACGGCTCAGGCGGGACTGAAAAAAGCGCAACAGGCCATGCGCACCGAGGATGAAATCCTGCAGCGGCGCAAGTAGAGACGAGCAGTTCCCTCGTTGTATCCAAATTCCCCGCAGGATGTCATGGCGACCGGAGCGTCGAGCGCCGCGGCCGGAGCAGCCAAACGTACCCCACATTACATTCGATAAGCAGAGGGTTCTTTGGTTGCGTAGTGGAGCCACCCTTTGTTTTCGGCAGTAAGAACAAAAGGTGGCTCGACTTCGCTCGCCATGACAGTCGGGAAGCGCTCTCGCCTCACCCGCGCGGGCAGATCGGTTGGTCTAGGAACGCAGGGCGGCGTCCACGAGAATGCGCGAAAACCTCAGCGCACAACGATGTTGACCAGCTTGCCGGCCACGACGATCACCTTGACAACCTGTTTGTCCGCAATTGCCGCTTTGACCTTTTCATCGTTCAGAGCGGCCTGTCGTATTGCGTCTTCAGCCGTATCGGCGGAGACGAGGATATGTCCGCGCAATTTGCCATTGACTTGCACGGCCATCTCTACCTCGTCTTCCTTGGCAAGCGCGGGATCGTACTTCGGCCACGAGTGACGCAACAGCTTCGAAGCATCTTCGCCCAGGAGTTCCCACAACTCATGCGCAAGATACGGCGCGAACGGGGCAAGCATCAGCACCAAGTTGCGCTGCACCTCGCCGCGTAGCGTCCGCAGTTCAGGCAGCTTCGTCCCCTTGCCGAAGACTTCCTGCTGTGCGGTGCAGGCATTCAGGAATTCCATCAGGCCGGCCACGCAGGTGTTGAAGTGCCAGCGGCCGTTCAACTCGTCGGTGATGCGCTTGATGGTCTGGTGCATCTTGCGCACGACGGCGCGAGCCTGTGGAGTGAACTCGGCGGCGTAGCACGGCGGCTCGCCTCCGCCAAACTTCACCGGAGCTTCGGAGACGAAGCGGTGGGCCCGGCTCAGGAAGCGGCTCACGCCTTCCACGCCCTGGTCCTGCCAATCAAGATCGCGGTCGGGCGGCGCGGCAAAGAGCGTGTAGAGGCGGGTCGAATCAGCGCCGTAACGCGCCACCATGTCGTCCGGTGAAACGACGTTGCCGAGCGACTTCGACATCTTGGCGCCGTCCTTGATGACCATGCCCTGCGTAAACAGGCGCGTCGCGGGCTCGTCGTTGCGGATGAGGCCGAGGTCGCGCATGAACATGGTCCAGAAGCGCGAATAGATGAGGTGCAGAATCGCGTGCTCGACTCCGCCGATGTACTGATCGATGGGGAACCAGTAATTGGCCACCGCCGAATCGAAGGGCGCTGTCGAAATCGGGCTGGTGTAGCGATAGAAATACCAACTGGAATCAACAAAGGTGTCCATGGTGTCGGTTTCGCGCCGCGCCGGGCCTCCACACTTCGGGCAGGTCGTGTTGGCGAATTCCGGCACGCGCCCGAGCGGTGAACCGCCGGCCAGCGTGATTTCCACGTTCTCGGGCAACAGCACGGGCAACTGCTCTTCCGGCACGGGCACAAGACCGCACTTCCCGCAGTGGATAATCGGAATAGGCGTTCCCCAATAACGCTGGCGGGAGATGCCCCAGTCCTTCAGCCGGTAGGTGACGGTTGCCTTACCGAAGCCGTGCTCCTCGGCATGCTTCGCCATTACATGCTGCGCTTCCTTGCAAGACAGGCCGCTCCATGGACCGGAGTTGATCAGCAGGCTGTCTTCGAGGGTGAAGGGCAGCACGGGCGTTTCGGGCTCGCCCGCGGCGGGAGGCTCTCCCTCGCGCCGCGGCAGAATAACGATTCGGATCTCAAGTCCATATTTCCTGGCGAACTCGTAATCGCGCTCGTCGTGCGCCGGCACGCTCATGATGGCGCCCGTCCCGTAGTCCAGCAGGATGTAGTTGGCCACCCAGATCGGAACCCGCTCTCCATTGAACGGATTGATGGCGTTGAAGCCGGTGAAGACACCTTTCTTTTCCAGCCCGCCGATGTTGCCCGCTTCCCTGGCCATGCGCTGGTCGGCAAGCAGCTCATCGACTCCGGCCTTCAGATTGGGATTGAACGAAATCAGGTCGGCCACCAGCGGATGCTCGGGCGCAAGCTGCACCGACGTGGCTCCCATCATGGTGTCGACGCGCGTGGTGAAGACCGTGATTTTGTCGCCCGCGGCTCCGGCGGCGTGATCTAATTTGAAGTCGACCAGGGCGCCCTCGGAGCGGCCGATCCAGTTGCGCTGCATGGTGCGCACTTTTTCCGGCCAGCCCTGCAGACGATCGAGTCCGGAGAGAAGCTCCTCGGCATAACTGGTGGTGCGAAGAAACCATTGCTCCAGGTCGCGCTGCTCGACCACCGTAGTTTCATGCCGCCAGCAACAACCGCCCACAACCTGCTCATTGGCAAGCACCGTCTGGCATTCAGGACACCAATTGACGGTGCTCTTCTTCCGATAAGCCAGACCACGCTCGAAGAGCTTGAGAAAGAACCACTGATTCCACCTGTAGTATTCCGGGAAACAGGTCGTGACCTCTTTCGACCAGTCATAGCCGAAGCCCAGACGCTTCATCTGCGTCTTCATGTTGCCGATGTTCTGCAGCGTCCACTCCCTTGGCGGCTGCTGGTTCTTGATGGCGGCGTTCTCGGCCGGAAGCCCGAATGAATCCCATCCCATGGGATGCAGCACGTTGTAGCCGTTCATCCACATGTAGCGGGCCAGGGCGTCGCCGATGGAGTAGTTGCGCACGTGCCCCATGTGGAGCGCGCCCGAAGGGTAGGGCAGCATTTCCAGGACGTAGTACTTCTGCTTGCCCGAGTCCAAGCCCTCGGCGGCATAGAGCTTTGGATCATTGTTCCAGCGCTCGGACCATTTCTGTTCGATGGAATGCGGATTGTAACGGCCTTCATCCTGGTCACGGGTGGAAGGCAACGGCGCAAGCGTGGAAGACTGCGTGGCTCCGCCCGAGCTTTGCCCATCTCCCCGGCCTTGCCGCTTGGCGGCTTCGGCCAGACCGAGTCCCTGCGCGGCGGCCTGGACATCCTGCTTGACTTCCTCAACCAGCTTGCCGACGCTGCCAGCGGCCTTTTCGACCACTTGGCGAACCGTTTCGGCTGCCCGTTCTACCACTTCGCTGGACGACTTCGAATGGCTGCGATTCTTGTTCTTCTGGCTCATCTTTATAGGCTTCATAGAATTACAGGGTTACAAACTTTGATTCTACAACCCGTGTCGGACCCAGACCAAAAACTCTGGTCCGGTACATGCATCTCCCGGAGCAACAGGGCGTTCTAACGACGAGGAGATCACCTTCAGGCCTGCAAGGTTGCGGCCGCCTGAAAATCTTCTCAGCCTCAAACCAGCCGGACGCGGTGCGCCTGGCATGGCTTGGCTCCAGCGCGGCGAACCAGGCTTTTTCGCCGCACACCAGCGCACAAATTCGGAGGAGTACATGACGTCGCGGAAATGGATTGTACAAGTTCTGTGTCTGCTGTTAGCCACGCCCTCATTCGCCGATTTCCGGTACGAAGAAACCACCAGGATCACCGGCGGCGCCATCGTCGGCATGATGAAGCTTGCCAGCGCCTTCAACCGGGACGCCAAGCAGACCATGGCACCAACTACTTCCACGGTGCTGGTCAAGGGCGACCGGATGGCGCGCATCAATCCGGACAGGACTGAAATCATCGATCTCGACAAAGAGACGATCACCAATATCGATCACCGGAAAAAGCAGTACACCGTCATGACCTTCCAGGAGATGAAGGAGCGAATGGAAGAGGCGCAAAAAAGAGCGGCGGAGCAGCAGGCCAAGAGCAAGCCATCGCAAGCGCCAGCCAACAATACCCCGCCTCCGAAGATGGACTTCAAGGTCAGCGTGAAAGACACTGGCGCCACCAAGCGGGTTGCCGGTCTCGACGCGAAAGAAGCGATTCTGTGCATGACGATGGAGGCCACCGATCAAAAAACCGGGGACAAGGGCTCCTTCGCCATGACCAACGATATGTGGATGGTTCCTGAGATTCCCGGTTATGGCGAAGTGCGCGACTTCAATCGCAGGCTTGCGCTGAAAATGGGAATGATCTACGGCGACGCGCTGAAGCCAGCAATGGGCTCCATGCGACCGGGTTCGGCACAGGGAATGACCGAGATGGCGAAGGAAATGTCCAAACTGAAGGGCGTCCCAGTGCTACAGGTGATGCGCGTTGGCGCCAGCCCTGATGGCCAGCCTCTGCCCGCCGCATCCGAGGCGCCCTTGCCGCAGTCGAACTCACCCAGCTCCGGAGAGGTCGCTCAGAAAAGTGCAACTTCGGCGATCGTCGGCAAACTCAGCCCCTTCGGCGGCTTCGGAAGGAAACAAAAGAATGACTCGCAAGACGCTCCGCCGCCACAGGGCCAGCCACAGGGCGCACCGAATGCTGCCGCGAGTGTACTGGTGGAGTCGAGCATAGAGACCAGCAGTTTCTCGTCCGCCCCGATCGATCCGGCACAGTTCAACGTTCCTGCCGGATATGCACAGGTGGCGTTTGATGCCGGCCGGGCACGGTAAAACCTAAGATCGCGGTTTCGGCGCAACCACGACGCGTGCCGGGGACCTCGGCGGGCGTCATGGGACACACCTTTAGACCGGTTCCCTAGAAGGTATATACCTGGATTCGGTGAGTGAATTACCCTGGGGATGGCGAGTTCTCCTGCGACACGACAACGATGGCGCGAGCTTATTCCGATGATCTTCGGCGCAA
>Ga0187864_10001884_pt1 | contig 19088 bp, 15 predicted proteins | sample June2016WEW_11_4_FD_132985 | JGI IMG/M metagenome (GOLD analysis project Ga0187864, IMG submission 132985) | Peatland microbial communities from SPRUCE experiment site at the Marcell Experimental Forest, Minnesota, USA - June2016WEW_11_40 | ecosystem: Environmental > Terrestrial > Soil >...
GTCGGGACCCCGTTTTCGATAAGAGGGGCATAAAAGGTGTAATCTATTTCGAGTACCTTAAAGTGCTGGAAATATTCCCGAACCGAGTCCACGGGCAGCACTTCCTCCCGGAAGCTTTTATTTCCGACCCGGTTGGTACGGCTGGTTATTTGCTCAGTGTAAAGCTCTTCGGAGTAAATCTGGCCGGTCCAGCCTCTGTAGCGGTCGCTTGCCGTTCCGATGGAGATCTGCGGGTGAATGCTGCGAAAAAGATACCTCTCGGCACTCTGAAGGATTTCGTCATTCAACATCTAAGACATCAATCATCCGGCTTGGTATCCATCCGGAAAGCATCGCATGAGAACTCCACGCCCCACGAGAGCCTGCAAGCCTGCCCCGGACCTGATCCGGGGTTTCCGTCCGGAAAGTGGGACCCTTTCCGGACGGAAAGCAGCTTAAAGAGTGCTTTGACCTTTGAGATTTTGCCTTGCGCGCATACACCTACGCCGATAAGGTTTACGGGTCAACGGGAATTTGTGGATGATAAGTGCATGCCAAAAAAGACACTGACTGCAACTCTGAAGAAGAAAGTCGAGGAGTGGTTCAGGCTGGCAGTCTTAGGCGGAAAGCCAATGCGATGAAAACCTATGAGGTGCTCAGTATCAGGTCATAGATCGGTTCGAAGACGATCCGCCGGGAACTCAGTATTACGTTTTGCGGCTTGCTTCAATCCCGATCGCTCGCTGTGTTATACTGCTCAAATGCGTTCATTACCGGCTTTCAGCAGCAAGATTAACGTCCGCATCAGGGACATTGTCCGCAGAGATTCTGTCACCCCGCCATCTACACCGGAAATATTCGTGCCATGACTTATCGTAGGCTTTGATTGCTCTGATATAGGTCGCATACACTCCTGTGGTCCCTTGCCCATCAAGATTCGGGTGAGTTTTGATCATAAACTCACTCGCGCCGACATGACTATTCGAGTTGCCCCAGTCATAGGTATATCCCAGCCGCGTCCACGGAGCGGTATTCTGCGGAGCAGAGGGATTGTAGTACGTGGTGGCCGCATTATACGCAAACCACATTTGGTATGTCTGGTCGGTGGAAAAGAAAAGATAGGGGTTCGAAAAAGCCCATTTGTTGCAGTCCATCCCCCATACATTGATAGTTTCATCGAGTTGAACCGCCAACTCGGCCGTATGACCGGTGGTCCCCGGGTCGGGTGTCGGCCTGTAAAGATCTTCCTGGTTGATCCACATCTCCAGGATCACATCATAGGCCCTTCTCGGGTTTAACCCCATCAACTGCACGGTCCTTTCTTTGCTGGGAGGACAGGATACTAAGAACTGAGTCCAAAAGAAATTTCGCAACTCGGGCACCACTGTCACCCACAAACCCCGCTTCAAGACAGATGTTGCCTCACCGCCATCAGGGTGATTAACTCCGCCCTTGTCCTGTCCACCAAACATACACGGATAATACCAGTCCAGGTAAGTCTGCTTGTCCATAAACGCTGCCACACGGATGCGCGACTTTCCCGGGGTTCCTTCCCAGGTTATCTTGCCTCCATTGAGTCTTACCGTGTTGATAGGGTCTTCAGGCCAAGACCCCGCGTATTGGCGAGGCGGCACAATCGCAAGCAGCCTGTTGGAGATTTTACCGGGTGTTGCAGGATCCGCAGCGTTGTCGTTTGCCTTCTCAAAGTTCAAACAATCATTTTTTGTCCAGGAACCCGTTTCCCACGTTGGAGCCTGGCCGCAATCTGCCGTATAGCCGCAAAATCCAGCCTGAACGGTAAACGCGAGGATCAAAAAGAAACTCAGACCCAGGATATGTCGTGTGAATTTTCGCAGGTGCATCTCTCATCCTCCTATAGGGATAAACTGTCCCAACTTGAATAACGCATAAACTTGACCGACAGATCCCGAAGAACCCTTCGGAACCGGATGCCATTCGAGAAACCTCCTGGAACGCGCATTGTCTATAGATTACACGGTACCCCCATCAGGAAACTTGAATGAAAATGAATTGACATTTTTGAGCGGTCCATGATTTTCCAGGTCTCCGCCTTTGCCGGAGGTATCTGACTCAGCTCTTTTTGCGAGACCTTCTGCAAATTACCTTAGGGTACGGGCGGATGTGCGGATGCAGGTATTTTTTTGCAATCTCGGAATAGAGGCTGGACCTGCAGATCGGTTGGGGGAGATCCTTTTCAGAAACCAAAAGGCTAATGGACCTGCGTGCACCCGGCACTCTCTGAATGAAGCCCTTTTGCTCCAATCTGAGAATCATCCGGTGCACGGTCGGCGGGGATAGTTTCTTTTTATCCTGTCAGGCGTTGATAGAGGACTGCCGGGCGGGCAATTCATTGGGGCATCACCCCCCTGATGAGGTCAAGCGTGCGCTCCGTTGCCCCTCGGTGGCGGTGGACGATCATCCTGGCGCGATCACCCAGACCCCGGCTCGTATCCGGCTCCTCGAACAGTTTTTTGATGGCCGCCTTCAGCCCGGCGGCATCCTTCACCTGGATCACTCCGTTCCCGGTAAGAAATGCCTGGGTAATATCGTGGAAATTCTGCATGTGCGGCCCGATTACGATCGGTTTGCCGAAAACGGCCGGCTCGATGATGTTGTGCCCGCCATTGACCGTCAGGCTCTTGCCCACAAAAGCCACCCCGGCCAGGGAATAGAGCGCCGCAAGATGGCCGATGGAATCGACAATAAGGACTTCTTCCTGCCGGATGACGGCAGGGTTGCCCGAAAGAAGCACGGGCGCAAACCCGGCTCTCCGCACAGTCTCGGCTACGGAAAATGCTCGCTCCGGATGGCGGGGGACCAGGACCAGACGCAACGCCGGGTCTGTGCTCTTCAGCGACTGAAAAATGTCGAGAAGGATGTCCTCTTCCCCCGGATGGGTGCTGGCCCCCAAAAGCACCCGGTGCTCACTATCGAGGCCGTAGTCGGAAGGCGCCGCTGCAACGCCTTCAGGGACATTGTCGAATTTCAGGTTGCCGGTCACATGGACCCTATCGGCATCAGCCTTCATCTCGATGATCCGCTCGGCATCCAGGCGGCTCTGCATTGCAAAGATTTTTACTCTTCGAAGAGTGTTCTGCAGCAGTTTCCTGACAAAGCGGTACCTCGGAAAGGCCCTGTCGGAGATACGGCCGTTCACAATCACGATAGGCACGCGGTCCTGAGAAAGACGCAGAAAGAGGTTGGGCCACAGTTCGGTTTCCGCAACAATATAGATCACAGGACGGATGGCCCTGACGAATTTGCCGGCCGCAATGCTAAGATCCAGTGGCGACCAGAGGACCAGGGCAATATCGCGATACTTCTGCCGAGCAAAGGAATGTCCGGTTTTGGTGGTGACCGTAAGCACGATACGATGCCCTGGATAGTCCCGCCGCAGCCCCGTTATGATGCCCTCGACCGCCGCTGCCTCCCCCACGCTCACGGCGTGGACCCAGATGTTTCGCGTTGCGGCCGGAGTTTCCATCATTTCCTGCGAAATGAAACCCAGACGCTCCCGGAAACCCGAGTGCCACTTGTCCCGCAGCATTAGGATCGGCAAATAAAGGACCATGGAAAGGGCGAATGCAAAATCGTAAAGAACCATCATGCTTTTTTCAATTTCCGGCAATTCTCTATGTTTTTTTTATGCACGCTCTTCAATTGTTCCATCGTCAGATGCGCATGTCTGCTCATCGTCCAGCCATTTTGCTTCGGGTGATTGCCGCGCTGAGTATAGTCACACTCAACTGGGTGTCAACAGAAAGTTCCTCACGGCAAAACAGCCGGGAACGGGTCAAAATAGCGAGAGGACCACGAATCGTTTGAAGACTCGTTCTGACCGGTTTCTTGGCAGGCCGGTTAAAAAATGTACCTCCTTTATGCCGGGAAAATGTGCAGAAACGATATCCCCCAGCTTGGAACAACGGGCCTCGGCGCCTTCATCGGGCCTCCGAAGGCTCCCCGCGAACGCCCAACGCGGCCGATAGACCGTACGGCAGTCGCCTTCCGCGCTCCGCGAGGCATATCTCAAAGTGTTAAGTACATCGTAAAGGGTAGTGTAAAAGTCTATCATACGAGGACTATTTGACACCCTGGCAAAATTAGTAGAAACTCCAAATGAATTTACACCAATCCTTAGGAGTGGACATGGCTGACAGCTTGAAAATATTGGGGGTAATACCGGCGCGGTACGATTCCACCCGCCTTCCGGGTAAGGTATTGCGGAATATAGCGGGCAAACCGATGCTCTACTGGGTCTATAGGAGCGCTCGTCAGTGCAAGCTGCTGGCAGACCTGCTGGTAGCCACGGACAGCGAGAAGGTAGTCCGGTTTTGCGGGCGGGAGGGAATCCCCGTCATTCTAACCGGCCGGCATCCTTCGGGAACCGACCGGCTGCGAGAGGTAATGGAGAGGGTTGACGCGGACATTTACATCAACATTCAGGGGGACGAACCAATGCTGCGCCCCGACCACCTGGAGGCAATTGCGTCTCCGTTTCTGACGGGAGGCGCCCAGGTTGTCACCCTCAAAGTTGCCGTTGACGAGGCCGGTGCACGGGACCCCAATAACGTGAAGGTCGTAACTGACGATTCAGGACGAGCCCTCTATTTTTCGCGCTGCCCGATTCCCTTCGACAGGGATGGCACGGGCGAGGTTAAGCGCTACAAGCACATAGGCATCTATGCGTATACGCGGGCGGCGCTCACCCTTTTTCATTCGCTGCCGGAATCATCCCTGGAATCGGCGGAGAAGCTGGAGCAACTGCGCTTCCTGCAGAACGGCGTGGCGATTTACGTTGTGGAGACTCCTTATGACACAGTGGGGGTGGATACCGAAGCCGATCTTCAGCGTGTAAATCTCCTGCTCGCAGGGCCTGAACGCGGGTAGAGGCAAATGTATCTGCTATACAGCCTGCTTCCGGGCGTCTGGATCGCTAAATACATTGAGAAATGATTCGTTCTCTCCGTCGGCATGGAACTGCACGCCGAGCCGGGTCGCGCTGAGGGTCCGTTGCATTATACGGTATTTTTGCCGGTACTGCCGCCGGCCTGCCCGAATCCGGCCAAAGTGGATGCTTGGGTTGATTATGGGGCACAGATGGGGGATAAAATACGGATAAGGCCAAAGCCGCTATCTCAGTTTTCTTAATCTCTCGTTCACCTCTTGGAGATCGAAATGCTCAGCGTCGAAGTCCTCACCAGCCCAGGTCAGCAAATTTTCATGTTCCTCATGGTCCGGGTCCGAGATGGCTTCCAGGAATTCGCTGTATCCCCAGGCGCCTCCAACATCTTCAGGTGGGCATGCCCTCTCGCCTCCCAAACAAACGGGATAGAACTTGTCTCGCTCTGCCTGTAAAATTTCCTCAACCCGAATCTCATGCTCCCAGTTATCGCCGAAGTCGTAGATGTAAATGAATTTCAGTTTCTTCTCAAGGACCTGGTCAAGTTTAGTCCTTCGGGAATCCTTGCCGTCGAACTCGAATTCGGGGTCGGTTATGCCATAGTCGACATGACCTGCCGTGAAATTATAGAGGTGATAATCCTCCCACCCCATGGCCGCCTGCAGGATTTTGTGAAGCTTGTGGAATGTGATGCCGCATGGAATAGCGAGCCTTCTCCAAATTGGAGGATCGATTCCGAGAAGTGCGACCTTAAGCTGGAATGCGGTCTTCGGAAGATTAAGTTTCTGTTTCTTGCCGTTCATAAACAATACCTTTACCGATTACCTTTGGATACAGTCACACGGGACCTCCTGGAGCCTGAGATCGACGCAGGAGCGTGCCCGGGCAATGCCGATTTTCTAACCTGCCATTTGAAGCTGTGCAAGAAATATAATAGGTTTACTTTTCGAAAAGCGACCGGTAAAGCCGGTCTATTCTCCATGACGGAAACGGCCTTTCCCGCAGACGGCGGGCGGCATTGAGCCGCCAGGCATCCCGCAACCGCCCAACGCGCGCCGATAGACCATTTTGGGGATGCCTGCCGCGCTACGCGAAGCACTGTGCTTTAGGGAGGCCATCGATAAGGGGCTTTTTTTTGATTAAGTGGTGTTTCTTAGTCTATCATACGAGAGAAGATGAGGACGGTTGGTATGATAATAACGACAAGGGATGGAAAATCTTTCGATACCGACAAAGACCTGACCGCTCCGGAGCGTCACATCCTGCAAAAACTTATCATATGGGAATTGTTCGCTTCCAGCGTCGAGCAGTTCAGGGAGAAGGAAAAGGAGGCAATGTTCAGAGGCTGGAACAATTCGGGCCCGATCAAAACCAGCGAAACAATGAGGGCGATTCTCGCTGAATTAGAAGAGAAGGTCGTCCTTCGACTTAGCAAGGATGAGAAATAGAACTGCCGGTTCACAGTGTGGCAATCAAGTTTGTGATGGAATTCATTTTGATGGGCCTTGCTGATCGAGATAATTTAGGTATTTCTGGATAAAAGCACGGGCAATTTTTCGTGCCTCGTCTAATTCTGATTCAGTTGCGTCGCGCAAATTACCCACATTTTCCCCACGGTGTCTACCTTGCCTCAGGGGTTCTGAATTCGCCAATTGTCCGAGCCGATTCCAATCATCGTGAGAAATCCCGAGAGCCTTTCTTGCTACTTTCTCCTTTTTAAATCTCTCATTTAGAGCATCCCTGATTTCATATAAATGAATGAGTTCATTGCCTGGATCGTTTACGGCTGCTTGATAGCTCCGCAGGACAGCATCGGCGGTAAGATCTGTTCCTCTAAATTTATCTGCCAGATCTCCCAACCTTTGGATTGAATTAATTCTCTCTCTGCGGGTATCTGACGTAACATTCCCATTCTGGTCTGTAATAATAATATCTGGCTGGGAAACCGAAACACTAACCCCAATGACCCCACTGACAGAAACGAAAAGATCCTTATGGCCGTCAGCATATTGGCGACAGATATGACTTTTTGAAAGTGAAAAGCTAAAATGTTTTACAACCTGGGCCGCAAGGAAACGGGAGAGCAATGAATCGTGGAGCTTGTCGCTTATTGCACAGGCCTCATGGTAAGATACAGTTTCCACTTTGGCCTGCACCTTACCCTGCCCGATTTCGACCTCACACTCTTGCTGGGAAATGGAAAAGGATTCCTCAAAATAATCATTTGGAGTGTAAGTCCATTCGATTATGAAGCAATCTTCCATCCAGCCTGCCTCAACTTATTTAGGATAATAAAAGTCACGAAAAATTATTTAATTTACCAATTCGAGTTCTTTTTTGTCTTTGTATATAGATTCTTTAAATTTTCGAGAATAATTGAAAAATCTCTCACCAGATTTATACATTTTGTAAATTGAGCCGATTGACCAAGGTTCCATCCATGCTCTGAGATCGGGTTCATAGTTCATGATCGAATTAAGTCGTTTTAGGTCCTGGTTTTTCAGAACTATGATTACTTTGCGGTAATTAAATTTCCTGGCGTGGGCTAATCGGTCCTTTGCTTCGGTTAAATTACCTGAAATCTGTATTTCGATTGCAACTTCGGGATTCTTGCCTGACAGCCAAGCCACATCCAATTCATATGCATGACCGGGAATGATTTTGTGCTTTACTTGCGTATTGTAATCCATCCAAGAGCCAATCTGTTCAAGCATTTCTCCGATTCTATCATGAAGGGATTTCTGATTAAGTGGCAGTTGCATTATTGCCTGCTCAAATTCATTTTCCGTTTCGGGTTGTCCATCATCCGGCAAATCAGGATCGGTTGGTTGGGATTTTTGCCTTTCGGCTATAATCTTTTTCATTTCTGATTCGATCAGCCGAAAGTCTTCTTCCGGGATGGTTCTCAAGCTACCTTGGAAGTAGACACCCCAATTCTCTTTCTTTTCGATGAACGACAAATCCGGTACAAGCTTCTTGGAATCAATCAATTCATCATCCTGCAAAATGATATCAGCTTTTGAAGGTCTCCGGGCAGGCCACATTTCGTCTTCGTCAATCCAAACTTTCGACTCATCAAAGAAATACTCTCCGGTAATTGTGGCTGTTGCCCCGAATTTTTGTAGTTTCATAATGTAATAAACTACTCTATCCCCGATTAACATTTTTTGGACTTGCTTGCGAAATCGGTTAGGAATTCCCTGAATCTTGAATTGGAGGAATTCCCTATCGTATCTGAAGTTTTCCGGCGAAGTAACGATTATCCAATATTTCATGGAAACCCCTCTGAGTTTGTTTTGGGGAATCAGTTTAGTAAGATGTTATTTTATCTGAAATTTTTCCGCAAGCTGAAATTTTTGGGAATTGTGCGGAATCATTAAATTCAAAGGTGGTAAAGGAACAAAGTAAAGCGGGATTCGGGAACTTTGATTTTCTAAAAGGAAGCGGTTAATTGTCAAGGGAAAATTATGACAATGACTGTATTTAAAATCGTTGTATGATAGTTTATCGCGTCAAGTGTGAGATATATCCGCCAGCAAATCATAGTCTTTTGTAAGAATGTGTCCCTGCTGCGATGATTTATATAAGGTGTTTGTGCCAATACGATCAAATAGAAAAACATCATCTTTGAAGGTAGTTTGGCAAACATCGAATGCGATGAAAGGATGAAGGTTTAAATACATGGTTTCATTAGCTTTTGTAATAAACACTTGGCGATATGGCAAGACAGATGATTCGTGCATGGGAATAACCACAAATTCGGGATGGGACCCCATGAGAAGTTTAATAAAATATATAAACATATGTTTTCCACCGTTAGGATGAGCAGATTCTACTATTTGCAATGGATAGTTCTTTAAAAAAACGCACCTATCTAAAAGTGTCCTTATTATGCGTTTTACACTAGAAAATGCAACCTCAGAGGTCCTCTCTGAATATGGTCTTTTATGGATTTCATTCCTGATAGTTATGAGTTTGTCAAAAAGTTGGAATGGTGTATCCTTCTCGCTAGAAGACAATAGTGAGATTAGCTCAGGCATGAAATGGCTTTTGGGATTATTGTTCAACTGAAACGCTTTCCTCAACAGCTCACACCATTTACCCATAGTCATATTTATATTTCTGTATTGCGACAGCAGATCAACACACTGTTTTGGATGTGAAGACATATTCTGTGCTATCAAAATACAACCGAGATATCTTATAATATATTCAGCGAGATTTAAGAGGTAGTCCAACACTTCTTTTGATGAAATCTTCGAGCGAATACAAGTGAAATTATATGCAATTGGAAATGGAAAGGCATTTATGAAAATGTTTGTTGGTGTTGTCTTATTTACACAATAAAAGTTTATTTTGGAAACGAGTTCCGATAAGTTGAACGATTTTACGATATATTCATCTGCATTCCATACAGCAATGTGGTCATAATATGTGTCGAATGCGGTCACCATAAATACGGGAATAAATGGATTAATGAGTTTTATTCTTTGCAATACCTCTATTCCGTCCATCCCAGTCATTCTAATGTCTAATAGAATGAGGTCTGGCGTGTAACGCCGCATCATTTCCAGAGCCTCTTCACCTGAGTAAGCACTGGTAATAGAGCAGTTTGGAATGGCACTCTTCAACTCTGCGGTATATAATAGATGAATGTTTGTCTCATCATCAACAAGCAGGATATCAAGCATGTGGTGTACCATCCATGATGTTCAAAGTGTCATGTATATTGGTAAGCATTAAGTCCTCTCTTGTTTCGTTCTGGACTCTATTTTGGATGCCTGAATTCCATTGAAGTTTTCGGTTTTATTTGGTCTAATCCGCCTCCCATCGATATTCAAATGCATCCTTGGGAATAATAAGGCTTTGCTTTAACTCTTTTCCCCCTGGGAAAGTGGGCAGCATCATCATCTGTCTAGCAGAAGACCGGGTAAAATCAAATAAAAAATTGGGATTCAAGAAAGCAATTTCAGGGCAGGATCGACAGAAAGAAAATTATCAGAATTCACAAAACTAATTGGATCGGAAAAAAGCCGGATTCAAAAAGTGATTTTCGAAATTATGAGTGTTTCCTCAATACTGGAAAAAAAATTTACGAGAAGCGGTGAGTTTCGTCAGGGAATTGGAAAAAATTCAATTCGGATTCCAGAGAGCATTTTTTTGAGCAGGGCCGATTGTGGGAGAACATTTATCACTTATGGAAAATGTTTAAGCGGGGCTATAGTGGGGCTAGAAGGAAGAATTATTTCCTGCCAAAAACCACTATAACCCCCTAAAGTGTTGGTGCCTAGGACGAGACTCGAACTCGTATGGCCTTGCGACCGAGGGATTTTAAGTCCCTTGTGTCTACCGATTCCACCACCCAGGCACTTAAAACAATCGGTAAGCTGCCCTGGTATCGTCAAATTACGCCTCACTTGCCCCTACACCGAGGTAAAAGGGGCTTCCTTTCATGATCATGGCCAAAACTTCTATCATAATTGGCCTCGGTAGTCAAAGGGAGCGGATTGGGGCGGTGAATCGTGAATCGTGAATCGTGAATAGAAGAAACAGTGAAGAGTGAAGGGGGAAGCGGGAAGCGGGGAGGGGCGGTGAATCGTGAATCGTGAATCGTGAATAGAAGAAACAGTGAAGAGTGAAGGGGGAAGCGGGAAGCGGGGAGGGGCGGTGAATCGTGAATCGTGAATCGTGAATAGAAAAAACAGTGAAGAGTGAAGGGGAAGCGGATAGGGGCGGTGAATCGTGAATGGTGAATGGTGAGGGGTGAGGGGTCGCCCATAACCTCTAACCTATTACCCATAACCTACGCTTCTGCTTTTTATAAATTGTTCTAACCATATGATATCACAGTGAAACGCAATATCTGATTTCCAGGCCGTTGACATCAACCGAAACTGCCTTTACGTTTTTTTAAAGAGTTTTTGTACTGCGTTCTCAGGTGGTTGTTGCATTTAGAAGAATGACTTTTTGGATTTTCAGGAGGGAGATAGAAATGAGCAAAAAACTGATTGTTGCAATGGCGCTTTCGCTGGTCCTTGTCAGCGGCGGCCTTTTCAGCGCGCAGGCAGACTGTGGCCTCAATCCCTGCGGCTGGCACATAAACTGGAATCCTTGTAGCTGGAACTTAAACCCTTGCGGCTGGCACTGGCCCTCTTGCTTTAGTTGTGGCGCAAGAGACGTGGACAGGCGGGCTGTGGACAGACCGGCGGTTTCTGACGACAGGAATATAGACACAGGAAAGTATTAGTCAGGCGGGGCCTGCCCATCCGATCCAGGCTTGAAAATGGCTGACGGCAAATCATTCAAACATTGAAAGTTCGATCGAATCCACTACAAACCCCGGCGCTCAGGTTTTGCCGGGGTTCTTTTTACTGCCCAACATCCATCCTGCGGTGCAAATCAGCTCGTCACACGCCGCTGCTCACACCTTCAAGTATCCCTTTGCCTGACGGTGGACAGCGGGGCTGGTTCGGTCGGAGACATTGCTGACGATCCGCTCCAGGGCGGCAGTCACCGGACGCTGGAGACCGGGTTTCATCTTGCGTACGTGCTGAAATGTGTTCAACATGCGCGAGGCGTTCGTGTAGTTGATTGGCGCAAGCTCGATCACTCTGTCGGCAATCCAGTTTATTCCGCGCTCGTTCCAGATCATCTTGTTATTGTTGGCCATGGTCAGGAAGAGGGCGCGGCACCAGGTCGGCTGAGTGATCTGGAAACCTGGCCTGCTGCGCTCCCTTTCGATTTGTTCGAACACGTCCTTGCACGTTCCGCTGGCGACAACACGGAGGTAATTGGCATATCCCGTTATATTCGAATGCCACTGGCCGCATACTTCCCCCAGAACATCAAGCCTTTCGGGGGCTGAACTGCGATTGAGGGCGACGAGGGCGGAAACCTTGTCATTTGCGGCAGTGGCGCGGCGGAAGTGATCCAGTATGGTCATGTGGCTCTCAGTGGAGTCCTTTACAGTTATCAACTCCAGCAGCGCGTTTTTGAGCAGTCTGTCTTCGAGCCCGTCCAGCAGTGTCTTGGCGGACCAGAGCGCGTAGGTGTCAAGACGGTCGAACTGCTCCTGTAACTCTTGCCGATATAGATTATGGATAGAGAGCATGAGCTGTTCCCTCGCATTCACAAGTTCGGGGAACCATGCGCTGTAGGTCCTGTCCATGGGTTGCTCGTCGATTCTCAGAAAAAAAGCCTTCAGCGCGGACGGAAGGGAGCTGTCCGAAAGGATTTCTCCATACACCCCCAGCCATAGGGGATCTATTTCTTTGGTCTCACCTAGCAGTAGCTTTTTGCGTTCGATATCGGTGAGCATGCGCATTGCCTCGACGCGGCAGTAACGGTTCGGGTCGATCCTCGCCTGCATGATGAGCGTATCGACGTTTGCGCTCTGGTCTTCGAAAGTGCCGTAGAAGGAGTAATCCCTGTTAATCGATGCGAAAGCGGGCGGTTGCTGGAGATTTTCGAAAGTAAGTTCGGCCTCCGGTTCGTTCAACTCGAACACCCGATCTGTTCCGGGAATGTCCCTGCCGTGCGCATCGACCAGCGCGAGCCGGATTGGAACGACAAAAGGGGGTTTCGCTTCCTCATTTTGCTGGAGCAAACTGATGCGAAACGTCTTCTTTTCAGGGTCCCGGAAAGTTTTAGCGCGCACCCTGGGGTAGCCGATCCTGTAAAGCCATTGTTTTTTGAACTCATGGAGCCGCCTGCCGGATACCTCCTCGAAGCATTCGAAAAACTGATCGGTATTTGCATTCTTAAAACGATAACGCGTGAAATAGAGGGCCTTGCCGGCTTTGAACTTTTCCTCTCCGAGCAGCAGGCGGAGCATGCGGATAACTTCTGCGGCCTTGACATAGGTGACCCCGTCTATCAGTTCGTCAGGGTCATTGAAGCCATCGCGGACGATGCGGCCGGCATGTCCGGAGTCCTCTATGGCCAGCGGGCCGAGAAGCGGATTTCGAATGCTTTCAACCTGGTTCAACCTGACAACCGCCGGATCGAAAACGTCCGCCATGAACTGCCTCTCTACGTCCACAGTGAATGCCTCGTTGAGCCAGACGTCAAAGGGGGTCTCCATAGTCGTTTCACTGCCGCACTGGTTATGTTCGAACTCGTGAACTATCACCGCATGGGCGTAGAGGAGGAATTGGTCCATGGTGTGCTCGCCGACCAGGGCCGCATCTGTGACGATTGTGGTGTTTCCGGCGTTTTCCATGCCTCCGAAATTGGACCTGCCCATGCAGATGGTCCGATAGGTATCTCCCGCGTATTCATAGTCCTGGGTCGCCTTGACCCACAGGACCGACCTTTGGAGGATTTTCATCGGGACCTGCGCGCCCCTGCTTTCGCCCGGAGGAACAAGGTATTCAAGATTTATGGCGCGGCCGTTATCATAGACTGCACGGCCCCTGAGAACGTCCCATGTCCCTGCACAGGCGATGAAAAGGTAGGGGGGCATCGGAATGGGGTTGTTGAAAGTGATGGTCTGCCTGTCCGGTTGACCCGGCTTGCGAACGGGAACGCCGTCCGGGTTGGTTGCCGGGTCTACATCTCCGTTGCTTATGAGGTGCGTATAAGCGATGCCGGCTTCCAGGGTCGTTCTAAATGTACACTTGGCGCGGCAGTCGTCGAAGATGGGCATTATTCTCTGAAAGCCCCATTGCTGGCACTGGGACATATACTGCTGCGGCGCTCCGGGTGGAGTGACGTCCCTGTAAATGCCTTCCAGGACGTAATCTGAAGGATGGCACACGCTCCTGGTGCGCACGGAAAAGCTTTCTCCCGCCGGTACTTTGCGCGGCAGCAGGACGATCAGCTTGTTTTGCCCGGCATGATATTCATACCTAAGAGAGTTCCCGGCTGAATCGGGGCCCGAGCACCATTCGACGCTCACTATTTCAAGGTCGCGGGCATCGAGCGCAATCCTGTCAAGCTCCTGCCCGGCAGTCATGCGAAGGCAGTTTGCAGCTTCGACTCTGTCGTCCAGGAAGTTGAGATATATGTCAAGATGTTCCAGATGTATGGGAAGTTCGCCGAAGTCCTCGCGAAGATATCTATATTTTTCGTCGGGCAAGTTAGTCCTCCTCGATCTCCACGTAAAACTCAAACCTCGTCAATCATTCGGCCCCGCACGACCATATTGCCGGAAAAACGGCTGTGGATTCGGTCCAGGGCACGGTCGAGCCTCTCCTGCCTGTCGGTTTTCTGCCTTGATGAACTAATAGTCATTTGACAGGGGCCGGAAGAAAGGTTCGCTACGCCTGTTCCTATCAGGCGCACCTTTCGCGTCAGCTTCAGGTCCACTAAGAGCTTATGTCCGGTCTTAAACAGAACGTCCGTGGTGTCGAACGGCTCTGGAAGAGTGCGGCTTCTGGTGATCGTTTTGAAATCGGAGAGCTTTATCTTCAGAATTACCGTTCTTGCCTTGAACCCGAGTTTGCGAATTTCCCGGCCCACTTCCTCGGCCTGAGAGAGGAGCATCTTCTCAAGCTCGGCCATGTTGCAGGTATCCTGAGCAAAGGTGTGTTCGGCGCTGATAGATTTGGGGTCGCTGTAAGGCTCAACCGCTGAATTATCTATTCCCTGCGCCTTTGCGTAGAGGGCGGCGCCCCATTTGCCGAATTTATTTTCCCACAACTGCGCGGGAAACTTCAGAATGTCCGAGGCGAAAATAATGCCAAGCTTGCGCAGTTCCTCCCCACTTTTCTTGCCAACTCCGGGAATTTTACCAACAGGCAGGAGTTTCAGAAATTCTTTGACCTGCTCTTCCTCAAGTATCGTAAGCCCGTCAGGTTTCTTGAAATCGGAGGCGATTTTGGCGAGAAATTTGTTTGGTGCTATCCCGACTGAACATGTAAGGGAAGTGGCCTCGCGGATCGCCGCTTTTACCCGATGGACCAGGGCGTAAACAGGACCGTGGAGCCTTTCTGTCCCGGAAATATCTGCAAAAGCTTCATCGATTGATACCTGCTCGACAAGAGGCGATATCCCGCGCAGGATTTCCATGACAACGCAGGAGACCTCTCTATAACGGTTCATCCGGACGGGAAGGAAAACCCCCTGCGGACAAAGCTTTCTGGCCTGAAAAACAGGCATACCGGAGTGGACGCCGTAACGCCTGGCCTCATAGGATGCTGCGCAAACCACCCCGCGCATTGCGCCGCCCACTATCACAGGCTTTCCGCCCAACTCGGGGTTGTCCGACTGTTCCACGGCGGCGTAAAAGGCGTCCATGTCCAGGTGCATTATTCTTCTTGTCACGGATTTTTCACTTTACAAGCATAACCGGACAGTGGGAGAGGACCCCTACCTTGAAGCTGATTGTCCCCCAGCCTTCGGCGACGTTTTCGGGATCGAGTTTGTGTGAGCGCATTATAATCAAATCGACACCGTGTGCGACCGCAAAATTGAGTATTTCGTAAACTCGCCTCCCGTAAAGTACCTGCTTTTCCATCCTAAGGCCTTCCCGGCTGTATTCGGCTAACAGTTTATCGATTTTCCTGCCGGCGCGAACGCCAAGTTGCCTGTAAAATTTCTGAAAGTCCTCGGAATCGACTTCCTCAACGGTTTCGATTACATGGAGCACAGTAACGGCAGCTCCGCTTTCCAGCGCCATCTTGACGGCTATATCCATCGCTTTGCGGTTTCTCTCGGTGAGGTCCGAGGGTACCAGAATGTTTTTGAACATTTGGGCCTCCGAAATCAATTCAGATAGCACGGATGAGACAAAAGCGGGGCCGGTGATTAAGAATTTAAGACCGAAGCAGGCCGGTAACCAGATGGGAAGTTGAGTTCCTTGAGCTGAAACAATTGACAATTAGCGGAAATAAGTCTTTTAGTACAGCTTCGCCGGAATCTTTGCGGTCAACCGTACGCAAACCCAAGACGTGGATGCAGTCCGGATTTCGGCATTTGTGGACCCAGGCAGAAGAGTCTGTGAATCATGTCGTCTGTCAACAAAACAGGGGTTTACCTCATAGGGGCGCTCGGTTCCATCGCCTCAACGGTGGCGGCGGGCGCTTTTGCGTTGAAAAAGAAGCTGGCGCCGCCAACTGGAATGGTCACCTGCTCGCACATGTTCGATGGAGTAGATCTTATCGAGCCTGCAGACCTTGTTTTCGGCGGCTGCGATATAAGAACGGAGGCAAACTCCCGTGATATTTTTGAAAAAATGGCCCCGGTGGCGCCTGGAATTCTGATGGAAATTAAAGCTGAACTGGACCAATTTCATCATGATATCGATTGCGGGTGCGCAAAAAACTGTGGCGAAGCTATAGAGAATCTTGTTTATCCTTTAGGTGCGAAAGAAAAAAACCTTGAGCAAGAAATAGAGGACATGCGCGACAGTTTGCGCACATTCAGGCTCAAACACAGGCTCGATGAAGTAATTGTCGTAAATGTTGCGTCAACGGAGCCGCCCCTGGAACTCGATGCCTGCCACTGCGAACTTGCATCGCTGCGAAAACTGATCGCCGGCAACGAAACGCAAAAGTTGCGGGCGAGCACACTCTATTCATGTGCCGCAATCCTGGAAGGGTGTGCATATATAAACTTTACGCCGTCGAATGCCGCTCTTCCCCCGGCGGTTTTACAGCTTGCAGCCGAAAAAGGCGTCCCTGTCATGGGAAACGACGGAAAAACGGGTGAGACGCTGGTGAAATCAGCCCTGGCTCCCATGTTTGCATGGAGAAATCTGGAGATAATGAGCTGGGAGGGCTTCAACATACTGGGCAACATGGACGGCCGGATACTCGATCATCAGGAAAACCGCGAATCGAAAATCCGGACCAAAGACCATGTGCTGTGCAAAATCCTTGGATATTCCCCTCATACTTCGGTCAGCATAGGTTATGTCCCCTCCCTTGACGACCAGAAAACGGCCTGGGATTTTATTCACTTCAAAGGGTTTCTGGGGGCCAAAATGTCGCTTCAATTCATCTGGCAGGGATATGATTCCATCCTCGCGGCCCCGCTGGTGCTCGATCTGGTCCGTCTGGCCGAACTGGCGAAAAGGCGCGCTGAAGCCGGAGTGATGACCCACCTCGCCTCCTTTTTCAAAGCGCCGATCGGGGTCGAAAAACATGCCCTTCAGGAGCAGTTCCGTATGCTCGCCGATTATGCCGAAAACCTGAGGCAGGAGTTCCACAATCAAAACGAGGTTTAGAGTTGGAGGAGGTTTGACTTGTTTTTGAAAGTATTGTGGATTCTGATACTCGCGCTTGCCACACTGGTTCCCGCCTTTGCACACGCAGAAGAGCCGCAAGCGATAGAGCCTCTCATCTCGCATAACACACGCCTTATGATCTTTTCGCCGCACCCCGATGACGAGAGCCTTGGAGCGGGAGGGCTGATTCAGCGCGTTCTCGCGGCCGGTGGAAGGGTGAATGTAGTATTCATGACAAGCGGAGACGGCTTTCCGGAGGGGGTGGAAAAGGAGAGTCACATCTCCCATCCGACCGCAAAGGACTACTCCAGGTATGGTGAAGAGCGCCGGCTGGAGGCCCTGAGGGCCGTCACCACCCTGGGGATGAAGGAGCACGACGTTATCTTCCTTGGTTTTCCGGACGGCGGGTTGTCCTACCTTCGTTTAAAGTTTCGCGCACACCCGATGGCGTACAGGTCTCCTTTTACCAGGAAAACTCGCCCACCGGCGTTCGAGATTGTTGTGCCTCGCACCGACTACTGCGGCGAAGACTTGAGAAGAGAAATCGAACGGGCGATCTCTGCTTTTCGGCCTGACCTGTTGGCGACCACCCCACCCGAGGATCAGCATCCGGACCATAACTCAACTTACTATTTCGTTAAGGAGGCATTGATACATCTGAATAAGAAACATGCAAATCACAAACCCATGGTGCTTGCCTTCCTGATCCATTATGGACAGTGGCCGCTTGATCAGTGGGCGGGGACCGGGTCGCGCCTTAACCCCCCTGAGAACTTTCCCGATCGGGGGAAACAGTGGATTTCATTTACCCTCAAACCCGAGGAAATGGAAACCAAGCGCAAAGCCATCCTCCAGTACCATACTCAGATGCTCGTAATGGGCCGCTTTCTTTTGAGCTTTTCGAGGTCTAACGAACTGTTCATTAAAGAAGATTGAAGGTTGGCGGGGAACTTATCCCGCATCAACTCTCCTAAATGCTTTTACCCTCTCAATGATCTTGGGAATGAAGAACGAAAAGACAAAAAGACCAAGCGAGAAGAATACCTTCCAGCTAACCAACCCTGTCCATTCGCCGCTTGCCCAGACGTCTCTGACCGTCCCGACAAAAAAAGTGAAAATGAAGGTGCCCACGATGATACCCAGCGCTGTCCCGGTAAGATAATCCCGGAAACGCACCCGGGTCAGCCCCATGCCGAAGTTCATTGGGGTAAACGGGAAGTAGACAAGGCGCAGGTAAAGGACTGTGGCAAATCCGTTTCGCTCGATGGCCTCATCGTATTTCCTGAGCCTGTCGCCGATGAGTGATGCGGCAAAATCCCGTCCCAGGTAGCGCCCGATAAAGAATGCCATGCTCGATCCGAACATGGCCCCCACCCAGACGTAGAGAAAGCCAAAATAGGGTCCGAATATGGCAGCCCCCAGGGTGGTGAGAAGGGTCCCCGGCACAAACAGGCATACCCCTACCGCGTAGACAATCATGTACGCCAGTGGGGCCAGGAACCCCGTACCCTCCAGAAATCGGCCTAATCTTTCGGCGGTAAGGAATTCTTTCACCGGCGTAAAGCGAACAATGACCACGGCCGTGATTACGAAGAGAACCAACACGGCCGCCTTTATCACTGCTCCCCTGCGCTTTTCGTGAGATTCCATGAAACTCGGCCTTTTCTTACGGAGGCCGGAAGACAGAGGCCAGAGGACGGAAATCCTCTTTCCGTCCTCTGGCCTCCTACCTCCGTATGATCCGTCTCCCGGCAAGCCACAATCGTAGAACTGACTTTGCCAATGGAGTCAATCGAGTGCGGTTGTACTCATCGGCCACCTGCCGGATGGCCTCAGCCTGAGTCGGATAAGGGTGGATCACGTTGGCTATGGTCTTGAGGCCAAGTCCTCCCACCATGGCAAGACTGATTTCACTGATCATATCACCTGCATGACGGGCCACAATGGTGGCCCCGAGGATCTTGTCGGTGCCGCGTTTCACGTGCACCTTCACAAATCCCTCTTCCTCCCCGTCCGTAA
>Ga0187864_10001885_pt1 | contig 19088 bp, 17 predicted proteins | sample June2016WEW_11_4_FD_132985 | JGI IMG/M metagenome (GOLD analysis project Ga0187864, IMG submission 132985) | Peatland microbial communities from SPRUCE experiment site at the Marcell Experimental Forest, Minnesota, USA - June2016WEW_11_40 | ecosystem: Environmental > Terrestrial > Soil >...
CTCCGCAGTATTCAACTCCATCCGCCTACCATTGGTCTTGCTCATGAAGGTGGGAATCTTTCTCCGCCCCTACAGTAATTGTTGATGGCGAAGATGTCTCACTATTGTTGACACAGAGGGATGTGGGAAGTTTATGCCCCTCGTATCTCCCGACTTAGCTCTGTACGTCATGAATCGACCTAGCCAGTAAGTAACAAGATCAGCCGCTTGGAGTTCGGGCACCTTTTTAGGGTCTGAAAAGACCATATCCTCGGCCAGCTTTGGCCGACAATTCATCGGCGGGTCGCTTTTCAGCATTAGATCGTACAATTCAAGCGCTTTCATCTTGTACTGATCTTGTCGACTCATTACCGGATATAGTAAATCTCCGTTGGGTACATGCTTGACTAACTGAACAATACAGTTATGAAACGGAACAAAATATGGCTTACTAGGAGCGCCAGGACTTGTCCACTTCATGCCATTGTGGTGCCCGCCAGTAATATAATGCCGCTCATCTTCCGTCAAGGATCGGAATAGTTTTACATCAATAGAAGAGCCAACAAGTCGAAGATCACGGTGCTGTAGACAATCAAACAGATTTTTAATGAAAGCCTTACGTTTTCCCGGTTTCCAGTTCTTGTACTTTTCGTCGCTGCCGTAAAACTCTAATGAATGAAAGTACTCAACCTTAAACTCAGCAAGAACAAACCTCCAATCGTGCTCTAATCGCTCCCATTCCTGGCATCTACCAACATGGCCAGCAATAGTGCAGTATGGGTCATCCCACTGAATCCCCGTTTCGTCCATGTGGGATTTGAAAATAGCCAATTTACTAGACTCCTTGAAGCCGTGGAGGACTTGCGCGAGCCGCCCAACCCAAGTATCGGGTGTCACAGCACACCCCTATCATGCTCGCAAACTTTGGGCGAGTCAAGTAAATTATTGCCCTTGTAAGTTGTTGAAAAGATGGTGGCCAGGGACGGAGTTGAACCGCCGACGCCAGCCTTTCAGTCTCCTTATCCTGAGTCTTTACAACAACTTAGGAGCTGCGGGAGACTGCCAGAATCCTGCTAAGTCCGTGTAAGACGGAACCTCACCGGGTGACCAACCGGGTGCATATTGACGCCAGAACTCCAGGGGTTACGCGATCAGTCCCACCTTGGCTACGCTGATGTTGTCGCGGGTTGAGTTCTTGACCACGTACATCATTTCATCGGCCTGATGAATGATGTCGTGCGCATCCACAGCGTCTTCCGGATAGGTGGCCACGCCAATGCTAACCCGGACGTTGAGGTTCAGTCCCTCGCTCTTCAAGAACCCGGCGGTGCGAAAGACCTCCAGCAGACGTTTAGCCAGCACGGTAGCACCTTCTTTGCCGGTCTGGTGTAGCAGAACCACGAATTCGTCGCCGCCATAACGGAAGGCGTAATCGATAATACGCAAGTGTGACTTGATGACGTTACCGACTTCACTGAGCAGTCGGCTGCCGACTAAGTGGCCATGGGTGTCATTCACCCGCTTGAAGTAGTCGAGGTCGAGGAACAGAACGCTGAACTGATAGCCGAAGCGGGCGGAGCGATTGACCTCGGTGTCGAGAGTCTTGTAGAGGTGGCGCGCATTATACAGGCCGGTGCAATCGTCGGTGATCGTCAGCTCCTGAATGCGTTCGACGGCGCGAGCGTTCTCGATCGCAATGGCTGCATAGTCGGCCATGGCGCGCATCAGCAGCAACTCGGAATCGCCAAACCCCGCCATCTCGACGTTAACGAGCTGAATGACGCCCAGCACGCGCTGCTTGGAACAGAGCGGCATGCAGATGATGGAGCGGGTGTGCCACTTGGTAAGCTGGTCGAAACGCTTGGCGAATCGCGGGTCGGTTTGAACGTCGGGGATGAGAAGCGGTTCGCCGTGTTTGGCGACCCAGCCGGCGATGCCTTCGCCAATCCGCAACCGCACCGGCTTGAGGACATCAGCCGCATCACCGATCGCGATGGCGAAATAGAGGTCCTGCTTCTGCTCGTCCACCATTAGCAGCGACCAGGTATCGGGTTTAAAGTAGGCCGCGACCTTATCCATGATGGTCTGCAGAATGGAATCGAGATCCAGCGAGGAGGTGAGCGCCTTCGCGACATCATGAAAGATGCTCAACTGCTGATCGTACCGGGAATCGTCGATAACAGCGCTATCAGTCACGGGCAAAGTACACCCCCGATTCGTGTCTCTTTCCAGACGAGAGGAGCGGGAAGGTGATTACAGGGTTCCCTCCGCTCCCGGACTGTACAACATTCAGAATCTGCAGTCGAGTTACTTCTGTAATCTAGCGGGGAGTTCCAGTGATGATTCACCAAATCTCCCAAATGAATGACCGATCCTGCTGTAATGAGCTGCTGAACCGACCACTCTTCTCCAGATCAGCGATACGAGTCATAACCGCCTCCCTTAACGGCCCACCCTCGCATCGATCTCACTACCATCACCCGGCTAATATGCCCAATGTTGAGATCACTAGTCACGGAATTCTCTCTCTGTAGCTTCTTCGACAACTCTGGCAATGTTGGTCACGTCCAAACGTATACATCTGGGGCGCCGGCGCAGTACATGAACTTGGCATCAGCCGTAAGGAAGTGAGAAATGAGCAACATACGGGTACTGGTTGGCACACGCAAGGGTGCGTTCATCCTGACGTCAAACGGGAAGCGTGATCGGTGGGACATCAGCGGCCCCCACTTCGCGGGCTGGGAGATCTATCACCTCAAGGGATCATCCGCTGACCCGGATCGGTTATACGCGTCGCAGTGTAGCGGCTGGTTCGGGCAGTTAATCCAGCGCTCCAACGATGGTGGCAAAACATGGGCGCCAGTGGGTAACAAGTTCGTGTACGATGGCGTCCCCGGCACTCACCAGTGGTACGACGGCACGCCACATCCCTGGGAGTTCAAGCGAGTCTGGCATCTCGAACCCTCGCTCACTGATCCGGACACAGTCTATGCCGGGGTTGAAGACGCTGCCTTGTTCCGCTCGGCCGACGGCGGGCAGACGTGGCAGGAACTTCCCGGACTACGCGGCCACGGCTCAGGGTCTCGCTGGCAGCCAGGCGCAGGTGGAATGTGCCTGCACACGATCCTTCTCGATCCGACCGATCCCCGGCGGATGTTCATTGCCATCTCGGCTGCTGGCGCCTTCCGTACCGACGATGCCGGCAAGACATGGCGACCCATCAACCGTGGGCTACATTCGCAACACATCCCCGACCCGATTGCCGAGGTCGGGCACTGCGTTCACCGCATCGCCATGCACCATTCGCGTCCGCGCGTGCTGTTCATGCAGAAGCACTGGGACGTGATGCGAAGCGACGACGCCGGCGAGTCGTGGCAAGAGGTCAGCGGAAACTTGCCCACCGACTTTGGATTCGTGATCGATGTTCACGCGCACGAACCGGAGACCATCTACGTTGTCCCGATCAAGAGCGACTCGGAGCACTACCCGCCAGAGGGAAAGCTGCGCGTCTACCGCAGCCGGACCGGCGGAAAGGAGTGGGAGCCGCTCACGAAAGGTCTGCCACAAGGCGACTGCTACGTCAACGTATTGCGTGATGCCATGGCTGTCGATTCGCTGGATTCGTGCGGCGTGTATTTTGGCACCACCGGCGGGCAGGTGTATGCGTCGGCCGATGCCGGAGATAGCTGGGCTCCCATTGTCCGAGATCTTCCGGCCGTGCTCTCGGTCGAGGTCCAAACACTGCCATGATTCGAGTCATACTCCCGGCACATCTGCGAACGCTGGCGCACGTTGGCGGCGAGGTGAGACTCGACGTCGAGGGTCAGGCCACGCAGCGCTCGGTGCTCGACGCGCTCGAAGCACACTATCCGATGCTGCGTGGTACGATCCGCGATCAAGTAACGCAACAGCGCCGACCATTCTTGCGGTTCTTTGCCTGCGAGCAGGATCTGTCCCATGAGCTACCGGACGCCCTACTACCCGGCGCGGTCACATCGGGAGTAGAGCCTTTCCTCATCATTGCCGCCATTGCCGGCGGCTAGCTTGATTACAAACGGAGGCACCCGACATCGAACGCGGCGCAGCCTGTGCTGGGCTGCTCTATGCACGCAGGCGTGATCCGCACAGCCGAAAACGCGATGCGCTCCTCGACGATCGCATAACCAAGGAGAACTGGTCAGCAAAAACAACCAAAGCCGCTGCTTTGCCCTCTAACAATTCCATTGGGACTGATTTAAACGGGGACCGCAGTATGGGGCGCAGCCTTAGATCCGAGTTTGGTTTGCTTTGTGTCGTTCTGGCTCTTTCCTGGTTCGTGGGATGTGGGTCAGGCAGTTCTGCTAAACTTCCCGCCGCTAATGTTTCAACCGGTTCGCCAGGCGGTAATGCGAACAACTCAAGTACGCCTTCAACCCCTTCGATCGGTTCGCCAAGCGGTATTTCGAATAACTCAAGTACGCCTTCAACCCCTTCGACTGGATCGACCCTGCGTTTCGCCTATCAGGTTCTCAATGGATACCAGGTGGATTCCCTAAGCGGAGCGATTTCTCCGGTGCCGGCCACCTCGGCCAAGGCTCTGAATGGTTCACCCAATGGCCTTGCCGCCGATCCAACAGGCCGATTCCTTTATGTTTCCTATCAGTACTTCAACGCCGACGGCCAGTCGTATGGTCAGCAGGGTGTACAGGAATTCGCGCTTGACGCCACGACCGGTGCCATGACCGAGATATCGGGCTCACCTCTCACTCCCTCCGGACCGCTGATCACCAACAATGCTGGGACGTTTCTCTATCTCGGCAGCGCGGCCATCTCTGGCGGAACGTTGACCGTCTTTGCCATCGATCAGCAAACCGGCGCGCTGACATTGTCGGCGGCGCAGGGACCGGCTTTCGGTCCGGTGATGGCGATGGATCCGCAAGGACGTTTTCTGTTCACCGCCGGCGGTGGCGTGAGCGGTAATGAGATCGGGGTCGATACGCTCGACCCAGCTACAGGCGCAGGCACGGCCGTTGGCTTCACGCCAGCAATCGGTCCGAACTTCATACTCGGACTTGCCGTGGACCCGGCGGGTAAGTACCTGTTCGCGCTGGGCCAGATCGGGGCACCCGCCCAGCCCGCCGTGCAATCGTTCGTCATCAACGCGGATGGCTCTCTCAACCCGACCGGAGGCCCTCAGCCTGCAGGAAAGAATGTGCCGACCGCAGGTTCTTCCGCAGCCGTAGATGCCAGTGGCCGGTTCCTGTACGTGGTCACGGATCTTGGTTTGTACGTGAGGGGATACACGATTGATTCTGCGACCGGGGCGATTAGCGAATTACCTTCTTCTCCTCTCTTGGCGCATCCAGCACGGCTCTCGCAATGTTATGAACGCTTTCAACCTCCTCCACTGGCATTTCCTCATGAATACCCTGCTTCCACAGCCCAAAAAGGCGGCTATGCCGGCAAATCGCTCCGCCCCAGCGTCCCCACTTTGCGCCCAGAAGCGATTACAGCCGGGGCGACCCTCGCTCCATGGTTCCGGGTGCGGCTGGCTGGTGCGGAGGTCACTGAGGCTTTTTGGGCCAAGCTGGCGGGGCTGTCCTGACCCTTTCCGGCTTGCCTGTTCGTATCCACAAGGAAGCCGGTATACTGCAGGTTCGTGATGGGGGCACAACAGAAGGAGGATTTTACGCACGTGGATCCCGCCGAACTATTGAAGGCAATCGCATTTGCTGCCGACAAGCATCGTCACCAACGCCGCAAGGACGCTGAAGCGTCCCCGTACATTAATCATCCGATAGCAGTCGCAAACGTTCTCGCAGGCGAGGGCGGAATATCTGATGAGGTAACGCTTCTAAACACGATGCCTTATACAAATGCGAATGACAGCGACAAACAGCCGCCATTTATGCGGGCATGAGACGCCAACATGCGCAATTATTTATGACGCCGTGTTTAGCGGCTGTTTTACATGACACAGTCGAAGACACGCTCGTCGAGACTGTAAGGCATTACCGAGCCGAATGGGAAGCCCGGCTGTTTGCGGGAGAGGGTAGAGAGGCTGCCAATGCGGCCCAAGCACGCCAGGGTGCGAGCCCGCTCGGCGAACGAGGGCTCGGGGACCGAAGGCTGATGAGTTACCGGACCACTGCTTGCGTGCTTTCTCCCGGACGATGACACCCGTTACCTCCTATGAAGACGCTCTCTAAAGTAATGGGAAACTCGTGACGATCGCCATACCAACCACGCCTCCGGCATGCGGAAGAAATTAGCTTTGCGGATCGAGCGCCAGCAGGACGATCTTTCCAACGCCGCCCTTTTCCGCTAGCACCTGTGCCTCAGCCGCATCGCGCAGAGGAAGCCGGCGACCGATCGGCAGAACGAACTTGCCATCGCGAACATCATCCGCAAATTCACGTACCTTTGATGGATCAGGCCGGGCGAACACCCGCGTGATTTTTACGGTCGGGGTCAACGCCGCTGTACCTTCCGGCACTGCAGAGGCATACCCAAAGGAGCCTCCCGGCTTCACCTTTGCAATCAACTTCGCCGCTACTTCGCCGCTAACGGTATCGGCAATTGCATCCACCAAGCCGAGCTTCGCAATCGCTTCGTTGTCATCAATCGCCACCGCGCCAGAGACGCCGAGGGAGCGAGCGTCCTCCAGTTGCTTCTTGCGCACGCCCGCAATCACCTGCGCACCTATCTTCTTTGCCGTATGCACTGCGGCTCGTCCCACGCTGCCCAGTGCTCCGGTTACCAGTATTGTCTGTCCCTTCTGCAGGTTTGTCGCATGGCGCACCAGTTGGTCTCCCGTCAAGGCAATCAGCGGAATTGCCGCCGCATCCACCAAGTCGACTCCATCCGGCAGGTGTGTCACATCCGAATCGGGCACTGCGACCAGTTCTGCATAGGTCGCATTCGACAGCGCGAGTACGCGGTCACCGGGCTTGAAGTGCTTCACATTGGCACCCACAGCGCGCACGACCCCACTCACATCGCGGCCAAGAATTGCCGGAAACGACAACGGAAAATCCTTCTGTCTCACACCCGAGCGAACCTTCCAGTCAATCGTGTTCACGCTCGCAGCGGACGCCGCGATCAACACCGTATCACCGCTCACCTGCGGATCGGGAACGTTGTCTTCAAACTTCAGCTTCTCAGGACCGCCATACACATGTAGCACAACCGCCTTCATTTCGTTTCTCCAATGCTGGCCGCCGACCTCGTGGACATCAGTTTCCCCATTAGATGCACAACCGCCATCCTATAACTGCGTAAGCGTACCATGCCCGCTCAACGGGTCGATTTACTTGTTCTTGGCGGTGATCTTTAAGTTTTGTTTCTCTCGGTGGCAATTTGCGATCAAAATGGAAGCATGAAGCGTTCCGGCACCGCCGATCTCCCTCTTCACGGAGGCCGTGTACCAGCCTGGCTAGGTGAACGCATGACTCGGCTCGGCACGGTAGTTGTCGAGCACGTTGTCACCTCGTATGGAGCTTCAGGACTTCTCACCCGGTTGAGCGATCCCTTCTGGTTCCAGGCCTTGGGCTGCGTAATGGGGATGGACTGGCACTCTTCCGGCATCACAACTTCGGTGATGGGGGCGCTCAAGCGCGGGCTCAATCCGCGATCCTCCGAGCTTGGTATCTACATTTGCGGCGGGCGCGGACGTCACTCGCGTCGCACACCCGACGAATTGCGTACCTATTCCGGCCATACCGGACTGGACGGCGAGGCACTTGCCCGCACCAGCCGCCTCACCGCCCGCGTTGATAACAACGCTATCGGCGACGGATTTCAGCTCTATCTGCATTCCTTCGTCGTCAGCGCATCCGGAGAATGGGCGGTTGTTCAGCAGGGGATGAATCCTTCCAGCCATCTCGCTCGCCGTTATCACTGGCACTCGGCGGAGGTCCGTGACTTCACCTCGAATCCGCATACAGCAATTCTTGGTCGTCCTCAGGGAATCATTCTGAACCTGGTTGACGCGCGCTCTTCCTACGCCCAGCAAGCTTCGCTGAACATTGTGAAGGGGCCCGTCGATTCATCTCTTGCGGAATTCCGAAAACTTACGATGCCCGCTCATCATGACATTCGCCGGCAGGATGTTGATCTCAAGCGTCTTGGAGCCGTGCTCGCAGTTGCGCACGACCAGGAGTTGCGTGACTTTGCTTCCTTGTTGCTTGTCGAAGGACTCGGACCGCGCACGCTTCAATCGCTGGCTCTCATTGCCGAGGTTGTGCATGGTGCCCCCAGTCGCTTTTCTGATCCCGCCCGTTTCTCATTCGCGCATGGCGGCAAGGACGGCCATCCATTTCCTGTGCCGCTCAAAACCTATGACGAGTCCATTGCCGTCCTACGCCGGGCGCTCGATGCTGCGCGCCTCGATCACACGGAGAAACTGGAAGGTTTCCGCCGTCTTGATCGTCTCAACCGAGCGGTGGAAGAACAGTGCGAGCCTCTTGCGGACTTCAGCGCCGCCATCGCTCACGAGCGCGCCATCTCGGCTTCCACCACGTCACAGCCGACGAGCGCGAGAGGCGAAACGTCTGCTTAAAATCCAAGAGCCGCCTCTCGGCGGCCCTTGATTCCTGCACTGGAGTTGATCTACTCCTGGTGGCGCTTCCAGTCGAGCAGTTCGCCGATGGTTGAGGTTCCAGGCGCCGATGGCGGATGCTTGTAAGCTTCCACGTCCGCTCTCGTCGCTTCCGCGCCCACGGCGCGAATGCTCAGCCCGACTTTCTTTTCTTCCGGGTTCATCTTGATGATCTTGAACTCGTATTCCTGCCCGGCTTCCAGCGTAAGTGCAGCGCCGTGTACGTCGGCAGCCTCGGAGTTGTGGCACAGGCCCTCGACTCCATCGGCAACCTCGACGAATGCGCCAAAGCTGGCGAGCCGCAGAACCTTGCCGTGAATGACATCTCCAACCCGATGCTGCTCGAAGAATGACTCCCACACATCAGGCTGAAGCTGCTTCACCCCGAGCGAGAGACGGCGTTGATCGGGTTCGATCGCCAGCACCGCCGCGCGCACCTTGTCGCCCTTCTTCAAAACTTCGGAAGGATGCTTGATGCGCTTGGTCCAGCTCAGATTGCTGACGTGCACCAGACCGTCGATTCCGTCTTCGATCTCGATGAAGGCGCCAAAGTCGGTGAGGTTGCGAACCTTGCCCTCGACAATTGAGCCCACCGGATACTTTTCGTGCAGCGACTCCCACGGATTCGATTCCAACTGCTTCAAGCCGAGCGAGATGCGGCGCTCCTGCGCGTTCACGTTCAGCACCACGGCTTCGACGTGGTCACCGACGTTGACGATCTTCGACGGATGCTTCATCCGCTTCGACCAAGTCATTTCGCTGACGTGCACCAAGCCTTCGATACCCTGCTCGAGCTCAACGAAAGCACCGTAATCGGTCACGCTGATGACCCGGCCCTGCACCCGCGCGCCGATCGGATACCGTTCGGCGGCATCCAGCCATGGGTCGGGCGTGAGCTGCTTGAAGCCCAGAGAAACGCGCTGCTTGTCCTTGTCGAACTTGAGAACCTTTACCTGGATCTGATCGCCGACCTGCACCAGGTCGTGCGGGTGCGTCAGCCGGCCCCAGGACATATCCGTGATGTGCAGCAGGCCGTCGATTCCCCCCAGGTCAACGAATGCGCCGTAGTCGGTCAGGTTCTTCACCGTTCCGGTCAGCACGGCATTCTCGGCAAGCTGCTCCATCGTCTTATCGCGCTTGCTGGTGAGTTCTTCTTCCAGCATCTGCTTGCGGCTGACGACGATGTTGCCGCGCTTCTTGTTCAGTTTGATGACGCGAACGTCGATGTCCTGGCCTTTCAGGGAATCGAGGTTGCGGATCGGCCTGGTGTCGACTTGCGAGCCGGGCAAAAATGCGCGTGCCCCCATCACGTCAACCGTGAGGCCGCCCTTGATGCGATCAATGACGTGAACCTTAATGGAAGACTTGTCGTTGTACGCCTTCTCAATCTCGTCCCAGGCGTGGAGACGTTGTGCCTTTTGGTGCGAAAGATTTACGTAGCCCTCTTCCGTGTGACCTTTTTCGATCATCACGTCGATCTCGTTGCCGGGCTGGAATTTGACATTACCCTCGTGGTCCTGCACCTCGGCCAGCGGCACGACGCCTTCGGATTTGAGTCCGATGTCCACGACAAGGTAGTTAGGGTTGATACCGATTACGGTGCCCTTGAGGACGCGGTCCTCATTGGCAGCCAGCTCACTTTGCTCTTGTTCGAATGTTTCGAGTGCGGTTGCGAAGTCTTCCGTCATGGTTTCTTTGTCGCTCCGGGTTGAACCCACTTTGGGGCGCTCGGAACTATTAGTGTTTGGATTTAGGTTCGAGTTGCTCTGCGCCTGGGCGGTTGGTGGTTCGTGATGCGAACCGGGTTCCTGGTTCAGTTCGTTAGACTGGGTGTCGTTGCGGGTGTCGTTAAAGGCCATCGGTGCGCATCGGCCCACCCTCGCTTGGAAGCGAAGGTGAGAGGGTTTCCTTACGGACTGCTGGCTTGCGTCTCTTGGGAAGATTAGCCCGGTTTAGGGCATCTTGAACAATCCAGCGGCCGGATCACACAGTACGACCCCGCACTGCATGACTCTCTTGACTATACCAATGGCCGCCAAAAAGTGTCAAACCGGGAAATGCGATTTATTGCGACAACCGCCTGAATTCTATGCCACTTCCGAAATTTTTCAGCTCCCACTGCCCGGCGCCTCGGCGCCGCCATGATCGAACCCCGCGAAGGGTTTCTCGCCAAAGCGGCATTCTGGTACTCTCGGCAACATGGACTATCTCTGGACACCCTGGCGCTACGCCTACATTACCAGCGCTGACAAAGCTGAGGGCTGTTTGTTTTGTGAAAAATTGAAACTGCCCGATGCCGAGGCAGGAATCGTCTTCCGTGGCCAGTCCTGCTTCGTCATCCTGAATGCCTTTCCCTATACCAGCGGGCACGTGATGATTGTGCCCTATGAACACCTTGACCAGCTTAGGAATCTCGCGCCAGAAGCCGCCGTCGAGATGATGATGCTGGCTCAGCGGGTGGAAGACATTCTGCGCCGGCTCTATCATCCCGATGGCATCAATCTGGGCATGAACATCGGCAAGGCCGCCGGAGCCGGAGTTGCCGGGCACATCCACATGCACGTCCTGCCCCGCTGGGTCGCCGACGCCAGTTTTATGAGCGTCGTCGGCGAAACCCGCCTGCTGCCCGAAGATCTCGAGCAGACCTATGTCCGCATCCGGCAGGCTTTCGACGAGTCTTGATTCGGTTGCGCAGGGGTATGGGCCCTTGCGAGATGGCGAAGCAAAAAATCTGCGGTGTTGGTTTCAAAGTTTCAAGTTTCAGGAGTTTCAAAGGCTGAGGTTTTCCAGAGATGACAACTCGCCCTAGTTCAACGTGAAACTTTGAAACCTGAAACTTTGAATTCTGCGCCGAATCACCGCTTCAACAGCACTTCCATTTGCTGCTCGCTCACGACTTCAACGCCGAGTTCGCGCGCCTTGTCCAGCTTTGAGCCGGGATCGGCGCCGGCAACGACGTAGTCGGTCTTCTTGCTTACCGATCCCACGACCTTGCCTCCAGCGTCTTCAATCATGCGCTTGGCTTCGTCGCGAGCATATTTCGCAAGCGTTCCGGTGAGTACGAAGGTTTTTCCCGCCAGGGTTGTGCCGCGTTCTTTTCTTGCGCGTTTCTTCCATAACGTCTCAAGCCCTTCTCTTTCGCTTTTGCCCTTGAGGCGCTCGATGAGCTCCAGGTTTTTCGGCTCTTCGAAAAATTCGCGAATGCTGGCGGCAATGCGCGGGCCGACTTCCTCCACCTGTTGCAGCTCGGTCAGGCTTTCTTCGGCATTTGTCTTGGTGGCAGCCTCAATCAGCGCATCCATCGACCCGAAGTGCTGCACCAGAAACTCCGCGGTGCGTTCCCCCACAAAGCGCATGCCGAGTCCGAACAGCACGCGCTCCAGCGGCAACTTTTTCGATCTCTCGATTTCGTCGAGAACGTTCTGCGCCGACTTGTCTCCCATGCGCTCCAGCGAGAGCAGGTCGTGCTTGCTCAGTTTGTAAATGTCGGCCACGTCCTTGATCAGGCCGCGGTCCACGAGCTGATCGACCAGGGCGTCGCCCATGCCCTCGATGTTCATCACGCCGCGCGAGGCAAAGTGCAGAATGGTCTCGCGCAGCTTGGCCGGGCAGTTCGCATTGACGCAGCGGAAGTCGGCTTCGCCTTCGGCGCGCACCACGTGTCCGTGGCACTCCGGGCAATGTTCCGGCATCTGAAAATGACGGTGCCCGCGCGGATGATCTTTGTCCTCGACCACTTTGACGACCTTGGGAATCACGTCGCCGCCGCGCTCGACCATCACCCAATCGCCGATCCTGATGCCGAGATTGTCGATGAAATCCATGTTGTGCAGGGTGGCGCGCGAGACCGTTGTGCCGCCAATGGGCACGGGACGCAGCACGGCCACGGGCGTGAGCTTGCCGGTGCGTCCGACCTGCACGGCGATGTCTTCGATCTGCGTGGTGCCTGAGCGCGCGGCGTATTTGTAGGCGATGGCCCAGCGCGGGGCCTTGCCGGTGAACCCCAGGCGCCGCCAGAGCTCCGTGCGGTTCACCTTCACCACTACGCCATCGATTTCGTAAGGCAGGCTTTCGCGCTGGCTCTCGAACTCGTTGATGAAGTCCCACACCTCGTCGATGCTGTGTACCAGTTTGCGATGCGGATTCACCTTGAAGCCGGCCTTGGCGAGCGCGTCGAGCGCGTGCCATTGCATGTCAAACAACATCTGTCCATCCCGCATCAGGAAATAGGCGTAGAAATCAAGGCGACGCTGCGCCGTGATGTTCGGCTCCAGCACACGCACCGCGCCCGCCGCCGCATTGCGCGGGTTGGCAAAGCGGGAAAGTCCTTGCCGGTCGCGCTCTTCGTTCATACGCTCGAAGGCACTGGCCGGCATGATGACCTCTCCACGCACCTCGAACTCCTCGGGCAGACCGGCATGTTTCAGAGCGGCGTAGGAAATCGAGAGTGGAACCGAACGCACCGTGCGCAGATTGGGCGTCACGTCCTCGCCGATGGAGCCGTCGCCGCGCGTGATGGCCTGCGCGAAACGGGTTCCCGCCTTCGATCGTGGCTCGGCGGGGCCGGGCGCATAGCGCAATGCCATCGACAGCCCGTCCAGTTTGAGCTCGCACACGAATTCGACCCGGGGTGTTCCGGCCAGCTCATGGACCCGCCGTGCCCAGTCGCGCAGTTCCTGCTCGTTGTAGGCGTTATCGAGCGAGAGCATCGGCGTCGAGTGCGGCACCTTGACAAATCCCTCTCGCGGCTTGCCGCCCACACGCTGCGTCGGCGAATCCGGCGGGATCAGCTCCGGATGTGCCTGCTCGAGCGCCTTCAATTTGTTCATCAGGCCGTCGTAATCGGCGTCGCTGATCTCCGGGTCGTCGAGCACGTAGTAGCGGTGCTCGTGGTGGCGAATCTGTTCGCGTAATTTACGCGCCTGCTGTTGATCTTTCTTTTTGCGCGCCTGCGGCATGGGTCTGATTATAAGTTGCCCGGCGTCCGGAATTGCCACTCGCGGGGTGTACTTCCCGGATCACCTGTTTTTTGCCGCCCGCGAACGGCCGTCAGTGGTACACTGCGCCCGAATGGCGAATCCCGTAAACTCGCACGGCGGAAACGGACAAGGCCAGGGGACTCTTTACCTGGTCGGCACCCCCATCGGCAACCTCGAAGATATTTCGCTTCGAGCCCTGCGGATTTTGAAAGAGGTTGACCTGATCGCTTGCGAGGACACCCGCCAGACCCAGAAGCTGCTGAACCATTACGCCATCGAAAAGCGCACCACCAGCTATCACGAGCACAATGAGCTGACGCGGGCCGCCGAGCTTATCATGCACCTGGAACAGGGGCAGTCGATTGCGCTGGTGACAGATGCCGGCACGCCGGGCATCAGCGATCCGGGTTACCGGCTGGTTGCGCTCGCTATCCGCCACCACCTTCCGGTGGTGCCCATTCCCGGGCCGTCGGCCTTCCTCTCGGCTCTGGTGGCGAGCGGGCTGCCCACAGACTCTTTCCGCTTTGGCGGTTTCCTGCCGGTTAAAAGCGGCCAGCGCCGCGCTATGCTTGAGAGCATCAGGAAATCGCCCCGCACGCAGATCTTCTACGAAGCTCCGCACCGGATCGTCGGGACCCTCGAGGATTTGGTCGACGTCCTCGGGCCGCAACGCCACGTGGTGATTGCCCGCGAGGTGACCAAGATCCACGAGGAATTCCTGCGCGGCAAGGCGGCCGAGGCACTCGCCGAGTTGAAGGCGCGGGCGGAGATTCGGGGCGAAATAACGCTGCTGGTCGGCAAGGCAGAGGAGCAGGGCCAGCCCGCCGTGGCGCAGAAAAACACCAGAACCCTCGTCCGCGAACTGATGCAGAAGGAAAAGCTCGACCAGCGCGATGCCATGAAGCGCGTGGCCAAGGAAATGGGCCTCAGCAAGAGCGAGGTTTACCGCGAACTGCAAAAGGAAAAGTAGCCGACATAAGATCAGCGAGTGCCGGGCGCGGACCGGGGGATGGTAGCTTCCGGCGGCTTTAATGGACTGCTGAAAAGCTCGTAGCAGTGTCATCCTGAGGCCGCTCCGGTTTTGCGCGACCGAAGGATCTGCTTTATTCTCTGCACGCACAAACAGCAGATCCTTCGCTGCGCTCAGGATGACACCTCTGAGAACAGTTTTTCAGCAGCCTGTTAACGCCCTGTACAAAGCGGAAAATTCTCAAATTGGACCGGAGAAACAGTAGAGCCTGAATGTTATCTGCAAAGGCTCTTGCCAAGTCGCTGTTTGCGGGCTATCTTTCGCCAATGGCAAAGCCGGTCCCAATCGGCGCTCGGGGTGTCTCGGAGGAGCGCGTCCAATTCGAGAAAACGCTGACGGCGTTCAACCACAATCTGCCGCCCGTCTACTCCACTCCCGATCTGGTGCGGCTGATGGAGATCGCCGGCTCGCGTGCGCTGCAGCCTTTCTGCGAAAAGGATGAGATCTCCGTCGGAACCGCGATTAACATAGAGCATCGTGCTCCCGCCGGGGTGAATGCGGTGATTAAGGCTGAAGCGACCGTCGAGGCAGCCGAGGGTCGGTTTTTCCTGATTCGCGTGACCGCCAGAGTGGACCAACAGGAAATCGGCGGTGGCACAATCAAGCGCGCCATCGTCAACGTGCCGAAATTTCTTGCCAAGTTCGGAATACCGAAGCCGTAGAAAACAGATTGGTACTTGCAGCCGGGCAGCACGCTAGCGCGGTACGGGAACCGTCTCGTCTAACTCAGCCAGCAGGATGCCTTTTTCGAGCAGCAGGCGTTCGAGTTCGCCCTGCTTTTCCGGAGCATCGAAGAGAAAAGCCTGCATTCCAGCCTTCCGTGCGCCGTCGATATTCGGCGGCTTGTCATCGAGAAACAGGGCGCAACCGGGGGCGACCCGTAGTTCCGCGGCAGTGTGCAGAAAGATTTCCACCTCGGGCTTTACCAGCCGCATCTTGCAGGAAAAGATTCTCACGGCGAATTCGCTCAGCCACGGAAACTTTGCCTGCATCGCGGCGAGCATCTCGAACTCCATATTCGACAGAATTGCCGTCTTGATGCCAGCCTTGCGCAAGCGGCGCGCGAGCGCGAGCATGTCCGGATTAACCCGCGTCCACTGTTCGTTGTCCAACTCGATCAGCTTGCCGAGCGTTCGTGAGTCCAGGGGGCGGCGGGCTACTGCCTGCCAGTATGCGGCAGCCCCACAGGAGGCGCGGTCATAGGCGTCGCGATAGCGCCAGTAGTCGGGTTGGAATGCGTCGAGTGGACGGCCGGCCGTCGAGGCCAACTCCTGCCACTCCCGCAGGGTCGGCGCGTAAGAGAGTACCTTGCCGTAATCGAAAACCACGGCCTGCAAAGATGAAGAAGATTGCTGGGAAGACATTGCTGCTTCTATCATGCCTCAACCAGGCAAATCAGGCCAGCTCTGAATCCATCGGCGGCCCATGGCCGCACTTCGGTACAATCAGGTGAATGTCTTTTTCCTTTCAGGTTGAGGCGACCTCGGGCGCGGCCCGGGCTGGCCGCTTTGTCACCCCCCACGGAGAGGTCGAGACACCCGTATTCATGCCGGTGGGCACGCTCGGAAGCGTAAAGGGCGTTCCGCAGGACACCCTCGAAGAGCTGGGGGTGCAAATCCTGCTGAACAACACCTACCATCTTTATCTGCGGCCTGGGGTGGAAACGGTTCGCCAGCTCGGCGGCGTGCAGAAGTTCATGAGCTGGAAGCGGCCGATCCTGACCGACTCGGGCGGATTCCAGGTCTTTAGCCTGAGCGAGTTGCGCAAGGTCACCGAGGAAGGCGTCGCCTTCCGTTCGCACCTCGACGGCTCTTCGCATTTTTTCAGTCCGGAGAGCGCGCTCGAAGCCGAGATTGGGCTGGGCGCCGACATCATCATGGCGTTCGACGAGTGTACGGAGTTTCCGGCGGAGCGCGAGCGAACCCGGCAGTCGATGGAATTGACCCTGCGCTGGGCTCGCCGCAGCAAGGATTATTTCGAGCAGCACAAGCGCGAGGTTCCCTGGCATGGGGAGAAGACGCTGGCTGCCGGAAGCGAGCAGACGCAGGCGTTGTTCGGCATTGTTCAGGGTGGAATGTATGCCGATTTACGGCGCGAGTCGGCCGAACGCACGGTGGAAATGGACTTCCCCGGCTACGCCATCGGCGGGCTCAGTGTGGGCGAGCCTCGGGAAAAGACCTGGGAAATGGTGAAAGCGGCCATAGCGCTGCTGCCGGCGGCCCGGCCGCGCTATGTGATGGGCGTAGGGACGCCGGAAGAAATCGTGCAGTATGCGGCTCTGGGGGTGGACATGATGGACTGCGTTTTGCCCACCCGGGCGGCCCGGCACGGGTTGTTGTTTACTTCCCAGGGCAAAGTGAGCATTAAAAAGCAGTGCTACGCATGCGACGAGGGCCCTCTCGACCCCAATTGCGGGTGCAGGGTCTGTCGCCGGTACTCGCGTGCCTACCTGAGGCATCTGTATTCGTCGAATGAGGTCCTGGCGCAAGTTCTTAACACCGTGCATAACTTGTCCTACTACCTTGACACCATCAGGAGGGCAAGGCATGCTATAAAAGTCGGGGAGTTTGCAAGTTCCCGCTCTGCTGTTTGAATTGCCACTTTCCGTGCAAAGTAGTGCGGTTCGCTGTAGCGGTCCCAGGAAGGCTGCCGGGCCGCCAGAAAGCGCCTCAGTCGCATTTCTGGATGAGCTGGGGCACTCAGAGATTCCTTGGTTTTGCGGTTTCTGAGGTGTATACCGAACTGGAACGGCTTCCGGCCCAGAGAAAGAACACGTTGACACAGGCGAGACTTGGGGTGTGCCTTCGTGTGGCGGCGCCCGGTGTTCAGGGTGTGGATGTCTGACGGATGTGGTGTTTCATCGATGGCGGTAGCAGTACGGCTTCCCGTGAGTTCAATTCAGCCGGGTCGTGGCAGTCGGCCCGATGAGAGTTAGACAGAATGACAAGCTTATTTGCAGCGTTCTTCCAGGGGCAGGGTGGTGGCTCACTCGGCCTGGTTATGATGGTCGGCATCTTCGCCGTCTTCTACTTCCTGCTGATCCTCCCTCAGCAGCGCAAACAAAAGAAATGGCAGGCGATGCTGAGCAACGTCAAAGCCGGCGACCGGGTGGCGACCTCCGGCGGCATGCGCGGAGTCATCATGTCGGTGAAAGGCGAGGGCCCTGACCCTACGGTCATCCTTCGTGTGCCCCCAGACAATTTGCGGATTGAAGTTGCACGCAGTTCCATCACCTCGGTCTTTACGGACGAGGTGTCCAAGTCCTCGTAGGCGGTTGCAGTCTCCATGAAGAAAAACCTGCTCTGGAAAGTAGCTATCATCCTCCTTACGCTCCTGGTCTTTGTCTGGGGTATTATCCTCGGCAACGATCCCGAAAAGAGCATGGCCGCCATCAAGCAGAACGGCTTGCTGGCGGGCTTGCAGCAGAATATTCACCTCGGGCTCGACTTGAAGGGCGGCACGCACCTGATTCTGCAGGTGATGGTCAACGACGCCGTCAATGCCGATAGCGACCAGGTTATCGAGCGCTTAAAAGACGATCTGCGGCAGAAGAACATCAGCTATGCCGAGATCGCCAAGCCCGATCCGGCGGCAAATCCCGATCGCATCGTGATCAAGGGGATCGGCCCCAATAACAGCGGCAATCTGAAGACGATCGCCGACGAGCGACTCCCCGAATACACACTGAGTTCGGGCGTTGAGGGCACTTATGTCCTGGCGATGAAGCAGCAGTCGCTCACGCAGCTCAAGAATCGGGCTGTCGAGCAGGCTATCGAGACCATCCGCAACCGCATTGACCAGCTAGGGGTCAGCGAGCCCGTCATTCAAGAGCACGGGCTGGGCGAGTACCAGATCCTGGTGCAGTTGCCGGGCGTCGACGACCCGGCCCGGGTCAAGGACATCATGCAGTCGACCGCCATGCTGGAAATCCGGCAGGCGATGGACAACGGCGTCAGCTATTCCTCCGAAGCCTCCGCGCTGGCCGCGCATGGCGGGATTTTGCCTCCGGACTCGGTAGTGATGAAGGGCCACACCATTATTGGGCGTACACCCGAGCCGAGCGGAGAACCGCAGGACACCTATTACGTGGTGAGCCGCGCATCGGCCGTCACCGGCCGCGACCTGCGCGGAGCCGAACCAACGCACGACGAAAATGGCCGTGCGGCGGTCAGCTTCAACCTCACGCGCGATGGCGGCAATCGCTTTTACGCCTTCACCTCCGCCCATGTGGGCGACTTCCTCGCCGTTGTGCTTGACGGTAAGGTTCAGGAAGTGGCCCGGGTCCAGGAAGGCATTCGCGACATGGGGCGCATCACCGGAACTTTCAGCGAGCAGCAGGCCAAGGACTTGTCGATGGTGCTGCGCTCCGGTGCGCTGCCAGCCAGCATCCGTTACCTGGAAGAGCGCACGGTTGGTCCCTCGCTCGGCGCCGATTCCATTCGCCAGGGCGTTCGCGCCGCCATCGTGGGCATGGCCGCCGTGATGATCTTCATGCTGGTCTACTATCGGGCGGCCGGCATCA
>Ga0187864_10001886_pt1 | contig 19079 bp, 6 predicted proteins | sample June2016WEW_11_4_FD_132985 | JGI IMG/M metagenome (GOLD analysis project Ga0187864, IMG submission 132985) | Peatland microbial communities from SPRUCE experiment site at the Marcell Experimental Forest, Minnesota, USA - June2016WEW_11_40 | ecosystem: Environmental > Terrestrial > Soil >...
ACGCGCGAGTTGAAGGAACACGGCATCGGCAGCGTCGCCATCATGTCCAATGACACGGTGAATTACCCGGAGGATTCCTTCGATAACATGCGCCGCTGGGCGAAAGAGAAGGCTTTCCCCTTCCCTTACCTGCTCGACGCCACGCAGGAAGTGGCCAAAGCCTACGGCGCGGTATGCACGCCCGATTTCTCCGAGATACGCAGCTTGCCCGGATCACACCAGGAGGAAGCATGTCTTTTGATCACGACGCACATACCTTCATCGAACAGCTTGCAGGTTACTTGATGCTGAGTGGCATCGTGTGCCTGGCCCTCGGCGAGGGCGTAGGGCCCCTCGTGGGGGGCGTACTGGCAATCCTTTTCCTCGCGGCCATCGTCGGCCGAATGAGACGGGAACGAAGGCACCGGTGATGGTCGCATGCGACAGACGATCTGTCCGAGAATCATGACTCCATCAGCGGGATCGGTCTATTCTCTGTGATCTCATGTGGTGGCGTGTTCTTCAGCAGGAGAGAAATCCTCGTCCGATGGTGTTCTGACCGCGTGACAGGCACCATCAGGAGGAGGTCCTGGATGTGACGACTCATCATAGTCGTCTTCTCCTTTTTTAGCTATCAGGAGTGCAGGGACTGGAGGTTGAGTCGTCTACACGAATCCGTTCTGCGGGCCTGTTCCAAGTGCTCACCTCGAGGTGCCTCGTCGGATCGATTAACAGCAGTCGGGCAGGTCAAGAAGACCCGGCGAGGCGCGACCGCGTCCGCTCATCTCACACGGAGCGTTGCCTGATACGCATGAATGGCATCTTCGTAAAGCATCAGCATTTGTGGCAGACAGACTGACAGGCTGTAGCGTTCGTGGATCAGTCTGGTTCCAGCTTGGCCAAGGTGTTTGTACGAGTGAGGCGCATCCAGCACCTTGTCCGCCAGGCTTGCCAGTCCCTCGACGTCGAAAAAATCGACCAGCAGTCCATTCTCCTCATGCCGAATCATCTCACGCACCGGGGCGGTGTTGGAAGCCAGCACGGTTGTGCCGCAAGCCAGGGCGTTCATGAGCGACCAGGACAGCACGAACGGCACGGTCAAGTAGATGTGCAGGTCACTCAGGGAGAACAGTCGGGCCAAGTCCGGCGGCGGCAACAGCCCCGTAAAGAGGAAGCGCGACAGGTCGAAATCCTCACGTGAGAGGACCCACTCCTTGAAGCTCTGCTGCCCCGTCACTTTTCGATCGCCTCCATAACAGACACGGTCTTGGCCGACCACCACGAACAAGACGTCCTTGCGCCGATCGCACAGCAGCTTGGCAGCCTTCATGAACACATCGAAACCACGCATGCTCTCCATGCCACGCGACACGTAGGTGACGATGCGAACATCCGCGGGGATGTCCCGCCCGGCCACGCGCCGCGGCACGCCCGCCTGGGGACGCCACAAACTGATATCCACGCCATCGAAGATAGTACGGATCTTGGGCCGGAACAGCGCTGGAAAAAGCTGCTGCTGCCAGCGTGTCGGACTGTACCCGGCGTCGCAGTTTGCCAGATCCAAGAGCAGTTGAGCGTTTCGCGCCCGGGCCCGAAGGCGTGTGAGTGGCGAGCAGGGGAAATCCGGCCGAAAATCCATGTCGGAGTCGTAGGTGTGATAGTAATACTCGAAATAATTGATGATGGGAAAATTGTATAACTCGCGCAGGAACACGGTGGATAGGAAGCCGGAGTACGCGACGATCAGATCGGGTCGGATATCGTGGCGACTTTCGAGTGCCTCGTAGACCGCGTGCGAGTGCCAGATGGCGTTTTCAAAGCTACGGCTGCAATAGTGGTTTTGCTCCGTGGCTCCACCGCGGATACGGTACTGGATGCGCTCGACGTCTCCACTATTGGTCGCTGGCTGTTCCGACAGGAATGTGCAGCGAACGCCGTGGCGCGTGGTCAAGTAATGCGAAATATGGCCGAATTGGGCCGGGAAGTTCTGGTGAACAAACAGGACGTGCATGGTAGCTCCTCGGTGGTCGGCCAAGGCCCTTCGTTCGCAGTTCGAACATGAAGATGTCAATGTGCTCATATTGTCGACAAGCTCCCGCCCCTCGAGGGCAGCCCAACTCGGCCCGCAGGGAAATGCATGTGGGCGAATGGGTGAGCCAAGCCTCGTAATTTTAGCAAATGTGTTTCTTGCTTATTTTTTTCTTGCTTTTCGCAAAAGCCCGAAATGGAGTCATTCGCGTCTGATCGCGAACGCCTAACAATGATCTGAGGGACACCCGGATTGCCTGGAGATTGCCCAGCAGCAATTTCCCCATACTCACAGTTCACGTGGCGGAACGTCCAGGGTCCTGAATGAACCTCGTCAGACTTACGGGCGAGGGCATCGAACGAAGGCAGGCCCGAAGATTGTTCTAGCAGCGCGTCGCGACGGATTGGCCGTCAGCGCTCGCCTTGCGCACGTCGTCGAACCATGTTGTCCCTAGGCGACTCGCTTTGGTCGCCTGGATGGGGGGGGGGACGGGACGTCGCTGATCGACAGGGATTTCCGGAGGCCGCGACCCCAACACAGCGTCGCGCCACGGCCTATTGACCACCGTTACGCGCGGCGCCAGCACCGGCCGCTCGCGTAGGCCGTGCCGGTCGGCGAGTCCTGAATCCTTTGCTCGCGGACTGAGCCTGACTTGAAGAAGTGATTGCACAAATGTCTAGGCCCTCTCTCGGGCGGCGCCGCGGGGTGTTTGCACCGCGAGTGTTTTTAACGGTCGGGAGGCCGAGACCTCCTTGATACCCGCGCACAGGGAGCGTGGGCAGTGGAGTCGCGCGGGCGCCAAGGGTGTCCCGCAGTCGTACATCACCAGGGCTCTCGAGGCCGGGGCGGCAGGAGAGGAGCACATCGATGACGCTTTTCCGGAATCTGATGCGGGGTCGGGCGGCAAGAGGGAAGGTGAAATCCGAGCTTCGGAGGCGACGACGACAGTTTCCGGCGCGGATCAATATTACCCCCGAACTCCTCGAACCTCGCACCTCGTTGAGCAACCTGACAGTCTCGGTGAGTAGCACGACGATCGTTCTCAGCACGCCTGGGCCGACCTCGATTTCCGGCGCCTTGAACCCAGGGGATGAGCTGGCCGCCTACCGGATCGGCGGCACGGCCGGCGAGCGGCTCCAGTTCCACAGCGTTTCCACCTCGACGACCAACGGGAGCTGGTTCCTCGAGGGTGAGAACAACCAGGAGGTCGCCGGCGCTGCGCTCGGCTCCGACTTCACTGCGAATCTGACGGCAACCGGCCCGTATTACCTCGAGCTGATCGGCACCACAACCGCCGCGATCAGCTACTCGTTCCAGGTCTCGGACTTGACGACATACCCGCCGATCGCCTCGAGTGGGTTCAACACCCCGCAGAGCGGCACGCTGGCCGGCAGCACATCCAAGTCCTTCACGTTCCAGGCCCCCGCGGGGCTGCCTATCGACTTCAACAACCTCGGCTTCGGCGGGTCGATCTCCGCGACTCTTACCGACCCCAGCAACAATACGGTCTTCTCCTACAATCCCGGCAGTAGCAGCAACGCGGGACCGTACGTCCTGACCGCCTCCGGCACCTACACGCTGAAGCTGGCCAATTCCAGCAGCTCGTCGCAGAATTACGATTTCAACATGCTGTCGCTCCCGGGCGCGGCGACGTCGCTGGCCCTTGGGCCGACCCAGACGGTCACCGGCACCCTCAACCCCGGCCTCACCACCGCGGTCTACAGCTTCCTCGGTACGGCCCAGGAGCGGATCTTCCTCGACAACCAGACCGCCTCGGGTGTCGCCGTCAACTTCGTGCTCATCAAGCCCGACGGCGGGCAGATGTTCAACATCAACTACAACGACTCCGGCCCGCTGTCGCTGCCCGAGAGCGGGACCTACTACCTCCTGGCCGTCGGCTCATCCTCGTCGACGTTGAACTACGGGTTCCGCCTCACGGACACGGCCTGCGTGCCGCTCACCTTCGGCGCGACGACCAGCGGGACCGTGACCACGGCCACCCAGTCCGACGTCTACTCCTTCACCGGCACGGCCGGCGAACGCACCTACTTCGAGGAACTCAGCGATTCCAACGGCTATTACACGGCCTACTGGTATCTCTACGGGCCGAATAACCAATCCATCACCAGCAACTGGATCGGAGGCGATCTAACGGCCACTCTTCCCACCAACGGCACCTACACGCTGGTGGTTGACAACAATACCAGCTACAGCACAGCCACCTACAGCTTCGAGGCCATCCAGAACGTCGATCCGACGACGTCGATCAACCTCGGCCAGACGGTGAGCGGGACGATCGCCGACCCGGGCGACGAGGCCACCTACACCTTCACCATCTCCCCCGCCCAGATCGCCGCCGGCCAGCGGATCTTCGTCAACGGCCTCGACCCGTCGATCAGCTACCTGGACGCCATCCTCACCGATCCCAACGGCAACACGATCTACAACAGCAACGCCGCGTCCAACGAGGGCCCGTACACGCTGACCTATGCGGGGACCTACACCCTGACCGTCTACAGCAACGGCACCAACCGGGCCACCGGCAAGTACAGCTTCGTGGTGGACGACGTCACGGCTCCGGCGTCGAGCATCGCGTTGACCTCGGGAGCCGGCACGACCGTCAGCGGCACCCTGGCCACGGGGGCCACGGATAACTTCTACCAGCTCAGCGGTACGGCCGGGGAGCGGCTCTACTTCGAGGGCGTGAGCGACTCACCGTCCTACTCCGCCCAGTACTACCTCTACAACGCCGCCAACGGCAACATCCTCAACAACTGGGTGGAATCCAACGGCACGGTGACCTTGCCGTACACCGGGACCTACCTCCTGGGCGTGGTCGGCTGGTACGCCAGCAATCCATCGGACAGCTACGAGTTCGAGGTGTTCAACAACGTCGACCCGACCACGCCCCTGGCGCTGAATTCCGAGGTGACCGGCTCGCTCGCCAACCCCGGTGATGAGGCCACCTATACCTTCACGGGCTCGATCGGCCAGCAGATCCAGTTCAACGGCCTGGAGGCGAGCTCGAACCAGGTCGCCACCCTCTACGACCCGGAGGGGAGCACCGTCTTCAGCTCATACCTCCAGAACAACGCCGGTCCCTACACCCTGACCACGCCGGGGACGTACTCGCTGGTCCTCACGACCAACGGCGGGAGCCACACGGGCAACTTCGACTTCCGGCTGCTGGACCTCCAGTCCGAGACCAAGCTCCAGGTCAATACGACCGAGGCCGACCTGACGGTCACCCTCTCGTCGCCGGCGACGGAGCAGGTGCTGGTCCAGTACGCCACCGCCGACGGCACGGCCACCGTGGCCGGCGGCGCCTACAAGCCCGCCACCGGGCTGCTGCTGTTCCAGCCCGGCCAGACGACGGCCACCGTCGAGGTCCAGGCGCTGGACCAGTTCACCACGGGGAGCACGTACTTCGACGTCAACCTGTCCAACCCGGTCGGTGCCGGTGCGACGATCGCTTCGGGAGGCGGGACGGGCGTCGTGACGATCAACGCCAGCGGCCAGGGGACGCTCAACGGCGAGGTGTTCAACGACCTCAACGGCAGCGGCACGCTCAATGGCGTCGATCCGGGCCTCGCCGGCTGGACCGTCGACCTGCTCAACAGCTCGCAGACCGTGATCTCCACGGCCACGACCGACGCCAACGGCAATTACTCGTTCACCGGGCTGGCGGCCGGGTCGTACACGGTTGCCGAGGTCCCGCAATCCGGCTACGTCCAGACCGCACCCACGGCCCCGGGCACCTACGCCGTGACGCTCGCGACCGGCCAGACCATCAACGACCTGAATTTCGGCGACTTCCAGACGGTGACCCTTTCCGGCATGGTCTACAACGACCTGGGCGGCAGCGGGACCTTCGCCTCGGGCGATCCGGGCCTGTCCGGCTGGACCGTCGACCTGCTCAACAGCTCCAACCAGGTGGTCCAGACCGACACGACCGACTCCCACGGCAACTACACGTTCCCCGGCGTCGGACCGGGGAGTTACACCGTGCAGGAGGTGCTCCAGAGCGGCTACGTCCAGACCAGCTCGCCCGCGAGCTACTCCGAGAGAATCGCCGGCGAACAGGATGTCGGCGGCCTGAGTTTCGGCATCTTCCAGCTCGCCACTTTCAGCGGCGAGGTGTTCAACGACCTGGGCGGCAGCGGCACGTTCGTCTCGGGCGACCCCGGCCTCGCCGGCTGGACCGTCGAGCTCTTGAACAGCTCGAACACGGTCGTCGCCACCGCCGCCACCAACTCCAGCGGCGATTATTCCTTCACCGGCGTCGGCCCGGGATCCTATACCATCCAGGAGGTCCAGCAGTCGGGCTACATCCCCACCACGCCGGCCTCCATCGCCGTGACGGCCACCAGCGGTCTCGTCTCGACGACCAATAACTTCGGCCAGTTCCAGGCCCTGACCTTGACCGGCGAGGTGTACAACGACTTCAACGGCAGCGGGACGCTCGTCTCGGGCGACCCCGGCCTGTCGGGCTGGACCGTCGACCTCCTGAACGGCTCCAACCAGGTCATCGCCACCAGCACCACCGACTCCAACGGCGACTACACGTTCCACGTCAACTCCGCCGGCACGTACACGGTCCAGGAGGTGCTCCAGTCCGGCTATCTCCTGACCGCTCCCTCGTCGGGCAGCTACACGGTCGCGGTCAGCAGCGGCCAGAGCGCCGGCAACCTGAATTTCGGCAACTTCCAGACGGTGACCTTCAGGGGCGAGGTGTACAACGACTTCAACGGCAACGGCACGCTCGATTCGGGCGAGCCCGGCCTCGCCGGCTGGACCGTCGACCTGCTCAACGGCTCCAACCAGACCATCGCCACGGCCACGACCGGTTCGAACGGTGCCTATTCCTTCCCGGGGATCGGGCCGGGGGCGTACACGATCGAGGTAGTCTCGCAGACCGGCTACGTGCAGTCGAGCACGCCGGCGACTTACCACGAGACGGCGGCCAGCGGCCAGAGCGTCGCCAACTTGAATTTCGGCGAGTTCCAGACCGTCACCCTCAGCGGCGAGGTGTACGACGACGCCAACGGCGACGGCGTGCTCGACAACGGCGAATCGGGCCTGTCCGGCTGGACCGTCGACCTCTTGAACAGCTCCAACCAGGTCGCCGCCACCGCGACCACGGACTCCAATGGGGACTACTCGTTCCCGGGCGTAGGTCCGGGGTCTTATACGATCCAGGCCGTCGTGCAGTCGGGGTACGTCTCGACCGATGCCCCCTACCACCTGACGACGTCCAGCGGCCTGAACGTCGGGGGCTTCAACCTCGGAGAGGCCCTCCCGGCGACCCTCAGCGGCGATGTGTTCGTCGACGTGAGCGGTAGCGGGACGCTCGTCTCGGGCGACCCCGGCCTTGCCGGCTGGACCGTCGAGGCCGTCAATCGCTCCAACCAGGTCGCCGCCACCGCGACCACCAACGCCCAGGGAGACTACGCCCTCACCGGGGTCGCACCAGGGCCCTTCACGATCCAGGAAGTGCTCAAGAGCGGCTACGTCCAGACGACGTCGCCGAGCACTTACAGCCTGACGATTTCCCAGGGTCAGACGGTCGCCAACCTGAACTTCGGCAATTTCCAGACGGTGACCTTCAGCGGCGAGGTGTACAACGACCTGAACGGCAGCGGGACGCTCGTCTCGGGCGACCCGGGCCTCGCCGGCTGGACCGTCAAACTCCTCGGCAGCTCCAACCAGGTCATCGCCACGGCCACCACCGACTCCAACGGCGATTATTCCTTCCCCGGGGTCGGCCCGGGGACGTACACGATCCAGGAAGTCGTCCAATCGGGCTACGTCCAGACCAGCTCGCCGGCCGATTACAGCGTGACGACCTCGAGCGGTCAGAACGTCGCCAACCTGAACTTCGGCAATCAGCAGGCGGAATCCCTCAGCGGCGAGGTGTACAACGATCTCAACGGCAACGGCTCGCTGGATTCGGGAGAGCCCGGCCTCGCCGGCTGGACCGTCAACCTCTTGAACAGCTCCAGCCAGGTCGTCGCGACCACAACCACCGACTCGCATGGGGATTACGCGTTCACCATCACCAGTCCAGGCACCTACAAGGTCCAGGAGATCCTCCAGTCTGGATATGCCTTGACCGCCCCGGCATCGGGCACTTACACCAAGACATTGGCCAGCGGCCAGTCGATCTCCGGGCTGGACTTCGGTGACTTCCAGTCGGTGACGTTGAGCGGCGAAGTGTACAGCGACCTCAATGACAACGGGGTGCTGAATTCGGGAGAGCCCGGCCTCCCCGGTTGGACCGTCAACCTCTTGAACAGCTCCAGCCAGGTCGTCGGCACCGCCACGACCGATTCCGGAGGAGATTATTCGTTCACGATCACGAACCCCGGGACTTACACGATCGAAGAGGTCCTCCAGTCTGGCTATGTCCTCACCGCTCCGGCGTCGGGCTCCTACACCGAGACATTGACCAGCGGCGAGTCGGTCTCTGGGCTGCAGTTCGGGAATTTCGCGCTCGTGAGCCCCACCGCCACAGTGATCAACCCGACCTCGTCCTCGGTCGGATATGGCCAGTCGGTTACCTTTACTGCCACCGTCTCGTCATCGAATGGAACGCCCCCGGACGGCACCGTCCAGTTCCTGGTCAATGGCTCGAACTACGGCAGCCCCGTGTCGCTCTCCGGCGCCACGGCGCAGCGCGCGATCGCCGAACCGGCGGGCACTTACACGATCACCGCAGAGTACACCGGCGACACCCACTATGGCGCCACCCTCCCGGGCGCCGAGACTGGCGCCACGCTGACGGTCACGCCGGCGGTGACCGCCACGGTCGTAACGCCAGAGACGGCCTCCATCAGTTCGGGTCTGTCGGTCACCTTCACCGCGACCGTCTCCTCAACCGACGGCACGCCACCCAGCGGCTCGGTCCAGTTCCTGGTCAATGGCTCGAACTACGGCAGCCCCGTGTCGCTCTCCGGGAGCACGGCTCAGCTCGCGATCACGGAGCCGCTCGGCACGTACACGATCGCGGCGGAGTACACCGGAACTGCCAACTATGCGGCCACGCTGACGGCCGCCGAGACCACTGCCGCGCTCACCGTCAATCCGGCGACGCTCGTCTCGATCGCCGTCACCCCGGCCAATCCGAGCATCAGCAAGGGGCTTACGCAACAAATTCACGGCCACGGGTACCTACACTGACAGCTCCCACGTCGACCTCACCAGCCAGGTCACCTGGGCATCGGCCACACCGTCTGTTGCGACGATCAGCGCATCGGGCCTGGCTTCCGCACTGACGGGCGGCACCACCGCGATCACCGCGACCTTCGACGGCGTGACCAACCCCACGGACACGCTGACCGTCTTGAAGGCCGCGACTTCGACGGTCGTCACGCCGAGCTCGGGCTCCGCGACGTACGGGCAGTCGGCCACCTTCACCGCCACGGTCTCCTCGGCGGCCGGCACGCCCCCGGACGGCTCGGTGCAATTCCTGGTCGATGGCGCGAGCTACGGCAGCCCCGTGTCGGTGAGCGAAGGCACCGCGCAGCTCGAGATCGCCGAGCCGGTGGGCACTTTCACCGTCGCGGCGCAGTACACCGGCGACGCCGGTTATGCGGCCACCTTGGCGGGCGCCGAGACCGCCGCGACGTTGACCGTCGGGCCGGCGACGACAACGAGCCTGTCTCCGGTCTCGTCCTCCGTTGCCTCCGGCCAGTCGGCTACCTTTACCGCGGTCGTGACGTCGTCCTCTGCCGGTAGACCCCCGGACGGCACCGTCCAGTTCCTGGTCAACGGCTCGGACTACAGCGGCGCGGTGACTGTGACCGGCGGCACGGCGCAACTGGCGATCAGCGAGCCGGTGGGTTCCTACACCGTCACGGCTCAGTATACTGGCGACGGCACCAATTACGCTGCCAGCGCGGTATCGTCGGCCTCGAGCCTCACCGTCACCCAAGCTATCACCAAGACGGCGACCGCGACGGTCGTCACCCCGGCCTCGGCCTCGGTCAAGTTTGGCCAGTCGGTTACCTTCACTGCCACCGTCTCCTCGTCCAGCGGCACGCCGACGGACGGCTCGTTCCAGTTCCTGGTCAACGGCTCGAACTATGATAATCCGGTGCCACTGAGCGGCGGCGCGGCGCAACTGGCGATCAGCGAGGGAACGGGTACGTTCAGCGTCAGTGCCCGGTACAGCGGCGATTCCACCTACGCGGCCACCTTGCAGTCCGCCGAGACCCCCGCGACGCTCACGGTCGTGCAGGCAACCACGACGACGAGTCTCTCACCCAGCTCGGCTTCGGTCATCTTCCCCCAGACGGCAACATTCACGGCAACAGTATCATCGCCCAGTGGGACGCCCTCGGACGGCACTGTCCAGTTCCTGGTCAATGGCTCCGACTACGCCAGCGCAGTGCCCTTGAGCAGCGGCACGGCGCAACTGGCAATCTCCGAGCCGGCAGGCACCTACTCCGTCACGGCGCAGTACACCGGCGACGGCACCAATTATGCCGCGAGTCCGGTGTCGACGGCCTCTACTCTCACCGTCGCGAAGTCCTCGCTCCTGGCCACCACGACGACCATCACGCCCGGCTTGCCCTCGGTCAGTGCCGGCCAGTCGGTCACGTTCACCGCCACCGTCTCCTCGACGAGCGGAGCGCCTTCGGACGGCTCCGTCCAGTTCCTGGTCAACGGCTCCGACTACGGCGGCGCGGTGGCGGTGACCGGCGGCACGGCGCAGCAGTCGATCACTGAGCCCGCGGGCACCTACACCATCAGGGCGCAGTATCTCGGCGACGTTACCCAGTACGCCGCTAGCCCACTCTCGGCGGACGCCACCCTCAGCGTGCTGCAAGCCGCCACGACGACCCCGATGAATTCCACGCAAACCTCGTCCTTGCTCGACGGCCTGCAGGGCCTCGCCACCTGGGCCAGCGGCCTCGACCAGTACGGGCTCCTGGGCCAGAATCTTCCCCTGGTCGATCAGTCGATCGGCTCGGCGCTCAACATCAGCAACGTTCTCCAGGTTGGTCTCGTCAACCCGCTCCAGCCGCTCCAGAACCAGGCCAACAACGGCAGCGTCGTGACGAGCGATAACATCGTCAATGACTTGAAAGGCTTGAGCTCGTCCACGACGGGGCTGACCATCAGCGTTCTCTCCTCGCAAGTGACGGGTGGGCTGCAGAGCACGGCCCAGGGGCAGGAAATCGAGTTCTCCTTCGACTTCGACGCCACCCGGACTACCAGTGCCGGCTTCGACCTCGGGGCGAACGAGGCCCAGTATGGTCTGAACGTCACGGACCCGCCTACCGTTACGCTGAGCACCAGCCTCGAGTTTGCGTTTACATTCGGCATCAACCTTTCGAACTCCAACGCCTTTTTCTTCCAGGTCGATAACCTGTCGGTCAGCGCGTCGGCCCAACTGGAGAACCCGAATTTCAGCGCTCAGGTCGGCTTTCTCGGCGTCCAGGTTCAGAACGCCTCCATCAGCCTCGATGCGGGCCTGAGCGTAACGATCAACGATCCGAGCCAGATCGCTACAAACGATGTCTCGCTCACCGCGCTGCAGAATGACAGTCTGAGCGATCTCGTGAGCGTGGTCGCTACGAGTCACTCGCTGAACGTGACGCTTCCTGTACAGGCCACGCTCGGCACCTGGACCGCCTCGGGGAGCCCGACTGTCACGATCACTTCCTCCAACGTCTTCGACGGCACGGCTCCGGCCATCGCATTCAACAGCGATGCCAACGTGCTGCTCGACTTCAATCGGCTGACCACCAGCGACTTCTCGAACCTATTCAGCCAGCTCGGCACTGCCCTGCAGGACATCGCCCCCAGCCTGAACGTCCCCGGCATCTCGGACCTGCCGTTCGTCGGCGAGCAGATCGATCAGTTAGTAAACTTCAACCAGATGTCCACGGATCTCGGCAGTGATCTCTCTGTCCCCGAGATCGTCGGTGCGTCGGTCGCGCCGGCAGATGGACAGCTCTCCGCCGGCGCCGACTTCTCGATCGCGATCAACGGCCAGGCTCCGGTGAGCGTGACGGTCGCTGCCGCCTCGACGCAGAACAATCAGAGCCTGGATAACCTGGTCTCCGACATCAACAACGCGTTGTCCGCTGCGAGTCTGACGAGCGACATCGCCGCGAGCCGCAACGGCAGCCAGATCGTGCTGTCCGCCGTCAGTGCGAGCGTCACCCAGTTCCAGGTCCAAATCGCCGACCCGACCAACCCGGCTGTCACGGAGCTCGGCTTCGCCCAGGGACAGAACAGTGCATTATCATTCAAGTTTTCAACGATCCAGTCATTGGCGACCCTACTCAGCAGCGTGACGGGGGTGACTGCCAACCCCCAGTACGACCCCACCACGAACCTGCTGAGCTTCACGCTTGACTTCCAGGACGGGAATTTCACCCAGACGCTCCCGCTCAACTTCTCCACCGGTCTCTCACTGCTGGCCTTCGACGGTGCCGCCACCGCCTCCGTACAGGCGACCGCCGATCTGAAATCCACTTTCGAGATCAACCTGGAGGGCTTGCAAACCGTCCTGACCGGGACCGGGCCAGCCCCCAGCAACGGCCAGCTCACCGCCGACGCCCACTTTACCCTGACGGTCGGCAGCCAAAGTCCGGTCAACGTGACGCTCACGGCCGCATTGACGCAGAGCAACCTGGATGTCGCCGACCTGGTAAGCGACCTCAACAACGCCCTCGCCGCGGCCGGGGTCGGCGGCGCGGTCGTCGCGGGACAATCCGGCGGCATCATCACCCTGACAGACACCAACGGTGACACGCTTCAGCTCAGCGCCTCTTCGAGCGACCCGGCAACAACCGAGCTGCACTTACCGACCCAGTCAGCGGGACGGAATTTCGGGGCCAATGTGTACCTCGCCGGGGGTGGACAGCTTACCGTGTCCGCCTCGGTGTCCGCGTCCGGAATCAACGGGTCAGCCTCACTGGGGATCCTCGGTGTGGGCATCCAGGGCGGCAGTCTGTCCCTCTCCGCCGGAACCGGTCTCACTCTCAACGGCACCGGCAGTGACTCGCTCCAGTCACTCATGAACACGGCAACCAACGCGAGCTTGCTGACCGCCCAGTCGGTCACCGCGAGCCTGCAAGGCCAGTTCCCCCTGACGGTGACGGGTGTCCCCGGGATCAACGTCAGCTCCGCCAGTCTTGGCTTGTCCCTGGGCACGCCCAACGACCTGACGACCGTGACCGTCACCCCCAACAGCCAGTTGAATGCCGCGCTCAGCGAGTTCGCCAACCTCGACATAGGCGACGTTCAGCAGGCCCTGCAAGCGATCAGCGGATTCCTGAGCGGGTCGGACCTGGGGGTGTTCACGACAAAATTGCCTCTGCTCAATGAGAGCCTCGACGATCTCCTCGACACATCTGGGATCTTCAACACGGCGGCCTCGGCTCTGGGGCAATCGGATGTACTCAGCTCCCTACAGACCGAGGTGCAGACTCTCTCATCCTCCCTACGATCGGCCATCGAAGGGTTGCCAGGCAACGTATCGACGACCCAACTGATCAGTATCGCGCAGGATCTTAATAACGCGGGTGATCTGAGCACCACGGCCGCGAGCCTGGCCAGCTCGATCGTCGCCACGGCTGAGGCCCTGAACGACGAGATCCAATCGCTGGAACAGAGTGGCATCGATGCAACGACGTTGTCGGCGCTCACGGGTGTACTCACTCAGATTCAGAACGCGACTCCCTCGATCCAGGGACTCTCCAGTGCGATCAGCTCTGCTCTGGGGATCACTGCGCCCAACTCGCTGACGATCCAGCTCGTCACGGCCACTTCCTCGACGGGCACTCAAGACCAGGACCTCGAGGTGATGCTGGATCTTCAGCCCAGCTTCACGAAGTCGATAAACATCGGCTCACTGGGCCTGGGCGGCAGTCTCGGGCCCCTCACCGTTTCCAGCGGGGGTACGATCAATGTCACGGTCGGAGGGAACGCGGAGATCGACTTCGGCTACGACCTGACCAACCCCGGCGTGTTCCTGCTCGGCTCGACGCAATTCGGTCTGACCGCCTCGATCAACGCGACCAACCTCTCATTCAGCGCGAGCATCGGGGTCTCCGTGGGTCCGGCGACGATCACGCTGACCAACGGCGCCGGGACCGGTCCTGCCGCCGTGGCCATCACGACGGTTCCGCCTGGACCGGGCAATCAAATCCCGGTTACCGAGCTCTCGACGAGCGACTTCCAGTTCAGCGGGATCGACGGCCAGTTCAGCGCGCAGTTGCCTCTGACGGTTTTCGGCAGCAGCGTCGGCACCCTCTCCGTCAGCCTCAATCTTCAGAATCCCGGGGACATGTCCGTCGTTCCGCCTTCGGGTCTGGAGGGGATACTTACGGGCGCCGACTTCGACCCCTCGGTGCTTGCCAGCGGGATCGAAGCTTTCCTCAGCGCGCTCGAGACCGGCCTGGAGAACTCGCTCGGTGAGTTACCACTCATCGGCAAACTGAACCTCGATACGAGTACCGGGGTCTTTGGCGCTCTGAACAGCTTCGTGGCGAGTCTCGCAACCACGGATCTGAGCAGCGGCGCGGTCGACGCTATCACGAATCTCATCAAATCGAGCCTGGGCAGTCTTCTCGCACCGTCCTCAACGTCGAACCCGAACGTCTCTCTGACTCCGGACGGCGACGAGATCGATGCGTACTTCGAGCTCAAGGGGACCGATTCCTACACGACCCCATTGAACACGCAACTCGGCGGCCTCGGTCTCAACTTCACAACCCAGGGGGGTGTGAGCCTGAGTCTCGGCTACGACATCCGACTCGGCTTCGCCCTGAACAAGACCACGGGATTCTCCTTCCTGCTCAACCCCGACTCCAACGGCGACGAGTTCACCTTCACGGCCTCGGCGGGCCTCACGCCGAACGCTCAACTGCAAGCCCAACTCTTCTGCCTCGACCTCACCGCGACCAACGAGACGACCACCGGCCCGGGAACGGGCCTGAATGCCTCGCTGGGAATCAGTCTGCCCAACTTGAACGGCGACAATACGCTGAGTTTGAGCCAGCTCGGATCCAGTCTCTTTACGGCCGACTACATGCCGAACGCCACTGCGAATATCGATCTGCTCCTTGATGCCGACATCAACAAGAACCCCAGCCTTCCTTCCTTCAGCACCGACTTGACGATCAAATACCCTCTCCTGAGCGGTATGTCGGTCGACGACACCAGTGCACAGAGCAACCTGACCGTCGCGCTCGACAACATGACATTGAAATTCGGGAGTCTCTTCAGCACGATCCTCGGGCCGATCATGCAAGATGTCGACGGCATCCTTGGGCCGATCCAACCGATACTCGATTTTCTCAACGGCGACGTACCGGTCGTCTCGAATCTGTCCGAGGAAGTCGGTCTCGGACCCGTGAAGTGGGACCAGCTGCTGGAGTTGGCAGCCAGTCTGGCAGGCGTTGATTTCGATTTCAGTGCGTTCAACCAGGCGGTCTCGATCCTGGATACGATTGTAGACCTGGCGTCTGATGTTGAGTCCTTCGGCAACGACAGCACCGGAATCAACTTCGGTAACTACACTTTCAACTCGAGCACGGATTTACGCACCTCCAGCAGCAGCTCACTGAACACGGCCAATCTGCTCAGCCTCGGCAGTCAATCGGAGAGCGACGGCAGCCCGGTGACGCAATCGCAAATCCAAAATCAGATTAACAGCGATCCCGAGACGAACACCGATCCCAGCACCGGGCAGTCGATGACGTCCGGGGGTCTGCTCACGAACCTCAAGAACGAGACTGGGCTGGATTTCCCCATCCTCGACAATCCCCTCGAGATCGTCCAATTCCTGCTCGGGCAAAATGTGAACCTGGTCACCTGGACCATGCCCACACTGTCAATTGATGTTCCGATCAACATCCCGTTCGCCGAGATACCCGTAGGCCCGTTCGATGTGACTGTCCTCTTCACCGGCAACGTCGGGCTTACATTCAACGCCACTGTCGGTCTTGACACGAGCGGTTTGAAGCAAGGTGATCTCCTCGACGGACTGTGGTTCGGGACGACGAAACCGCTCCTCACCGCGAACTTCTCCGTGGGCGCCGGTGTGGAAGCCGGGATCTATATCGTCAGCGTTGGCTTCGATATGCAGCTCGGGTCCAATTTGAACTTCGGCTTCGCCGACTTGAACCACGATGGCGAAGTCTACCTGGACCAGATCGAGTCCGCGTGTGCGTTCCAGGAATCGGGCGATGTCTATGTGAAAGCGGATTTCCTGGTTACATTCGGCATCAGCATCTTTTCTTACACGGTTGACATCCCGATCGTTCCCGCGGTCACTCTCTTCAGCTTCAGTTCCACCTGCGCGCCGCTGGAACTGGCCCACTTCAGTACGGGAACGGGTGAGGACGCCGGCATCCCGGCCGGCACGCTGATCCTCAACACCGGCAAGTACAGCGGCGACCGTCAGTCGGGCGCCAGCGGCGGCGACAACTTCGTGACCGTCACACAGGTCAAGCCAGGGGTCATGCAGGTTGCCGGCTTCGGAACGACGCAGGACTACGGCACGGGTCAGGTCGACGGCAACGGCAATCCCGAGCCTGCCGTCACGGGCATCTATGCCGACGGCACTGGCGACAAATCGAACGAGTTCCATATCGACTCCAGCGTGACCGTGCCCACCACGCTCATCGCCGGAGCCGGCAACGACCAGATCTTTGGTGGCTCCGGGAAGAACCTGATCATCGGCGGCAGCGGCAACGATTACCTGCAAGGGGGCAGCGCGGCCGACACGATCGAGGGCGGCACCGACAACGACAACATCTACACCGGCACCGGCAATGTCCTGGTGCTGGCGGGCAACGGAAACGATAACATCTTTGGCCAGGGCGGCGCGGACACCATCGAGGCCGGCTCCGGCAATGACAGCATTTACGGCGGCACCGGCAACGACTCCATCTCAGTCGGGGGCGGTAATGACCAGATCTATGGCCAGGGCGGTAACAACACGATCATCGTCACGGGTGCGGGCTCTGACCTGATCGAGGGGGGTGCAGGCTCGAATTACATCTCCAGCGGCTCGGGCAAGAGCGTGATCTTCGGGGACGTGCCATCCCCCGCCGCAGGCAGCGGGAACGATACGATCTACGGCGGCGGCGCCGACACGATCTACGGCGGCACCGGCGAGAACACCATCCACGGCGGCTCCGGCGACGACCTGATCTATGGCGGGCCCTTGAACGACGTGCTCTACGCCGACACCGGCACCGACCAGATTTATGGCGAAGCCGGCAACGACACCATTTACGGCGGCGTCGGCGACTCGTCGCTCTATGGAGGGGATGGCGACGACGTCCTCTACGGTGGAACGGGCAACCAGTACCTCGATGGCGGCGACGGCAACGACTTCCTTTACGGCGGTACCGGTGACCAGACGATGGTGGGCGGCACCGGCGACGACTATTTCCAGACTGGCCAGGGCGACGAGCAGATCTACGGCGGGACCGACGGCAACAAACTGCTGGTCCAGTACGCCGACGCCGACCAGGCGCTGACCAACAATACCTTGACCGGATTGGGTACCGACACCTACAGCCAGATCCAGCGCATCAGCTTGACGATGACCGGTGCAGCCAACGACCCGCACACCTTCGACGTCAGTGGCTATACCGGCGTTGCGACGCTGACCTCGGAGAGCGGCAACGACATCGTTGCCTCGACCGACGACGCCAACTTCACGCTGGCCGACGGCCGCCTGACGCGGTCTGACGGTGCGAGCTTCGGCCTGGTCAACATCACTCGTGCGAATCTCACCGGGACCGAGTACGTCACCTTCGACATCACCGGCTGGGACGGTTTGGCCACGCTGGCCGGCGGCAGCGGGGTGGACCTGGTCGACTCCTTCAGCGACGGCAACCAGACGCTGACCGACACCAGCCTTGTCCGCGCGGACGGCGGCACGTTCACGCTCTCGGGCATCAACTCGGTGAACCTCACGGCCGGGCCAGGTAACGTCGTTCTGAACGCCACGGGTTATAGCGGCCAGGTGTCGCTCTACGGCGGCGCCGGCAACGACACACTCGAGGGCGGCTCGGGCGACGACTACATCGTCGGCGGGGCCGGGCACGACTACCTCAGCGCGGGGTCTGGCAACACGATCCTCGTCGGCACGGCGGGCACGGGCGACACGCTGATCGGTGGTCCGGGCCAGGACACCATCTATGGCTCGCAGGGCGCCGACAGCATCAGCGGCGGCACCGGCAGCGACGTGATCTATAGCGGTCCCGTCGCGAGCTTCATCTCCGGCGGTACGGGCCCGGACACCATCGTGGGCGGGGCGAGCGGCGATACCATCTACGGCAACGGGGGGCCAGGATGTCCTCATTGCCGGCGGCGGCCACGACCTGATCTACGCGGACAACCCCGCCGGGACCGGCGACACCGGGGCCGTCAGCTATCTCTACGGCACCTATGCCGGCGAGGCCGGCGCGGGCACCGATACCCTGATTGGAGGCAAGGGGAACGACTACCTCTTCGGCTATGGCGATACGATCATCGCGGGAGGCTCCGGGTCGATCATCGATAACAGCCTGGCCAGCGATCCCGATCCCAGCTCGCCACCACCGGTTGCCGCCTCCAGCCAGGGCCCACTTGCCCCGCCGGGCACAACCTCCACGCTGCCGACCGGCGTCACGGAACAGGGTCGCTGGACCGAATTCGCAGGCTCCGCCTCCGGTGGTGGCCTGAGCAACAGCCCCGGCCAGGCCATCGATCCCAGCATCGTCGCCGGCTCGAACGGCGAATTCGTCGCCTGGGCCGACTCGCGTAGCGGCATCTTCCAGATCGACGTCGCCCAGCTCACCGCGTCGGGGTGGCAGTCGCTGGGCAGCCTGAACCTCGGCGGGGCCATCGTCGCCACGGCGGGCGCCTCGCTAAGCCCAAGCATCACACTGGGGGCCGGCGGCGAGCCGGTGGTGGCCTGGACGGTCTTTAATGGGGTTCATCCGGGGGAAGCGTACAGGCCTTGAAAAAAGTGGACGTGCTTGCCCAATCTGTTGTTGGGTCAATTATTCTGTTCAGATTGGAGACACAGCATGTCCACCAGCTTGTTGTACCA
>Ga0187864_10001889_pt1 | contig 19055 bp, 30 predicted proteins | sample June2016WEW_11_4_FD_132985 | JGI IMG/M metagenome (GOLD analysis project Ga0187864, IMG submission 132985) | Peatland microbial communities from SPRUCE experiment site at the Marcell Experimental Forest, Minnesota, USA - June2016WEW_11_40 | ecosystem: Environmental > Terrestrial > Soil >...
AGTGTTCGCCGACGGGAACGCCGACGGCGAACACTTTGATCTCACTCGATTTCGTCGTGGCGGAACCTGATCCGGCCAGCTCTGGAACCGCTTCGCAGGGTGGAGTATGACGAAATCATCGGAAACCGGTTTCCTAAGTCGTGTTGCAAACACTTACACTTACCGTTTTATGCACTTTTTTAGTGAATAAATGAATAAAACGTTTTCAGTCCGACACCAAGGCGTCCCAGCGGTCGCGATTCCGGTTCTCGTGAAACAGCTTGAGGGCTATGGCGCGCGTGTAGTGTTTGAAGCGGATCTGACCGGGGTTTTACACCATCCGAGCGGCAAAATGCGTTTCACGCACGCCGGAGACGTGCTCAGTATCGAAATAATCGAGGACGCCGGGCATTTTCCGCCAGCGATGATCATTGGTGGCATCAGGCAGGCGATCGAGGAAGCGGTAGAATTTATCTGCGGGGGACGACCGCAATACCCCGACGTGCAACCCGCTGGTTGTGTCGCCAAAGAAGGAGTTTCATAATGCCCGCAAATGGAGTAACGCCCACAATCAACTTAGCAACGCCTCAAGAGATGCAGCGCGTCTTCGCGAAGACCCGGCAGACTCCCTTCGGCGTCGAAGTGCCAAAATTCGCGATTCCCTTGACAGTGATCGGTTATGAACTGGTTCCAGCCTACGGAACAGCGAACCAGGTGCAGCTCGCCCAGTATCAGGCAAAAGCGAACTGGTACGCCGTGATCTGCGGATTGGTCTTACAATTCATGGGGACCGGGCCGGCGCCGAATCCAGGGGATGCGATTTTCACGGTGGACGTCGATCGGCCGGTAGGGGACTACACTGCGGGCTACACAGAGAAGAACTACGGCGCGGTACCGATCCTGCTCGGAAATTTCACGAACGGCTGGATCTGGCCGGTAGAGTGGCGGCATTCAGACGGTGAGATCATCCGGGTGAAAGCGGCGTCGATCGCAAACATGGGAGTTGGAGCCGGAAACTGGTTTCTATGTGCGATGCTCGGATTTGAATGGCCGCAACAGGGGTATGAGGGCTTCTAATTGGCGACACGACGGCAGTCTCGAACGTCGGGGTTTTCGGGTCGTCCCCCGCAAGTCGATCGAAGCTCGAAACGGGGAGTCTTTCAGGAAACCGGTTTCCTGAAATGTGTCAGTAAGTCTTTTATTTGCTTATGTCCTATTCCAAGCGGCATATAACACTTTCGATAGGCGATGACGGGGCAAAGAAAGCAGAACGCTGTCCATGGCCGGGATGCAGCGGGTTTCATCATCCAGAGTACTGCCCTTCTCGTTTTTCCTCCTCAAATGAGGGGAAAAAACAGGAAGCTCCCGATGAGGATGACGATGATCCGCTCGCACCGCCAGCATGGGATGGAGTCAACGGTCCAGATCCGTTAGATTGGCCGAACTACGAATAACGATGCCGCGATCCAAACCACTCACGGAAGATCGGAGGTTGCGCTACAATGCCGCGCGGCGTAGAAAATGGGCTGATCAAATGCGCCATGATCCCATCAGGCACGCCCGTAAGGTTGCTCAGCGTATCGCATGGAATCACGCAAAGATGAAGCGCTGCCCGGATTACAAGAAACTTACCGCGATGCGCGGACGAATCTCTTTCCTGCGCGAGTCGATTACCTTTCACAGGACTGAAGTGGAAAAGCGTGAACGGGAACTTCGCATGCTAATCCGCAAAGTGAACGTACTCGCTGAGAAGTGCAGGGGAAAATAAAGGGAATTATATACATGACTACCTTTCGCGCTGAATTGAAGAATGCCACCATCGAAATCCTCGGACCAAAGGTGGTTCTTGTGACAACGCGGGCCAGTGGGCGTCCATCCAACCCGCATGAGTGCAGAACTAGGCATCGACCCCGGCAAGGTCAAAAACTCCTTGATCTGTATAATGAACTTGTCCATGAATGGACGGACGAAAACGGAGAATGAGCGATGCCTACCAAATCTAGCCAGAAATATCGCGGTTACACGATCCGAAAACACGGTGACAGGTGGATGGTTCTGCCTCCCAAGGATAGCTGGGGCCAGGGAGCATGGACCGTTGCGACGGTGACAGAAGCCAAGCGCACGATTGATGACAATGAAAGACCGAATCCGGCTACGACTGGCCGGAAAGTCAAGGGCGGAAGGGCTATAACCGTCAAGAACTTCACCGGCACAATCACGCGCATGAACAGCGGCGCGGTTGTGATTAGAGGCCGGAAGAAATGACGAAAAGGTAGTCATGTATATAATTCCCAAAATAAATATGCTCCGTACTTTAGGAAACCGGTTTCCAAAGATGTATTGCAACTATTGGTACTTATCGAAAGTGTCCCATTTTCGGACACACCGTTTCTTCTCCTAGAATAGAGGGCGAAGATGGGCGACGAAAAAGACCGCGAAACTCTTCAGGAATTCCTGGCGGAAGTAGGCCGAACCGAACCGAACGAAGCGCGGCGCCTTCTGGACTTCTTTCGTCAACTCCAGGCAGTAGAAAAGTGCACGGACATCGCCGAAAATCTGAAAGGGCGTACCAGCGCGGCCAAAGGCCGTGCGGCCTAATTATGCGGCGTATCTTACTCCCGCGGCTGATCATTCCTCAAAAAGGAATCGGAGACGCCAACGCGGTAGCCTCTGCGATCATCACGCAAGAGGGAACCTGCCCATCGCCTTCGAACTGCTCGAACAACAATCCCGGAAACCTGGTCTATGCGGGGCAGCCAGGCGCAACGCCAGGCCCAAACGGATTCGCCGTGTTCGATTCTTACGCGGACGGCTACAACGCGCTCCTGAACCAGCTCAACCTTTACGCGAATGGCACCTGCGGCATGTGCGCGGGGCAGCCTCAGACAATCTCCGGAACGTTCTCGATCTACGCACCGGCAGGGCAGGGCTCGAACAATCCGACGGTCTACGCTCAGAACGTCGCCGCGGCGCTGGGGGTGAGCCCGGATACGTCGCTTGCGTCGGTTCTCGCGGGTGGAGGAAGCCCAGCGCCGTCGATCGATCTTGCTTCGATGGGATTGCCTGATCTTTCTTCAATCGACCCGACCACGTTGGTCATAGGCGCTCTAGTACTGGGGTTTGTTGCGCTCATGGTGGTTCGAGCGTAAAACTGAATCGTGCCGCACGGCTCGCGCCGCGCTGGTAAAACCGGGAGGGGTGAGGGCGTGACGGAACTTCAATTGCAGGCAACTGCGTTATTCTGCGTTCAGACTGCGAATGTGGGCTGCGGGTCGTGGAAGCTACAACCAGATCGATCAGGACTTCGCAGCGGGAATGCTGGACACCGAATGGAAAGCATTCTGCAAAGAATTCGCCGATGGTTCTACCAGCGCCGCGCACAGCGGCGCGACAACAAAGCCATGAAGAATCCCAAGCCTCAGATCATCTCACGTCGCGAGTACACTCCAATCCTCTCAGCAGTCGAGCGCTGCGCATATGCTGCGGCGCACCGGCTCTGCGCTGAAGACCTCGACAACCGGGAACTGATCTGTCCTGGCGGGCAACGATCGGCGCGCGTGGATGCGATCGCCCGGATCATCATGGAGTCGTTCGAGGGTACTATTGACGAGAAACAGGGTTCGTGATACGCTCCGTCTAAATCGTTGCGTCAATCTGAACCCCGGCCCGCCCGACCTAAGCGGGCCGGTTTTTTTGAACTAGAATAGGAACGGGAGAAAAGATATGAGTTTATTCAATCGCATCGGTTCGTGGTTCAAGGGTCTGTTTTCCAACTTTGGGACTACTGTTCAAGAAATCCTGCACGGGATCTCATCGGCCGTCAACCTCGCGGTTCCCTTGGTGACGGAACTCTCCGGCATCGCAGCAGCAAATCCTACTGGCAGTGCGCTGATCACGGATATTGAGAAGTGGCTCGGAAAGTTCGAAACCGATGCCACGGCTGTACAAACCTGGACGACTTCAGTGGCTGGATTGTCTACGGCGGCAATCCTTCAAAGCGCTGCGTCTTTCGCGCTCAAGGCTCTCGTGCCAGCCGGAGTGCTTCAGAGCGACATCAATTTAGCCATCGAACTAGCCTACGCGATTTTCAAACGCACGGCACCGACGGGTACTCCTGTAATCTAATGAAGCGGTACGCCTTCATCGCACTCGTCATCGCGCTCGCTTGGTGTGGGCGAGATGGCGTTCGGGCGTTTGCCATGGCGCATTATGGCAGGGCAGAGAATGGCGCGGCCTTACCTGATCCGGCAGTTACGCCAGGCGCCGTACTGGTGGTCGATCTCAAAACGCTGTGCGCTGAAGGGTACACCAAAACGGTGCGGGACGTTACGGACGAAACCAAACGGCAGGTATATGCTTCCTACGGAGCACAGCCGCGGGCCGGATGGTGTTGTGAAGTGGATCATTTGATTCCTCTCGAAATCGGAGGATCGAATGATATTCGAAATCTGTGGCCTCAACCCTACCTGCCCAAACCGGGCGCGCACGAAAAAGACAAAATTGAGAATTATCTCCACGCTCAGGTGTGCGCCAATCAGATGACGATTGAGGCGGCGCAACAGGCCATCAGAACCGATTGGACGAAAATCCGGGTGCATTGATGGATCTCATAAACGAGCAAAAGTTGCAAGCGGCTGGAGATGAAGTAGTGGATCGGTTCCTAAAGGGCATCGATGAGCGCTTGGCCGACCTGGACGGCTGGACATTGACTATTACGGTGCCTAATTTGCCGACTATTACAGTACGCCTGAACAAGCCGGAGAAATCATGAACGATCTGATCCAGCGTCTTGTGAACGCCATTATCAGGCAGGAGGGCGAACCGGAAACTGCGCTGAATCCGGGCAACCTTCGCGGCGCTCCGTGGATTTCGAATCCGGCAATCGCAGCCGGTTTTTGGGTGCCTAGTTCACGAGCTGAGGGAATCGCCGGCGCTGCTCACGTCGTATCCCTGCATATTGCAGAGGGCAACACCTTGACTCAGCTCATCTCAATCTGGGCGCCTCCATCGGACGGAAACGATACGGCTGCCTACATAGCTGATGTGAAGATTTGGGCATCGATCCCGGATGAGAATCAACCGCTTTGGAATTTTATTCTATGAGTTGGCGACACGACAACTTGTCTTCGATGCGGCGCTTTCCGGTCGTCCCCCGAGGCAGAGATGGAACAAACCGGCACGGCCGGAATTCTGCGGGGGACGACCCGAACGCCTCGACGTGCAAACTCAGCGGGGGGTCGCCACATTATGACCATCGGACAAGTCACCTTCATAGCCGTAGCAGTATCAGTGCACGGCATAACCGCAGATCAAGCAATGCACGACTGGGAAGCCATGCGTCCAAATCGCCGCGAAGCATGGGAAACAGCAGGACAGGCTGTGCAAGCGTTTTACGAAACCGGAATCGAGGGCGCCTGCTGATCCTTGCGGTAGAATAAAAGAGCAATGAGCGCACTCGAAATACTCGCAGCGCTGGGTAGCCTGTTGAATTTAGGTGTGCTCGCTTTCAACGCGTGGATCATGGCAACCATTCGCGCTGAAGTCGCGCACCTACGCGCCGAAATCGCTGAAAATCGCCGTATCGACAGCTCGGAAGTTCTTCGCCTGGTCCGGGAAGAAATACGGACCTGTAGACAGATAACCGGACACCCGTAATAGTACGCCTGGAACTTGAAACCCGACTCTTCTCGCTGTATTCTGGATTCCGTGCAACGCTTTGGAGACTTCTGGGACTTCAAGGGCAGAGCGCTCTTTGTTTCCGGTTCCCTTATCCTGGTTGCTTTACTTCTCTGTTTGTTTGGCTCGCTGTTCTGGGGCCTCGCTTGGCTTTTTGATTCGTTGCCGCACGGCCTGCGGCCGCGCTGGTAAACCCGGAGGGCCTTTTGAAATACTTTGAGTTGACAGATTCCAAGGGGAACTGGATTGGTAACGCGTGGAATATGGTGGTTCCGGTATCGCTTCCGGTTGCGGCGGTTCTTGTATCGCTTCCGATTACCTCAGCCTTTGCCTCAACAGGCTGAAGCGATGAAATCAAGAGCGAGTTGGCATCGTTTCCGGGTGGCGATGGAGGCTTTAATTGAACTCCCCGCAGGCGCGGTGACGATTGGCGATCTTTTGGACATCATCGAAATCCGCGAGGATATAGCGAACCATCACGTGTGGTCAGATGAACGCGCAAAATACGCAGAGCGGCTTGAAAACATTCTCAAGCGCGCCGGCTCTACCAGCGTGGCCGAAGGCCATGCGACAACAACGAAAGAAATTTAAAGCCTTGCCCATCAATCCCGCATATCGAAAATTCTATGGGAAAGAATGGAAAACCGTGACGCGGCCGCGGATCTTAGCGCGAGCTGGAAACTGTTGCGAGCGGTGCAAAGTGCCGAACGGGATCACGGTTCTTCGGGCTTGCGGATGGTGGACGCCCTACGTTGATCTCTGGCGCTATTCGCCGATTGTTTTATCAAACTGGATTACTCCGGAAGGCATGGATGCGGGTCAGCACGGATTTCCAACGATTGCAGTCCGGGACGTCCGGATAGTTCTCACGATCGCGCACCTAAACCACACACCGGGCGACGATCGGGACGAAAATCTAGAGGCGTTGTGCCAATGGCACCACTTGAATTTAGATTTCTTCCAGCATCGGAACAGCCGAGCGATTCGAAAAGATCTCGCGCGGCCGTTGCTTTCGGAACCGATCAGCTTGAGGATTCAATGAAAATTCCGGCCATCGCGCTCAAAAATGCACTGCACCACTTCAGACGAGGCCTGCCGATATCAGACGTTGGTCCCGGAAATCCAAAAGAGAAAGCGCGCTGCTAAACTTCCCTCAACACGCGGCCGTACTGATCGAGCACCCGGCAACGTGTCCGTCTTGCTCGAGAAATCTGAAACGCACGATTCAACGCCTGATTGAAGTTCTGGAACTCCATATCCTCTCGCCATATCGGCTGAAACGTACATAACCAGATCACGGTGAACATTCGGTTTCAGTGTACGCCTTTTTCCTCCTGACGGAGCGCACGCCTCCGGCGCGCTGGTACACCCTTTCGACTTTGCTTGCGAGAGGATTATAATCCTCCTCAGAGGTTTCCATGCGACGACTTCTCTTTGCTTTCTTGTTTTGGATGGGGATCGCGGCCGCGCAAACGACGCAGATCCGGCCCGATTGCGACATTCCTTTCGTTTTCACAGCAGCCGGGCAGCGCTCACAATTGACCGGCTGCGCTCAAAATCTTCAGGGTGTAGTTTTCTGGCACCTGACGTATCAGAGCATCGTCTTTAGCCCGCTTTCAATGGTGGTTGAGACCGCACCCGATAACAACGGTGTCCCCGGCTCTTGGTCCACGTTCACGCCGGCCAGTGGATCAAACCCGGCGACGTCGACCACTGGAGTTCTCGCGGATGCGTCGTTTTTTGGTTATGCTCCGTGGGTTTCCGTGTATCTGACCAGTGCGACGGGAGCCGGAACCATCACGGGACATCTCTACGGCTGCAAGATTCCAGGATGCGGAAGCAATAGCACCGTGAACGTTTCTGGAACGATTTCAACGAACGTGACGGAATGGGATGGAACGGCTCTCGGGGCTCCTTCGAATTACGGCACATCACCGGGCGCAGTGAAGGTTCCCGGCGTCAACGCATTCGTGACAAATCCAGTAGACGTACAAGGCCACGCGGGCGGCGTTCTTGATGCGGTTCAGGGCGCGGCGGCTCCGGCGAATGTCGTACAAACAGGTGGAGCTTACAATTCAAGCTTGCCAACGATCGGCAACGGAGACACCAGCGCTTTGCAGCTCGACGCGAACGGACAACTGCTCGCGGACCTGAACTACTTGGCGGGTCAGGCGCTCGGGTCTCCCTCGAACTACGGAACCTCCCCAGGCGCGGTTCCAGTTCAGGGCGTCAACGCCTTTGTGACAAATCCGGTTCTGGGTGCCTCAAACAATTCTGCCGGTTCATCCGTGACGGACTTCAACTGCGACAAGAGCGCGGCGATCTCGATCTCGGCTACCAGCGGTTTACAGAGCATCATCCCAGCGAGCGCCGGAAAATCAGTTCATCTTTGCAACATCAGCTTTTCAAATTCGGTAGGGGTATCGGTACAGATTGTCACGGGAACCACGAGCAGCACGCCTTGCGATACGAGCCCGGTAAATATGTCAGGAGCCTATCAAAATGTGCTCACGTTTGCGTTGGATTTCGAACCGCGGACTGCTCCCGTTGGCGCTTCTGGCTCTGGCGTCTGCATAAATTTTGGTGGCACGGTAACGAGTGGGGGCTTAGTAACGTATGCGCTGTTGCAGTTCTAAACGCTTTTTGCTGCGCGCGCTTTTCGCGCTCCTCATCCCGATTGCCGTCAGGGCTCAGATTGGTGGAATCACTCAACCGAACGTGGGCGGAAGCATCATCCTGTCCTGCACCGGAACCACATCACTTTCCTGTACGGCAAGCCCTGCGATTTCAAGCTTGAGCACTTCAAACGGCTACATCTTCGGCATGATGGTGCTGGCTTCCGGGACGACTGGCGCGGCAACTGTGGCGATCTCGGGGATTGCTGGCACGAAACCGCTGTATATGCAGAACTTGGCTTCCTCGGCGATCGTCACAACCGATGCTGGGACGTTCCCATTTCAGTACGATGGTACTCACTTTCAACTCCTTGAAACCATAACAACTACGCTCGTTTATCCTCCCAGTAATTCATCAAGCTTTATGGCGAACACGGCGTTTGTGCAACAAGCGATCGATCAGAGTATGGCGACAATCCCTTTCGCCATGGGTTCAACGGCCGGCGGAAATTATTCTTTCGCTACGAAGGGTTCGGGCGCGGTGATCGGCTACACGGCGAACGCGCAAGGCGTCATCAGCTCGATCGGAACCATCTACAACGGGGCGTCGGGTTACGCGGTTGGTGATTTGATAACCAGTTCAGACGGCAATGCTGATGCAGTCTTGGCTGTCACGTCGATTGGCGGCGGGAGTGGCACGGCCATTACTGGATTAGCCATCTTCTACGGAGGCTCGGGATATCCGCCAGGCGCAGCCATAAACGAAGCGACCGCTGCCTCTTACGCGATCCCGTTCACATTCACCCTGACCGGAACCCTGACATCAAACGCGACGCTCATCCTTCCGACCGGCCAATATCCATACCTGCTCTGGTCGAATCAGTGGATCGTCAACAACAACATGTCCTCCGGAGCGGGAGGGCCGTTCACCCTCAAATTCTGCCTGACGAACGGCTCGGACGCTTGCACTGGAACAGGTGTCTTGATCTCAGCCGGAACAAACAACACTAACGGAACCTGGATCGAAACGGATGGCAAAAACGATATCTGGCTCGTTCCGCCGGGTCCGATGCCAGGCACTTCGGGACAGATCGTCCCGGCTGGAGGAAATGGAAGTTGGGGAACTCCGTTCAGTTTGGGAACCGGCGTTCAGACGTTCGAGGAGACGCCCAGCGGTGCTAATTTCTTCTCTGCCTTGGTCCCGACTTCAGGCACGTGCGGAAGCGGAACGTTTCTGCGGGGAGACGGGGCCTGTATCACCGTCTCAGCGGTAAGCACAAACGGCGTGAATCTTCAACCGCTAACCAGCAACGGCTCCGGGGGGTTTGGAACACCCGTCCCTGGGCTTCCGATCCCTCAGACCGGATGGACGCTTGAGAACTGTTCGGTGCTGTGTGTCTACAACGATTTCAGCCCATACGAGCAAGAACTTTACATGACGGCAAACGGCACGGCAAATTACCGGGGAGTAATACGCTCGCTTCCTGGCAGCACGTACACGATCGTAGAAACATTGACTTGCCCGGCTTATGGCCTCACAGCCACGCTTACTACCGCTTGCGGAATGTTCATTTCAGACGGCACAAAATGGGAAGGATTTTACATCCTTCAGGAAAACAGTGGCAGTGTGTATCCGGGGTCTTTGACAATTGAAACAGGCACGACATGGGCTTCTGGTGGCACATATGCTAGTGTGACTGGTCCGACCAGTGACCTCACCGGCAATCTGATCACGCTCGAAATCGTGAACGATGGGACTCACCGGACGTTCTATTACTGGTCGAATACCGGCTCGGGCGGTACCTACACTCAGTTTTATCAGGAAGCCACGGGTACGTTTTTGACGGAAACGTACTTTGGTATCGGTGGCTTGGCATTTGTCACACCTTCTGGGCTGTATAATGCAATCGCAGTCCGGCTGCGATACATGACGTCGACCTCACCGTAAGCACGGCACAAATCTTATGAAAAAATCTACAGCCTTTGCTGTTTTCGCTCTTGTCTTGCTTGCTATCGTAGCCGCGGCGTCCTCGATCGGGCAGGGTGCGTATCAGATCATTCAGGCGGCGGGTTCCGCGCTCACCATGAGGGCGATTTTAAACTTCCCTTCGAACATGACCTGTGCCGACGATCCGACGAATCATCGAACGAACTGCACGCCAAGCGGAGGAGGCGGAAGCTCATACTACCAGACAATCCAGGTCGCCAAGACGCCGGTTACTCAAGAACCTGTGTTGAATTTTCCCTCAAATATGAGTTGCGTGGACGATCCCTCTAATACCAGCACGGATTGCACGCCAAGCGGTGGAGGGGGTGGGGCAACATACACGCCGCCATACATCGTTTCGGGGAGTTCGTATTACGGGCCAATCTTCTCAATTTCTCCTCCAACGGCATCCTTCACCGGAGACAACTGCTCAGGTGTAGCATTCGACGTGACGTATGGCTATCCGTATTTGAGTTCGGGCGCGGTCACCGGGATCTGCGTCGAATATCAGACGGCACCGACGCCGCCATACATGATCAAGGCATTGATCGGCCATGATACATCGGGAATCCAACCGGGCGTTTCGGGAGCCGGAAACCAAGCGGGTTTTGGGATCGCATTCCGGGATGGCACCGGAAAAATCATAGCGTTCTATCTCTATGGGAATACCAACACTTACACGCAAATGTTGCTTGAAAAGTGGACCAATAGCGGAGCGTTCTCCGGTAGTTACCCATCCTACGCACCCTCTGTTGCTCTTGGGTTGAACGATCTGCTGTACCGGAATCCGGCTTGGTGGGCGATGAGCGACGACGGAACAACGTATCTCACCTGGTATTGGTCGATCGACGGAAACCATTGGAAACAGTACTATCAGGTCAGCCGCACGGATTTCTTCGGATCCGGACCAACACAGGTCGGTATTATTACGCGATCCCTGTCAACTACGCATCTGGAGCTTTGGGTTCCAGGCTGGAACAATTAGTTTACCCGCGCGGTTGCCCGGCGAAACATATCCTCGAAGCTTCCACCGGCTTGAACTGCTTGATGGGCAACTGTTTCCGCCTTCGCTTTTCTCATCCCAAGGTTGACTAGGGCGCTGGTTAAATCCGCGATGTCCGGGGACTCGGGCGCGGCGGCAGACGCGACCGGCTTCAAAACAGCCTCATGGCTTGCATTAGGCGATGCTGGCAGCGACGAAGACCGACATGCCATGGAATCACATACCGCTTCCAGAAAATGCGCCACAGCGCGCGCACGGGCCAAAGAAGACAGTGTGGCGGCTTGAGCCAAAAAACAGCAGAATCCTCCGAACATGAACATCACACCCATCCGGTAATCGGCGGCAATCACAGCAGCCGCGGTCAAAAGTGAACCAAATAGGAAAGCTAGTAGTATGCGTCTCATGGGTTTAGCTCCGTTTTTGATTGTTGTCGCATGGCCTTCGGCCACGCTGGTCAAACCGTTTCCGGTCGGGATCGTCGTCCGGGATTGCCTCTATCAGGCGTTGCATCGCGCGAGTAGCGTAATCGTCTCCGAACTGAAGTTTCTTTGAAATCAGCCGCATGAGCCAGGTCTTTGTGTCTTCCATGGCTCGATTGTGCCGGGTGAATGTGGACGGGTCAAGATTACGAAAGCCTTAGAAGCGCACCTACGCGGCGCGCTGCCTTTCGTCGTACATCCGAGCGAGAATGATCTTGACGCCTCCCGGTTTTCGACTCATTCCGTCTTTCGAAGGAATGCGGGCCGTTATGCGGACGGCATCCGAAACAGCTTCCACCAGCCACGGGCCGGGGGTCATAGTTGCGCCCTTTCCCAACTCGGTCGGAGCAGCTCGCCCGCCGGTTTCATGCGCGAAGCATCGCCGGGCTTGCACGCCGGGCCAAAGTGTTCCTCTCCGCAATGCGCGCATTTTTCCATCCGGTAAGCGGTAGAATCGAACACGATTGAATCTGGTTCAAGTTGCGCGGCGCGCCGGCGGATTTCCTGTTCAGCGTCTTCCTGAGAATCGGCCATCAAATACGAGCTGAAGGTTCCGATTACTTTGAGTTCTACGGCGTAGAGGGTCATACATTCTTCTTTTTTTGGCGACCCGGCGGCGGCGTCTGCGGGTCGGTCGTGTCGGGTCGTCCCCCGGTGGCTTTCTCAATCGCGGCGTCAATCGTCTTTATTACGACATATTCCTTGATGGCTGCCAGCCGTTCGGATGCCGTATCGTAAAAATCGCCCGTCGCATGATAAATAGCGGATTCTAATCCTCTGCGTGCAAATTGCAACGCTTCGAGCAATTCGGGAGCGGCTGCCATCATGCGCACGCGGAGCATTTCGATTTCGGTCCACTCGTCGGTGATCGGAACACATTCGCAGATTTCCCAATCGTTGTCGGTCAGGATCAAAACGGTAGCTTCTGCGTCAAACGGGCCGGAGAGTTTCCAGGGTGCGCCTAGCGGGTCCATGCTCGCCTCCCGAAACGGCTTGCGTCCCTTCGGGCGTTCGCAACCTGTTCGGAAACCAGCGCGCGACGGAGGCGCGTGCGATCAACAATCTGAGAGTACGGCTGATGCACCTCAACCGCATCCCGCATTCTGCTGATGATGGAATTTACTACTTGTGAAGGGTGCTTTAACATGCCCTGATTTTCAGAAATCAGTTTGAATCGGTCAATGGGCAGAAGGTACTAAGGCTGAATTGTGCCGCACGGCTTGCGCCGCGCTGGTAAACCCGGTCAGGGCTTGAACACGCGGGCGATGTGCTGGGCCAGCGGGAACGGAATCTCCGCGCGCTCGGCTTTCCGCGTCGATGACAAGCTCTGTTTTTGGCGGCCGTAATTGGGGCCATCGACAATTGGTAACAATGCGGGCACGTCGCCCCATAGATACTGTTTGCCAAAGTGAGCTTTTGCTGTGCCCATGAATTTCTGTGCGCCGCGAACATTCTCGATTATCAGCGGCCTGCCGGCCTCTGAGGCGATGCGCTCGGCTGCACGCCACAACGAAAGATCCGGCTGCTTTCTATTCTTGACGACGTTCGGCCAAGGTTGATCCCAGCGGGAAAAGTCATCGCACGGCGGCGATGCTACGATCATATTTGCGCGGCTGAGCCGGTGGCCGTCGATTGTCCGGACATCCTGAAGGATTAGTTTGCAGCCTGGTGGAACCGGGCCACGCTGCGCGATATCGAATCCAATGACGCGCCAACCTTCGGAGACGAACCCTTTGCCCCATCCAAACAGCCCGCAGTACAGATCGATGAGGAGCGGCTTCACGGCTAGAACTCTTCCGGGGGACGACCCGACACAACTGAAATGCAAGACTGAAGCCGTGTCGCCAAACTAAAATCTTCACATCTTGACCTGACGTATTCAAGTCTGGATATCAAAATGTCTCTCAGATCAACTCTGCGGTTCAAGTTCTGGTTTCGTCCATCTGCCATCATCGAAGCCGTGGCCGGCATTGGGATGATTTTTCCACTCTTCGATTGAGTGTACGCGCTTTTGGATGCAGGCCGCGCAGTTGTCGCGCTCGAGTTTTTCCTGGAGTTCGAGGGGTGAAAGCTTTTTTTCTTTGGCGACACGGCTATCAATTTCCATCTTCGGTGTTCTTGGGTCGTCCCCCGGCGGCAAAATCGTGCCATTCGGTTACCTTCTTCTCGAACATCTGCTCGATCAAAATCTGCACTTCAACCTCACGGCGGCGGTCGATCGGCACCAAAAGATCACAGTGCAATCCGATTTTCTTTTCGAAAAAGAGAACTTTCGTCGGGAGTATTCGAGCGCGAAAGTGGCCTTTCTTTTGATTTGGGTCCTCGAAGACTTCCACTGTGAACGGGCCGGGGATGCCTCCGCTCCCTGAGATTTTCCATTTCTCAAACACTGCGATCATGCAGGCCTCCGCACTAAGTTTTCAATTTCAGTAGCTGCATCCCTAACGGTTCCGGAGATGCCCTTGTATCGCTCGCCGGCGATTGTGGCCGTCCATGCGATGCGCTCGCCTTTCAGCGTCGGCTGGTCGATGATCGCGAACGAGCATCGTACACCGCGACGCCTCACGACAACACCGGCTTTCTGGCGCACTTGAAGTTTTCGAACGATCATGCCATAGGTGTGGGAAGTGAAGAGGAACATGGAAGTTTACTCAATTGGATAGCCATTCTGGAACTCCGTATAATTTTTCAACTCGTGAAGCTCCCACGGGAGATATTTCCAAAGCCAACTCACGGATTTGATAGATTCCCTCTGGAATGTATCCAGTAGCAACCATAACTGATTTCCCCGACGCCAATGGAAACACCCCAAAGCGATAGTAAAGTTCGCAGACGTAGGTTCCGGAACCTCTGAGCGTTATTTTACCGGCGGCGTTCCGTGGATTCGGTGCGGAGTTCCGAATCTTGATACTTTGCAACTCAGCCGAACTCGCTAAGATTCGCGGGTGTATCTCCATAGAATTCTCAGCGGTTGTGAATGGTCCACGGCCAGCGATCCAGATTTCAAGATCGTCGTTCCGCGCGATCGACCGCACGCTTCCCCATCCCCAATACCGAGATCCAAAACGAAACCAGAGCGACCAGTCGATACCGATCGCATCGCCAGAGGAAGGGCGCATGGGTGGATTGTGCTCCGTCAGGCGGATCAAGTTTCCAATCTGCCATACCTTGGGCTGTAGATTCTTTCCCAATTTTTTCGTAAGAGACCTCAGGAAGTTGACCATCGCGAGCGAGTGTAACCTGATCGCGCGGGATTTTTCAAGGTCTAGAGGTACTACTGGATGGTTCTCAGGAAACCAGTTTCTTGTGGTTTTTAGGAAACCGGTTTCCGCTCCACAGGAAACCGGTTTCGGAAACCGGTTTCCTGTTATCATTATAGATCCTTAAACCCTTAAGAACTACTATAGAAGTATCCTCCTCAGCTACTAGTACTGTAGGGATGCTGCTGCTGAACCAAACCAAAAGAGGGCTTGAAATGCTACAATGAATCGGCTACACTCGCAAGAGTCAGGCCAGAAAATTCGCAGGGGCCGGCACATGCCGACCTCGACCGGTTAAACCGGCCCTCGCGAATCAATCCTGTCGAGGGATCAATGAGCACAGGCGCTTTTGCACGTCCAAGATTTTCTTACGCTGAAATCATTCAACAAGACAAAGCGCTCCAAGCCCTCAGTAGAAACCAAAGCCTCTTAATGCCTTCAGAGTTACGGCTCGCAATTTTGATATTATCTCAGGGCGGATATCGAGAAGCTGTGGACGTGCCAGATTCAGTCTGGGAGAAAGCGACAGGTATGAGCGCCAAATCCAAACAACTTGCGGCGAAGGGGCTTGCACTGAAGGGCTTTCAAATAAAAGGCGAAGGCCAAAACGCACGCTTCAAGTTGGATCTGAAAAATTGGCGCGAATTCTGTTTGGCTGCTGATCCAAAAACAAAACCGCACGTCGCGCAAAAGAGGCAACCAGCCAAGCCGGGCCAGATGATTCATTCGGAATGCCGCGAGCATGGATGCTGTCGCGCTCGAGAAGAAGAAGCGTCGAATCTTGTGAGCATCGACGCGCAACGAAATACCTCAAACGACGATCACGAGGGAGATAAAATCGCAGCGATTGGAACCGTCGTCTGCGACGGTGGAGAGACGGACGGCCGGCAGGCTTCCGGAACGAACGATGAAATCCCATCCTCCCTCAACCCGGGTTTGACCAGCGCGGCTGTAGGCCGTGCGCTTGACAAAAACAAAGAGGGCTCATGTCAGACGAAGATTCCGAATTACAAGATGAACTCGAAGACGAACTCGACGAAGACGACGACGAAGACGAAGACGGATGCTGTCCCGATTGCGGAGCGGGACCGGACGAAGAATGCGACGAAGACTGTCCAAGCTTCGACGATGAGGACGACGACGAATTCGGTGATCTCTAACAATTCCGCGAGCCAAGCGGAAAATTTACAAAGAGAGGAGGAAACTACCGTAGGGAGACAGGGGGACCGTCTGGATAAAATATCCTCGCAACATCAGCCGGTCCATCCTGAAAAGTGGCCTCTCACATTGACCGCGATGACGCAGCGCTTTCTATGTGTCGATGAAGAATTTCTAGAACGGCTTCTGAGCGCAGTGCAAATCAAAGCGCCAGACATTGAAGATTCCGAACTTGCGATCGCGATCTCCTCAGCCACAAAAAAGACTCAGCAGAGCGAGGCGCTATGGCTCAAGACCGTGCCGGCCTGGATACAGAACGTGCGCCGCCTGAAGGCCCAACAGACGGCGGAACAAGTAAACCTCGCGGCGCGCTGGGCTCAGACCTGATCCAGTTCTCAATCCGCTCGATCCGTTCCTCCAATTCCTTCAAGTGCTTCTCGAAAAGATGCTTCACTTTTCCGAACCCCGTATTGTTGTTCTTGTGCCATTGAAATCGGCACTTCGCTGAACAGCACCAGTGATCGGCGCGGATAGCCCAGAACATCTTCGGACAGTTCCGGCATCGCCGTCGGATCGGATGAGAACGCGTCGGAACCGGCTCGGACTGCTCAGAGTCTACCGGTTTGGCAGCTTTCGGACGGGGTACAGTGCGTTTTTTGGGGCGAAAGGTATATCTCACTCCCGAAAGTGTATCACAAGCGTTGCACGCTATCTAATTCTCGCGTGCAACGCTATCTACGACGGGCTCCTGAGTGGTATTTTCCGTCATTTGCCCGGCCTGGACTTTGTACAGATCTGGTTCTTCGAGGATTTGGCGGAGTTCTTCGAGGGCTTCGGCGGTTTTTTGTTGGATCAGTTTCCGAAGCGCGGCTACCTGCTTGATCTGTTCGGCATCCTCCGATGGGATGATTCCCGAGCAAACATCATCCGCAACCATCTGAGCGCGGTCGTCAAGTCTCCGTGCTCGAGCTCGCAATGTGGATTGATGAAGCTTCCAACGGAAAAAATCTTCGTTCCGCTGAACTGCTGGATCTTGCGTTGTGAAGTTCTTCATCAACGCGTAACCCTGGAACTCCCAATTAAGCGCAACCATCGCTTGTGCCACTTCTGGATGTGCTTCCATAATGTGCCGTCCAAGCTGGCCGATGAAAGATTGAAAGCGCGCTGCTGGCCGTTCGCCGATCACGATCGGTCCGCGCGGTCCATAGAATTTTCGCCCGCAGTGGTTGCAGGTGGTCGGGACTGCTATCTCATGCGGCATCGTTTTGATCTCCTGACGGTCGCGCGGCGGTCGCCGCCCTGGTAGATCGTTGCGGTCTGTTCATTTCAACGCACGAAGGGCAGCGCATTCCCTTTCGTTGGGGAATTATATAGGTGACTACATTGGTCATTGAGAATCATCGGCTTGCGCCTTTTCCTTTTTCGCTGCCTTCCGGCCCCGTTTTTTCGCCGCCTTGCTCTTCGGTTTCGGCTTGTATGTCAGCACCGCATCAATCATTTTGTCGAGAACTTCCGGCACGTCCTTCATGCCGTGAGCCTCTCGTAAGTGAGGCGTTTCCCAGCCGTCGCATCCACGAACGAATTGAGCCGCTCAATGGTGTGGTTCTCGACGTTTCCTTCGTTCAGCCGAAACGTGAACTCATCGACATAGCGAAACAGGTGTTTCTTACTCGTGTGGTGGTAGACGCCGTGCAGTCCGCGTTTCAGTACCGCCCAGACGCTCTCGATTCCGTTCGTGTGCGCCGCGCCGCGCTTATACTCGCCTGCCGAATGGTTGACGCTCTCATGCTTGAAAAACAAACCGTCCAGATCGCTGAAGACGATATGGTCATCGGTGTAGAGTTGCGATCCGGCTTCTACCGCTCCGTGAATTTCTCCGTGGATGGCGTCCAGCGTCCGCAGTTCGATGACTTTAGCGCGGGTCCGTCCGCCACGTTCGCGCATCCCGAGCACGGCGGTTTTGCCGACGCTACCGCGTCCAGCGTGGAGTTTCTTCGATTCGTGCTTATTGCCCTCTTTGCCGCCGAAGAACGCTTCGTCCATTTCGATCACGCCGCGCAACTTATCCAGCGGGCCATTGGGTCCGCCGCAAGCCTCACGGAGCCGTCCAAGGATGAACCATGCCGTTTTCTGCGTTACGCCGATCTCTTTACCGAGTTGCAGACTGGAGATGCCCTTCCGCGCCGTCACCAGCAAGTACATAGAGTACAGCCACTTGTGCAGCGGAACCTTCGACCGCTCGAAAATAGTGTTCGTGCGGATTGTGAAATCGAAGGCGCACGCGAGGCAGCGATAGAAACCGGCCTTCCGCGTGGCGCATGTGCTGAGGGTGCTTACGCGCTCCCCAGACTTGCAATCGGGGCAGACCGGGCCATTGGGCCAGAGGCGGCTTTCGAGGTACTGACGTGCAGTCTCTTCGTCAGGGAACAAAGCGAACAGTTGGAAGGTACTGATGGTGGATCGACTCATGTAAGTTTCTTCCAAGCCTCAAATATTCGTTCGGCAATGGCGATATTCTCATCGCGCATCTCGTTACGATCGAGCACGTCAAGCACTGAGCCGGCCTCACGGCCTGACAACAGCCGTGACGTGATCTGGCCAACAATTCCGGTTCGTGATAATTTCACTGGCCGGATGCTTTTATACTCAGCGTCCACAAGCCTTTTGGCTTGTTCTGCTGTCTGTCGGGAGAAAACTTGGATCGAATTACGCATTTGCGACCGCCAAGCCAGTGAATGCCGACCGACCATTCCAATTCTGAACACCAAGGGAGCACACTACAAAAACCTGACCCATCCAGTCGAACAGGTCGCCCGTTCGCGGGCCATCACCTTCGACCGAGCATCCAATCGACCAGATTGGCATTTGAATCTTCACGCCTGCGACCTCGCCAGACAG
>Ga0187864_10001890_pt1 | contig 19053 bp, 10 predicted proteins | sample June2016WEW_11_4_FD_132985 | JGI IMG/M metagenome (GOLD analysis project Ga0187864, IMG submission 132985) | Peatland microbial communities from SPRUCE experiment site at the Marcell Experimental Forest, Minnesota, USA - June2016WEW_11_40 | ecosystem: Environmental > Terrestrial > Soil >...
ATCTGCCAGCCCCCCGAACCGCCCACAAACACCTTAAAACTCGACCGGTACGCACTGTGTTTGAGTGTCTGAGACAATTGCCGACCGTAGTGGGAATTGATTGGTTCCCGTGAGGAGCCGAAAATGGAAGCGTACACACCAGCCGCAAACGTCACTCCCAGCGGATTGTGCGTCGAAACACCAACGACCCGCGTGCGTGTCCCGATGAACTTCGGCAGATCCTCGGGATAACAGCAGATCACGTCCTCCGCAGGAAACTGCCGTAGAATAGAGGCTTCCACCAATCGCACACCGGCGGGCATGCAACGCGCCGAGCCGTCCTCATTGCGCTCCAATTCTCGCCACTTCGGATACTTTTGGTTAATGATCCCTTCCATGCGCGCCGGCAGTGAGGCCAAAGCCATTTGGATAAAGTAGCCGGCGTGGTCGATGGTCTCCGTCAGCGGGGCTGTGAGCACGATCAATTTGCCTTCGACGGAAAAGCCAGTGTCAGGCATCGCAGCACTCCCATTTTCTGAAGCAGCGGGCATAAGCCTCTTGCTGAAAAGTAGTCCTAAGCTCGCTTTCCCGACCAGTTTACGACAATGCCGGAGAGACAGTAATGTCCCTTCTTGTTCGTGGGGCAGCCGCGAGCCTTCTTCTTTGCCCGTTCTTGGGTCCGGCAGCCCGCATCCTGCAAGCCGAGGGTCACCCAGGCCAGCAGATAAGCATGGAAAGCGTTCTTCGGGAGTCGGAGGGCACAGAATAGGGCGTCCAGGGTATATACTGACCAGAAGCTGGGGGTCCACCTGGAAATTCCCGGCAGAAAATGGTCCAGGCATCCTCATCGTCCCTCGTGACAAACGCCTCGCTTAACCAGCCCGCCGAAACGACTCCAGCGCGCCTCGTTTCCCTGGATGCCTTTCGCGGCGCCACGATCGCACTGATGGTACTGGTGAATACGCCCGGCGGGTCAGACTCCTACGGACCACTGAATCACAGCGACTGGAACGGCTGGACAATTACCGATACGGTGTTCCCCGCGTTCTTATGGATCGTAGGGGTGGCGATCACCCTATCGCTCGGCAAGCGGATCGCGGCCGGCGTTCCCAAATCGCGCCTGTTTCTTCAGGTGTTGCGGCGAGCGGGGGTCATCTTCGGCCTGGGTGTCATTGTCTATGCCGCGCCTGATTTCAATTTGTCCACGCAACGGCTGCTTGGCGTACTGCAGCGAATCGCGATCTGCTACCTGATCGCATCCGCGATCTATCTGACCACGCGCTGGCGCACCCAGGTCGTCTGGATCATCGGACTGCTGGTCTCCTATTGGCTGATCATGATGCTGGTGCCGGTGCCGGGTTATGGCGCCGGCGATTTGGCAACTGGCCACAACATCGCCAACTACGTGGACCGTGTCGTGCTGGGCGCGCATAATTATGCGGGTACCAAGGATTGGGACCCGGAAGGCCTCATCAGCACTTTGCCCTCGATCGCCACCGTGCTGCTCGGCATCATGGCCGGGCACATTCTGAAATTAAAGCGTGACCTATCCGAGCGCACCACATGGTTGTACCTGGCCGGCAGCATGCTGATCGCCGCAGGGCTTATCTGCAACACGTGGCTGCCCATCAATAAGAAACTCTGGACCAGTTCATTCAGCCTGTTCATGGGCGGCATGGATTTCATCGTCTTCGCCGGTTTTGTGTGGCTGATCGATGGCCGGGGCTATCAGCGCTATGTGCGCCCGCTCGTCATTATGGGCATGAATGCTATTGCCGTTTATCTGGCTTCCGAGTTATTGGAAGAGATGCTGAGCCTGATCCACGTAGCAGGGCCGGCAAGTCCGAGCGTTCATGAATGGATCTACCAGACCCTCTTCGCGCCGCTGGCCTCCCCCCGGAACGCATCGCTCGCCTACGCCATCTGCTATGTGCTGCTGATGTACGGGATTGCTTACGGCATGTACAAAAAGAGCTGGTTCGTGAAAGCGTAGACCGAGCGCGGCATTATGTACTGTGCCCGCCCTTGTTTCGCACATAGCCCGCTCGCCTTCCATGGTCGCTCGCGTGCCAATTATGTCGGGAGGAGGATTCTCGGACCATGTTAGCCAAGCGTTTGGCAATGGGTCCAGGTTTATTCCTGAGGCGCATTGACACGGCCCATGTGTTACGCATCTGCCTCCAAGGGCGAAGTGGCTTCCGGGAAGCGAGAGATGCGAGCGTCGGTGATTACCCGTCCGTGAGCCCCAGAGGCTCGTGGGTGGGGATTCATCGGTGAAGTGAATTCCAAATCCGGCGGATTGACGCTCTCACGCAGATGACGCAGGTGGCGCGTTCGATTACCAGAAGTACTGGCGTACGACCCGCGGCGAGCTGGGCGCGCCTGAGATCACCTTCACATGCAGGACGAGCTGCAGATTCTTTTTCTGCCAGTCGGGCGGAGCCCCGCGCAGCGCTTCAGCCATCAGGTCCGGATTGGTGACCAGGTCGGCCGCGGCGTCAGTACCGTATTGGGTGATACCGGCGAGTTCAACCAACATGGCGTGCGTGTCGGGATGGAAGACCCGCGAGACGATGGCGTAGTCTTCGGTGGCGTGACGGTCGCGGGGGAGCTCAGGGAGCACCCACTCCGTGGCTTTGCCATCGTCGGTGATTCCGGCCGGACGGCGGTAGCCGTCGACAAAAAAACGCATCTGATTGCTGATCTGCTTCCACCTCGTGTACGAGAATCCTACCAGGATGGCTGGGCCGGAACGGAGATCGGCGAAAGAAACGTCGTTGCCGAGCTTGACACGATAGGGACGGCCAAGCCGGGTGAGCATGGCTGCCAGGCGGGAAGTGGCGATGAGGTCTCCGCCGCCGACGAACTGGTCGGTCAAAAGCGTGAAGTCTTCGACGCGCGATGGCGGCGTGATGGACGGGTCGATATCGACACCATACACGGGCACGTAAGCGGCGCACAACTGCAGGGGCGATGATCCGTTCAGGACGGGTGCCCAGAACTGATTGAGCGGCGTGACCGCTGGGCGTGTCAAGACCCAGACCAGAGCGGCGACGGCGGCCAGGACCATCGCAGCGAGGGCGGCGCGGCGGGGCGTCAGAGAGAATTGGCGCCAGGGAGCCCCGGCCGGAAGCGGCGTGGCGGCCGGCGCCGCGTCGGGAGGGAGGACGGGTTGAGTCGAAGGGGGGCAGTTCACCAGGTGGAACTCGGGGATGTAGGTGCCGGATGGCAATTCGACGCGTAACGGGTTACCAGATCCCTGATCGGAATAATAGAGGCCCAGCCGTTTGCGAACCTCACCGGCTTTGACGCGGACGGTGGCATCGTCGCTGGGATCGTAGCTGGTGGGCCGGCCGAAAACTTCGATGCCGATGGTGCGCTCCTTCAGCATATCGCCATGCCCCTGAAGCGTGTTTTCGACCACGTAGCGGAGGAAGTCCTGGCTGCGCTTGCTGGCACGGAATTCGTGACAGGCGAGGATGCGGCTCAATTCCTCGCGGACCTGCTCCTCGGTCGCTGACGCGGCCTGCCCCGCGTCCGGCGCCGGCCTTGAAGAAACCCCCGGAGAATGTCCCTGCGACATGGGCCCACCCGACTCTACGCTGCTTGCTGGTCCGATTCTACCAGATTCGGCAAAATACACCGGACGCGCTGAAAATAGTAGTGTTCGGTTGTGGTAACGAACCAGCCACAACAGATTCGCAACCGTTCGGTACTGGACATTGACACTCCGACGGGTCAGATTGAAACTTGAGCACCATGTCAAAGATGCTGGAAGAGACACGCCAGCAGCCGGAAGCGCTGTCGAACACGTTGGAGGACGGAGCCATCCGGTTGCGCGAACTGCGCCGCCACCTGGAAGCCAACCGGCCGCGGCTGGTGATTCTTGTGGCACGCGGCACCTCGGACAACGCGGCGCAGTTCGGCCGGTATCTGATCGAGATCACCACCCACATCCCCGTCTCGCTGGCGGCACCGTCCGTACTCACCCTGTATGCCAGTCCGCTGGATTTGCAAGGCGTGATGGTGGTGGGGATTTCGCAATCGGGCGAATCGACCGACACCAACGCGGTGCTGGCGGACGCGCGCAGCCGGGGAGCGACTACCTTGGGAATCACGAACGAACCCAACAGCACGATGGCGGAGATCTCGGAGTACACGCTGCTGGCGCGAGCCGGTGAGGAAGAGAGCGTGGCCGCGACCAAAACCTACACATGCCAACTCCTGGCGCTGTACCTGGTGGCGTATGCGCTGGGCGGCGCGGTGTCATTCGACGCGCTACGCCAGTTACCGCAGTGGATGGAAGACGTGCTACAGATCGAGGAACGTGTGGGTGAGGTGGCCGAGCGTTACCTGTACATGACGCGGGCGGTGACCGTGGGCCGCGGCTTGAACTACGCCAACGCGCTGGAGTTCGGCTTGAAGCTGATGGAGACGTGCTACGTGGTGACCGAGCGGCTTTCCTCGGCGGACCTGATGCACGGGCCGATTGCCCTGGTGGAACACGCGTTTCCGGTTTTCGTGTTCGCGCCGGCGGGGGTCACGTGGCAGTCCATTTCCGCGGTGTTGGACATGCTGGAGGAAGTGAAGGCCGAGACGCTGGTCATCACCGACGAGAGCAACTGCGAGGCCTGCGCCAAGCCCGCGCGGCTGATCCGGCTTCCGCATCCAACCGGCAATTGGGCTGGCCCGCAGGATTTGTACACGCCCATCCCCTACATCGTGCCGGCGCAATTGTTCGCGGCGCAGTTGGCGGAGATCAAGGGGCTGAACCCGGATCGGCCGAGGATGCTGCACAAGATCACACGGACGATGTAGTCCCCGAGCACACAATTTCATAAATGCGGCGGCGTATTTCCGGCGGCGGCCGAGTGCGTCGCGACAGGCCGGGTCGGGCATGCCCGGCCCCTACGGCCGGCGGTCGGACGATGTAGGGGCGAGGCATGCCTCGCCCGCGGGTCGCGCGAAAATACACCATCGAAATTGCGCAATGGCGTACTTAGCGGGGCGGCAACGGTTTCGATATTCTGGGGAGCGTCGCCGCCGCCACGGCTTGCCCGAGGCGTTTTTCCTGTTCGCCGGGCACGTGCAGACGCAGGCCCTCCTCCACTGCCGGGAATTCCCGCTGCAAAACCCGGCGCGCGGTTGAGAGGATGACGCCGCCTCCCTCTCCGGTCATCACCCGGCCCAGCACCAGCACGTGGCGAAGCTCACAGAATCCGGCGTACTGAGCGATCGCATAACCCAGGTACACGCCGATGGACTCGTAGATTCGCCGGGCGCGCTGGTCGCCGGCGGCCATCAGTTCCTGAGTCGCGGCCAGCTTCCCGGCCAGCGGCATGGCGGGATCGAGCGTGATACCCGCGGCCGGCAGAAGCCGGTTGACGGCCTGTTGCGAGAAGTATTGCGCGCCGGCGCCGCCGTCCCGCGACCACTCGTCCAGCGGAGCATCCTGCCTGTAGTCGACCGGCGCGAACGCCAGCTCGTTCAGCCAGTCCGTGATGTTGCCCTGCGGATTGACGTACCCGGCGGCCAGGCTGGTGCCCATCGAAATGCCCAGGACGGCCGTATCTCCCAGCGCCATCGAAGCCGCCAGAGCCGTCACCTCGCCGTCATTCGCCACTACGAACGGCACTCCATTCCAGGCCCGCTGGAGCTCGAAAAAGATGCGCCGAACCCGCTGTTCGAACAGGTCGGGAGGCACGCCGCGAAACAGCGACGCCACGCGGACCTCGTTATCCACGTAAATACCCGCGGCGCTGCCGCCGATCGCATCGACGCGCGGCAGCTTGGCCGCCGCCCGCTGGAGAGAGTCGTTGATCCCGGCCACGTGATAGGCGGGATCCGCCTGGAAATAGGGGTCCCACGCGACCTCTTCGCTGTGCACCAGTTCACCGCTGATCACGGCTGCGCACTTGCGGTCGCTGCCGCCCAGGTCGAACCCGATGCGGCAGCCGTCCTGGTGGCGCCCGAGCGCAAGCCCCATCTCCTTCGGCTCGGGAGCCCGTTCATAGGTCACGCCCTCAATCACCATCGGGCGCCCATACACGCGGCTGCCCATGAAATCGAAGTCGAACGCGCGAGGGCCCGTCGCGGAATAGACCCGCTGAATGTGAGCCACTACCCCCGGATCGCCGGCGATGGTCAGCTTCCAGCCGCCCTTCTGCCACAGCAGGAACTTCACCAGGCGCTCAACGTAGAACTCGTTCGCCGGACGCGCATCGGCGAAGATCTCGGTATGGAAGACGGAACGCGAGCCATCCTGCCGCTCGAGAGCGATGGCTAGCTTGCGGGCGCATCCGCTCGCGCGCACGGCAGCTTGATAATCGCGGTTCCACCGCGAGGCGGGAACAAATCCGGGGTCGAGCGGCGGCTTCTCTTGCATCAATCACCATGGTGGACGCGGGCCGGGCCGCCAGTCCAGTTCACAACGGTTGTGGCGCCGTTACAGCATGTTTATTACCGTGCGAACGGCCGCACACTCAGTGGCTTACATCCTCCTCGACTTTCAGGAATCGATCGGCGGCCACGTCCTTGAGGGTCTGCACCGCGCCTCGCGGCCAGCGGATCTCGATGGAGGCAATCTGCTTTTCGCCTCCCAGCCCGAAGTGCACTCGCTTATCGCTCGAAGACATGAACCCCGTGCTGACGGATACGTGATTGTAGAGCACGCGGCCCGCAACGGTGGTGAGCTTCACCTTCGCGCCAATGGCGTCGCGGTTGCTGTAGCGGCCCACCAGCTCCAGCGTCAGCCAGTGATTGCCGTTGCCTCCCGAGTTGAGGAGGATGCGGGGCCGCTCCATGAGCGAGGTCACCACCAGGTCCTCGAAGCCGTCGTTGTTGAGATCGCCGATCGCCGATCCGCGCTGGTAGCCGGCGCGCAGGAAGCCGGCGCCCATCTCGCCCGAAACGTCCACGAACCGCTTCCCGCCCAGGTTGCGAAACATAGTATCGTGCTGGCGCGCGTTCGGCTTCACGTTGTCGATGTCGCCGTTGGCGGAGTACAAGTCCTTCCAGCCGTCGTTATCGTAGTCGATGAAGGCGGCGCTCCAGCCGGAGAGCGGTTGGCTGAGCTGTTGCAGTTGGACCTGCTCGGGCACGTAGCGGAAGAAGTCGCCGCGGTTGCGGTAGAGTTGCCAGATCTGTCCCATCAGGTTGTTTGTGAAGATGTCCACGCGGCCGTCGTTGTCGTAGTCCTTGGCGTCGCTGCCCATGGAGGAGACGGCTTTGGCATCGTCGTTGTAGGCGACGCCGAGCTGGAGGCCCTGGTCTTCGAAGGTGCCGTTTCCCTTGTTCATGAACAGCGAGTTCGGCTCGGTGTCGTTGGCGATGAAGACATCCTGGTAACCGTCGTCGTTGAAGTCGGCGATGGAGATTCCCATTCCCTTGCCCGGCGCGGCGGCGAAGCCGGACTTCTCGGTCACGTCCTCGAAGCGGCCGTGGCCCAGGTTGTGATACAGCCGATGCGCGGCACGCGGGTAAAACGTCGGACTGCAATAATACTCCACGCCGTCGACGCTGCAGCGCCGGTCGGTTTGGGGAGTCCACGTCGTGTAGTTGGCCACCACCAGGTCCAGCAGGCCGTCGTTGTCGTAGTCGAACCAGGCCGCGCCGACGCTCAGGACCCCAGCGGGCTTCCCGCCGATACCCGATTGTTCCGTCACATCGGTGAAGGTTCCGTCACCGTTGTTGTGGTACAGCGTGTTCCGCCCGGCGCCGCAAATGAAGATGTCCTCATAGCCGTCATTATCGTAATCGCCCACGGCGACGCCCAGATTATAGCCCAGATGTTCGCCGAGGAGCCCGGCTTTCCTGGTCACGTCCTCGAACGTGCCGTCTCCTTTGTTGCGGAGCAGGCAGTTGTAGAACGCGGGGCCGGTTTTCTTCAGCTCCGGCAACTTCGCGCCGTTGGTGAAGAAGATGTCCATCCTGCCGTCGTTGTCGTAGTCGAAGATGGCGACGCCGCCGGCCATCGGTTGCACGAAGTACTTCCGCGGCGACAGATCGTTATTGGTGATGTAGGAGAACTTCGAGCGTGCCGTGATATCGACGAAGTGCGGCTGCGCCGGCTGGAACGCGATTGCGCCGGCCACAAAGGCGCCCGCCGCGCCGGCCGTGAGTAGCGCCGGTCTCACTTGGCGCCACTATCCGGAGCCGGTACGCCGGAGACGTTTCGCTTCACCGTCTCGGTGTTGTGCTGCATCTTTTCGGAGGTGCTTTTCTGCAGCGCGAATTCGCGGGCGGCATCCTCCTTGCGTCCCAGGTTCTGGTAGGCATGGGCGAGCGTGAAATGAATGGTCGGATTGCCGGGCGTGAGGCGGGCGGCCGTTTCGAGCGGCCCCACTGCGTCGGCGGCGCGGTCGGAATCCAGCAGGCAGCGGCCCAGACCGAAGTACGGCTCCGGCAAGCCGGCATTCAGCTTGGTCGCGTTCGTATAATGCTCGATGGCCTGCGGCAAGTGGCTGGCCTTGCGGGCCAACTCGCCCAGGAAGTATTCCGCCCCGGCGTTCTGCGGGTAGACCTTCAGCTCCTGTTCGAACTCCTTGCGGGCCTCGTCGTTGGAAGTCGCGGTGGCGGGCAGGGTCAGGATGATCTGGCCGATGCGGGAGTGAATCCCCGGCATCTGCGGTTCGTGCTGCAGCAGGACGCGATACTCGGCGATCGCCTTCCGCCAGTCGCCCTGTTTCTCGAACTTCTCGGCGTTGATTTCCACCACCAGCGGTGAATCGGGAGCAACCTCCATCAGTTCCCGCGAACTCCGGGCCGAGAGATCCGAGTACACGTGAGTGGCCATGAACAGGATCTCGGGATCGTGCGGAAACTGCTCTTCCAGCCAGGCCAGCAGCGTGGTGGCGGCGCCCTGATGGTTCAACATCATCGCGCAGCGCACGCCGGCGGCGCCCATGCGGCGTTTCAAATCGCGGTCTTCGATCTGGGCATCCTGTTCCAGCGCCTGGTGGATTAGCGGCATGGCCTCGGTGCATTTCCCCTGCTCGGCCAGCTCGGTGGCGCGCTCGGCGGCTGACTGATCGGGCGCAGCAAAACCGAAGCCAATCGAAAACGCGGAGAGAAATGCCATGATGGCCAGCCGGCGCATGCGGGACTCGCTCACTATATTGGAACACACAGGCTTCAGAATTTGCTGAAAAACGAGGGCCACGAATGAACACAAATGAACACGAATAGAAAAGAACTGCCTCCTGTCTTCTCTTCTTATCCGTGTTTATCCGTGTTTATTCGTGGTCCAGATGTTCCTTCGAAATGCGCGGCTCAGCACCGTTCGCAATGCCGAGCCGCGCCCGTGACAGGGGACTAGAACACGTACTTCAAACCAAACTGCAGATTGCGAGCGCCTTGCGAGGTATTGATGACGCCCGCTTGCGAGCCGCCGAAAATGTCGGCTGAGTACCCGATCACATCGAGAACCGGTGTGTTGAAGGCGTTGATGGCTTCAGCCCGGAACTCGACATGCTGGCTCTCGTGGCCTGGAATCGCGAAGTTTTTCCCCAGACTGAGGTCGATCTGCTTCAACCCGGGACCCCGCTCCGTGCCGACGCCACAATTGCCGAAGTTGCCAGCCGGCGGATTAGACATGTTGGCGGTGCTGAACCAAACATAGCCACCGCCGTTGGCCGCGGAGTTTTCCGCGAACGGAGTCGCTATCGAAGGTCCGTTGCAACTGGGCCGGGGATCGAACGACCCGGTGCCCGGGTCGCCGCCCCAGTCTTGCATGGTAATCGGGAATCCTCCATGCGCGGTGAAGACGGCGTTCACGTCCCAACCACCGAGAACCGCGTTGACAATCGGACTCGAATCTCTGCCATACATGCGGCCTTTGCCGAACGGCAACTGGTAGGTGACGTAACCATTGAACACGCTGGTCAGGTCGTGGTCGCAATAGCCGTAGTCGGCGTTTATGTCATAAGTGTTCTGCGGGAAGCTGATGTCGTTGCTGGCCTGGCTGGCCGCGTCGTCTCCATACCGCCCGTAGTAACCGTTGTTGTTGGTCAGGCACTTGGACCAGGTATAATTCGCCTGGAACGAGAGCCCCTGTTTCAGCCGCTGCTGGAACGAAAGCTGCAAGGCATTGTAGTTGGCTTCGCCCGTGGTTTCGTTGAGCCTCGTCTGACCCGGTCCATCGTGGACGAGGGTCGGATTTCCAGCGAGGAGCGGGCTGGGCAACACTACACCCGGCGCCTCGAGGAACCCCTGATTGGCGTTGACGATGGTCGCCAGGTGGTCGTTATGTTGTCCGACATAGGCAGCCTGGAGGGTGGTTGCGTTGCCGAACTGCCGTTGCACGGAGAGATTCCACTGGTTGGACACGGCGGGACGGTAGTTCGGATCTGTCAAGTGTATCCTGACGCCCGCGAAACAGGCCGCGGGAGCGGACATCACGTTCGCCACTGTGCAAACGCCCGCGCTGCCAAGCCCGGTGAAGCCCTGGTCGAGCGTGACCTGATTCGACGGGATGCCGTTGGTGCCACTCCAATTACCCGATAAGTCGGCATTCCAGGGAGCATTCGTACCCAAGCGATTATACTCGCCGGTGCCTTCCTGGAAGCTGGAGCGGCTGAGCGCCGCACGAAACACGGTGTTATTCAGCGGAGTCCAGGCCACACCGATACGCGGCAGGAAGTTGGCGATGCCGTTGTACTGGTTGTACATGGCGTCGCTGACGCCACCCTGGCCGGCAAGTTCTATCTTGCCGGTCACTTCCTGAACGTTGGTTTCGCGATCGCCGATTTCGGCAATCGGCGTGAACAGTTGCCAGCGCAGGCCAAGATTAAGGGTCACCTTCGGAGCTATTTTCCAGTCGTCCTGAATATATGCTCCGGCGGCGTCGTTGCGCTGTCCGACAGTAGCGCCGAAGCCGGTGCCGATACCCATGTAGGAGGGGAGGCCAAGGACGAAATCGGTTTCCGCATTTCCGGTGTAGGTTCCATCGAACCCGATTTGTCCCGCGCCGCCATCGGCAACCACCGAGGGAATGTAATCGTTGCGGTAACGGATGAACTGGAAGCCGAATTTCAGGTTGTGCGCGCCGTGGTTCCACAGCGCCGTATCCTCCAACAAGATGGAGGTCTGATGGAAGATCTCCGGGGCGTCGACCGTACCGAAAGCGAACGGACCGTTGACGGTGCCGCCAAGCGGCGCTCCCGAGAAGGAGAAACCCGGGAGGTAGTTGGTTGGCTCGCCGGGCACCAGCGTACCCAAGTTAGAGGAGGTGGCGGGCTGGATATTACCTTCCGCGGGGAAGTAATTCACACCGACGCGAAACTCATTGACGATATTCGGCTTCACGGTCTTTGCGTAGTTGATGACGCCGTTCCAGAGCGGGAGGCTTTCGTTGCCGTTGGTGCTGTACAGCACCGCCTGGCTGTTCACGAACTGCTGCACGACGTTCTGCTCCGAGTACCGCACCGACACGTGATCGTTGTCGGTCGGGGCCCAGTCGAGCTTGACGTCGCCCTGATCGCCATTGGTGAAATCGTGCTCCGAGTTGGGTACGTTGTTAACCAACCCGCTGCCACTGGCTTGCGGAAGCGCCTTCATAATGTTGAGGGCGACCTGGCTTAGGGTGATGCATGGGTTAACTCCCATTTTCTGCCCGGCGCCGCATTGCGTTGCCTGGCTGAGGTTCGAGGGCATAGCGACATTCGTGCCCGGGTAGTGCAGGCTGACTCCGAGATCCGTGAAGTTCAGGTTATCTTCGGCGTTGGTGAAGGTATTGATAGTGCCGACCGTGGTCGGGTGGTCGAAGCGCGATCCCTGATAGTCGACGAAGAAAAAGAGTTTGTTCTTCCTGATGGGACCGCCGAAGGTTCCGCCAAAGTCGTTCCAGCGCAGTTTTTGAGGGCTGCCGCTGACGGCGGGATCCTGGCTGAAGTTCCGCGACCACTCATTCGCATTCAGCGCGTCGTTGCGGAAGAATTCGAACGCATCGCCATGAAAGGTGTTGGTTCCCGACTTGGTGATTACGCTGATGACGCCGCCCATGAACTGCCCGTAGTCGGCCGGCGGATTGTTGGTGATGACGTTGAATTCTTCGATCGCATCCACGTTCGGCGCGTAGGCGACGTTGTTGTCGACGAACTCCACGTTCTCCATGCCGTCCAGAAGGTAGTAGTTCGCCTGTTCGCGATTACCATTGATATAGGGACGGCCGGAGTTGAACGTCGACTGCCCGGTATTGAAAGCGCCCGGGCTGGTCGTGACGGAACCGGGTATCAGCAGCGTCAGTTGGTTGTAGTTGCGTGTTTCGAGCGGCAGGCTGGTGATGGCGTCCGATTGCAGCACCGTGCCAACGGTGGTCGTCTCGCTCTGCAGGATCGGCGCCGCGCCGGTCACCTCCACCGATTCGCTGACGTTGCCGACCTTTAAGCGGAAATCGAGTTTGGCGACCTGGTTGATTACCAGCTCCAGCTTCGGCTCGACCGCGGTATCGAACCCGGTGCTGGTCACCTTCACTTGATAGTGGCCCACGGGAAGCTGGGCGAGGTTGTAGGCGCCCGCATTATCGGTGACGGTGGAGAATGTCGTGCCGCGGTCCAGATCTACAGCCGTGACCTTGGCGGCCGCGACCATCGCGCCGGTGGGATCGCTGACCATGCCGGTTATGGACGCAGTTACGTCCTGCGCCCGGAGCGGAAGGGTCGAGACGAGGGCCGCGAACAGACACAGCCCAAGATTCCGAACTGTGGAATAGCGCTTTCTTTGCATTGGAACTCCTTTCATTTCGCTTTCGGTTAGGAGCGCCCTGTCCTGCCGGTGCGTTGCCATGCGGCCAACGCAATGAACCTGCCCTGCCGGGATCACTTTGAGCCGCCGGGCCACCGACCGCAGTCCCCTGACCGCTTTACGCAATCCTGGGCTGTCCGCGAACCGCTGTCCAGTTCCAAACCGTTGCACAGGCGGTTCGCAACATGTTCGATACACCTGAATACTCCAGGGGCGCGACTTATGCGCTAGGTGACCCTCGATCTGATTTCGCCCAGCTTCGATTCGTGTGGACGCGCACAGGGTTTTTGAAGGCCCAGCTCAGCACCGGCACCCGGATGAGGCGCCTACTGCAAGCCGTTGGCGAGGGTGGTGAGGAGCGTGGCGGCGGAATCGTCGTTGCTCAGTTCCCACGACATCGCGCCGGCCAGGCCCTTGCGCTTGATGTAGTTGGTCTTGTTCAACAATGAGGCGGGGTCGTCATAGGACCAGAAGACCCCTTCGGATGGGCTGTAGACCCAGAAGGCCTGCGCTTGCCGGTCGCGGAAACCGGGGTAGCCAAGGTTTTTGAGCTCGCGAAACGCTTCGGTGCCGGGTTCGTCGCTCGACTTCGCCGGCCCGGCCGCCGGTTGAAAGAGCCCGTTGTTGGTGTTGGGCACGCCCTTCCACCCATGACCGTAAAACGGCACACCCAGCACGAGCTTCGCAGGCGGAACGCCGGCCGCCAGGTAGTCCGTGACCGCGCGGTCGATGGTCCGGTTCGCGGTGTCGGCCGGCTCTGCCGGATTGGCGTAAAGCGCGGCGTGGTGATTGGTGACTTTCTCCCAGGTTCCGTGCAAGTCATACGCCATCAGGTTGATGTAGTTGAGATAGGGATGAATGGCGTTGAGTTCGATCAGCGCGTAGTCTTCGTGACCGGCCGGCGCCGCTATCGTCAATAGGTAACGTCTGTCTATGGAGTCGAGCTGTCGCCGGAATTCGGCCAGCAGCAGCGTAAAGTTTCGCGGGTCGGCGGGCGAAAAGGCGCAAGTGTTGCCGCAGGCGCCAGGATATTCCCAATCGATGTCGATGCCGTCGAACAGGCCCGCCATCGACATCCCGTTGCCGAGGTCGCCTTTGATGAACTGGCCGATACAGGAGGCCACGAAAACCTGGCGCGAGGCGGCGCTCGATGCCGCCTCCGAGAAATGGGATGAGAGCGTCCAGCCTCCCAGCGAGATGAGCACTTTCAGCTTCGGATACGCCGCCTTCAACTTCAGCAATTGACCGAAGTTGCCGCGCACGGTTAGTGGCTCCGCTCGGTCGGCCTTCCCGTCCACGCTGTCGGCGGCATCATATGGCTTTTCATAGTCGGCTTGCGGGTCCGAAACGGCGCACCCAGTGGCCGTCGGATTTCCGAATGCGTACAGCAGATGCGTGATGCGTGCCGCCGCGCCGCTGGTCGCAATGTTCTTGGGATGGTAAGCGCTATCCCCGTTGTAGAAGTACGCAACGTTGACCCGCTGTGCGTTCGCCACCAGCGCCATCAGAAACAGCAAGCCCACTACAGGGGCACGATGCCGCATGCTTCAACCCATCACTACGGTCACTTGATTGGCGGAGCCCGCCGGCTGAGGCGGTATCGCGCCATCAACCGGCTCACCATTCAGCGTAATCGACCGGACCCCCTTCTGCACTCCGCGGGGATTGGCGACCGCAATCTCGAACTTGGCGCCACGCCACTGGCGCGTCACGTGGAAACCTTTCCACTCGGCCGGAATGCAGGGATCCACGATCAAGCCCTCAAAACTCAGCCGGATTCCGAGGATCCAGCGCGTTGCGGCAGTATAATTCCATCCGCCGCTGCCGGTCAGCCACGGATGCCGGGCACGGCCGAAAGCCGTGTGGCCCCGCCCCATCACGAACTGGCAATAGGAATAAGGCTCCGCCTCGCGAATCTCGATCCTGTCGTTCTGGTTCGCCGGCAGCAGCGCGTCGTAGAACTTCATGGCTCGATCGCCGCGTCCGAGCTTGCACTCGGCGATCACGGCCCAGGGATTGGGATGGCTGAAGATGGCTGCATTCTCTTTGATGCCCTTGTAGACGCGCGTCACAAAGCCGATATCGTCATCGGGCTTGGAAAACGCCGGCCACAGCAGGTGGATGCCGTACTCGGAGTAGAGATGCCGGTCCACGGCGTCCATCGCCAGCCTGCCGCGCTCCGCGGAAGCCGCATCGGAAACGACGGCCCAGGTGTTGCTTTCGAGAAAGATCTTGCCTTCCTCGTTCGCCCGCGTGCCGATCCGGACTCCCTTGGCGGTGATGCCGCGCAGGTACCATTCGCCATCCCAAAGCTCCCGCTCGCAAGCCGCCTTGACCTTGTCCGCGAGAGCGCCGTATTCGCGGGCATCCGGTTCGCAGTCCAGGTGCTCCGCCGCCTCGACGAAAGCGCGCAGCGCCCAGTGATGCAGGAAGCTCACCATTCCGCTTTCCCCGCCGCCCAGGTTCAGGCAATCGTTCCAATCCGCACGCAGCCCCTTGCAGATGCCGTTCGAGCCGACCTGGCGGGCGGAGAAATCGAGAGCGCGCTTGAGGTGCTGGTAGACGGTGGCCTCGCCCTGGTCCGCGAACGGAACCACCTCCCCGAACAGCGCGTCATCGCCGGTCTCTTTCACGTATTCGCAGATCGAGACCACCAGCCACAGCGCGTCGTCCGAGCAAACGTCTTCGAGACCGTGGATGATGCTCTTGCGGTCCGGCGTCGGCGTCACGGTGGGCGATTTGAACCTGGGAGCCTGCTGCTTGGACGGATCGAACCAGTCCGGATCGAACAGGTGCAACCCATAGCCTTCGCTCACCTGCCCTTGCAGCAACTCGACGATGCGCTGCCTGCATTTGCCGGGGTTCGTGTGCACCACGCTCATCAGGTCTTGCGAGGTGTCGCGATATCCCAGGCCGGTGCGCCCGCCCACCTCAATGAACGATGCGAAGCGCGACCAGACCACGCAGGTTTCCGCCTGGTACAGCGTCCAGGTGTTGATCATGGTGTCGAGACCCTGGTGCGGGGTCTTGCATTGGAACGCAGCCAGCTTTTCTTCCCAATACGACCGGAGCGCCGCGAATGCCCGGTCCACTTCGGCCAGGTCCGAGTACTTGGCCTTGACTTCCCTCCCCTTGGCGCGCGGGCCCACGCCCAACAGAAAGATCAGCCGCGCCTCCTCGCCCGGTGCAAGCGTCAGCCGTTTGTGCAGCGCTGCGCAATGATTCCCGCCCAGCTCGGAACTGCCGGCGCACTTCCCCCGCTCCACCGCCTCCGGGTTGGTCTCCGTCCGGTAGTTGCCCAGGAAACGGTCCCGCATGCAGTCGTAGCCGTCCGGCTCGAAGTTCGAGGCGAAGTAATGAAAGGTCCACGGCTCGTAAAAGAAATCGTATTCGATGATGCCGTCCTGGTAGCTCGCCCCGGAGGCATACAGGCTCATCTGCAGGTTCTGGTTGTCGATTTCGATATGGTGGAAGGAGAACTCCAGGTACGAAAACACGCTGAGGCGGCGCTCAAGCGATCCAGTGTTCTTGATCCGCACATCCCACAGCTCGGCATCGTCGTCTACGGGCACGAAGACGGTCTGCTCCGCGTGGAGGTCCTGGTAGTTGCAGGAGAACTTCGAATACGAGAGACCGTGCCGGCACTCGTAGCTGGCCTTCGCGAGGTCCTTGCCCACAGGCTGCCATGAGATCGACCAATACTCGCCCGTATCGTCGTCGCGCAGGTAGACGTAACGCCCCGGCCGGTCCAACGGAACGCCGTTGGCGCGGAAGCGCGTGATCCGCTTGTGCTCGGCATTCTGGTAGAAGGAGTATCCGCCGGCGTTGTGCGAGATCACGGTGCAGAGATCCCGCACGCCCAGGTAGTTAGTCCAGGAGACCGGCACATCCGGCCGCTCAATCACGTACTCGCGATTTTGGTTGTCGAAGTAGCCGTAGCGCAAAACGCACCTCACACCGACACAAATTGCCTCAGCCAGTGCACCAGTTCCTGCGCCTTCGTCGGCGAATCGGCTTCCACGACGAGCCGCAGCACCGGCTCCGTCCCGGAGAACCGGAGCAGCACCCAGTTGTCGTTCTCGAGCATCAGTTTGGTGCCGTCCATGTGCGAGATCCCGATCACCGGGTAGGGCCCTATGTGGCTGCAAGGCGCTTCCTTCAAGCGCCGCGGAACCACGATCCGCATCTCCGGCGTGGCCGGCAGGCTCTCCTCGAAATCGTAGAGCCGCCCGGTGAGAGAGCGCACTCGTTCGAGCAGCGGAGAAATCCTCTCACCCGTGCGCGCCAGCATTTCCACCACCAGGGCCGAAGCGAAGATGCCATCCTTACCGAGAATGTGCCCCCGGATGGTCAGCCCGCCCGAAGATTCGCCCCCCAAGAGCGCGCCGTGCTCCGCCATCGCGGCGGTGATGTGTTTGAAGCCTACCGGGACTTCGTAGCACTGCTCGCCCAGCCGCAGCGCCAGCCGGTCGAGCAGGTGCGTGGTCGCCAGGTTGCGCACCACGCCGCCGCGCTCGCCGCGCACTTCGTGCAGGTACCAGTAGAGCAGCACCAGAACGTCGTTGATCGGGATGTACTCGCCGCGCTCGTCCACGATCGCAATGCGATCGGCGTCCCCGTCCATCGCCAGTCCCAGATCGTACTTGTGATCCAGCATCTGGGAGGTCAGCAGCCGCAGCGCCTCCAGATTGGGGGCGGGCGAGCGTCCGCCGAACAGCGGATCGTGCCGCTCGTGGATGAATGTCACCCGGCAGCGGGCCTCCGTCAGCACGGTACCCAGCGTGAGTTGGCCCACGCCGTACATCGGATCCACGATCACGCTGAGCCCCGCCTCGCGAATCGCGTTCAGGTCGATCAGCTTCTCCACCGCGTCCACATACTCGTTCGTGAAATCGCGCCGCTCGACAATGCCTGCCTCCAGGGCCAGGTCCAGTTCCACTTTGACGACCTCGGCCGGCTCGAGCGCATTGGTCTCGTTCTCGATCCGGCGCGTTTCGTCGTCGAGCAGCAGCGATCCATCGCCATGAAAGACTTTGAGCCCATTCCACTCGGGAGGATTGTGGCTGGCCGTAAACGCCAGGCCGTACGCCGATCCGCGCTGGGCCGTGGCGTAGGTGATCAGAGGCGTGGGCGCATCTTCGCTCAGCAGAATGGTGGGGATGTTGTTGCCCGCAAACACCTCGGAGGAAGCCTCGGCAGCCTGTTTCGAAAGGAAGCGCCGGTCGAATCCGACGATTACGCCGCGCTTCTCCTCGCCCCGGCGCGTGATCCCGTTGGCCAGTGCCTGGCTGAGCCGGCGAACGTTGTGCATGGTGAAGCCTTCGCCGATGATGGCTCTCCAGCCGCCGGTGCCGAATGCGACCAGGTTCTGTTCCTCCTGGCGCCGCGGCCGAAACAACCGTTTCTCGAGGATAAACTCGGCCCGCGCCAGGTCCGCCGCCGTGTTGATGCCCTGCACTTCGTCCTGGTCGTAAAGCTGGTAGCTTTCCACGCGCTTCCCCGATCGAATCAACTCGTGAACCCAGTCCGTGAGGCGGCGGGCCGGCGAGACGGCACTCGCGGCGCCGGCATCAATGGCGTATGCGCCCACGTTCACTTCGCGGATTTCGCGGACGGCGGGCGATGCCTCGGTGTCCTCGATGATATCGACGATCTCGCCTCCGCCACTGCGCACAATGCGTCCGTAGGGAAGGGCCCGGTCGACAACCGCCGTCAGCAGCGTCAGGTGGGCTTTCCGCAGGCGGTGCCGGTTGAGCAATCCGCGGATGGAGGCCGGGCGGAACAGCGGCGTATCGCCGTAGAGAATCAGCAGGCTGCCGTGGAAATCCCGCAGCAGCGGCAGCGCCTGCAAGGCCGCGTGGCCCGTACCCAGAGGTTCCTCCTGCAAGACATAACGGACCTTATCGCCCAGGTGCGCCCGCACTTCCTCCTGTCGGTACCCGACCACCACGTAAACGTCGCCAGCGCCGACCACGCCCAGCGCATTCTCCACTACGCAATCGAGGATCGTGCGATTTCCCAGGAGTTCGAGCACCAGCGGCTGGCCATCCTCCGCGAGAGCATGCTTGCCGGCAGCCAGAATGATGGCCTTGGTTTCCGTGGGTCCCGTCGGCGTGGCTGCCTCCACGGCCTCATCGAGCGTCAGCGCCATTGCGGCACCTCCTCCACGGCCTCCGGCGCCGGGGTCGGTGGGCTTCCTCCGCCCCGGATGGGATCAGCCGGGAGAGAATCAGCGCCGGGATGGAGGACAGCAGCACCCACACAAAGAAATTCCGGTAACCAATCGCGACCTGGATCTTCCCGCTGACCGTGCCTGGAATCATGAGGCCGAGA
>Ga0187864_10001895_pt1 | contig 19020 bp, 17 predicted proteins | sample June2016WEW_11_4_FD_132985 | JGI IMG/M metagenome (GOLD analysis project Ga0187864, IMG submission 132985) | Peatland microbial communities from SPRUCE experiment site at the Marcell Experimental Forest, Minnesota, USA - June2016WEW_11_40 | ecosystem: Environmental > Terrestrial > Soil >...
GTTCCGGCTCAAGTGTTCGGCTTGCACTTTGTGATGGGCTTCACTATTCATAGCGTCGAATCTCTCCTTACTAAGGTCATGACGACCTCTCCCATAAGTTGAATCAGGTCATCCTGCACAGGTGGCGGTACCTGGATGACCTCCGTGGAGGTGGGAGGACAGGTGCATCGTAAGGGCGGGATCGGCTGCCTCGCGAGCTGGATCCACGTCGCCATCCCCCGGGCCGTCAACGCCGCCTGGCCCCCTTGCAAACCCGGTGAACTTTTCCGCGCCAACACGGATTCGCGCAACTGCTCGTAATGTTCGGTGAGCGTCGCCGCTGGCGGCAAGCCAGTTTGCCCGGCCTCTGCGACTAGGGCTGGGGCGGTTTTTTTTCGCGGCGATCAAAGCTCGCTCCAAGGTCCTTCGGTGCACCCGTATCCCAAACTGTTTTTGAATCTGCTGAACCAAGTCGGAGATTCTGAGGGACGGTTCTTGGGCGCGGCTTTGGCCCACGAACGCCATGATCTCTCCGGTTAACTTGTGACCTCCCTTGGGGCCACGTTTTCTGGGAATCAGCCCTACTAACCCTTCGCGGGCAAAGTCCTCCCGAGCCTTGTAAAACGAGGGACGAGAAAACCCGAAGCTGGTGGCCGCGGCGCCGATCGGCATCGCTTCTTTCTGCACCCGGCGAAGCATTTCGTATTTGACCTGCGGCAGGTCCTGCGGGTCGAAGAAGTCCTCTTCCAAAAACAACCGGTCCTGCACTTTCTGGGCGCGGAGATTGAGCGTGCCGCCCTGGCGAAGCGCCTGGATCTTGGCGCGGGCATGCTGGGGCGCGGCGGAATCGGATTTCATATGTAAATATAAACACGCCCATTTTGAGGCAGATTGCAAGCACTTTTTTAAACGGATGGAATTCTGATCCGCTCTTCATAAGCATAATCTCTGAAACAACCCGATATCCCAACCTGCCGCTTTTTGCTAGATGGGGCGTATTTATCTTTACATATGCGGCGTCATTTGATTGACAGTTCATCGCATCCCCTTCCTCCCAGATGCCGCACCAACTTGACCAGTTCCCACAGGCATCCGGCATGCAAAGGCGAACGCCCTCCGGCCATTTCCACCAGGACGTCCGCTTTCACAAAATCGGTCCAGATCGCTGGGATTTCGCGCAGGTGGCCGCACTCATCATGGAAGTACAAATAGCTCTGGGCAAAAATACAACGGTGTTCAACAAGGTCAAACTGCTTGCCACTCAAAGGATGAAAAGGATGGGTAACCCGAAAGCAGCGACTTCCTTCGCCTACCCGGGGTGCAATCACGGGTCCATTCAAAGACCTGTCCCGAAAACGGATTCTCCTCCAGCGCCGTTTGCACCATCCCGCTCAAGCCCACAAACCCGCGTCGCAGGTCCGTCACACCCGCCACAATCCAGATCCTCGTTCCCGCCGCCAATCCGATCATCTCCGCAAGGCCTCTAGCACCACCCGCACAACCTCCGGATCGACAGGCCCGGCCAGTCGTAACTTCCCCTTGGGAAGTTCCACCTGAATCATGCCGGAGAGGGCGCGGGGCGTCTTTGTCTCTCCCGCCGGCGTTCCCGGCTCGGCGATGCGAACCGCCAACAAACCAGGCGTCAGCCTTTTCGCCGCTTTCAGCAGCCCTTGTTGATACTGGCGGCGCCAAGCGAAAACTTGATTGGCATTCACACCGTGCGCTCGCGCCACACGGGCCACCGAGGCGCCCGGTGCCAGAGTCTCTTCCACAATCTGGCGCTTCAACTCCGGACTACGATGCAGCCTCTTTACTGGGGGAAGTGCCTTACGCGAGGAGACCGCATCAACGGCTGCGGCATTAGAACTATCCATCTGACCTCCAAGTGGACACAACCAGAGTGTCCACTTGGAAGAATGTCCCTTAGGACTGTGTCCGCCTAGAGGGACAAAACCGTACGTTTACATTTTATCGTTCAAATCTCACTCAACACCATAGCATATACCTGGTACGTGAAATATTTTTCTTGACAAATACGATTATCGGTGATATTTAGCGATCCATGCGCAATTTCTTTTCTTCACTCACAATAAGTCACCCTGAAATTGAGGGAGGCCAATGACTATATTAACCAAGCAGCACCAATGCGGAATTCCCAGTATTCGTATACTGCGAGGTGGATGGACTACGCAGAGCCGCCAGAATGGCGTGGTTACGTTTAAACATTGAACAGGAGGACACGAAAATGAAAAGTGTTGTGACATACTTAACTTTCGCGGTTTTCTTACTGGTGGCGGGACCGACCGGCATTCTGCTCAGCCAGAATACAAACACTGGTGAGATCCGTGGGATAGTGACCGATCAGTCGGGAGCGGTAGTGCCCGGTGTAGAGGTAACATTCACCAATGTGCTTACCGGCGTGAGTACTCGGACTTCAACAAATGCAAGTGGAATCTATGATGCGCCCACCCTCTTGTCTGGGACCTACTCAATCACCTTCTCGAAAAACGGATTCGAAACCTTTATCAGAAATGGAATAACACTGGGAATCCAAGTGGTCGACGTGGATGCAAAGCTGAGCGTGGGGGCAGTATCGCAACAGATAACGGTGACAGCAGCCACGCCGTCTGTTCAAACTGCAACTGCGGAGAGCAGCACGGCCCTATCGGTCAAGGAGGTCTACGACCTGCCCAACCTGACCCAGGAATGGTACAGCCTTGGCAACTTGTTGCCCGGAACTGCGCCGGGTGTGGTTTATGATTATGGCGGAGTTGGGTCGAGCGTGAACGGCTCCGCCCCCTTCAATTCGAGTATTGTTGTTAACGGGAGCCGGGCAATGTTCACTAACAATAACCCGGACGTCGTCAATGACACACCATTGGATTACATCGCAGAGCTGAAAGCGGATACCAACAGCTACAGCGCACGGTACGGGCTTGGATCTTCGGTGTTCAATGTGATCACGAAGACGGGCACAAACCAGTGGCACGGCTCGTTGTTTGAGCTCGACCAAAACACGGATTTCAACGCCCGAAACTTCTTTGAAGCGCAGAGGTCTCCTTATCATTGGAATCAATTCGGGGGAACTGTAGGCGGCCCCATAAAACACAACAAGGCGTTCTTCTTCTTCTCCTACCAGGATATGCGCCAAGTCGAGTACTCCCCTGGATTGTACACTGTCCCGACCGCCAGTGAGGAAGCGGGCGATTTCTCGAGCTCGGTATACCCAACCGTATATAACCCGGCAAGCCTCGTCAACGGTGTCCGAACCCCGCTACCTAACAACACAATTCCTGCTTCAGATATTTCTCCTTTTGCCGCCGCAGCTCAGCAATCCTTTCCGACACCGAATCTGCCCGGTTTGTATAACAACTACTTTGCCGATCTGATCTATGCGAACAAAGACAAGTGGATCGGCGGAAGCGTCCAAATTCAGCTTTCCCCGGGCAACCAGCTTTCGATTGCCCCGAATTACTCTAAATCGTATCTTCCCTTTCCGAGCGCATTTCCAACGGCGTCCTATGCTGACAGTTATTATGAGGAGCAGCACAGTATCTCAGACACCTGGACAATCAAACCTTCGTTAGTCAACGATGCCCGCATTACGTACGACCGTGCCACCGCAGATTGTATTCCCACGGATAATACGAACTATCCTCCAAAATTGGGTCAGATAAATCCAACGGGAAGCGAGTATCCCAATATGACTATCGAGGGATTCATCTCGACATACGCAGGCGGAGGCACCACCTGTACCGATGGTGAGGGGGTATGGGGTCCTTCGGACGTCGTGACTATAATTAAGGGACACCACATTCTCAATATGGGTGGTCAGTTTGACAGGCTGTTCCTCAATCAAAGTGGGTGGGGTTCTACCGAGTCGGGTAGTTTCACTTTCAGCGGCACTATGACAGCCAACCCCGCTAATACGACGAACCCAGGAGGCCTCGGGTACGCAGACTTTCTTTATGGCCTGCCGCAGACATGGTCGACCTTGATCGCCCCGGTCATGGGGTGGAGGTCCTGGGACGCGGGTGTGTTTATCGAGGATGACTATAAGATCCGTAAAGATCTTACGTTGAATCTCGGTTTGCGATACGGGATGCTGGCAGGTTGGAGCGAGGTCCATAACAGACTCTCCGACTTCGATCCTAACATTATCAATCCTGCCACGAACACGCCCGGCGCGTTGTGGTACGCGGGGCAGGATGGACGGACTGCGCTTGAAGCAACCAACTATCACGGCTTCCAGCCACGTATAGGATTTGCGTGGTCGCCTCACGGTAACAGGAATTGGGCGGTTCGCGGCGCCTACGGCATTTTCGACCAACTCTGGGATGTGTCGCAGTACGTGGGAGGGATGGGTCAGGGGTGGGATACAACTGGCTACCAAACTTCTCCCAACTTGTACACCCCGATTTTTAGCATCTCCCCTCCTACCTCGGCGCTGTTGGCAGATTATCCCACCTTAACGCAAGGACCTCCGCTTCCAATATATCCTAGTGCGGAAACACGCACCGCCTCCCTCCTCAACGGCACGTCAATAGGTTATTACCCCTATAACGCTCCTGTTCCCTACGTTCAACAAGCTCACTTTGACATTCAGCACCAACTGCCGGATGGCATTTTAGTAGACGTTGGTTATGTGTGGACGCGAGGGATTCATCTTCCTTGGGTGGCAAACTTCGACCAAGTTCCTGAAAATCTCCTGGGGCCGGGAAACGCCGAGCTTCGGGAGCCTTACCCGCAGTACACCGGCTTGCCTGGGAACTTTTATGATGGTGTGTCAAATTACAATGCGCTTGAAATGACTGCGAAGCGCAAGTTCGCAAACGGCCTTCTGTTTACGGCCAACTATACTTGGTCAAAGGCCGAGGACACGGAGACGGTCTCAAATTGGCATGGCGGCGATGCCGGTCTCGTGCAAAATAGCTACAATGCCATGGCCAATTACGGCCTCGGAAACATGGATATGCCGAACATATTCAATCTCCAAGCCATCTATGAGCTTCCGGTTGGCAGGGGTAAGCAGTTCGTGAATCGCGGAGGGATTCTTAACGGAGTGATTGGAGGATGGCAACTTTCCGGTATCCTCTGGCTGCATTCAGGATCGCCGTTCACTCCAACCATGGGAACAGCCAACTTAAGCGGATCACTGCAAAATTACTGGTATCCTAATCGGATTGCCAGCGGAACGGTTCCCAATCCATCGATCAGCGAATGGTTCAACCCAGCAGCGTTTGTTGAACCCACCGCGTACACCTTTGGAGACTCGGGACGCAATATCCTGCTTGGTCCAAGCTACAAGGACCTTGACCTTTCGCTCTCTAAGAGTTTTCCCATTAGGAAGCTAGGAGAGGCCGCAAAGTTTCAAGTCCGGGCCGATGCGACCGATCTCCTCAATCAACCAAACTTTGGCTTTCCGAACTCAAGCATTGGAACCGCAGGAGTGGGGGTTATCTCAACGGCGAACACGTATAGGCAGTTCAAGTTGTGCGCGCGCCTGACCTTTTAGGGCATTAGGGAGGCTGGGCGTTAACGATATACTAGTTTCCAACACGATGGACTTCCCTCTCCCGTGGGCCCTCAACCCGCGGGAGGGGGACCGATCAAACAAGCGTGAGGGGTTCCAGAGGGAAGGAGGTGTCCGCGGTCTGTGGATCCCCAGAAGAAGGCCCTGGGGAGATTCGCCTGCCGAAGCCTCGTGGAGGGACAACAGAGAACTGGCTTTCGTGCTGCGATTAAGCAGTAATCAATTTTAAAGGAGCGAATTAATGGATACGAAGGCAATAGAGTATCTCGACAAGATGCGAGCAATCCTCACGTTCATCCAGACTAAGCAGGATGAGTCCATCGCGGCTGCTGCCCAAAAGCTCGCCGATGTGATTGAGCACGGGGGGATCATCTACACGTTCGGCGCAGGTCATTCCCACTGCGCGGCAGAGGACATCGTCGTGCGCGCGGGCGGACTGGCGGCCGTAGATATGATTTACGAGCCGGCGTCATCGGGCGAATTTGGCATGTTCAAGGCGGGTTACATCGAGCGACTGGCAGGCGTGGGGGAGGCCGCCATCCGGTTCAGCGACATCAGCGACCAGGACGCGCTGGTCGTGGTCTCCAATTGTGGACTAAACAACGCCCCCATCGAGGTCGCGCTGTATGGCCGTAAGCTGGGCATCCCGGTCGTCGCGATTACCTCTGTATCATATTCCAGCAGTCATCGCACACGCCATTCGGGCGGGAAGAAGCTCATGGAGGTGGCCGACATAGTCATCGACACAGGTGTGCCCTTTCCCGATGCGACGATCAAGATGGACGGGCTTGAACAACCCATGGGGGCACTTTCGACTGCCGTCTCGATCCTCGTGGGTCATGTGCTGTGTCTTTCCATCGCCTCCCTCCTCCTGAAACGAGGTGTGCGGCCCGACGTGTTCTTCAGCGGGAACTTGGATAGCGCGGAAGCGCACAACACGACATTGTGGAGGAAGTACCGTGGGCGGGTTCGCGTTTTATGAACGGACATGGCGCAATGAGAGGATCCCCGTATCGGCTGGCAGTTGACATTGGCGCGTCATCCGTAAAGGTGGCGCTCTGGGACGGGCGCCGGCTGCGGCGGTTGGACCGGACAGATTTCGGCAGTACCATCGTCGATGGAGGCTGGATCGCGGGACTGCTAGGCTCGAAACTCCGGTCCTGGGGAGATCCGCCCATTCGGTCGGCCGTTGTGGGTGTGCCGGCGCTTGTTGACCCGAAGCACCGAACTGTTCCTTGGTCGGTCAACCTCGGCTGGCGCAATTATCCTCTCGCCTCGATGCTGAGCAAGGCGCTCGGTATCCCCGTGTGGCTGGAAACCGACATCTATCTTGCCGCACGGGCGGAAGCAGAGGTGGGCGCGGGCCGGTACTCCGCCGACTTCGTTTACATCAATCTCGGTACCGGCATCAGCCATGTGCGGATGCTGCGCAAGGAACCGCAACTCGGCGCGCACGGATTGGCAGCGAACCTGGGTCATGCGCCGCTGTTCAGCGGCGGCGGCCGCCACGCCCACCCGCCATGCGCGTGCCGTCGTCCCTACTGCGTGGAATCTGTCCTAGGCGGACGCGTGGTTGCGGCGGCCCTGCGCCGCTGCCGCGGGCGCGGGCGCCAACCTTTCTGGCGCGAGTACGGCACGAACCTGGGAATTATCCTCTCCTGTGTGACGAGCCTGCTGGACCCGGAGCGATTCGTCCTGAATGGTGGGGTGTGTGCATCGCGCCCCCTCTTTGAATCCAGTATGCGCGCGGCCTTCCGGCGGCACACCCTGTATCATGGCGCCCTGCCGAAGATTTACTTTTCGCGCCTGGGCGATAGGGCGGGTCTGATTGGCGCAGGCTTGGCCGCCCAACAAATGGGAGATGAATAACGGAAAAGTCGAGCAATAGCTGATCAGATGCTCGGTTTCACTCACCTGGATCTCCTGGCCAAAGGACCGGGAGCTATCTCTTAGCATTGGCCCAAGATTTGCCGGCAGGCACGCTTCAGCGACTGCTGGAGGGGTCTTAACGTGACTATCGTAACATCTATAATTTTCGCATTGAAAACGATTCGTCGGCTAATGATCAGCGTTAACCTGAAACCTGCGTCATGAACATCATGAGAGTTCCAGAAACGCTTTCTGGGAGCCACGAAAATAGCTATTTTGGCTTTTGTTGTGAACCCTCATTAAAAATGCGGTTTGGCAACAATGGCCCGTGGACCCCGAAATCTTCGTGTAGCCGCCGATGGCGTCGGGCTGACGCAGTTCGGCGGCGTGGCCTTGATCGAGCAATTCTTCCAGCGCATTCATTTGCAGGGTGCCCTGTGGCGGCATATTCGATCCGCTCAACGCAACAACCGCTACAGCGTCAGCGAGTCTCTGAAAGCGTTGCTCTACCCGCTGGTCCTGGGCCTCGGTCGGTTCGAGACCACCGAACCCTTGCGCTACAACGGCGTCTTTCATTGTCTGGCCGGGCTGCCGGACTACCCCGCCGCGACCACCTTGCGACGCTTCCTCGATCGCTTCGCGACCCGGGGACGAAACTCCTTCCTCAAGCTGCACGACACTTGGCGCGCCGTGATGCTGGGGCAGACCTCCCAAGCGATCTTCGATTTGGACAGCACGGTGCTGACGGTCTTCGGTCGCCAAGAACGAGCTCAGGTGGCCTACAACCCCAAAAAGCGCGGCCGACCGTCTTACCTTCCGCTGCTCTGCTTCGAGGGGAATACGCAGGATTGTTGGGAGGGCAGCTATCATACTGGCCGCACCAACGTCTCGACTATCACCGTACCCCTGCTCGAGCGCTCTTTCCGCAAGTTGCCAGCCCCGATCCGCGAGGTCAGAGTTCGCGCCCACTCCGCCTTCGACGATCACGAAATCATCGAATTCATCGAGGGAAAAGGGGCTTTTTACGCCATGGTGGCCCGGCTAACGCGACCGCTGAAAAACCGGCTGTCGGGATTGCACTACCACCGGATCGCGTCGGGCGTGTGGGCCGCAAAGTTCGAATATTGTCAGCTGCGTTGGCCCGGGCCGCGACGTTTCGTCGTGATCCGTCGACCGCAGCGGGATGAACCTTCGGCACAATGGACCTTGTTCCAGATGGGCGGCTACACCTACCAAGCCATGGTCACCAATATCGCGTTGCAGCCCCTCAACCTTTGGCGGTTCTACGACCGGCGAGCACGGGCGGAGTTGATCATCCGAGAATTGAAGTATGCCTATGCCCTGGGGAAAATCCCGATCAACCACTTCCAGGCCAACGAAGCGTTCTTCCAGATTGTGTCGCTAGCTTACGACTTGCTGAACTGGTTCAAACGCCTCTGCGTTCCACCCCACCTGCAGCAAGCGACTCTGCAACGGCTTCGCCGGCGCTTGTTCGTGGTGCCAGTCCAGTTTGCACGACCGGGCGGGGTTCCAACTCTCCACCTTGCGCCGACCTATCCCTGGGCCGCCGACTTCTTGGAGACGCTGAAGCGCACCTGGCGACTGCGGCCACCGTTCAATATCCTCACGGGGAACTACTTCTGAACGGAACGCGCGGATTCGTCGAGATTCAGAAATCGTCATTTTTCACGCAGGTTTCGGGTTAAGTCTTAGCGGAGGTAGACATGAAACGAAGGACAGCTCTTAAGATGGTCGCTGTGAGCGCCCTGACGCCCACGATTCCCACCCTAATGGCAGACAAAAGTCCATCAGAAACAAAGAGGACATCCAACACGAGGGACGATCAGAGTAATACCGACGTTCTAGCGAGCATTCGACTCTATAACCCAACCCGGTGGACTCATCAAACCTTGGTTGAAGTACCTGTGGGGGAACTGGCGGCGCCAGGGCTGATTGACTGGCGCAAGGTCCGCCTGGTTTGCGATGGGCAAGACGTTCCCTTTTCGCTGCGCGAGGGGCGGGTGCACTGGAGGGCCAGCTTAGCGCCTGTCACTGACCCTCGTGCCGAGGACTTGATGGTTTTCACGCTTGCTGTTCCACAGGGCGCCTGGACGCATATTGATTTGGTGAGTGGCCGGCGGGAGAAAAAGACGGCCTTAAGTCGCGAGGGCGCCCGGCTGGTAGTTTCATACCCAAATCTAAAGGTGGTTATCGACGAAATAACAGGCATGTTAGTGCAAGTTGAGGCTTTTGGTGAGGGGCTACTTGCAATGCCCATCAGCGCAGAGTTTTTTCACGTCGAGGAGGGGGTCATTGAGCACTCGGATCTCTCGCTCTTAAGTTACTCTTTCTTAAGTTACTCTCATCCGAGCGCGAGGGTGAAGAGAGAGAGAACCGGGGCTGCACCCCACGCGAGGTTGGTGTCCTCCTTTTCTGAGGCTGCATTGACCGAGCTGAACTTCCTTCTGGAATCTGAGAAAGGTCCAGGGATGGCCCTCACCTATCGGGTGCTTCCGGGGGGGCCAATAGAGATTTGGGCTGATGAGCGTCCTTGGGAGGGGCCGTCGCCATGGCTGAATTACGGCGTCGAGTATAAGCTCAGCCTCCGCGGGGAAGAGGAGAGATTGCCTCATTTCGAAACCCAATTCCCGTTTTTTGGATTCAAGGACTATGGCTCGGCGGTCAAGAACATTGGGATACTGCATCGGGGAAAGGGCGTTGCCACTCTGGAAATCGGGGAAGCATCGATTAACGGACGGCGCTGGAATAGACGATTGTATATCGCCGGTGGAGATCAACTCGCACACCTAGGGGAGATGATTGAGCTGGTGGACGAGGGGCTGGTGATGGATGCGGCGCCGGTGTCTCTTGGTTTAGAGGCCCAGCCCCTTCAGATCTTCTATCCGGATGGCTGCCAGGTTATAGCCGAGAGGTTGGTGCAAGCACTCAGAAGGGCTGGTTGGCAGGCCGAGAGTAGCTCGGGAGCGGAGGAGGATGGAAGGGCGGCGATGGTCTTAAAGATAGTGGAAAGGCCTGAGGCAGTCGGACTGGAAGGAGATGGGTTTGCGATCCAGCCGCGCCAAGGGGGGAACGGCGCTTCAATCATGGCGGGCACGCGGTTCGGACTGATGATGGGAACACTGAAGGTTGCCGAGCAGGCTCGCAGAACCGCAGACACTGCTTCCATTCCCTTGATTGCCAGCAACCCTGCTGTTGACCTCCGGGCGGGAGGTTTCGGGGGAGACCCGCATGAGGTAGATTTTCCATACGGAAGCGACGATGAGTGGACCAAGGTCTTTGATAATCTGATTGCCTCGGGAATGAATGTGATGGGTTGCCTAGGGTTGTGGGGCAACTGGAAGATGCCTTTGACTTTCAAGTACATGCCTGAACTTAGATTTGACTCACCCGATGCTTACGACGAAGTGTCGGGAGCCAAATTCTCCGAATTTAGTTCTGTGCGCGACCGAGCTCTCAAGTTCTTGAATTACTTGCACGACAGAGGGGTGAGAGTGTGGTTGTGGGTACCCGTGGGAGCTATCCCAACGACTTTTGCAGAGAAGTTCCCCGAGGCTCTTCTTCCTGAAAAGCCTCACGAAGGGGCGACATTTCGCGGCCGGCCAATTAGGGTCCCTCTCGTTATGCACCCAAAATACCGACAGTATCTGCAGGCGTTCTTCAAGGAACTCCTGGAGACGTATCCTTTGGATGGATTGGTGCTGGTTCGGGATGACAACGGGGGCATTGATACAAGCGAAGATTTTAAGAAATACCTTGCTACCTCGCGCACCAAGGATCCGATGTGGGAGCAGTACCTGATGATCTATGAAATGCTGCGGTCCAGCGGCTTCCGGGGCGACCTTGGTGTTCAGCCGTACTTTGATTTATACGAACCTCACTTCGAGTCTACTTTGCCTAAAGACCTTTTCATCGTAGGACACGGCAGCGGCTTTGGAACCCTGACCCGCCACTATAAGGTTCTAGGCCCCATGGGTGATACCTGGCTGGACAATCTCTATGCGAGCTTCCGCTTGCCTGCGGCGTCAAGAATGAAGCGGCTGCTCGCTGATCGTGGAAGCTGTTGGATCGGTGGTGCCTTTCACGGCACGGAACTCCCATGGGAAGCCATAGGATACTTCGGCTGGGAAGTCGCCGACACGGTCAACACGTTGCGTTACGATTGGGGTGGTAGAGCCTTTGGCAAGAAGAACGCATTATCTTTTCTGCGGTTCAACAGTGTGTACGAGCAGTTATGGAATCTCATGAATGGCCCCTTGTTGCCTTACAATTGGCTCGGCATGAGTCCCCCAGAGAAAAAGCAGGTTGAAGAAGAAGGGAGGGAAGGGCTGGAGCTCTATCAAAAGCGGCTTGCGGAACTTCTCTCCAGGGCGGGCAACGAAGATAATAAGGACTGGTTTGCGCAAGTAAAGCTGTATGGGGCATTTTTCGAATACTGCATGCGCCGGCTGGAATTGTTCGGGCAGTTGTACGAGATCGTGTTGTCGCACAAGGACACCCTGGAGGCCTCCAACCCCTTGCCGAGCGATATCCGCCGCCGTGTTATTTCCCTTTATGGCGAGATGCTTGAGTCTGCCGAACCTTACGCCAAAGAGATCAAGACGGTACCGGGTGGAATGATGCGCGCAACGGAGCCGTTTGCTCACCCTTACAAGGAAACGATGGTGAGCGGCTATGGTGAGCCGCTGGATAAAATGCTAAAAGTGCCAGAATTTGCCGGCACATTGACTGTATCGCAGCAAGAGCTCAGAGCGGGACGTCCCTTCACGCTCACCATTGTATTGTACAACGGAGGGATCTGTCCTTGGTTGCCAAGCGAAGGCCACAAACTTGAACTTGACGCCGGCGCCAAGCGTTTGGGCCTCCCCCTCAGTTGGGATTTGACGGGTGAGTGGGTCCTTCCGGGAGACCGGCGAGAGGTGAATCTGCCTGGGACGGCGCCGGAGGAACCGGGCACGGCAAGAGTTAGGATGAAATTCTGGTCGCCATCAGGTGAGCAGGCGTTTGCGTTTATTGACCACGAACTTTTGCTGAAATGGGAATAGGAAATCAAACCCGAATTCCGAAATTGAAATCGCGATGTCGGATGTAAACCCAGAAGGATTCGCGATTTATCCTCTCTACCGGCAACTGACCCACGGCGTAGGTGGGAGCATCGCTGCGAGACCTGCGGGCTCGTGCGCAGTGTTGTGAACTACGTGGATTAATCTGCCAAATGGGAATCGTTTCGTACGCCTGCAAGTGAAGGGTGTGCAATGGCGTGATGAGTTTGGGCGGCCCCTGAGTGGAGAGAAAGTTGATCTTGCCGCGGCGCCGGTGGTTGGCGTGGCTCTCGTCATGGCTGAGGATAAGCTGTTCGATGCCTCGGCCGTCAGCCAGCGCGGCGGCGCGAGCGGCCCCGGCCGGCCAGTTTCATCAATGACCGAATTGTCCCAATGTCCGTACACCACCGCCTCCTGTCCGTGATACCCTTCGGGAAAGCCGCCAGGCCCCCAGAGGAGTGTTTCCGGATCGTGTAGATTTAGGGGTCGGTCGTCGCGGATGCCACCGTGGACGCAGACGACATCCGGTGTGCGATGATATCGGGATAGACAAGCAGCGCATTACAAGGGATAACTTGCTTGCCACTGACGGATTTGGGTGGGCTGACGCCCTGTTGTGCCGTCGAAAGGTGACTGCCGTCAGATCAAAGGCACGGTGGATCAACCGTAACGTGCGCTTTACAGCAGTCAATGCCCTTGTTCCAGAGAAGTCGGCAGTTGAGGCGCTGAAACGGGCGGATCTCATCGTTGGCTGCGTGAACAACCTGAATGCGCGTGCTGACCTTCAAGAGATCGCGTGGCGCTATTGCATTCCGTACGTGGACATTGGTCTTGGTCTTTACCCCCTTGACCCTAATCATGATATGTCCGAGATTGCCGCCATCAGCGGAAACGTGTTCACGGCAATACCGGGAGGTCCCTGCTTATGGTGCACCGGCTTTCTGACCGATGAAAAGCTTCAAATGGAGGCTGGTGGTTCCGACCATTCTTATCTCCGTAGCAGCCTCGGCGAGCGTACGAAACCAGGCCCCGGTGTACACGTTGCGAGTTTCAATGGAGTTCTAGCGAGCCTGGCAGCGAGTGACGTCCTGCAATTGATCCTCGATTACTCACCAGGAGTGTCGGTCCGAAGGCAGTACGATGGCTTCAGCGGCACAGTTCAAGAGGTGGTCGTGGAGAAAAACCTGAGCTGCCCGAAATGTGCATCTATTCTCGGAGCCGGTGACCCACTGTGGCAATGATTGAGCCATTTTGGCGAATGAAATCAAATTACCTTCGAGAAATGGAGGAGGGGACGCTTTCTTGCGTTATCACGGAGTCCAACACGGAAAACCTAACGGAGGCGTCGGGAAGGCATGGTTGCCATAGTGACCCACTGATCGAGGTATTGATTAAGACTGATTGCAGCCCCGCGGCGCAGGCGTCCGATACAACCTTCTTGGAGTTTTGTGTTCAGATAGGTCTGAGCCTGTCGCAAAGAACCACGAATTGTTTTATTGTGATATTTCCGCGTTCCTGTTATCGGCTCGCGACCGAGGGAGTCGCGCACCAGCCAAGTGCTTGGTCGGCGTGAAATGAGTTGCCCAGCTTTCCGGGCCATAAGGTACCGCCTGCCCGGAAGCAGCCACACAATTCGCACACAGGTGTTGCGGAAGTCAGGTTTTATTGGGGTTTTAAAAAGGTGTCACTGATTGGGGAGGTCAGTAACAACCTCGCTTGAATTTCCCACAACAACACGCTCATCACCGACTGACAGGATCCTGTCCGCCAACCCCCAGACGAGTGATGTATGTCAGATAAAGATGACTTTGAATCGGGATAGGGGGGATACCTCGCGGCTCCGCCCCTCCCACACCACCGGACGTGCGGGTCCGCATCCGGCGGTTCGGTGGGTTGAGCTATCGGTTCACAGTCAAGCGTGGAATCCCAAGCGAGTCGAAGTAAGCATTAGGCAACGCGATGCTGAGCGCGGGCGAGTTCGCCAACCGCCAGGGGCCGAGGGCGCTACTCGCCGCTTGAGCGGCCAAGTCTGGACCCACACCCTGTTGGCTTAACTCGGCAAACCGCACCGTACCCCGCTTCCACTGCTTCCAGATCGCAGACCTAAGTCTACGCCGGAGCCACTGTTCAAGACCTGTCAACACCGAAGGAGTTTCACACTTTCCGAAATAGCCAATCCATCCTCCGAGATAGCGGGATAGGTCCTCGGCCCTTCGTTCAATGCTTACTCCTCGGGTCCGGCTCGTCAGTTCCCGTATCCGCTCCTTGAACCGGCCCACCGCTTTCGGCGCGATCCGCCGTTTTGGTATGCCTGCGCTCGTGAAGCTAAATCCCAGGAACTTCCTTTCCCATGGCCGCGCCACTGCACTCTTCTGCTGGTTTACCTTGAGCTTGAGCTTTGCCGTGATGAATCGCGTAAGGCTTTCCATCACGCGTTCCCCCGCCCGCCGGCTGCGAACGTAGATATTGCTATCGTCCGCATATCGCGCGAAGCGATGGCCGCGCCGCACTAGCTCCCGGTCCAGTTCGTCAAGTACGATGTTCGACAACAAGGGGGACAAAGGTCCGCCTTGCGGCGTCCCTTCGTCCGTCGGACTTACCAGCCCGCCTTCCATCACTCCGGCTCGCAGAAAGGCGCGGATCAGCTTCAACAACCTCTTGTCGCTCACCCGCTCTGCGATCTTTGCGATCAGTTTGTCGTGATTGACCCGGTCGAAAAATTTCTCCAAATCGAGATCCACCACCCAGCGATAGCCTGCGGTTATGTGCTGCTGCGCCGCTGCCACCGCCTGATGCGCCGAACACCCGGGCCGAAACCCGTAGCTGTGATTGGAAAACGTCCGGTCCCATTTGTGTTGCAGAACCTGCATCACCGCCTGCTGGACAAATCGATCCAGCACGCAAGGAATGCCTAATTTTCGCACTCCCCCGCCGTCCGGCTTGGGGATTTCCACCCGCCTCACCGGCTGCGGCTTATAAGTCCCGCTCAACAACTGTGCCCGTATGGCTGGCCAGTGCTGTTTCAGAAACTCTGGTAGTTCGTGGACGGTCATCCCATCCACGCCAGCGCTTCCTTTGTTTGCCTTGACTCGTGCCAATGCCTGCTTGCAGTTTTCCCGCTCGCAGACTTCCTCCATTAACTGTTCGCCAATGGCCAGGCTTTCCGTCCCGCGCTTCGCCGTAAGCGATTCGGTCCCTTCCGCGGACTCCCTCGGAGCTTCACTCCTACTCTTGTCCGTGAAGGCCAGCACGAGCTGGTTCTTCTGCCGCTTGTCGCTCATGAGTTGCGCTGCTTACTTGCCTTTCCCATTAACCCCTTGCGGGGACCGTTCGGGCCTTCGACACTTGCGTGCCTCATACGCCCTCTGCTGACTTCTGCCGCCCGGTCAGGGTCGATCACTCGACCCCCAGTCCTGAATCCAGAACAAACGGCAGATCTCCCGAGGTAAGTTCGACCGCCTTCCGTACGCGACCGCCGGATTTACAACCGATGCCCTTGATGGATATGGACTTCGTTGTTCCGAGCCAACTCGTCCGGCACCGTATGCCTCTGATCCGGTTCTTGTTCATCGGCCCGTACGTTTGCTCCACGCTTCTTTCAGACCCCGCCTCGCGACGACGCCCTTGCGCTTCGCTATCACTTCACCTCCATCAGGTTGTGAAAAGGACTTTCACCTTCGAGCTGTCGAACATGCTCGGCACACTCGGCATAGGGGCGGCGGTCACCCGCCGACCCCTGCCACACCACCGTGCGTACGGGTCCGTACACGGCGGTTCGAGTCGGTTAGCCGCGCCACATCGAGAAGTTGAAGGCGTCATCAGCCGTAGGCACAACTCCACCACGCTGATAATCTGTGAGCAAGCCACGACGCAGCATGAGGACGTGCCGACATTGTGCGAGGTGCCGCGCAGCCATGCCATGCTGCGCCATTCTCGCGACGAAGTCGTCCCGGCCGAGTTTCCGATAATAGCCACGGAGACCTCTGGTCACCACGACCTTCAGGTTCGGAAAGCCCGCACGCGGTAGACGTGTCCCCGCCGAGACCCGATCGAGGACATCAGCGGTGTACAGGTCGATCACGAGCGTCCGGCCGGTGCACTTCGCGGCTCGGTACAGGGTCGCGGTACGGTCAATGTTCTGGGCTGACCACGCCACGAAGACGCGCCCCTTCGTGCGTTTGAACAGTTCGACGAAGTCACGCTCCAGCTCATCCTCAGTCGTGACGGGCTTGTCCGAACCGAGATTTGTGCCCTCGGTCACAAGCACGTCGATGGCTGGCGGCGGGCTTGCCATCATCCAGTCGATGAGTACGGACTTGCGCCCGTGGCGGCGGAAGTCGCCCGTGTAAAGGATTCGTTTTCCCGCGCCTTCGACCAACAACATGTAGGCGTCGAAGGCGGAGTGGTCCGTGAGAATCGGCGTAATGGTGAACGGCCCGATGGCGAAGGGTTTCGAGCGGCTGTGCCATGTCTGGAAGGTCCGGGTAAGCAGATGGCGAGTAATGTCCGCTGTGACCGCGATCAGCTTGGCCGAGCCCGAGCCCGTCCAGATCGCCCAATCTGGTGGAAGTTCCTCGACCAGGCCCCAATGGTCCTGATGAGGATGACTGATCAAAACTGTTGCAGGGCGGCTCCGGTCAAGCGATGCGGGCAGCAGGCCGGTGGCGCCATTAGGCGCGTCAAGCGGCCGCCCGGCGTCTAGGATGACGCGGTCGCCATCCGGATGCTCGATCTCGATGCAGCACCCGCCAATCTGTCGGGTGCCGCGATGGACCGTCAGAATCAGGTTCAAGAGCGTGTCCCCAGCGTCATCTGTTCCTCGCCCTGGACGATCTGCACATGCAGACCAGTCTCGCGCAGCTTCTCCAAATGCCCATTTTGTGTGAACGAACGGTCAGGCCTACGAGCATCAATCAGTAGGCGTGGAATGTAATCGATCTCAGGGAGCGACGCACCAGGGGTTGCGACCGCCTGGATACCCGTTCCGAGTTCTTCGATATCCGGATTAAATCGTTTGGCGATCGTATGAAAGGCGACCAACAGGCTGCAGGTGTTTTTGTACGCTGAAACGACGAGTTCGCAGTTGTTATCATGCCGAAGCCAGTCTGTATAGTCCCCGAGTTGCTTCAGGACCTTCAGCTTATGCTTCGGTGTAGCTGGCCCGGAGCAACGAGCGCGACCATCCCCGACGAGCTTGGCTTCCCAAAAAACGATCCGCCAGCTATGTCCGATGGGCTCGAGAGCTACCAGATCCATCCGGGGTGCCCGTCGTTCCTCCCTGACATTGGAATAGGCCGGGAGCCCCACCTCGAGATCAATTACGTTCGGGTTCCTGGCAACAATCGCGTCAACGAAACACTTTTCTTCACCAACATGGCAATTCGCGTTCCGTATCCATTTCTCGAGGCGAGCAATGCCGTCGTAGCCGGCAAGTCGCCGTGTCCCCAGTTCAGGAAAACCAGCGGAGGTCAAGGTGATGTAGCCCCGACCTGTACCGGCATCGCCGTAGACATATTTGTTATGGATTTTTGCCTGCAGCTTCCCGCGGTGGTTGAGTTCAATCTTCGCGACCGACTGCCCCCCTCGATAAAAATTGTGTAGCCGTTACGTATCGCGAGGCGGAGATGGGTCGGAGTCTCGTCCAATCCTTGGTCGTCCGCTGTCGAAACGTGCTGTTGGCCCAAATGCTTCCCGATCAGATCGCCCGGAGGCCGCCAGTATCGAAACATGTCACATAGCCAAGAGTTCTCGCCGAGAACGACATCAGATGTCATCTGGTCCATGAACTCTTTGCTAAGCTTGCGGTCGAATTTTGACATCGTTGATCCCCCGACTCTATTTGGCTATCTCTACCGCCACGGGACTGACTGTCTGATTCCCATTCATCTTTTCAGGAGCGTTCGGCACTCATCGACAATTTCCTTGCGCAGTTCTAGAGGAAGCAGGACCTCCGCCTCCGCCCCGAAGCCGATAAGCCACCTCTTGACTTCATCGAGGCCAGCGACATGTAGGGTGATAATAATCCTGCCATCATCGCAGAGTTCGATTGTCTGGCTCGGGTGCCAGGTCCGCTCGCGGATATATGGGGCTTGTTTCGGAGAGAAGCGAATCTTCACCTCCCGCGGCTCACCCCAGATCACGTTGAAGGCGGTCTGCCGGAACTCCTCGAAGTTGAAGTCGGACGGAATCTCGAAGCGCCGGTTGGTCAGCTTGGCGGCCTGAATTCGTTCGACGGCGAACGTTCGCAGGGCACCCTCCCGATGGTCATGGCCCACCAAGTACAATCCGTTGTTCACATACCAAAGCTTGTAAGGATCGACCTCGCGCTCGAGGGCCTTGTCGCGGTGCGGGGCACGGTGAAGCATCCGTACGGTAAATTTGTTGAACACGGCACGGGTGAGGGCGTCGATCACTTCTTTGGACTGGCTGTAGTCTTTCCACCCGAAGTTTGAAACCGTGGGCTAACGACCAGATCATGAGCAGGAATTCTTAAGGAAATAGGGTAACACTTCAGAGCTCGGGTTCCCGGAAGGGACCGAAAGGAGTGTTACCTATGGAAGGTATCAGCGAGGTTCAAGA
>Ga0187864_10001898_pt1 | contig 19004 bp, 27 predicted proteins | sample June2016WEW_11_4_FD_132985 | JGI IMG/M metagenome (GOLD analysis project Ga0187864, IMG submission 132985) | Peatland microbial communities from SPRUCE experiment site at the Marcell Experimental Forest, Minnesota, USA - June2016WEW_11_40 | ecosystem: Environmental > Terrestrial > Soil >...
CCACAAATATAAGATGCCGAGCACGCCGTTAAATAGCATCCAAAGTGCGCCGATAATGCGCTGTGTTTTCATATATGCGTTTTGACAGAGTTGAGTGTTTACCGTCACGCAAAGTCGCCTAACGTCCAGAGCTCAGGCACGCGGGGCTAATGACGTCCTCCGCGATAGCGGAACTGGTGACGCCATCCCGCGTTGCCTGCAGCGATTTGTTAACCGACGTTTTTGTCATCTGGTGCTCCGACTGGCCAAGTATGAAACACAAAAACTTCGCGATCAATCTCAGCCTGCTCGAAATACTGCATCCCGTCGGGATGCTCCGCCTGCCTCTCCCTCGTCATAAGCATCACCTCTTTAACGCCGGTGATGCGCCAATCCTCGTCACCAATCCAACCTCGCGCCACTGCCTCAGCCTGGCTCTGTGTGTCACGCAGAACCCAGCAATTGACCATCGCGCCGCCATACTGGTCTCGCTTCGGATGCGTCTGCTTCGGTCGAACCTCAAACTGGAAAAAGAACATCGGCATCTCAACGTGCGTGAAGTCGGCCTAACGTCCAGAGCTCAGGCACGCGGGACCAAATGACGCGAACCGCGAAGCGGAACTGGCTTGTCGCGCCATAGCACAGCGACGGCGGAAGCGGCCATCCCGCGTTGCCTGCAGCGATTTGTTAGGCATCATTTTTTGAGAACTTTCAACAAATTCGTCGCACCATCATGACGTAAAATCATCTCGTGGTCATCAATGTGGACGATCTTGTAACGGTTTACCTCAAGCTTGGCATCTGGCCAAGATGCGTTTGTAATCGTAGTAACCATAAATCCGTCTTTGATTTGCCAAGTGCCTTCAGCCGTCATCTCATTAGTGAGTTCTGGCGTAAACTTGAAGACAAAACTGCCATCTGCCTTGTGTTCCGTTGTCTTCCTGGAATCGTGATATGGCATCCAAGTTCCCTGAACCTTCTGACGAAGCTCGGCATCGCTCGGCGTGTTGCTGCAACCCGTCAGTAACAAAATCAAGGCAAATATTGGAAGTGTGAATTTCATAAGCGTGTCCAGTGATGCCTAACGTCCAGAGCTCAGGCACGCGGGACCGGTGACATCCGCCAACCAGCGACTTCTCGACAAACCGAAGGCGCCATCCCGCGTTGCCTGCAGCGATTTGTTAGGCGACGTCATAGGCTCATACATACGAATGTATCGCAATCCACGGCACAATATCTGCGACCGCTACCGCGCAAACAACCAGGGCAAGGGCTAAAAATAATGTGCCAGTGAATAGGAATGCCGAACTCGTCGTGACTTCTTTCCGAAAACTCAGAATCGCTGAATAAAGAACCCACGGCACAGGACAAAACAAAATCCAACTGCAAGGGTGAAGCACGATGATCGTAATAGCTGGCAGCGTAATCTTCATCTCTGATAGCACATGCAGTGACAGTGACGTAAGCGCCCAACAACTGATGCAAATAACAGCGAACGCAAGGGTCAAAAGCCACAAATATGTTTTCATTGTGTACAGTCGCCTAACGTCCAGAGCTCAGGCACAGCCGCCGAGCGAGGACGTGGAAAGGAAAAATGATAAACGAACTCATAAATGGTCCGCAACTGGAAGGGGCAGCGGCTGTTGCCTGCAGCGATTTGTTAGACCTCATCATCGTAATGTTTGTGATTCAACTGGTCATGGCGGTGTGGCTGTATGACCTGACGCGGATAGTCTGTAAGAGAGGTAAGCAACCAAAAGCAACAGGAGAGCAATTATGATCGGGTATATCTTCAATCTGACATCCAGCCGCCGATGCGCCTCTGCTTTCTGTGCCGCGGCTTCAGCCTTGGCCTCATCAATCCTGTGCAACTGGATGGCGCCAAGCATCCGCAAGCCTGCATCTGATGGCAAAATCGCCTGCCCATCTTCCCGATTACAAATCTGGAGATACTGGCGCTCCGGCGCTGCCATAAACATGATAGTCTTGGTAATCTCTTCGTTCGCGAGTCCGTGTGCCGCCATGACCTCTCCGAGCACAATCGAAGAGGGGCGACACTTCACAATGCTTGGCTCTCGCTGCCACTCTTTTTCGAGTGCCTCAAGAATCCCAATCGCAATCTGTTCGGTGGATGTCGCCATGAGGTCTAACTATTTATTATACGACGGGTCGTGCACGACCTCGTGCACGATTGGTTTTTGTAACCCTGCCTGTTATCATGCTGCTATGAAAGCAGACCTGCGAATTTCTATCAAGGATTATAAACGGAACAAAAATCTCAAAATCCAGCTGGTTCACGTCCCTTTTTCCGCCTCCCGCCAGTTCTGGGTGAGAATGAACGGTGTCCCGTGGCCCAAAAACGCCAGACCGGTTTCACTCACGCGGTTGCTGACCGCCCTCCGCAAAGCCCTGGTGAAATCCTTCTAACTATTGCCCACTCGCCTCCGTTCCAATCTGCGATCACACCTCAATCCAGGCACCGTCGGGCCGATGCTCAATGTGCGGACTGGAGCGTTTTCCAGGCTTCGGTGGCGTTTGCGCGGTTTGCTTGTGCGTCAGCGCCGGTTTTTTCAACCAGCCCCAGCATGGCATCCGTCAACGAACCGGCATAATAGTAGGCGATGACCTCCCGAATGCCGCTTTGCAGCGGATAATGTGCATTCGTATTATGTCGTTCTCAGATCACCGCTCTGCTGGTCTGCCCGCCTTGGGCTGTTTTCATTCGCCATCAAACGGTTACGCCATTGTTAATAACTATTTATTGACCGGATATAGACTGAGTATTAAAACCCATTTTTGAAGCGCTGCAAGGGCTTCCCGGAACAGGACCGTTCAGAACCAGGTTTTTAGCAGGGCCAGTATGCAACGGTTTAAATTGGGTTTCACCGCACACGTCTCAAACTTCATCAGCGCCGCCTTGGGCACGGTTATCATGCCTGCATTTCTGGCCTGCGCACCGGCTCAACCCACCAATCTTGCCGTCACGGTTCGACACGCGCCCAACCTCAACGGCAATCTTACAGTGGAGAATGTTTGAAAGAACAGCCTTGTGCATCCGTAGTCATGGTATGCCCGGTTTGTCCCAAGCTTCCGACAAACGGGAATAATCTCTCTATGAAAACATGGGCTTTCATATGTTTTCCGTGCCTGTTCGCATGGACGGCGACTGTTGCCGGGCACGCCCGCGTTGCGCGTCAACAGCAACCCGATTTCAGAGTTGATGAAAGCCATGCAGTTCATTTCAACCCCGCGCCCGCATTCCCGCATCGGCGAACAACAGAAAGGACAGGTCAGCTATGAATGGCAATAAACAGTCTCCAATAAAAAACGGAACCACCGCGCCAAACCAACCTGACAAGACCAGCAGTTGGCTGGCTTTTTCGCTCGTAGTGATAATGTTGGTGATACTGCTGGTTATTATCTGGCTGCTCTTGCTTCTCCCCTCGCAATTCCAAGCCGGGGACACGCGATTGGAATATTACAAACAGGCCTTGTCCGTCTTACTGGGCGCCTTTGGAGCCTGGATCGGTGCCGGGGCGGCGTATTTCTTCGGCAGGGAAAATTTGAACGAGAGCAGCCGTTCCACTGAAGCGGCTCTGAGAATCCAACAGGAAGGACTGCGGGGTCCGCCGAGGTTCGAACGGATTAAAGACCTGACTTTGACGGCCATGAACAAGGATTTCATGTTTGGTTCCGACAAAACGTATCACGATGTTACCGAGGGATTCAAAACGCATAAAGATTACTGGTTTGTGCCAGTGTTGGATAAAGCCGGGAACGGGACCATGGAAGACATCATCCATGCCCGGGTGTTCTGGCAGAACACCTTCAACGATACCGAACCACTATCCCAGATCATCTCAGACATCGATAACAAGGCGGCATTAAGTGACTTTAAAGAACTTCATGGCCCATCCTTCTTTGTGACAGTATCGCTCGACGACAAAATCGCCAGGGTCTATGACCAGATGGACCAAAAAGGAGCGGTGGTAGGCATCGTTGTGGATGAAAATGAAAAGCCTACGTATTGCTTCACCAAGATAGAATTGCAGAACGTTTTGGCTGCCCAAAAGTAATCAAATGCGATCCGCGATATGACGCCCAACGGCAACGTCAGCCGGGTGACGTTGCCGCCGGGCTCTTATGGCACATTCACCGCCAATGGTGGCAGCGGTTTTATTTTTGGTGTGGCGGGTGCCACGCAACCAGCGGTCTATAACCTGCAAAACCTCAGTCTGAACGGCTAATACCGTTTGGATGAGGTGGTGGCTGACGCGTTCAATCGGTCCCTCAACCTGGCGTCAAAGCATCCGCCGGACTTTGGGTTGTTTTCATTTATCCTCAAGCGGTTACGCCGATGTGAATAACTATTTATTGACCGGGTATAGACTGAGTATTAAAACCCATTTTTGAAGCGCTGCAAGGGCTTCCCGGAACAGAACCGTTCAGAACCAGGTTTTCAGCAGGGCCAGTATGGAACGGTTTAAATTCGGGATCGCCTCCAGAGGCTCAAAATTATTCGGTGCCATCTTTTGCGCCGTCATGCCGCTTGTATTCGTGGCGACCGTACCGGCTCAACCAACCAATCTCGCCGGTACGTTCCGTCACGCGCCCAGGCGAGAATGGCCTCGGCCGCTTCCACATCACCATTGATTTCAAAAGCCGGCGGCATCGGTTTGCGTCCGATCCAGCAATCCTGTCGGTGCATCTCCAGAAGGCGATCCAACACATCCTGCTCCGTGACACTGAAGCCCAGACCGAGGTCGGACGCGAGACTGGCATTGACGAATTGCTCGGCGTGGCCGGGTACAGGCAGAACAAAGGTGGGTTTGCGAAAGGCAAAACTTTCCGAGAGCGCGGAATAACCGCCGTTGATGACCAAAGCGTCAGCGCGGGCGAGCAACGCAGTGTTGTTCATCTGACGACCGTGAAACGTGACCTTGCCGTGCGATTCGCCTGACCGCCCAACAACTTCAACGGCGAAGGGAAATTGGCGGTCGTTGAAATTGATTTGGGTGGCATGCACTGAGCCGCTCAACATAAAAACAACCTGGCGGAGTTGGCGTGGCGACAAGGCTTCTTCGAGTGAAGCGGTCGCCGCCGGTTCCTTGACGGTGGGGCGGACGATCAGGCCGATACGACGAAATTTTGGATGACGGGTCGGCGTGCGAACAGGAAAGGGACTCAACACCAGATCACAATAATGTCGATGGAACAAATAGTCGGAAAACTCAACCAACCAAAAATGGCTTCTGACTCCTTTCGCCTGGCGGCGGCGCTTGAGAAACTCGGTGACGACCACTTCCGAATTGTTGATGGCGATGATGGGAGTGCGGCGGTGACGGAGGGGGGAAATGGCGTATTCAGAATCAATGACCGCGACATCTGGATTTACTTTATCAAGCAACTGTTCTAAAGAATTGCGCTTGGCCCTGGCCAGTTTGGCCAGGGGACCGATGGATTTGAGCGTAGCCCAGCCGCTAATGTTGCCGCCGGATTTGGAATAAAAGAATGATTCCATCGAGTGGAGGGATTCAATGCATTGTTTGCCCTCAAAATAAGCCAGGCCGTTTCCCGAAGTCAGCACGTGAACATGGCAACCGGCCGCAGCGAGTTGTTCGATGACTGCGTGACAGCGGGTGCTGTTGCCAAGACCAAGGCCATTGATGACGAACAGGCAGGAAGCGGCCATGCCGGAATGGAACATTGTCCGCTTGACAAAAGCAACAAACATTCCGAGAAAACCATGCTGTTTATCTGCACTCCAGTCTGACGGAAGGACATATAATGATTGTATGCGCCGATGATTATGGCCTGCGCGAAGACATCGACCGGGCGATTCTCGAACTTTGCAGCCTCAACAAATTGAGCGCGGTTTCCTGCATGGTGTTGTTCAAACGATGCGACGCCAAAGGGTTGAGTGGGTTGCTCGCGCACCAGGCAAAGGTGGACATCGGCCTGCATCTTTGCCTGACCGATGAGGGGTTGCCTTCGGCGCTTCCGCCGCCAGAATGCAAACTTCCTGAATTTAAATCGTTGTTCCGGCGCGCCGTGCTCGGAAGAATTAACCCGCAGGACATTTCCCGGCAGATCTCAGTTCAATATGAACTTTTCGTCACGAGATGCGGAAGATGTCCGGATCATATTGACGGGCATCTGCACGCGCATCAATTGCCCGGCGTGCGCGTGGTTTTGGCGGATTTTGTACGGAGCCTGCCGCCTGAACACCGCCCGTATGTCCGCAATACGCGGATGTCAGTCGGCGCAATCCGTCGTCAAAAATTGCCCTGGATGAAAGCTGTTTTCATCGGCGAATTCGGCAGGCGGATGCAAAGCGCCTTGCGCACGGTGAAGGTGCCGACCAATGACGGTTTCGCCGGCATTTATGATTTCAAACAGTGGCGCAAATACCCCGGCTATCTGCCAAAATTCGCAGATTGCTTGCGTGAGCCAAATGGAATCTTGGTCGTTCATCCCGGCTTTGAAGAAAACTGGCGTCGTCAGGAGTTTGAAAGCTTGCGGGAATCCGTGGCATTGAACAGACGATTAAACCGTTTTCAACATTCATCGTCGTGAGATGACCGTCTTTTACGGCTTGGCCGGGAGAGCGACCAGAGCAATGCCGTGATGACAGTAGGCGACGGCTGGATTATCAAGCTTGACCTGGTCGGCCAGGAAAATTTTGTAGGTCAACACGGGCGCCTGAATCGCCGAAGGCAAGGCATTCTCACATTCACGGATGGCAACATATTGACAAATCTGGTGGGGATAAGAACCGGGTGCGCGCCTTGGTGGCGTCGTCCGCATGTACTCATCGTCTTCCACTTGGATCAGCCGGTTTTTGCCGGCATAAGCTTTCAGAGACTGATAAACGGTTTCGAGATTGTGAAAGCTTGGGGCAAACAGCACTCCTTGTTCGATGCATTTTCCCTGATATCGGAATATCGCCAAAACAAGCCAGACATTGACGCCAAGTGTTGCCAGGAGCAGGGGCAGGAAAACCCTCCGAATACGAGGCATGGACAGCCATCGAACGGCCGCCACCGCCGCCAGGGAAAATAAAGGAGCAAGCAACACTATGCAATAACGGCCGTGAAAACGTTTCCCTTCCACCAAGCTCGTCATCAGCGGCACGGCAAAAATGATCGTCAAAAAAAACATTCCCGGTGACCGGGCGAAAGTCACGCGCGGCGACCGCCAAAAACCGCGCAGGGCAGCGAGGGTTTCCCCAAAAGCTCCAACCACCAATGAAATCGCCAGGATTGCCGACATCACATTGAAAGCCAACAGCAGGCTGAAACTGCCGAAGCAGGCCCGACCGATCTCTTGATATTCATCGGGCTGAAAGGTCCATCGTGGATCCCAGTAATTGACCAGAAAACCCGGTGGCGCACTGAAAATCTTGAACGCTTCTATGGAATATCCATGATGTGCGCCAGACATCATGCCACGGGTATTCTCCCAGCCGTGCGCCATTTCCCCGAAAACATACGGCAGATAAAGCGCCAATCCGGCGACAATGCCGCCAACCAACCACGGAACGTTCAGTCGCGCTGGTTTCAACCAAAGCACCACGATTATCGCCGGGATCAACATCAGCCCGGACATGTGAAATTGCAGCATCATCAGCGGCAGGAATAACAACCAAAATGCGGCCCGCGAACGATCCTGCTGCACCACCTGCCACAACGCGAGAAACAAGCAGGCCCCCAAAAATGACATGACCGCCGGATTGAAAACAACGACGGAGAATTCAATCGCCGCGGGGGAAGCGGCCATGAGCAAAGCTGCCCACAGCGCGGTGGAAAATCCAACCGTTCGAGCCGCCAACAAATACGTCAGATAAATTGCGGCCGTGTTCAACAAAATGATCGCCCAAACCACTCCGTCAATTGACTTCCAAAGATACAGTCCAGCGGCACAAAACATTGCCCATAGCGGGCCGGGAAGTTTCGAGTGTTCATTGAAATTGGGCTGGCCAATATATTGTGCATGCGGCTCACCCTGGACATAGTTCACCGCTACCCTGTAAGCATCCAGGCAATCGCCCTGTGAGCCACAACCAAAAGCCTGTCCCCACACCAGCCCGGCGACCCGGAGACCAAGCCCCAACAACAAAATCAATATTAACCAAGGCCTGGTGTATTTTGGCTTTCTGCCATCAGTCATGGTTGTCGGTCCGGTTTGGTCGTTGCCAAGGATCATGGTTGTGTATCTACAGCCATCAACACTTAACCCTCAATCATACCCGGCATTGGGATCAGGTCATAACCGCCATGCAGCGGGATCAATTTTTCTGGTTCGGCCAACGTAGTCATAAGCAGGAACACGATTCCCCGGCAAACTGAAGGCGCCAACCGGGCTTCAGCAAGATTATTAGAATGAATCGGCTGGCTCCCGTTTGCTGGACAGTCTGGTTTGGCTCTTTCTTCATCGGCTCTCCTGACTCACGCCGGCCGCTGCGGGCTTGCGCCATATCCAGAGAAAATTGGAGAGTATGCTGAAACCGACGGAGAAGAACATGGCGAGCACCGCCGCGAGCAGGTAGTGCACTCCAGCGGTCTCCAGCAGGTTCGCGGCGCTCCACCAAATGCCAAAGCCCAAAGCATTCACGATGTGATACTGCCAAAGTCTCTTCCACGTCGGCGCGCGGTGACTGAAGACCCACCGATCGACCGCCAGGAAGCGCAAAATGGTGCAAATCTCGCCTGAGCAAAACGTGGCGACGGCGTAGGGCCATGCGAAGGAGTCGGCGAACAACTTGAGCAACCCAAGGCTCACGACAGTGAATAGCAAACCAACCGCAAACCAGCGCACTACTTTCGGAGTGATAATTTGCTTTAGGTTCATCGTCTTTGCCGAACAGTAAAGAGAGTCAGCGGAACAACCAACATTCTCATTTCGCTTATGAGCGAATTGGTGCTGTCTGCGGGTTGCTCCTTGAAAGGCGTCCACGTGCCTGATGCGGACAGCAGCAAAAACTGCGCGAAATGATTTTGGTTAAATTTGTTTTATGGTCTTTGAGTTTTCCTGTCGCGGCGAGATTAGAGCAGTATGTGCCGCATGACAATTCCCGTTTTGGATTGCCATCCGTCGGCAGAGGTGGTGAGGCTGCCCCAGCCGCGCCCGGAACTGACACCGTCCGCACTGGTTGGCAGCGACGCCAGCACCAAAAGCCAAAGAGGGCCATTCCCGGCTCCTCCGATTGCTACGGAGAAGGGTTCGGGTGTGACGGCGGAGTGGGTTCAAATCCCCGCCCCGGTGCGGTCAATCGGTCCCTCAACTTGGCGTCAAAGCATCCGCCTACAATCTTTTTGTCGCTTTTGTTTAGAGAACAGAGTGCGCTTTCATCTCTCCGCACTCGTTAGAGTTTTTTTTGCGACGATAGTTTGAATGAGGTCTTATTTGGAATTCAATTACTGTTTCCGCACAATTAAAGTCTTTCCGATATACGTTTCGATTGTAAAGCACATGAACACATAACCGTTGATTTTTTTTCACAGAGAATGGCGATGAATAACCGTTTTCATCGGTTGTGCCGATGAATTTGCCATTAACCTCGACGTCCGCGCCTCGCACCACACAACTGTTGTTAACGACAATCAGCCGACAGTCAGGCTTGCGCCGTATAAACCGCTTGATTCGAGCAACGAACTCCATTGTTAAAAATCCATGAACGATTTTGATGAAGATTTCGCCGACGCTCATAAACATTTGCTTGATTAGAATCCTTATTTGTTTGGAAAACCGGTTGACTGTACCCCAGAGCAGGTTGATGCCGGTGCGCATCTGTTCCGCTTTCAGAACCTTGACGACGGAGTCGAGATTTTTGTTCCTCTCGCGCAGTGTCTGGCCTTCCGGCGCGATGTCACGGTCATGAAAGGCATAGAACAGCGCGCCGAGTTTTTCAATGAACTCGAACGCGACCCGCGCGTGATTTTCTGCATTGGCCACCGAATTGGTTCCGTCATCCCACGGGCGGACCGCCGGGCCCACCCCGAACGGATCGGAGAACACGCTGCGAAAGGTGTGCCAATAGACGACCGAAAAGCGCAGATTTTCGCGCATGGTCTTGCCCTCGACAAGTTTAGCGGGATTGTAATGTTTGAAGGCCAGCGGGTTCCTGGACTTGGGCCCCTCGAATTCGAGTTTCGCGATGTTTTTAAAGACAGTTTGCATGGTAATAAAATCAGTTTCCATACAATCACAAGTATAGCGATTTTCTCTGGATTTTGCAGTTTTAAAAAATAATTCCCGCCCCCAAAACAGGGCTTTTCCTTTGGGCCTCCATACGGGGAACCAGTCAGTGTCCCAGTCCATCAGTACGTCGCCGGTGTTGGCGTCAACCGAACCCAGTGCGCTCGCCGAGCCAATTCGTGCTGCATGGAGTGGCTCGCCAGCGTGGCGTGGTTGGTCTCAATGTTGAGTTTCATGTCACCGGTCGAATCAAAACCAGCCACGAAAGGTCGAATTGATCCGGCCACTGATTTTGCGTAAACGAAATGAGCATTTTCATTCCAAGAATCTCCATAGCAGAGTGTTACGATGAGATTTTTGGAATGAAAATGCGAACTTACACGATTTCACTGGCTGGTTCATTTCGACCCTGGCTGGCCAGTTTCCAGTGACCGCTGACAAGTTTCAAATCGCCGAGCAGATCGTATTCGCTCAGGAAATTCAGACACGCGGCGGCATCGGAATCGTATTGATGCTTGGTCGGTTCCTTCGGCTTCGGTTCGATGCAAAACTTGCCCTTGAAGCCGATTTTCATTTTGTAGTCCACTGCCAGGTGCAGGAATTTGGCGAGGTGTTCCAGTTCGCGTTTCATGTTGGTGTTTTACAAGGTGGAATACCCTTCGCGTCCGCCCCAGAAAACGTAGCCGGCGCCGCCCAGTTCGTGGGTGACTTCCAGCGCCTTGCTGTAGCTGGAATCGAGAAACGTCTGTTCGTAATCAAATACCGCGACACGGGCGTTGGTCCCACTCCGCGCTGGACGGTTGGAACGCACTGGCTGGCTTATGACCATGACACAGGACGGCTCTACGGGTCAGACTGAGTGAGATTTTGCCGCTGTTTAAATCATACAGAGAGATAAACGAGCGCGACAGGCAATCCCAAAGCTGTTGCTGCAGCTTGTCGGAACAACAAGCGTGCAATTAAAAATGGTTAACTGATGCTCAATGTGAGGATTGGAGCGTCCTTCGGGCTTCGGTGGCGTTGGCGCGGTTAGCTTGGGCGTCGGCACCGGTTTTTTCAACCAGACCAAGCATGGCATCCGTCAACGAACCGGCATAGTAGTAGGCGATGACATCCCGAATGCCGCTTTGTAGCGGATAATGCGCGTCCGTGTCTGCCATGCCGTTTATCAGATCCTGCTCCTTTAGGGCGCGCAACGAGCGCATTTCCAATTCAAGAGCTTCAATGGTGTTGTTTTGAAAAACATTTTTATCCAGGGCTGTATTCGCGCCCACGACACCGGTCGCAATCGCGGAAAGAATCGTTTTCGCCTCCTCAGCTCCAACAGCGGTTGAAGCTGCGGTCAAACCGAGCGTGACAATGTCAGCGGTTGTGTTCTTCAAAACTTTCTCCGAATGCAGCCGGACCTCAAATTCGTGATAATTGAAATCAATCACCGCCATCAAATCGCTGAGAATGGCATTTCTGACTTTCACCTTCTCCGTCGGTGCCGCGTTGTTGTAAATCGTCAAATAATAATTGGTCGCACGGCTGCTGGTATAATTGAAAGATGGCAGGCGCGTGGCGCTGATGAGCGCAGGTTTGGTCGCCCGGGTTGTAGAGCAACCGGTCAAAATGAGCAGTGAGCCGGCCACAGCAAGGCAAGCCACAGATTGCACAGATTGGTACAGATTCATCGTTTTTCCTTTTTCTGAATTGTTTTAAAAATGCCCGCTGGAACGAGAGGACCCAGCGGGCGATTTGAAATATATGCCGTGACCTTCACGGTGAGCTAAAACAACGGCGCCCTGTTCAGCTTCATCCGGCGGCGAAGTTGACGGTGTTGCTGGGCGGCGCGAGCGGGTTCTCATCGCCGTCCATGGGCACGATGTAATATTTGTAGCTCACCGCGTCCGCCGGACTATCAAAGCCAGTGGCCCAGGTGCGCAAGTCGCCCCGCACCTGAACGCGGTCATTGAAGATGCCGGGCGCCTCATTGGGCTGATGCACAAAGATATGGAAGCCATCACAAGGCGGGCCGCTGTAGGTCCAATCCAGAGACATCGTCGTATTGTTGGCGGTCAAGACCGGCATCAAAGCCCCCAATTGCTGCTGCAACGCCGTGATTTGCTCCTGCAACGCATTGAACTGACTCCGCAATTCTGCCGCAACAATCGGGGCGTGGTCCGCCGGTTTGGTTGGATCGAAAGCCATAAAGTGGTTGAGAGTTGAGAGTTGAAGGTTGAGGGTTTGGAATTACGGTTGAGGGTGGGGCCGGAATTGAGAGGGGTAAACTATGCAAAAGGCTCTCAACTCTCAGCCCTCAACCCTCAACCAGAATTTTAAGGTACAATCTTCGTGGCTATGTCGCTCCACGCGCCGGTGCCTCCGGGTCCAATGGCCCGCACCCGCGCCCACATCTTCGCCCCGCTGGTCAGGCCGGAAACAGCCACCTTGGATTTTGTCACACCCTTTTGCGGCGCCCAGCTTGTGGCCGTGACGGGGTCGGGACTCACATGCACGTCGTAAGAGGACGCACCGCTGGCGGGGTCCCACTGAAAATCCAGTTCCCCTGCGTTGTCACCCGCCGAGGCGGACAGATTCTGCACCATGTCCGGCACCTGCGTGGCCGCCGCCGCCGCGCGCACCGAGAAGCCGGCGCTTTCGACCACTGCCGTTGGATCCGCCGCGTTGGCCGCCGTTAGTTCCACGTAATTGCCGCGCTGCGTCAACGCCGATTCCAGCGCCAGCCGCGCCGTGTCCTTGGTGGTCGTGGCCGTTTTGGCCGCGGCCTGCGCCGTGTTGAAATTGCCCAGCGCCGTTTGATACGCCGTCAACGTCGTCGTAAACGCCGTCGCCGCCGGCAGCGGCGTGGTGAAGTTCACATTGCCTGTTATCGCCGTCACGTGCGCCTGCGCGAACGTGAGCAGGTCACTGTCCGATTTGCTTTTAAGGTCAAGTTTGACTTTTATCTTTGGCATACGTCTGGTGGGTTGCGGCAACACGATGTCATCGTATAAAACCCCGCTGTCGTACGTCAGACCCGGTGAATCATAGCTGGCCATCGTCGTGCCTTTGGTTGCGGTTCGATTTTCTCCGCCAGCACCCGCTGCCGGATTAATGCCGACGTAACCACACCTCCTTGCGCCTGCCTATTGCGATTCCGGACATAATTCGCAACGACTTGCGGACAAAGTTTCCGAGTCGGGAAACATCATCCGACAGCCGGGGAACAACGTCCGACACCCAGGATGCATCGCGGGAGACCCCGGAAACGTCATCCGACAACTGTCGAACATCATCCGACGACTCGGAAACATTGTCCGACAACTTTCGGACGAAGCGCGACAGTCCGGAAACGCTGTGGGACAACTGTCGGACAACGTTCGACAGTCCGGAAACAACGGGCGACGACTCAGAAACGTCATCCGACAGTCGGGAAACGGTGTCCGACACCTTGGAAACGACGTTTGCAAGTCCTCCGATTTGCAAAAATGCCAATAAAATTGCTGTTTTTGAATGTTTGCCATGCTCGCCGGTTCCCAATCGGCTCAAATCCGGCTTGTCATTCGCCTGCGTAAATAATTTCGGCGCGATAAAATCGGCTTGCGATAAAGCTGCGTTAATTTATCGTTCGCCTGCAAATCCTTAAGCAGGGCAACCGGAAGGGTACTTATGGAATCTTATGAAATTCTGCGGGCGGCGTTCAAAAAGATGGGCTGTAAAAATGTGGCGGCGGAGATGCACCTGTCGCTGTCCCTCATCCATCAATGGTCGCGCGGCAACGGCGGCAAAAGCGCGGCGGCCAATCCGCTGGACCGCGTGGCGCGGCTGCTGGAGGTGACGGCCGACCGGCGGCTGACCGACTGGATTTGCGCGCAGCAGAACGGCTTCTTCGTGGAAAATCCTCCGGCTAAAAAGGCGCGGGCGGAATTGCCGTCGGCAGGGCTGGCGGCGTTGAAGGATTTGAACCAGATGGAGACGGCGTTGCTGGAAACGCTGGCGCAGCCGGGAACGCCCGCGCGGGCGGAAAAGTTGCGCCGCCTGTGGGAAGTGTCGAAGTCGAACATGGAACGGGTGGTGCGGGCGCTGGAGAACGGAAAATTCCGGCAGAAGTTGATGGTGTGGTTTATCAAAGTGTATCCGATTTGGGATGCGGCCACGCCGGGCGGACTGATTTGAAGCGCAACGCGCCGGGCGACCGGCAGCGAACTAAAGCGCCGGGCTATCCCGCCAGCCGCGACGTGAACAACGTCCGCAACGAAAGCCCCGACCTCATTAACCGCGCCGGAGCAAACGAAGGCGGGTCTGCCCCCGCGCCGATGGAGCGGGAATTGTTTTGAATTGCCGTTTTGGCGACGGTGTTAATGCCCTCATCGCTCAAACGCCATGACGGGATTGACGCTGATAAATCTTAGGCGCACAATCGGTTTCCATCATGGCAAAGGGTAACAGTCAGAAAACCGCCAACGGCTCCGCCCTCGACTTCGAAGTCCAGCTTTGGGCTGCCGCCGACAAAATGCGCGGGCACATGGACGCCTCGGAATACAAGCACGTCTGCCTTGGCCTCATCTTCCTGAAATACATCTCCGACGCCTTCGAGGAAAAACGCGAGCAACTGTTGTTCGGCTTCTCCGATCCCAAGAGCGAATGGTTCATCAAAGACGAACCGCAACGCGCCGAAGCCGCCGAGAATCGCGACGAGTATATGGCCGCAAATGTCTTCTGGCTGCCGCCCGAAGCCCGCTGGCACACCATCAAGGCCAAAGCCAAATCGCCGGAGATTGGCAAGGTCATTGACGATGCGATGGGCGCGATTGAACGCGAGAATCCCACTCTCAAAGGCGTGCTACCGCGCGATTACGCCCGGCCCAGCCTCGACAAAGTCCGGCTCGGCGGACTCGTGGACATCATCAGCAACATCGGCTTCAACGAATCGGCGGCCAAGTCCAAGGACGTGCTCGGGCGCGTCTATGAATACTTTCTCGGCAAGTTCGCCAGCGCGGAAGGCAAGGGCGGCGGCGAATTCTACACCCCGCAATGCGTCGTGCAACTGCTCGTCGCCATGCTTGAACCCTACAAAGGCCGCGTGTTCGATCCCTGCTGCGGTTCGGGCGGCATGTTCGTGCAATCGGAAAAATTCGTGGAAGAACACGGCGGGCGCGTGGGCGACATCGCGGTTTACGGGCAGGAACCATCGATACAATATGAGACCACATGATTGTGCACGAGTTCTGTGAAGAAGATCCTCTCGAAAACGACGATCGTGATCGCTCCAACTTCGTCCGGGAGTTAGTCCAACGTCCCAATGAGCCGGCCCGGGTGCCCGCGGGGCACCTAGCCCCACCTCCCAGACGCATAGTGCAGTTTTGGGACGATCTTGGCTGGTGGCCTAGCGACGCGCCTATGTCTGAGCAGCACGTTCTTGCTGGATACCATGGCGTCAGTAACAGCGACATTATAGTTGGTCAAAAACGCCTATTGGGGAAGACGGTTGAATACTTCTCATCTTCCCACGAACGTTCCCATCTTCTCTGTGCCTTTGGCATGTCGAATCTGCCCAAGGGCACTCCGTGCTATGCGTTACTTTGGGAAGGAGTGATCGGCTCATTCTACAAAATCGATTCCGAGTTGAACTTGACAAAGCTCGCCGATGTCATGCCTGAACCTGGACATCGTTATGCCCTGCTCTACGGTTTGGCGGATCCGACCTTTGATAAGAGTGTTGCAGAATTCTCCCGATTTTCTGACGCGGGAAAGCTCATGGCTTTGGCTTCATTTTCGAAGCGAAGCAAGCCTTTGGATGATGAGGAGAAAATAATCGCGTTTCTAATGCAGGATTGCCCGCACCTCAAGCCGAAGGAGTGTGAGGTTTTACGGCATTTCCGACACTACAACGTAGGGCTGGATGATCCGGAGTTTCGTAACTTCGCAGGTATTTTCAGCAACAGAATATTCGATCGTTTTTATCAATTTGCCAAGTCGAATATGAAGAGAGGCATGCCGTTGCTGATCACTGGGGGGTGCGGACTAAATTGTGATTGGAACACGAAGTGGAGGGAGATCAATCTCTTTTCAGAGGTATTTGTGCCGCCTGTTGCCAACGATTCAGGCTCGGCGATCGGCACGGCGATTGACGCGCAGTTCTATTTTACAGGGAACCCAAAGATAGATTGGAATGTCTACTCGGGTCTTGAGTTTATAGCCAATGACGCATTCGATACATCTTTATTTGATGAGGACGAGACGAACTACGCAGTGGTTGCCGGCATGCTGGCTAGCAACCTGATCATCGGATGGGTAAATGGAAAATGCGAAATCGGACCACGCGCGTTGGGAAACCGTTCTATTCTTGCTTCGCCGTTCCATAGTAGCACAAGGGTTCGGCTGAATGAGATTAAGCAGCGCGAACAGTTTCGTCCGATTGCGCCCGTTTGCCTCGAAGAAGATGCTGCAAGATGGTTTGGCTGCGATCACCCGAGCCCATTCATGCTTTACACTCAGCTTGTTTCTACGGAGGCGCTAGCTGCGGTGACCCATGTTAATGGGACGGCGCGCATTCAAACGGTGTCCTCCGTGACTAACAGCCATTTACATAAGCTGCTTATGGCGTTCAAGGCACATACCGGTTACGGTGTCTTGTGCAATACTTCCCTGAATTTCAAAGGAAGAGGATTCATAAACAACATAGCCGATCTCTCGGCCTATACGATAGAGCACAATTTGGATGGCTTTGTGATTGAAGGGAGAAGCTACATGCTGAAGTCGTCGAAGAACTATCAAGCGTATTTGAGATCGTCAAACTCTGGCGCTGGTCGGTTGGGGAGTAGCGGATAGGCTTTCGGAAGTTGGAGACGAAGAACGAATTGTAAGATTCCCCGTCAAAGAGCATTTCAAAAATAGAGTTTTAGGCCGCTTCGGTTGTTTTTATTTGTTTGGTTAGTTGCTGTTTGAAGATTCACGGGGGGGGCCAAGTGATGCGTAGGGACGCTGCTCGTTGTAGGAGAGCATCCAGCGATGCAGGGTTTCGCGGACTTCGCGCAGGGTGGCGAAAAGGTGTGCGTCGAGGACTTCCCGGCGCATGCTGCGGTTGAGGCGCTCGGTGTAGGCGTTCTGGGTGGGTTTGCCCGGCTGGATGTGGTGGAGGCGGACTCCGTTAACCCGCACCACGCGACGAGCTTGGAGGAGACGAGTTCCGGGCCGTTGTCGACGCGGATCTGTTCGGGCAGCGGATGGCTGTCCTTGAGCTGTTCGAGAACCCGGATGACACGAAGGGCGGGCAGCGACATGTCCACTTCGATGGCAAGGGCCTCGCGCACGCCTTCGACGCCAAGAACCCCTTCAAGATTGTGATCATGCGCGACATGTGGCTGACCGGCTTCGACGCGCCCCGCCTGCACACGATGTATGCCGACAAACCGATGCAAGGCCATGGCCTCATACAGGCCATCGCCCGCGTGAACCGTGTCTTTCGCGACATGCCCGGCGGGCTGGTGGTGGATTATCTTGGACTGGCCGAGGAATTGAAGCAGGCACTGGCCGATTACACGAACAGCAAAGGCAAAGGCGACATCACGTTGGATCAGGAAGAAGCCGTGGCCGTGATGCTGGAACGGTATGAGCGCGTTTGCGGCATTATGCACGGGTTTGATTTTGGTGCCGCCGCCGAAACCACGGCGGCGAAGCGGTTGCCGCTCATCGCGCAAGCCGCCGAGCATGTGCTGCAACAAAAGGACGGCAAGCAACGGTATCTGCAAGGCGTGTCGGATTTGTCGAAAGCGTTTGCTTTGGCCGTGCCGCACGACTCGGCTTTGGAGATTCGCGATGAAGTCGGATTCTTTCAGGAAGTCCGGGCGGTGCTGGCCAAAAGCATCAGCGAAGGAGGCGGGAAATCACCGGAAGAACTGGAGCTGGCCGTCCGGCAGATCGTTTCGCGTGCCATTTCATCCGACAAGGTGATAGACATCTTTGACGCCGCCGGATTGAAGAAGCCGGATATTTCGATTCTGTCCGATGAGTTTTTGGCGAAAGTCCAGCATCTGCCACAACGCAATCTCGCCGTGGAGTTGCTGCAAAAGCTGCTCAACAACGAACTGAAAATCCGCTCGAAAAAATATCTCGTCCAGTCCCGTTCGTTCGCCGAAATGCTGGAAGCCACCATCCGCAAATACCAGAACCGCACCATCGAGGCCGCGCAGGTCATTGCCGAACTGATCGAACTCGCAAAGCAGATGCGAGAAGGCCAGAAGCGCGGCGCAAGTCTCGGCCTGACAGATGATGAAGTGGCATTTTATGATGCGTTGGAAACAAATGACAGCGCCGTAAAAGTTCTCGGCGAGCCAACGCTGAAAAACATTGCACGCGAATTGGTCTCGCACGTTCGCAAGAGCGTGACAATTGACTGGACGCTACGAGAAAGCGCGCAGGCGCAAATCCGCGTCCTCGTCCGCCGCATCCTCCGCAAATACGGCTATCCACCCGACAAACAGGAAAAGGCCACCCAAACAGTCCTGGAGCAGGCAAAACTCCTCTGCGCGGACTGGGCCGGAGAATAGGGTTACAACCCGGTTCTGTTGTCGCCCAAATCCATCCTGCCGCGCCTCGGCTATCTGACCGGCCCCGGCGGCGCGGGCGTTACCGTGTCGGACGCCACGGCACAGATGTTCGACCCGAATGATCCTGACCGCCCGGTGAAGGCGTTCCTGCAGGAATATCAGGCCTTGTTCGGGTTCGGTCCCGAAGCGCTCGATGAACGCAGTGCAGTAATTTATACACTGCTGGGCAGTTGCCGGCGGCACGTAATAAATCCGTTCGATTATTTGAAAGATTTGTTCTCACGCTTGCCAGCA
>Ga0187864_10001901_pt1 | contig 18992 bp, 15 predicted proteins | sample June2016WEW_11_4_FD_132985 | JGI IMG/M metagenome (GOLD analysis project Ga0187864, IMG submission 132985) | Peatland microbial communities from SPRUCE experiment site at the Marcell Experimental Forest, Minnesota, USA - June2016WEW_11_40 | ecosystem: Environmental > Terrestrial > Soil >...
ATTCACGCGCACCAGCGCTAAGCCAAAAGCTGGTATAAAAAGGCATCGTCTAAGCAGGTATTAGTTATGCATGCACTTCCTGATTCGGACTACCATTTGTGACATCGCCTTTACACGGCGAAGATCCTGAGTTCGAATCTCAGCGAGCCCATCGCTTCTTTTTCCAATCAGACGCGAAAATGAAGGCGGAGGTTCATGAAGACGCGGACGAAAAGTTGTGCAACTTTGAGGAAAAGTTGTGCAACTCCAAGGCTGCTTCTGGCGACAAACCTGCTGAGGGGATTATGACAGACCGTTGGTACGACGAAGACGGCAATATGCACATAGACATGCCCTTTAGTGAGGTCGCTCCTGAAGATTGGGGCGCACTCGAGTGGGACGAAAAAGACGACCCATATATGTTTAAGGCGGAGGCAAGGTTCCGCGAAGCCTTGAAGCGAGAGAAAGAGGCAGAGAAACAGTCAAAGGATGCCAAAGCGAAACGTAACCTCAGCTTTACTAAAGATGAGCTTCATCAATATACGGATTTTCGGATAAAAGGAATCGCTCCTAAATCACGTTATTGGATCTTTCAGTCTGCTGAGGCATTGTGGGCCAGCACCCACGGAGAAATCTCGCAAAACACATTAGACACACTGCGAAACAACGTCCTTGAGAAGTACGGGTCTCGTGATTCTCATTCAAAGATGCTTGGTTTCGCCAAGTCATTCTTGGAACGACTCGCCACTACGCGTGGGGAGCCGCGCTATCAGACGTTCACCCCTTACTTGAAGCTTCCCAAAGCGCTTCGAGAGCGTAGAATCGTCACTCGCATTGTTACTGCGGCGGACATCAAAAACATCCTTGAATACATCAAACACGCTGAGAGCGCCGGACAAATCAGTCCAGAACGATCAGCTCAATATTCTGCGATAGTGTTGTTCGGGGCGTATACCGGCCAACGAAGTGAAGCCACTATATCAAAGCTCACGGTAGGCCAATTCCGCAAGGCAATGTCGGTAGATACTCCCACCCTCCTCGTCGATTCCTCACAAGACAAGATCCGTAAGGCGCACTATGTACCTTTGCACCCACGCGTTGTCGAAGTGCTCAAACCGCTGCTGGCTGGGCGAGATGACGATGAACTGATGTTCATGCATAGTTCTTTTTTGCAGTGGATAAAGCGACAGAAAATCCCGATGTCGCGTTTCGAGAAGCACTTCGCACTCGGAGATCTGCGAAAGTTCGCAGAACAACACGGCGACAATATTGAGTGGACTCTATCAAATCGGTTTTACATCTTGACACACGACGTTTCTCGTGTTAGAGATGAACACTATCTGCATCCATTGCCAGAGTCTGTGTATGACATCTACATGAAGTACTGGAAAGAAGTCGATCTCACAATCTAGCTCTACTGTCAACGTCAATCTTGCTGCCGCCATTTCCCGATGACTGCTGAAGACTTTGAGAGCAGGGCGACATACTGCAGCGGGATCAGTCAAATCAGTCAAACAAGAATTACACACTTACACACGGCGTTTCTGGAGTAGACTGGCGATTTTATAAGCATCCGCCGTCTGAGCACGTACCATCAGGAGTCCGGCACTGTGTCTGACCCCCGACACATGAGATAGCCGCAGGCGAAGTTGCTCACAGAGCTTAGTGGAGGAGGCGGACAATCCTATAGCATGTTCGAACGAATTAAGCAGAAAGCACGACAAATAGAATCACATAATCCAAACAGATTTATATTTCTTGTTCACAAAAATTTCAAACTCAAAAGAAGTTTTTAGAAGTTGTCGCGGAGCTTAAAAAATGTCTTCTGATTTCATGCCATTTTTTTTAGATGCATGTAAAGAAGAGCTAAATCGCGATCTCAGTAGAAATCTCAGCCAACTGAGAGCAGTCACTGCAAGTCCAGACGCGAGTTTATTTATAACAGCCGGGCCTGGCAGTGGAAAAACGACAGTGCTCGCATTAAAGGTTTTGAAGTTCATTTTCGTTGACGATATGCCCCCCGAATGTATTATGGCAACCACATTTACAAGAAAAGCGGCGAAGGAGTTAAGGTCAAGGATTCTTGGTTGGGGGGACCAGCTAAAACAGCACTTTAAACATCGACTAAGCCTTGATCAGCAGGGCGAAATACAAAGATTCGACAGTCTCAACTTCAATTTAGTGACAATAGGAACCCTTGACAGCATTGCACAGGAGAAACTTGGACAATATCGAAAGCCAGGTACGCAGCCGCCCCTAATAATCGATGATTTTGCATCTACTTCCGCCATGATAAAAGCTGGCCTATTCCAAGGGGGGCTATTCAGGAGTGTTTCGCTTCATAAGTACTTAGCTGACCTAAATGGGGGAGAATATGGGTTAGATACCAGGAAAAAGGCCAGCATATTGAAACAGATTAACGAGCGATTTAAGCATGATCGGATCGATAGAATTGCCCTCGAGAGAACGTATCAATCCGATCAAGGTGCTCAAAAAGCCCTACAGGCTATTGACGGCTATGAAAAATATCTCGCCGAAAATCACGTTCATGATTACGCCGATTTGGAGAGCCAGTTCCTGGACGGAATTCAAAATGGCAGCTTAGACAAATTTTTGTCTATTCTTAAAGTGTTGCTCGTTGATGAATATCAGGACACCAATCTTCTGCAGCAAGATATCTATTTCGAAATTGCAAAATGTTGTAAAAAGAATAGGGGCGGCTTAACCGTTGTTGGCGACGATGATCAGAGTATCTTTCGTTTTAGGGGAGCGACTGTCGAAATATTCTCAAATTTCAAAACGAACGCCGAACACGAACTTGACATTTATGTGGAGCAAATAAACCTAATCGACAACTACCGGTCTATGCCTGCTATCGTATGCTCGGTTAATAATTTTATAAATCTCGATCGACGCTTTCAGGAAGCGAGAGTTAACAAGCCTGAGATAATTGCGAGCCGAGACTGTAACGATCTATCGAGTCATCATCCTGTCTTGTGTCTATTCAGAAAAAATAAAGATGAACTGGCAGCTGAACTGACGAAGTTTATTATGGATGTCCAATCTACCGACGGATATCGACTAAATAACGGCCAGATTATAAAATTTGATCCTGAAGGATCAGTCAATGATATTGCCGTGTTGAGCAGAACGGCATTGGATCACAACTCATCAGGGAAACCTAGACTTCCGTTTTTGCTTCGCGAGAATCTGTCGCAATGTGGAATAAACGTCTTTAACCCACGTGGAACGCCCTTAAAATCCGTGCGTTCAGTCAAGATTTTGCTAGGATTGATGCTTGAATGCATAGATCCTGACGCTAGATTTCAGGCAGAGATTAAAAGTTTGCCTCCGGAGGCTATTGATATATTTCCATCTTGGAGGAAGCAGGCACATGATTACATCTCTGATGATCAGGCCTCTGCAAATAGCGAGAGCTTAGCCCGATTTGTAAACGCTTGGCGACATAGACGCCCCACGCGGGGATCAAAATGGTTGTCGGAGGTGGCTCTGAATGACTTGATTTACAAGTTGATGACGTGGGTTCCTGGTATTTATGACGACATAGAAGGGCTCGTTTACTTAGAGGCTATTACTCGTACAGTTAATCAAGCGGGATTATTTAGCAAATATAATAGCAACATAAGTTTCTATTCTCCAAGAGCGGAATTCGGCTCAATCAAAGCAATCTATTGGGACATCCTTGTACCAATTGCAACAGGCGCTGTTGAAATCGATGAAGATCTGCTCGAAACGTTACCAAAAAACAGACTCAATATAATGACCATTTGGCAGGCAAAAGGGCTCGAATATCCGCTCGTAATCGTCGACATAGGATCGGATTTCTCCCGCGAGCATTGGACTCAAGCTCAGTTTAGGTACCCGAGCAAAATTAAACTAGAACATCGACTTGAGGATCAGCTTCGAAAATTCTCGCCCATCAATCTTCCTCAGAGAAACGGTTTAGATCGGGCTTTTGACGATCTTTATAGATTGTATTACGTGGCACTGAGTAGAGCACAAGACGTTTTGCTGATAGTTGGACTCGAAACATCACTATCTGGCAAAGTGCGAAATGTTGCCGCTGGATGGGACAGAGAAAATGAATTCAAATGGAATTCGCACTTCCAGCATCTAAAGGAGTGCCTGTGTCAAGAAGATGCAGATTTGCTGTTAATCTAAGAGCTAAATGACACTAAGTACTAAAAAACCCGAGTATATCATTCCCGCATATAGCCTAACGGGAGATCTTTTGGCATTCCTGACCTGCGGACTGCAGTATAGATATTACAACAAGGGGAAATTACCGCCTTCCACGCCGGTTCAATTGTGGTTTGGATCTTTCATCCATGCCGTCATGGAAGAAGCCTATTTGATGTGGAGGGAGGGCGGTTGGAAACATTTCCCTTGGGAATGGCAGCACAAATTACGGGAAATCGAGCTAAAGATAGACAAACGACTTAACGTGGAACACATGTACGCCCCCCCGAATCTTTTTTGCATATTTGATGGGCCAGAAAAAGTTCTGCGGCGGGGGTGCCCCGACACGAAACATCCGCATAAGCTCCTTGCCAGTCAGAGGGCCGACTTGGCGATAAACACCTGGGGGAAGCACCTGTTTCCGCTAATATCTGAGGCCGAAGTGAAGTTGCAGGGATTGAAAAAAATGCCTGCCGTAACGAGCAGAAAGTCTCGGTCTGATTATTATGAGATGACAGGTGTCGTTGATGTTTTAGGATCCGTTAACCTCCAAGATCCAGAGAATTCAGGTAACTTAATTCTTCATTATTTGCAGGATCTGCAATCAATCAGTTCGGAGGACTTTGAAATAATTGTTGACTACAAGGGAATGCGACGGCCTGCAGTAGATTCTTACGAGTGGAAGTGGCACGAGTGGCAAATCTTGACATATGCTCATTTACGTCAGTTGCAAGAGGCAGCGCAGCCTGTCGTAGCTGGAATCCTTCTATACCTAAATGAGTTGGCGCCTTCCAAGAGGGATATGGACGACTTACGTCGTGAGCTGGCGCGTGACAAGACTGATGTGGTACCAAAATATGATATTGATCGGGCGACGATTGAACGTCTCAAGAAGCCGAGTATGCCAAATACGGGGACCGAAGAAGACCCGGCACCTGCCCAAGAGCTGTCAACTACATACAGGGCGCAGCGATCAATACGAGTGATTCCCGTAACCACCGAGAACATCAACCGAAGTCTGAACGAATTCAATGATGTCGTCAAGAATATAGAGGGTTGCGTTGCAGACGAAATACACGGACAAGCTATTATAGAAACCTGGAAAGGACACGGGAAACCCTCCGCAAGAAGATGCGGTGCCTGTGATTTTAAGACTGTTTGTCCCGTGCTGCGAGCCGCTATGGAAAAAGCGGAGGTAAAAGGCGTCGCAACAGCTCCAACCGCGCCCTAATAGATTTTCTCCGCAGTCACGCGCCATGTAGTGCCGATTACTAGCATAAAGTAGTCCGAAGAGGCACAGGCACCTTATTTAGTTCATTCCAAAAAAAAGATACAAGCTTTATGTTGAAAAGTGCCAAATCGACTGGCGGATATAAGGAGTATTTGTCCTCTTTGAAGAACGTTTTAGTTAATTTCATTTTTTCTAGCGTTTGAGCGAGATCTACTGTCTTATTGCAAAGAGGACACATTTCTTCAGAAACCCCTGTTGGCGACACCGCTTCGCTGGGATTGGCAACCTCGCCGAACAAGCCGCGAAACTCGTAGGAACTTGTATCATAACTTGGTTCAATACCAAAACTCCTGCAAAGGAAATGAGTGCGGACTAGAATATCGAAAGACCCAATTCCAAAGAGATGCAATCTTCGAATGCCTTTTGCTTGTACGAGCGGCAAACTTTCTTCTAGGACAGCATAATAATCTTTTTTCAGGCTTGGTTTTCGGCCAGTAATGCAAAAGCCGCCAAATCCGATAACATCTTGTTCGCTAGAAAAACTCAGAATCTCTTTGACGCAATCCACGTATTGGCGCACGGTAACGCCTTGATTGCTTAGAATCAGTTCTCTCGGTTTCAAGTCATTTCTTTGATCTACTAAAAATTTAGCTGCATCAATCGTCTCTTCAACGTATTGGCAAGCATCACCATATGAGACCCGTTGCTTTATGCGGCCTAGCTGCTCATCATTTTTCTCGTCGACTAGACGATCATAGCTTACAATCATCTCCGAGACAAAACCTTCTTTCTGTTCTAATTGCAGCTGTCTATCAAGCGCAGCTTCAAAGCTCAACCTTTGATCAGATTTCACATCTTGAAATGCGCCGCTGTCGAGCAACACATTTGCCCCTTGCATAACACTAACCCGACGTCGGCGTGCTGGATTTAGGCATATGTTCTCATTGATTAGCTCGGGTTTGAAGACGCTTCCGTTGAGTGTATTGTTGGTTTTGGAAACATAGAACTTCATATACACGTCCCGTACAGCAGCTTCCGCAAGGCTACTATTGCTAAACCTCTTACAGATGTTGCTGATTCCATAAATAGTCGCTGTACTTGATTACTGCGCTTCCTGTACAAGACAGATGGCGATGTTTCGAAGCACTGAGTTCGCGCAGCGGTGCTCACTCTAAGCGTCAGGGTTCGCAGAACACCGATTATCAAGGCGCGTACGCAGGTCGTAGTCAATGAGCCAACATCGCCTCCGTAATGCTCCAACTTAAACAGAGGCGCTGGAGAGACGACGACGCTCAGTGTATAGCCGCAAGATAAATTGGTGCGTCATCGACCGAACGTGTCGGAGGTGAAGGTGTGGGCGGTGCTGAGTGCAATCGCGGCCTAGTCAGAAGTGAAGAAATAACCCGTTAGTCTCTCTGTTCTCTTTCTAGTGCTTCGTGCACCTTGGATAGGGCTATAAGCCGCATGAAATATGCGTTAAAAATCGATTGCGCCATTTTGCTCTACGCTGCAACTCAATCCGGGATTTATATATGATTTTGAAAATAAAAATAGCCCTATACGTCCCCCCTCACCACTTGCATCCAAGTCAGGTCACCAACCGATGTTAACCAACGCATGTCTCACTCAGTCGCTTCGATCCCCTCGCGTTATTGGCTGCGTGCAAGCCCTATTTGTTAGCTCAAGTCCTTTCAATCAGAAGGCCAGGTATTGAGCCCTGTCGGCTGTTGAAAGATAATATTCAATGCGTCAGAAAATAGGACACCAAACGCTGATTTATACTGCATAATCTTAGAACTTGTCGATATATCAATGACTGATACATAATGACTGATGACTAACGCATTCAGAAGAAGAACGGAAGAAGCTAGACGAACAGCAGTTACAGGAGGTTATGGAGAAACAGAAGCTCCTTCGTGAGGGGAAAATAACTCAGGAGGTGTATCAGCTGACGTTTAAACTCTTCACAGATGCCTTAAAGAGCTAAGCGAAATGTGCTCACATGAGAAGCTCAACAATCTAGTCCGCATCAACAATTATCATTCCGCCATTATTGGTTCCTCATCCGTAGCTTTTGCGTGGATCTCCACCAGCTGCCAAAAGGCCTAGCTTAAAATATAGCGGCTCAAATGTCTCCATGAATCTGTCTAGAGATAATAGCGCTTTGAACCCAGGAAGTGGCGGGGTCAACCTCTTTTTGATGGCGTCTAAGCTTTTTGTATATGCGTCTCTGTTGGTCGCAATAGGATATCGGCCTACCCAAATCACGTAGTGCTCGGCGATTTCGAGTAGATCACGCTCGTCTTCTGTGAGTTGATTCTCTGCGATATCCTTAAACAGCTCGTCTTCTTTTTGGAGCTGGGTTGTCCAGATATGATGACTCTTAAGTTCATCATCGATCTTGCGTTTTGAAACGAGGCATTTGTCGTCGTTAATCATTATCGCTTTCAAAAGATTCTCAAGAGCCAAGCAAGCAAGGTACTTATAAACACCATCAACCCACCTTTCTGCAGTTACACCGGCTTTGCGATCCTCCTTTGCTTGGTTGAAAGCCAACCGCGCCACCCTAGCAAAACTCTCAGCTTGGTACATCCAGTAGAGTGGTTCTCGCCCTATGAGTACGAAATCATTAGACCAGTAGAGTTTCATGTCTTCTACGTCTTGTATTTTCATATTCGGAAGTTATGTGACGTGCAATTACAAAGGATTAACCATTCTGAAGATTTTTGACAGCGGCGCCGTCAAGCCAAAAACCGCGACGGGAGCCCACTATTTAGGCGGAGCCTCGCGTACAGTCGGCTATCGCGTCCAGATGCTGGTCGGCTGTGGGGTTGTGGGGGTTGGAGGTAGTTTGCTAAAGTCCCTATAGGTTACAATTTTCTCATGTGGACCTTTGACAAAATGCCGGTCAACCCTACAGCCATACAGGCTATCCTCATTATCATAATCTGCGTAATCGCGCAGATGGCAACCTTCCCAGGCCGAGCCAGCCCCCTTTCTGATTTTAACAAGTCCGTGAGCCTCCGCCAATTTCTTGAAGTGGATTCCGAAGGCTGTCTTATTCCTTATGATCCTAGCCGTCCGTCGCGTTGTCTCCTGGTCCCAGTTTAAAAAGCGGTCCCAGAGATCCGAAATGAGCACAAAGTCTGTCTCGATTGGTCCGGTCTTAGGATTATCAGAGAGTGAGTCGCTCCTCGTGGGCCCTAACACTATCTCATCATTGAAAAAGTCAACTAGCGGGTTCATTTTCCGTTGATAGTCCGCAGAGGCCTCCGTCACACTGTCCGGCGGTTGTAAGCCGTTTTTCTTATATTCATAATACCCGCCAAGGACCCAGGCAAAGACAGAAGAGAGCACTTCTTTGTCTGAGGTAAGAGTCTTAAGGATGTCACTGTCCGCCTCTACTCGCGGGATCGAGTTTAGGTAGTTGACCACATATAGGCGATTGAAAACGGCTTGCGCCTGTTCATCGTTGTGGATGTCTATTCTCGGAAGTTCGTTGGTCTCTATGAAGAATGAGGCCGTCAGGTGAATGTCGCGCTCATACTTCTCAAAGAGCGTCCTCGTGCGGATCATTCCAGAAGAGCTTAGAAGCTTGAGTCGAGCGGAGTTAAACATCATTCCATCTGGGGTCTCCTCGCAATAGGCAGCGAGTTTACCCTCCAGGCTTATTATCTCCGGTTGTGGCCGTCCTGGTCGTGAGCCTGTTTGCTTGATGAAGGCGGAAATGTCGAAAGGGCTCGCATAATCGCCCAGGGCATATACGGGCGGTTGCGTAACGGTCGTTTTACCGCCGTTAGGTACGCCGTAGATTATGTACACAGCTTTGTTCATCGTCGTTGGTTCAAGCGCAGAGCCCCAGGCCCTTTGCAGAAAATAAGCCTGGTCCGGAGGTAATGCCTTGAAAAGAGCTTCATAGAATGCCTCGCCGTTCGCGTCCGGGTCCGGGTCAACGAGGGCCATCTTTGTTAAGAGATCCTCACGCCGGTGCTCGCGCAGCTCGAAAGGGTGTTCAAGGTCCCGAAGGTCTAAGGTCCCTCCAGGGCAGTTTATGAGCATCTTGTCGGTGTCGAGTTCGTCAGGTGAAACCGCTATCTTTGCGTCTGATTGCGCGAGGCGGATCATTGCCTCGATGTGCTGCTCGGATTCAGAGGTAAAGGCCCATTTCGAGAGGCGTTTCACCTCCTCTTTGCTCCAGGCGTTATCTCTCGCCGCGATTGCTACTTCCTGGTGAATGAGGCTTACCACGTCCTTAGCCGCCTCGCGGATTTGAGCTTTAGCGTCAACGGCCCACTTAGCACCATCCCATCTATACCAGGATTTTTGGGCCGCGCAGTAGCGAATTTCATCACCGTAAATCGCCACAAGCCGCCGTGCGTTGCCCAGATCGGTGCAGTTGTGGCCGCAGGGAAGGTCTATAGTGCTCGTGGTGTCCGTGGTGGCGTCGATAACCGGAACCGGATACTTCTTGATCTCTTTTTGTTGCAGCATCATGTCTGACTCCCGAAGCGACGCGCCACGACGTTGAGTTTTAATGGTTTATCGAGGGCTCGGTTATTATACTCAGTATCGAGCTTTTCAATGGCTTGGATCGTCTCGTCGGCTTTCTGATCTCCGAGAGGCTTACGCCGAGCTATCCGATGAAGCAACGCGGTAAGTAGCCATATTGGGACCTCATCAGCGTAGCAATCATTATGCCACTCTGTGCGGGGCCCTTCCTGGTATGATATGAGGGCACTACCATTAAGAAAAGTCTGTCCGTTGCCGTTATAGTCCGTCAAATACCATGATACGCCTAGATGGCTTCCCATATCTTCGCGCCCCTGGCGAATAAAAACCGCATATTTATAGAGTAATTGCTCAACGGCGTCGTGCAAGGAGTTTGTTGGCACGCCGCTCTTGAGCTCGGTTATAATTTCCTTTAGAAATTTGTTGGTGTCGCTCTCGTATTCGTCGGAGGGTGTGACCCATCCTTGAATGGGGTCAAAGTAGTAGCCGGCCTTCTTTGGCGGGATGGCGCCAGTGTCTCTCGAAGCGTGTTGCGAGGTCGGCAGTGTGTGTGCGGCCTCGCGCTCTATCTTCTGTGTCATTTCTTAGGCCTTCCACCGCTCAGCTAAGTCGGTTATCACCGAAAGCAACGACTTTAACAGCTCATTTTGCTTTTCGAGTGCGAGCTGAATCCCTACGAGCGGTTCGGAAGTGTGCTCAACGGCCTCCGCGGCCTCGCGCCACTTCTGCACGGCCCTGAGTCCCCGCGCCACGATTCTGCCGGTGTCCTTCGGATAGTCTTCTAGGTTGTTTTGGTCTAACTTTTCCCCGCTATCATACCATAAGCGTCCGACTTCGTCGTTATAGCGTGCAAGAACTACATTAGCCACGTCACCCGACTGAGAGATGTGCGTGTATGTCCGCACTGAAGGTTCGCCCCCCAGAAGCAAGTAACTCCTCTTGTGACTTCGGGCAAATCCTCGGAGCTGCTCTATATCGTGCTCACTGAATGCTTTTTTGACCATAGCGACCGCCTTAAACTCCGGCAATTCAAACCCTATTAACGCACGGTAGTTGGCGTCGAAAATCATAACGTATTCAATCCCTGCTCCACGCAAGTACGCTTTCCAAGACTCCGCGAGCTTTTCATTATCTAGATACATCCTTCAAGCCTCCTGGGCCATCGCATTAAGGAAGTACCGGCGCTCTGAGCGAGAAATCTTACGGGAGGTTACGATGCCAGCAGCCTGGAGCGACAACAAACGGTAGCGTACGGTCTCTTTAGTCAGGTCTAGCGCAGCACTAGCCTCAGCGACTCGGATGCCAGCATCTGCACTGTCAAGAAGAAGTCTTATGAGTCCTTTATCGTCTTCGTCAGGCTGACCCCGGTTCACATCGGCTGCAGCCCTTAAAATATCTTCAAACTTTGCAGTAGTATCTATCATATTCTTACATTTTATCATATTCTTACATTTCCTGCTGGCTTTGCTGCCAGCTGCGAGACATAAAAATAGCAGAATAGAGACTCCTCTAGGCGTGAAACCCTCTAAAAACAGGCCGATGCTCGCTGACGAAAGTTATTTAACGCCAGATGGCGAATATTTGCCTGTAGAAGGGTTGATGGGTCGTGCGGTCAAGCTTTGGCCCATCCTATTCCTACTAATATTTAAGCTGCATTTTTTCACTCAGCGTTTCGCGAGTGATTATTATTCTATTGTCACGATAGTTTATGTTCGTGTCGGTTTTCAAAAACGTGACTCTAATAACACTTTAAAAAGTCCTTAAATCTCTTTGAGACCAGGAATTTTTAAGTTAGCTTGACGTTAGCACAAACAGGATCTATCGATCGCAAATCATTTGCGTTTTGTTATATTTCGAAAAGCGGTAGCATAGCAGTTGGGAAAATCACTGCACCAGTAGAGAGTTTCATCAACAACGGGCCGGATTAGAAGAAATTCAAGAATTATGAAAGAGAATAAAGCGGAGATATAGGTATTTTAAGATACGCTGTAAGCTATTTCGTGCACCGCTCAACTTACCTTCTAAAACGTTGAAGCTAAGGATCAAGCTCAAACCTATTCGCGTGATTGTTAATCCTATCGAATCTAAACCTCTTGTAAACGAGCTAATATTTACAAAAAACAAAAGACGCTGGCCTCGATGCATCAGTGGAAGAGCAGTGCAAAAAATTCTGGGGGAGTACGATCCTAGTATCATCTTTATGAGTCCTTCACTTTTTTAGCATCTGAGATTTTGAGTTTAAATCGATTATAACGTTGGAGTGGTACTCAAACTCAACAAATCTCTCAACATTTTGCTAAGCTATTAAAAACACATTTCAACATCCACGACAATAAATGAAAGGGAGTAGTGCCCCATGTTCGAACAAGCATTCAAAAACATCGACGACGTTCTTTGGAAAGAGGCTGGCTGCACTACTGAGCTTGACTACACCGAGCAGACTTCCTGGCTGCTCTTCCTGAAATACTTGGATGATCTGGAACAGGACAAGGCAATGGAAGCCGAGCTTGAGGGGAAGAAGTACGCCTTCATCCTTGACGAGCCGTACCGTTGGGAAAGGTGGGCAGCACCAAAAGGAGGCGACGGCAAACTCAACCACAACAAGGCGCTTACCGGGGATGATCTGCGGGACTTTGTCAACGAGAAACTCTTCCCATACCTGTTCGGCTTCAAGCAGAAGGCCAGCGGGGCGAACACTATCGAATACAAGATTGGCGAGATTTTCGGAGAGATCAAGAATAAGATTCAAAGCGGCTACAACCTGCGCGAGATCATCGATCACATTGATGAACTGCACTTCCGCTCGCAGGCTGAGAAGCACGAGTTGTCCGTCCTTTACGAAGAAAAGATCAAGCGTATGGGCAACGCGGGAAGGAATGGTGGCGAATACTACACCCCACGTCCTCTCATCCGTCCAATAGTGAAGGTAGTCAAACCAAAAGTCGGCGAGCGTATTTATGACGGTGCCGTTGGTTCGGCAGGCTTCTTATGCGAATCCTTCGTCTACCTTAAGGCTAGCCCTGAACTGACCACTGCCGATCTCAAGATATTGCAGGAGCGGACGTTCTATGGCAAGGAAAAGAAGTCTCTTGCCTATGTCATCGCGATCATGAACATGATCCTCCACGGCATCGAGGCCCCAAACATCATCCACACCAATACGCTCACTGAAAACCTAGCTGACATTCAGGAAAAAGACCGCCACCATGTGATCATGGCCAATCCGCCGTTCGGCGGCAAAGAGCGCAAGGAGGTTCAGCAGAATTTCCCCATCCGTACCGGAGAGACCGCCTTCCTGTTCCTCCAGCACTTCATTAAGATGCTCAAGACTGGTGGCCGAGCGGGGGTGGTGATCAAGAACACCTTCCTATCCAATACCGACAACGCCGCTGTATCCTTGCGTAAGCTACTTCTGGAAAGCTGCAACCTGCACACAGTGCTTGATTGCCCCGGTGGCGTTTTCCAGGGAGCGGGTGTGAAGACTGTAGTATTGTTCTTCGAGAAGGGTGCGTCTACCCGTAAAATCTGGTATTACCAGCTTGACCCTGGTCGAAATCTCGGTAAGACTAACCCCCTCAATGACGATGATCTTGCGGAATTTGTGGAACTACAAGAGACATTTGCGGACTCACCGCATAGCTGGAGTGTGGACGCAACAAACATCGACCCGATTTCCTTCGACCTGTCGGTGAAGAACCCCAATGGCGGCGAGGAAATAGTGCACCGTAGCCCGCAGGACATCATGGAGGAAATCTCGGAACTGGACGCAGAGAGCGCGGCGGTGCTGGATAATATACGCGGACTTTTATGAAAGAAAGGTGGCTGCAAAATCCAAGTGAAGAAGCTTCTAGCGTATTAAAATGCGTCCAGAAAGCGAAAGCGCTACGACAATCGCAAAAAGGCAAACTTTCCACAAGTCTTGAAGAAGATCACAACAAAGGTCTACCGTTCAAGATCGCAAGCAATTGGGTTTTGGTTTCTTTAGATGACATAGCAAGCAAGATCCACTACGGATACACCTCCCCTGCTGTATTTGAGAATACTCAAATCAGACTATTGCGAATTACAGACATTCAAGATGATAAGGTCAACTGGGACAATGTGCCAGGTTGTCTTATCGACGACGATACTGCCCCCTCTTATTTACTCCACAGGGGGGACCTTCTAGTTGCTCGAACTGGAGGCACGATTGGAAAAACGTTTCTCGTTAAAGAGCTGCCTCAACCGACGGTCTTCGCGTCGTATCTAATTCGAATAGTCCCCAATGAATGTGTAAATCCTGATTTTTTAAAGTTATTTGCAGATTCACCTTTGTATTGGAATCAGTTGTATGAGAGGTGTAAAGGGGCAGGTCAACCAAATGTGAATGCAACTTCATTAAAAGCTTTGAAGATACCGCTCCCGCCACTCCCCGAACAGCAGCGGATCGTCGAGATTCTCGACAATGCGTTTGACGGCATCGCCGCCGCCAAAACCAAAACCGAGCGCAAACTCGAAGCCCTCGATGAACTGAAAAAATCACTGCTCCACCAGGTCTTCAGCGGACAGCTTTAGGATATCACCATGAATGAAGCCCAAACACGAGCCGATTACATCGACCCCGCGTTGAAAGCAGCGGGCTGGGACGTTTTGGAAGGCAGCCGCATCCGACGCGAATATCCGATCACCCTGGGCCGCATCGAGGGCCATGGCAAGCGGGGCAAGCCACTTAGCGCCGACTACGTCCTGGAATACCGCAATACAAAGCTCGCGGTGGTAGAGGCTAAGGCGTGGGAAAAACCGCTAACGGAGGGGGCAGGCCAAGCCAAAGATTATGCGGGTAAGCTTGCCATTCGCTTCACCTATACCACCAATGGACAGGGTATCTACGGCATCGACATGGACACCGGGGCTGAGGGTGAACTCTCTCAATACGCGACCCCACTTGAGTTGTGGAACCGAACTTTCCCCGTACAAAACATCTGGCGTGACCGCTTTGCGGCTATACCTTTCGAGAATAAGGGCGGCTTTTTTGAAAGTCGTTATTATCAGGATATCGCCATAGAACAGGTGCTATCGGCCATTGCTGATGGCAAATATCGAGTCCTGCTTACGTTGGCTACTGGCACAGGCAAGACCTTCATTGCTTTCCAGATCGCGTGGAAGCTCTTCCATAGCCGCTGGAACCTGACCGACTGGAAATCAGGCTGTGAACCGTCCCGCCGCCCGCGCATCCTGTTTCTGGCTGACCGGAATATCCTTGCTGACCAAGCCTACAACGCCTTTTCCGCTTTCCCCGAAGATGCTATGGTGCGTATTGACCCGAACTCAATCAAACGGAAAGGGCGGGTACCAACGAACGGCAGTATTTTCTTCACTATCTTTCAAACGTTCATGAGCGGGCCGCCCAGGGACGGTCATCCATCGCCCTATTTTGGCGACTATCCGCCGGATTTCTTCGACTTTATCATCATCGACGAGTGTCATCGCGGTGGTGCCAATGATGAAAGCAACTGGCGTGACATCATGGACTATTTTGCCCCCGCTGTGCAGCTTGGCTTGACCGCTACGCCCAAGCGCAACGATAACGCGGACACCTATGCCTACTTCGGTGAACCAGTATACGTCTATTCACTGAAGGCTGGGATTAATGACGGCTATCTGACGCCTTTCCGGGTGAAGCAAATTTCCACAACGCTGGACGAGTATGTCTACGTGCCAGACGACCAGGTTGTGGAGGGCGAGATCGAAATAGGCAAAATTTACGAGGAATCCGACTTCAACAAGATTATCGAGATCAAGGAGCGGGAGAAAAAACGGGTCGAAATCTTCATGTCGCAGATCGACCAGCGGGAGAAAACATTGGTCTTCTGTGCCACCCAAGATCATGCGCTGGCTGTGCGCGATCTCATTAACCAGAAAAAAACGAGCATCGACCCGAACTACTGTCACAGAGTAACGGCCAACGACGGTGCGCTTGGAGAACAATACCTCAGGGATTTTCAGGACAACGAGAAGACTATACCTACTATCCTGACTACCTCTCAGAAACTATCGACGGGTGTGGATGCCCGCAACATCCGCAACATCGTGCTGATGCGCCCGATCAATTCAATGATTGAGTTTAAACAGATTATCGGGCGCGGAACGCGACTTTATGACAGCAAGGACTATTTCACAATTTATGATTTCGTGAAGGCTCACCATCACTTCACCGATCCGGAGTGGGATGGGGAGCCGATTGAACCAGAAACTTGTCTAAAATGCGGCTGTTACCCATGTGAATGCGAAACGCAACCGCCAAAACCCTGTCCGGTCTGCGGCAATCGTCCTTGTGTGTGCGAGAAAGAGGCATGCCCAGTCTGCGGCAATCGTCCGTGTGTATGTAAGAAAAAGGCGAAGGTGAAACTTGCCGACGGTAAGGAGCGGACAATACAGTGCATGATGGTAACAAGCTTCTGGCACCCAGATGGCACCCCCATGTCGGCGCAACAGTTTATGGAAGAACTCTTCGGCAAGCTGCCGGACTTTTTTAATGACGAAGAAGAACTCCGAGCTATCTGGAGCTACCCAAATACGCGAAAGAAGCTACTTCAGGGATTGGCAGAGAAAGGGTTTGGTCGTGAGCAACTCGCTGAAATGCAGGAGATAATCAACGCCGAAAAAAGTGACCTCTTCGATGTGCTGGGCTATGTGGCATATGCCCTGCCGCTACTCACCCGTGAAGAACGTGCTGCGAAAGCCAAGGCCATCATCAACACTCTTTTTAATTCCAAGCAACAAATTTTCCTCGACTTCGTACTCTCTCATTACGTAAGCGTTGGCGTGGAAGAGCTCGATCAAGAGAAGTTGACTCCCCTACTGCGAATTAGATATCACGACTCGATTGCCGATGCTGTGGCCGATCTTGGCAAGCCGGAAGAGATTGGTAAGCTGTTTTCGGGCTTCCAGAGATACCTCTATCAGCAGCAAGTAATAGCATGAGAAATCAATGAGATATAAGTTCTAAAACGACGTAGAACATAGCGAACATCAACTCCGCAGTCTTTTCTACCGTGGTTAAATTGGGCGTTCAGGCTACTCGTTCGCCTTTTCGAGGAGCGCCCTCACTATTTCGTCTTGGGTCTGGACTTTTTCCCTCTGAGCGCTCAGTGTGGCGCGGTACTTCTCGAAATCGGCGTGGGTCTTCTTACTCACACTAATAGTCGCCCTGTCTTCCTTTTTCATCTATGATTCATACGTTTCATAACTGATAAATACTTGCGGGTTCCTACCACGAGCGGAGATGAATCGTTATGTCAACACCACAAGCAGTTCGTAAGAATCCCACGCTGCACCAGATTCACCGCAGCAAAATCTCACTCCACCATGCAAGAACCGACTACAACTACCCAACGATACGGCTGCCCCATACGTTCTCTATGCTTGCTGGACTACGGACGCGCATCTATCAAACGGTGCACGACGGAGCGCTCGCCTTTCTTGTCGTTGTCTCTTCCCAGTACGAAGGTGAAGAAAGAAGTGCAAAGAAATCAGAAAACGTCGCCACTAGCTCTAAACCCTCGCCTTTACACGGCGAAAATCGCCGATTCGAATTCGGCCGAGCCCATGGTCTCTTTTTTCAATCGGGCGCGAGAATCAAGTCGGGAGCTGAGGATGGCGAGGACGAAGAGTTGCACAACTCTGGTGAAAAGTTGTGCAACTTTGGTGTCGCGGAAACTGACGAGTCGCTTGCGAGAATTATGACAGATCGGTACATCGACGAGGAGGACAACGAGCGTATAGAGCAGCTCTGGGAAGAGCTAGTTCCTGAAGAGGGCGACGAAGTCGAGTGGAACGAAAAAGACGATCCATATATGCTTAAGGCAGAGGCAAGGCTCCGCAAAGCCGTGAAGCGACAGCGCGAGGAAGAGGCAGAAGAACAAGCTAAAGATGAACAGGCAGAACGTAACCTCAGCTTCACCAAAGATGAGCTTGATCAATATGTGACGTTTCGGACAAAGGGGATTGCTCCAAAATCAAGGGACTGGATTTTCCGATCTTCTAAGGCCTTGTGGGCCATTACTCGCGGGGAAATCTCGTACGAGACTGTAAACGCACTGCGAGACAGTGTGCTTGAGAAGTACGAGTCCCCGGATTCTCATTCGAAGGTGCTTAGCTTCGCTAAGTCGTTCTTCGAACACCTCGCGACTACACAGGCAGAACTGCGCTATCAGACGTTCGCCCCTTACTTAAAGCCCCCAGGAGTGGTCAAAGACCGTAAGCGCGTCACTGCTCGCATCGTCACTAAGGAGGATATTTGTAACATCCTTCAATATATTGAGAGAGCAGAACAAGAAGGCAAGATCAGTCCTGAACGATCAGCGCAATATTCGGCGTTCGTTTTGTTTGGGGCGTACACCGGCCAACGGAGCGAAGCCACAGTAGCGAGACTGACCGTAGGACAGTTCCGCGAGGCAATAGCGGCGGATAAGCCAGTCCTCCTGGTGGATTCGTCACAGGACAAGGTTCGCATGAGCCACTACGTGCCGCTGGCCCCCATGCGTGCCTAATCATCAGTACGCCCGTTTCACCTTCGGATTTTATGACATACCCCTGAGTGATAAAATCGTCGCGCACACTTTCCAGCATGTTCCTATCCGCAACGTTTCTAAAACGCACTGTTGGCATTTATTCCCCCCTTGACGAAAAAATGAATCAAACAGGTAAAACGGCGGCGTGGCAGCTTAAGTGTTGTTATTTAGCCGCGTACCTTAGCATCACGGCTGCTCATACGCCCAGCCGTATTCGCGAGACTGAAGTATTTGCACTTGTATCCTTTTGATAATCCGCCGCAGCTGCTGACGTGCACTGTCGGGTAGCCAGCAATCGTGCGCGCGGTCTAGCAGGTACTGGTACGCCTCCCAACTGGTCGAGCAATTCCTCAAAAGTTTTTCGGCGGCCACGTCGGCATAGTCGTTTTTGTAGTCCCGGTTTCTAGGATGAATTCCTCGACCTCTGTTTGGTCGTTGTTCACGGGGTAAGATGGTGGGCCTACCTTGGATAATTGTTAGCTAAAAGCAGGGCGAAAGTATGACAAGATTCAGAGAGCCCC
>Ga0187864_10001902_pt1 | contig 18984 bp, 10 predicted proteins | sample June2016WEW_11_4_FD_132985 | JGI IMG/M metagenome (GOLD analysis project Ga0187864, IMG submission 132985) | Peatland microbial communities from SPRUCE experiment site at the Marcell Experimental Forest, Minnesota, USA - June2016WEW_11_40 | ecosystem: Environmental > Terrestrial > Soil >...
CCATGGCCATGCCCGAGATGCGCTACGCCTCGCACCTCGGCAAGCGGAACAGGGGCAGGGCGGCGAGCCGCCTCGCCGCCGCTCTCGGCGTCAACATCGCGCAGACGGGCGACTTTGGTTCGTTCGATCCGGAGATGCTCGGCGTCCCGTCCATCGAGAACCTCTCCTACTACATCAAGCAGTACGACGACAAGTTCGTCTACTACGCCGGGACGACCTCCACCGTCGACTGCCGCGGAGGGATCGTGTTCGGGCGCACGGCCACGCTCGGCCCCGTCCTCCTGCACGGCAGGCCGGAGACCGGAGGGCCGTGGAGCGCGCCGCGCTTCCTCAACTCGTTCCCGATCGGCACGGGACGCCGCATCTCGGACCAGAAGCTGTACGCGGGCTACGAGCGCGACGAGTGCTCGCGCGAGCGCAACGCCCAAAAGTTTGCGTGGCGAGGCGAGTCGCGCCACAACCTCCGGCTCGACGACATGCACTACGCGCGCAATTCCGAGTTTCAGCGCATCGAGGAGCAGCTCGGGCGCATGGCCGCCTGGGGCGAGAGCGAGCTGCACGTCGTCCTCTCCGTGCTCGCGCCCTCCTCTCGTCCGGCCACCGTGTCGAAGCAGAGGGTTTAATGAATACATCCACTACATGAAAGCGTAGCAGATCTCGATGTGGAGGGTGAGGCGGTGCTTGAGGGTCATCTGCCTCGTGACGAGCTCGGTCGACTGCATGTTGTCGGCCACCTCCTCGGGGTCGATCCACTCGCGGTTGCGGGGGCGGACGATCTGCACCATGAACTTCTCGAGGTTGTAGCGGGGCAGGTGCTCGCGGCCGTGCGCCTCGAGCAGCTTGATGGCCTTGTGGAAGTGCGGCGAGGGGATCGAGTAGTAAAAGTCGGTCCCGACCGGCGTGGGCTCCTTGCCCTGGACGAGCTTGACGCCCTCCTCGTCGGCCACGATGTACTCGAGCACCGGGTGCTGGTGCTGGACGAGGTGCATCTGCTGGTCGGGCGAGTGCATGACGCCCTGGCTCCAGATGTTGTCGAGGTGGTAGTTCGGATACTTCTTGAAGAACTCGGACTTGTGGTACTCGCTCTCGACCATGATCACCTCCTTGCCGCTCCAGTTGCGTCCGGCGAAGCAGATGCCGGCGTACTGCTTGTCGGTGCCGTCGCGCCAGTTGCCTCGCGCGTGGTAGATCGCCGGGAAGACGAAGGCGACCTTGCACGGGAACTTGTTGTCGTAGGCGACGATGTTGACGAACTGGACGAGCACGTTGCGCAGATCGCCGCGGCGGTCCTTCGAGGGCTTGCAGTCGTGGCCCCAGCGGGTGCGCGAGCCGAACGTGCCCGCGGAGTCGGTCGGCGTCCACAGAGACATCGCTTGCATGTTTTGCAGGTCGGTCAGCGAGGCCGCGAACTCGACGTCCAGGCGCAGGACCTTGCTGCGGTCGTGCGGGGTCGTCGTCAGGCCGACGACGTGCGTCTTCCCCATGTTCATGCTCATCCTCTCGAGCAGGACATCGAGCTTCTCGACCAGCTTGTCGGACGCCACCTCGCTGCGCTTGGCCGCCACGAGCGCCTGGTCGGCATCTTCCTCGGCCTCCTCGGCGGCCTCCTCCGCTTCTTCGGCGGCCTCCTCCACCTCTTCGGCCTCCTCTAGATCTTCCAAGATGTCCTCCTCCTCCTCTTCCTGGTAGACCACGACCTTGCCGTTGGCCTTCGCGGGCAGCTGCTTCGCCGGCTGCGGTTTCTTGACGGCGCCTCGGGTGGCCATGGCGACGACGAACGGTACGGTGATCGCGCGTGCCTTTATGATATACGCGACGCCATTAAAAATCACCAGGCGGGCAGCGACGCGCGGATCGGATGCCTCCGAGGCTGCGGGGGCGGGATCGCGCGGCTCCCCTTTGGCCTCGCCCTGAGCGTGCGTCCGGCCCAATAGACCTGGCGCTGGAAGAAGGCATCTATCGCCGCCTCGTCTTCGGCCTGTATCGGCAGGGTGCGCGGGTCGCTCCACTGCTTGTTCCAGAGCGTCGTGGTGTACAGCATGCCTATGGCCGTCAGGTGCGCGAACCTCGTCTTCGTGGCGTCCGACGTCATGAGCGCGTCGAGCAGCACCTCGTCGCCGCGCTCCTCCGTGTAGTAGCGATCCGCGTCGGGCATGATCCCCTTGACCTTCTCGCACGAGCGCTGCAGGCCGAAGATGACCTTCTCGTCGAGGTCGACGAGCCCAGAGTTCTCCGGCCGCGCCATCCACGGGTAGCGGTTGTGGTAGCCCTTCGTGAGGCGTTCTATCTCTTCCCGGGCGCTGCGGCGCTCGGTCTCGATCGCGTCGAGCTCGGATTCGACGCGCTGCCGCTCTCCGTCGATGCGCTCCCACTGCTCCTCGAGCGCCTTGTACTCGCCTCGGGCCGTCTCGGCCGAAGCTCGCAGCTCGCCGACCTCCCGCGCGACCGCGTTCTCCGTCCGCGTCGCGCGATCGAGTTCGGCGGCGATCCCGATCGGCGCCATCGAATCGTCGAGCCCGCCGGAGAGGTTGTGGTAGCGCGCGGTGCCGGCATAAAACTGGTCGACCGAGGCGTCTTGCATCCGCTTCGCGGCGTTCTCTCGGGCGGATTCGAGCGCCCGCTGGACGGTCCGGAGCTGCGCGAGCGAGAACACCACCACGTCTCGCCTTTCGAGCATCGCCAGCAGCTCCGCGGGCGCGATCTTGCCCGCGGCGCGGACCAAGTCGGCAAAGTCTATCGGGCGAACCGGCCTGAAGGGCGCCGTCCGCAGCTCCGCGTCGGCCAGCGCGTAGTTGTCTGCCCTGTAGAGGACGAATTCTGCCGCGCCCTTGACGTCCGGATTCTTGAGAGCAGCCGCGTAGTCGACGCAGAATCGCGCGAACCTGAACATCTCCATCCGGGTGTGCACGATGTGGCCCTTGGTGCGCAGCCTTCCCACGGCCTTTGCTATCGCTTCCGCCTCAAAGTCGCCCGGCTCGGGCTGCTTGAGCGCGCGCTCTTCGACCGATTTTTCGTCGTCGTCGTCTTCTTCCTCGTCCGATTCTTCTTCCTCGAGTTCTCCCAGCTCGATCTCTTCGTCTTCGCCTTCGTCCGAGAGGACGGCGTAGCGCAGCTGGAGGCCCGCGGCCCCGCCTCCGCGCTCCGCTTTCTCGTTCGATAGCCCGTCGGAGATCTCGAAGAGCTCTTCTAACCTCCCGTCGTCGTACACGCGGAGCGAGTGCGCCGTGGCCGACGCGTGCGCGTTCTCCACTGCGATCCAGCCGAAGATCAGCTCGAGCGCCTTGCGGTACGCGCTCTTGTTGGCGTCCGTCGCCAAACCAGAGTAATCTTCGTCCTCCTGCTTCGCGTGCGACGCGAAGATCTCGGCCGCCTTCGCCCCGTCTTCGCGCGCTCGTGCAAAGTTCCCCGCCGCGCCCGGGACCGCCTCGAGGAGCGCGCGCGCCCACTCTACGAAGCGCGCCTTGGCTATGGCCAGCGCCGCGCCGCGCGAGTTCGCCAGCAGCAATTCGCGCTCCTTGTCGGCCAGCTGCCTCCGCAGCCGCTTCCGCTTGCCGCGCTCTTTCTCGAGCGTGAGACGCAGAGGCTCCGATCGGTTCAGCCGCAGCTCGGCCGACCTCGCCCGCAGGTCGGAGAGGAGCGAATCGTAGCGCTTCTCGTTGAACTGCCGCTGCAGGTCCTCGAGCGACTCTCGCCGCACGCGGCTCTCTATGCTCTCGGCGTTGTACAGCCGCGTTATGTCCGAGTTGGCGAGGGCGCCCGAGAGCGACAGAAGGAATTTGTAGTGCGGGTTGCGCTGCATGGCCAGCTTGCGCTTCTCGTGCTCGTCCATCCACGGCTTGTCGAACTGGTCAAACTTTTCGCCCTCGACCCTCGGGCGGCCATCCTCGCGAGGCACCGCCGCACGCTTCGAGGGCTCGCGCAGCTCGGCGATCTCAAAGTAGGGATCCCCGGGCTTCAGCTTCGTGTCGAGCAGCTGCGAGTGCGTGAATTTTTTGGCGGCCGCCACCACCTGCTCTCGATGGCGCTTCATCAAACCGCTTCGACGCGAACGCGTCTATTTAACCAAGGGAGAATCTATCTCGTAGATCACGAGGTGCGGGTGCGCCTTCGCCAGCTTGTACTTGACTCCGTCTACGGTCCCCCTCGCCCCGTCGATGGTGATCTCTGTGCCGGCTAGCGTCTTCTTGCGGCCGTGCAGCTCGCTGGACTTTTCGAGTCGGCCCTTCACGATGTGCCCCTCGACGAACCGCCGCTGGCGTTCGGCGGGAACGGCCTTGGAGAGCGCAGAGTTCTTGGGCGCGAACACCGTGTGGTGCGACAGTCCGTGGTCGACTTTCGTCTCGTGCGCCATCTTGGCAAAGGAAGAGAGGTGCGGGTGGCTCTCGAGTTCGTGATGGGCGGGTCCGTGGCCGCCCGCGGACCCGCCGGCCTTCTTGGCTCCGGCCGAGATCATGATCTTGCCGGCATCCTCCGGCTTGACGAATCGGCGCCGGAAGAACATGAAGAAGAGGCGGCCTCCGCTCTTGTGGATCGGCCCTCCGACCTGCGCGGCCGACCCCTCCTCGACGCGCTTGCCGGACGCGTCGATCTCGTACACGACGGGCGCCTCTTCGCCGAGCTGGACGACGGCGTAGGTTTTGCCAGAGAGAGTCACGAAGCGCGTCGCCCCTTCGCCCTCCTGCGTCATAGAGCCGATCGGGATCGCGTGGGCGCGCACGTAGTTGGCGGCGTCGTCTCGGCTCATGTCTTCGATGCGCGAGAGGAGGTCCGGTTCGACGGAGCTGTCCGGCAGGATCAGGATGTAGGACTCCTCGGGCGCCAGCTTGAGGCTCGCGCTCCGGCTGTCCACGAACTCGGCCAGCTGGCTGTTCTTCGAGACCGGCTCGTAGTCGGCCGTCGAGAGTTCTCCCTCGTCGCCGCCGCCGCCGTCCGCAGCCGCGGCCATCATGGCCCGATCGGCCCCCTTCTTGAATGCCGCGGCAGCCATCCGCGCCTTCTCGCTGCCGAGGTGCGACTTCATCGTCGTGCCAAACATCCTGCCCAGCTCCTCCTGCTCGGGCGTGGGCGCCGCGCCGCCGGATCCGAACACGCCCGAGAGCAGGTCGATGCCCTCTTCGCCGGTCAGCCGAGCGACCTCGTTCATCGCCGAGAGCATCTCCTTGCCGAGTTCCGGCCCTTCCTTGTCGAGCATGGCGTACACGGCCGAGGCGACGTCGCCGGCGTTGGACTCCTTCTTACTGGGCGTAACGTGCGCGTGCTTGTAGGAGGCGCGAGAGGGCACGACGAACTCCTCCCAGAGCCGGTTCCACCGCTCGGCCCAGCGCGAGACGTCCTCCCGCGCCTTCTCTGGGGACGCGTGCTTCTTGCGCGCGATCTCGGCCTCGAGGGCGCGCACCACTTCCGCAGAGTACGCCTCTCGCGAAAGACCCCCTTTCATCGAGCGCACTCCATCCACGAGCTGCATCGCCAGCTTCTTCCCGGGGCCGCCGACGACCGCGCGGAGCTTGCCAAATACGTCGTTTGTCTCGAGCTGCCCTTCTTCGGGAGGCTGGCCGTTCCCGTGGCAGTGCGGGCACTTTGTCGAGACCATAGCCTTCGAGCAGTCTGGGATGCCGGTGGAGGCCGGCGGCATCCCAGGGTTCTGCTTGTAGACGCCCGCGACGGGCGAGTTTCGCGCCTCGGTTTCGCCCATCGGAGCAGGCGGAGGCGGCGCCGATATTCCGTACATCTCGATCTTGAAGATCTCGAAGGGCGGCGCCTCGATGTAGGGATTGCTGGAGCAGTATTCTGCATAGAGCGAACGGAGCCTCGCCTCGTCCATGACGGCGGTTCGGTGGTGGTGGCGGAGGCGCGAGGAGACCGTATTTATAAAATCTTTGTTCCAAAAGAGATCACGCCTGCGGTCTTGCTGCGGGGGCTTCGAGCAATCGCCGCGTCAGTCTCTCCGCGTCGAGCCAGGCGAGAGCTTGTTGCGGCACGTATCCGAGGCGGAACACGTGCGACATCGCCGCGGCGCGGCCGAATCGGGCCGCCTCGTTGAGCGAATCGTGCATGGCCACGATCTGCGCGGCCAGGACGCTGGCCAAATCGTCATATCGAACCCGCTCCAGATAGCTGGGTTTGAGCTCCGACTGTGTCGCTATCCTGTTCGCAAGCACTGCGAGGACGAAGGCAGAGTCGGCGGGAGCGTACAAGGCCGCCTGCGGCAACTTTTCTCCGACCCTCACGTCCGCGCTCACGGCGAGTTCCTTGCTGGTGACCGCGAATACGATATCGCGCAGCGCCTTCTCCGTCGTCGCGGGATCTGTTTCGGTGTGCAGCGCGAAATGCCACGCGGCGCGCGTGCCGATTACGAGCGCGAACGACCAAGCGAGATCGTTCGGATGCGCGATCGCGATGACGGTGGCCGCTCGGCCCGAAGCTGACGCCGCGGCGGCGTAATCGCCGGAGAACTCCGTATCTGCCAAGCTTCCGGGAGCCACGTAGTCGAGATCCTTTTCTTGCCACGAGCGTCGGATGCGCCGGTCCTGATCGACGGTGGCCCACGAGAGAAAGGCGCGCGCTTTCGGGTACGTCGCGAGCCCAGCCACGTACTTGAGGCAGAAATTCACGAGCCCGGCGCTCGCCATGGCGTCGATAGGCAGGTCCGTGCCTCGAACGTCGAATCCGCGCATGAACGAGAGGTCCGAGACGCGCAGCAGCCCCTTCTCTCCGTCTATGAACGCCTCTCCTTCGGCCCGGGACATGGTCAGCAGCCTCACCGCGTCGTCCAGCGACGCGGGAGCCGGCTTCGGTGGCGAGGGGGCGGGGGCCGGCGGCGGCGGCGGCGAGGCGGCTGGCTCTGGAGCCGGTCCCGAAGCCGGCTTGGCCGTCCGCTTCGGTTTGGCTTTAGGAGGTTTCATCGGCTCCGCCGCAGCGGCCGGCGGGGGTGGCTTGCTCGCCTTGGGCGTCGCCGTGACGCTCTCCGGAGCTTGGTCCTTCTTCGAGATCGAAGCGGTCGCCACGACTCTGGGGACGCGGAAGCGGAGTTCGGCCACCTTCGGCAGCTCCCTCAGCGTCTCGGCGGCCGCGAGCCTCCGCTCGGTAAAGACGACGATGCGCGAGATGGCCTCGTCCTCTATCGACTTTGGATCGAAACTCAGCCGCGACTTGACGTCCTTCCGATACTTTTCGCTGTAGAACATCGGCGGGTAGAAGGCCTGCAGCGTCGCCTCGATCGTGACGTTCTGCCGCAGGACGTGCGTCTGTTCGATCAGCCGCCGCGCCGTCCCGCTCTCGTCGTGTTCGATCCATGCGTGGAAGCGAGCCGCCCTCGCCATCGAACAGAGGGCGACCGATAGCGCCGCCTTGGCTCGCTTCGAATCGCCGACGAGCGAGCGGTCCAGCGCGATCGCCGTTCCCAAGATCTTGCCTGCGCTGTCAAGCTGCGGCTTGGCCGCGTCGGCGAGCAGGGAGTAGAATATCTTGGTTTCGGAGGTGGGCTCCCGTGCGCTCGCCCGATCGAAGAGGAGAGCCGGATCCGCGCCCCCGCTCGTGTCCAAGCTGCTCAGGTAAGAAGAAGCCGAATAGCCGAACGACGTGATCCGCCTGCAGAGCGCTCCCTTGTCCGCGGACCAGTCGAGAGACTGCTCGGCGCCGTTGACCAAGGCGTCCATCGCGACGGCGCACCATCGCGCATCGCTCTCCGCGTCGTCTTCGTCTTCCATCAACGCCCGCGCGAGTTTGGCGTAGACGTTCACCACCGCGGCCGAGCTGGCGTCGCCGGGCCTGAAGCGGAGGAGTCCGAAGCACTTTTCCATCAGCACGATCTCCCGTGCCAACGGCTCTCCGATATCGCCTTTCGGTCCCGCGAGCAGCAGCGCGGCTTCCAGCGGCCACTCTTCGCTCACATTCCGCGCCTCCCTGTCCGCCGTGATCCGACCCGCAAACTCGCGGCTGACTTCTCCACTCCGCAGCATCGCCTGCGCGCCCACGAGCAGGTATCGCGCGATTTTCGCCATCGAATCTGGCGGCGCCGGCTCGTCGTCCTTGAAGAACGCGCGCTCGACGGCGCGCTGAGCGGCCTCGAGCAGAGCGTCGAAGATCGCTTCGATAGGCGCCATGCTTGACCGGGAGTTTGCCTGCAGCAGGGCCGGCACGAGGACCTTCTCGAGCTCTACCAGGTAGGCCATGACCGGTTCGTTGCGGTGCGCGTCGGGCTCGGAACGCTCCTGCGCTACGATCAGCGAGACGTGGCCGGGCAGGCCCGACTTTGCGAGCTGATCGTCGAGTTTCGGAGAGCTGAGCGAGCGCCACACGGCCTGCTGAACGTCCATCTTGAGAGAGCCGACCTCGATCGACGTGCTCACGAGAGCCTGGAGGAACGCAACATTGCGAGCAGGCGGCTTCGCGGGGGCGAAATTCGGCGAGCCTTTCGACAGCCACGATCTCCACAGCACCTGGTGTTCCGCGGGCGGCGGAGGGGGCGAGAGCATGGCGATGACGGGGGCGGCGCGATGCGAGAGTATATGTGCGCGGATCGTTATTATTTCGGCAACAAGAAACGCGAGCGCGTCTTCACGAACTTTGACGTCGTGCTCGTCTGCCCTTTCGTATCCAGGCTGAGCACTACGTCCGGCACGAAGAGCCGCGGGTCCAAGAGCTTGGCCTCTATCTCCGTCGCCGCTATGTCGAGGTAGGTGTTCGGATCGGACATCGGGCCAAAGTAGGCGATGCCGAACTGCGAGTTGAGCCGAGATCCCTTCGCCGCCAACTTCTGCGCGTCCGAGATGTCGCCGAGTGCTCCACTGTCCTCGATGTGCGCGTCCTTCTGCAGCGCTTCTCGCAGGAAAGAATCCTGATGCCGGTCGAACAGGCGTCGGAGCCGCGCGAGGAATTCAGCTCCGAGTTGCTCGGGATCGCCCGTTCCCAGGTGGACGCGAGAGTAGGCGGCGCGCTCCGCGAGGACGTTCTGCTGCTTCCCGGGCGCCAGTGCCGCGCGGATCTGTTCGGCCGCTTCCTGGCTGCCGAGCGCGGCGGCGAGCTGATCCATCGACGATTCGCCGCTCTCCGCAGACTGTCTCAGCAGCGCGAGCCGGTCTTTCGCGGTCCCGCTCTTGACGATCGTTGCCAGGGCCGAGAGCGAGACGTGAGCCTCGAGGTAGCGGGCCGCGCGGCGAGCTTCGCGTGCGAAAGAATCGATCCCGACGAACCTAAAGTAGTTCCCGCTGACGAAAAAATATGCACGGTCTTCGGCGGAGAGCTGGTAGGCAGAAGCTCGCACGAGCTGGGCCGGATCTCTCGGGACGATCGGCACGAGGCGCGAGTCGCTCGACACGTAGAGGCCCGCCAGGTAGTCGGAATAGTCGCTGCCAGATCCGTTGGCCTCGGCGTAGGAGCGGATCTGCTCGAAGGTGGCCGCGCACGACTTGCGCTTGAGCCAGAGGTTTCCAATAGAGAACGGCGAACGCTCTACGCCGCAGACGAGCTTGATCCGCGAGAAGTAGTCTTCGTAGAGGGCGTCTTCGGATGCGCTCGACGAGTACGCCGAGGCGCGGACGGCGTCCACCCGCTCTTTGATATTGCCGTAGTGCACGAGCGAAAACGGACGAAGGAATAGATCGGGCGGCACCAGCTCGGTCCGCCCGATGGAGTTTTTGTCGACGAGCACGTGCTCCCTGTAGCGCTCTGCGTCTCGCGGCGTGTCGGGGCTCGATATGGGCAGCGGGAGCGAGAAGCGCGCGTCTGCATCGTCGCCGGCGACTCCGAGCCCGCGCAAAGCGCGCAGGAGCGGCAAAAGCTGATCGGCGGTCGAAGCCTCGAACGCCTTGAGCATCTTCTCTTGCATCGCCAACGCGAGGTCTAGCGTGTCCTCGTCCTCGACCTGCGAGACGGCCTCTGCGCTGAAGGCGACCATCCACTCTCCGCCGGGCGCACGCTCTGCCAGGTCGGACGCGCGCTTCCGTGCCTGCTCGACGCTGATCCGCTCGGCCACGATCTTGCCCGCTTCGAGCTTCGGCGCGGCGAAAGCGACGTCGCCGTCGCGCAGGATCTGCTCCGAAAAGGCGAGCGTGTACGCTCGCTGGCGTCCGTCTGCGCGTTCCCCTTCCGGGATCCTCATCAGGTGGAAGAAGGCGGGCACTTCGACCTTCTTCTCCTTTCCGAATCCCCAGCTCCAGGCGAAAAATCGGCGCTTCGAAGCCGTCAGCGCGTCGATCGCGGCGCGCGCCGCCTGTGCCGACTGTTTGCGCGATTTCTCGACGATCCTGCGCACGAAGATCTCGTTCTCGGGTCCGAGCGGCAGGTTGGTCCTCGAGCGGAGCGCGATCCCGTATTCGATCCACACCAGCAACTCCCTCTGCTCAGCCTTCGCCGCCCTCTTCAGTTCGGCGAGAGACGGCGGACGTTCGTGTGGCCACTGTTTGAGTGCCTGGCGCAGCTGGTTGCTGACGAGTCCGCCAGCTTCTCGGCGAGAGTGGATCGTGTCTGACTCGACCGAGTCGGCCGATATTTCGTTCACGTAGTCGACGACGGCCGTCGCGCGAGCCAGCGCCAGGCGAGCGGCCAGCTTATCGTCGGACGCCTCCGCCTCGGTCTCTTGCTCTTCGAGGAGGGTGCGCGCTTCTTGCGGAGAGAAGAATTCGCCGGCCGATAGGCGATCGGAGACGGTGCCGCGCGCCTCGATCGATCGTTGGTACAGCTGCGACCTCTTGATGTTGAACCTGGCGAGCGCGGCGCTCAGCGATCCGAAGAGGCTGAGGTAGGACCGGCCGCGCGCGAACACGTCCTTCGAATTCGGGCCGATCGCTTCGAGCCGCGCGATCAGCTGGCCGGCCGACTCCGCCCGTCCGACCTCCAGCGTGGTGTTGGCGTTCAGCACGCTGATCTGCAGCGCCGCGGCCAGCTCCCCGGCGACGGAGGGATCGCGCGCAAGCAGGCGAGCCGATTCGAGCATGCGATCGTAGACGTCCGAGGAGGCGAGCGAGTCGGCGCGCAGCTCGCGCATCGAGGCGGCGGCGACGGACACGTTCCGAGCATCTGTCACCAGCGGATAGGTGAGAGCGAAGAAGCTGGCGTCTCCGATCGAGGCGCATGTGAGCGCGACCGTGCCGTCGGCGCGTCTGCGAGCCAACACGAGCACGACCGATGCGCGGTACATGTTCGCGTCCTCTAGCCCCGGCACTCGCTTGTGCAGCTGCTCTGCCACGTCCTCTACCAACGAAGCCCGTTCGCCGAGTTCGCTTCGGAGCGCCTCGGCGATGTCCTCCTCGCGCCCGCTCGCCATGGCCGTCTTCAGCGCCTCGACGAGCACCCGTCCCAGCGGTCGAGTCCACGAACGGCGTGCCTCTCCCGCCGACTTGAGCGCCGCGACCACCGCTTCGCGCGACGCACCGGCGAAGAGCGCGGTGGCCAGCCTCGAATGCGCAGCAGAGAAATCGATCGAGCCATCGGCCTTTTCGGCCGTCCACTGCGCCTCCGCCGGATCGAAGACGACTCCGCCCGCCAAGAGAGTCCCGGTGAGAAAGTTTCGGAGCATCAACTGCCGGCGCACGCCCGGGCCCAGGTAGCCAGCGTGGTCGACGAATGCGGATATCTCGACGGCGACGGTGCCCAGCGCATGGACGATCGGTCCCGAAAAGAGCCGCACGAGCGCGCTCCCCTCCTCGCCGCCGGAGGACCACGGACTGCCAGCCACCCCGTCCGCGACGAGGCGGCCGAGCGGGTCGAACATGCCGTATGCGGATTCTCCGAGGGAAGCCACGGTGGCGGCTGGCTCTGCGCCAGTCTTGGGCGCCACGTCGTAGTAATAGCGATCGCGCAGCATCTCTCGTATCTCCGCGAGCTTGACCTGCAGGGCCACTGAGGCTACCGAGAAGTCGTCCGTGGCGCTTATCCGAAGTTCCGTCTCGTCGAGAGAGCGGATCTGCTGCTCCGCGTCCGCCATGGCGTCTGCGATGGAGACGAGCACGGCCGCGTGTTCGTCTTGCTCCACGAGCGAGACGTCGTCGAGCAGCTCGCGCAGGACGTCCAAGTAGGACTTGAGCGACGAATAGTGCGCGCGCCCGAATGCCAGGAAAGCCGCCTGCCCGCCGCGCAGCCCGTTCGGACGCGGCAGGGGCGAGTTCCGGATGGCACGGCCCGCGTCGACGATCATAGGAGAATCGCGGAGGAGCACGTCGCCGCTCTGGTCTCCTTCATCTGGCGGCGCTCCCTCCTCCAGCATCCTCTTGGCGTCGTCCGCCTCCTTCGGAGTCCACTCTGCGAGCGGCAGTGCGGCGAGTCGGGCGAACGCCTGGCGCGCGTCCGCCACGTCCTTCTGCGAGTAGGGAAAGCTGGCCCAGAAACTGGCGTCTCGTTCCACCAGCGCGAACAGCTCATCGAAGAGCCAATACTGGCGGGCGCAGAAGAAGCGGCGCGCGAGCGCCGGCGTGAGCGAGTAGATGCTGACTATGCGGCCGCGGCGCTCGGACCGAGCGAAGGCAGCCTCCGCCAGCGCCTTGATCTTGAGCTGCATCTCCTTCTGCTCGCGCTGGTGGTACTGTTCGAGGTCGAACTTTGCGTCTGCGAGCGCCGAAGCGTCGGCTCCCGCCTCGGCGATGCGTTCCTCGAGCTCGCGCAGTTCCTCCGACTTTCCGCCGAGCAGCGCCGTCTCGAACGGGACCTGACGCCCGCCCAACACGCGCTCGACCGCGCCGAACTGCGCCTTGGAGGGCAACATGTCCGCCGGCCGAGTGAGCATCGGCGTCGCTTTGACGATGCTCCCTAGAGACAACTTCACCAGAGTCCGCACTTCGACCGTGCGGGCGACCGAGCGCATCGCCATCTCGCCGGCGCGCTGGAGAGCGATGCGGTCGTCCGGGGGAAGTCCCGCGGCGAGCCGGAGCAGCGGGGCGAGTATGTCCGCTTGTTCTCCCGGCTTCTTCGTCTTCTCCGCCGCGGCCGCCTCCGCCGTCGCATTCGAGGCCGCCACGCGCATCGTTTCGAGAGGCAGGTGCGTGGTGGCGGACACCTGTTCTTCGAATTCGTTGACGAAGTTGGGATCGTGCTTGCGCGCCTCCCGTCGAATGTCGCTGACAGCCTTGACCACCTCCGCCTTCTTTAGCCCCTTGCCCCAGGCCACGTCGAACGCGAGAGATCCTCCGCGGACGCCGGTGAGCGTGGCTCTGACGGTCTTCTTGATTGCGTCGTAACCCTGCTGCATAGGATAGGCGAACGATGCGTAGAGCAGCGCGCACGCCATGATTTCTGAGTCGCGCTTGCGCACGTCTGACGCATCTCGAAGCATGGCGCGCAGGCCGATCAGTTCCATCTCGTACTGCTGCGCGTAGGTGTTGGCGCGGACGTAGTCGTTCGCCAGATCTGGTTTGGCGAGTTCCCACAGCGTCTTGATCTTCTCGTCGGGTTCCATCTGGAAGCGCCTGGCGTTGAGCTGCTCTATGGCGACCTCCGGTTTGAGATCGGGGGCGATTTCGCGCTCTTCGACGAACTCGGCGAGCCGCTTCACGTGCGCCCTCGCCGCATCCTTCACCTGCGCGAGCGTAGTCCCTCGCTTCTTGACTTGGTCGATGTAGCCCGTCACTGCCGCCCAGGCTTTCTGCATGAGCGGCTTCGTAGACGCGTCGCCGATGCTCCCCTCGTGCTGCCTGACGTACGCCTCGACGGCCTTCGTCCTGTCCGCGTCGGAGCGCAGGTACTCGAGCACCAGGTCGTCGAGCAGCATGCTCGGCGGGGGGAGCAGCGAGAAAAATGGGAAGGCGCTGCACAGCTCGCTCATCTGGGCCGGCTCGGTCGACGCCTTCCAATCTTCGATCATCTTTCCCGTCCCGACCTTGAGCGGATACGAGTTGCTCCAGCGCTGACCAAACAGCCCTCCGAGCGCGCTCTTGAACGGCAGCAGCCGCACGTCCCACTCGGTATCGTACGGAATCTCCACCGGCGGCTCCGTCACGCCCGTCGAGAAAGAGACCGGCGAGCCGGCCGCCGCGGCCATGGGGTTGCCCACCGGTGCGCCGCGCCGCGCCAGCCGCTCCGCGTGCTCGGCCGTCCGCCGCCGGAGCGTCTCGGAGAAGGCATGGTTGCGACCCGAGGCGCGGCGGGCCACGAAATCGAGCGGAACGAGGCGCGGCCGCGAGAACGGCTTCGCATTCTGCTCGGCGAGCGTCTGGGCGTAGGGCTCGATCCACGCGTCGAACTGCGTCTCGTGGAAGCGACGGCTGTACAACGCCATGTCGAGGCTGACGCGCATGGCCTCTCCGTTGGCGGGGATCGCCAGCGCCGCCTCGATGTCGGTCGCGTAACCACCCTCGAGAGACTTGTGGGAGCGCGAAAGGAGCGACGCATACTCGAGCAGGAACGGCAGCGAGGTGTTCGGATAGGCCGAATTCGCGGTCACCTCTCCTCCGTCGACTCGAGGATAGGCGTCTTCGGAGAACGACTGGACCGTCGGCACGGCTGGCTGCGCGAAATAGGCACGAGATGCGCCCGCGAAGAAGTGCACCACGCGGCGGACGGCTTGTACCGAGAGCGAAAGGCCTGCCGCCGCGGCATCTTCGTCGTCGTCGGGGATCGGCACTGCGTCCCTCGTGGCGGACACGGAGACCACGCTTCGCCCGTCTTGATCCGTCGAGAAGTTGTTGAAGCAGAAGAGCGCCCACCCTTTGCTTGCGGCAGCCGCCTCCTGCATGTCCTTGGTGCTCTTCTTGATGCGCGCCTTCTCGTCCGCGCGCATCCGTTCGATTTCCATCTCTACCTCCGCTTCGATTTTCTTGATCGCGGATTCGACAGCCGCGAGTTCGGCCCATGCTGCTTCCCTCTCTTCCTCCGAATGCGCCTGCCCCGGATCGATAATCCGCAGCGCCGAGTCCCTCCGCCGAGAGGATTCGTTGTAGAGGCCCTTGCGCAGATCTTCTCTCGCCTCGGTCCACTGGGCAGAGTTCCGATGTCGCGGGATCGGCGCGGCGTTTTCCGGTCTCTCCTTGGTCGATTCGACTTCGAGGAGCAGCAGGATGCGATCGTACTGGTCGAGGTCGGTCCCGGAATAGACGAACTGCCGGAGAAGCGTGTGGAGCGCTTGATCTTCGACGCGCTCGCGCTTGTTTTCGAGGTGCGAAGCGATCGAGCGCACGACCTCCGGGGTGATCGCGGCGGGGCCGAAAAAGTAGGTGTCGGGCATCTTCTCTATCGCTCCGAGCAGGATCTGACGCAGAGACAGTGTTGCGAGGAAGGCCGTGGCGTGACGCGAGTCGAAGATTCCGCCTTGCATGAAGGCCGCCACCGACGCGGCCCGAGGAACAGCGTAGCTGGCCATGAACCCTCGGTCGCGGGGCAGCCGGTCGAGCGGCTCGAGCATGGCATCGTGCGGCGCATACTCGTAGCGAGCGGCAATGTCCGCGCCCTTCGCAGCGGCCTCCTTGCGGAGCACGTCGAGCGCGGCCACGTCCTCTGCGGCCGAGACGATCTTCGCCATTGGCAAAGCGCGCCCTATAATTGCGTATATAGCGCGGCGGCGCAAAAATGGACGAACGCGACCTGACCATCGTCGCGGCCGCCGTCATCGGCGCGGTGTTCGCCGCCCTGGTGCTCTGGCGAGTCGCCCGCCAGTTTCTCCTCACCGGCCTCTTCGTCGTGACCTGGCTCGTGTTCTACGAGGAGTGCAAGGACAGCTACGCCGCCAAGATCGGACTCGCGGCCGCTCGGAAACTGCTCGGTTTAGTGCTCACCAAGTTCAGTGCTTGGGCTGCTGGGGCTGGAACATCGTGATCGGCTGCGACGCCTTCGTGTTCGGCATCTTCGAGCCCGCCGAACTCATCTTATGATGCGTCGACTGGTAGGAGGGGCGCCTTCCGAACAGCATCGCGAGGCAGACGATCTCGAGCGTGACGACCAGGAGCAGGCAGAAACCAGTCACGGCGAACCAGATCAGCTCCGTGTCCTCGTTCGTGCAATACACGGAAACATTGTTTGCGCAGTTGCCCGCGCGCGCCGCCGTCAGGATCGAGAACCAGAGCGCAAAGATGAGCTGGATGCCGCAGAAAGCAAAGCCCGCGATGTACGAGACGGTCTCGCCCGCTGCGTGGCCGATGTTCCAACCTACGAACATGGCGATGGAGATCGTGAACCCCAGAGGCCACAGGTAGCTGTTGAAGTAGGCCGTCAACGAGTCCTTGTACCTGCATGCGGTGAAAACGAGTCGGAGGGGGGAAAAATGGCGCACGGTCCGCCGCCCGAACTCCAATCCATGTGCATGATCGCCGTGACGAAAAAGAGGGCGATCAGGCCGCCCATCTGCAGGATGCCCGAGAGCTTCAGGAGCCAGAACCAAACCTCCCCTTTCGCCATTGTATCGTCGTTCCGGTAGCGATGATCCGATGCGCAGTTATTAATACCGATCGCTTTTTAAAGACCGGACGAACGGCACTTCCACGAATGCGACCTCGAGGATAGGCTCTCGGGCGCTAGTATATATGTCGAGGCGGCGCTGAAAAAACGAACGGAGATGCCGGAGGCTGTGCTCAGCGCCGAACGCCTGTGCAAGACGCTCGAAGATGCACACGGCCGAGAGCGGAAGCGCTTCCTCGATGCGAAAGCGGGCGGGCGCTCGCTGCTGCGGCAGCATCGCGCCCTCCGAGACCGCAAGACCGAGCTCGGAGGTGATGCCATCATGCGCAAGGTTGACTTCTGCATGGCCTACCTCGAGGCCAACAAATACTACGAGTTGAGTTCGATGCAGAGAGAAGCATTTAATTCGATGCTCAAGGCGAGCCAACGCGCGATCTACCGCGAGGATTTCCACCGCTGCCTGCCGCAGATCCAGGAGCGCTTCAAGACGAAGGAGCTGCGGCAGGAGGTCTTCCTCGCCTCGTACCGCCGCAGCGGAAAGACCACGGTCACGTGCATCTTCGCGGCCGTCCTCGCCCACTGCTGCCCCGGGATCGAGGTGTCTGTCTTCTCGACGGGAGCGCGCGCGAGCAAAAAGTTCCTCATCGGCGTGATCAAAGTCCTCTGCATGCTGCCCGGCGGCGAAGAGAGCATCGTCACGTCCAACAAGGAGACCGTGGTGCTCGAGAACCCGGACGCGCGCAAGAAGAAGAGCACGATCAACAGTTTTCCGTCGAAAGTTACTATAGAGCATTGCGCACCCCCCGCTGACTCCTCTCCGCAGCGCCGCACCGCACCCGCACTTTTTTTATCAGAATGCCATGTCCTCGTCTTCGTACTTACGGTTCGCAGCAGGAGGGCGCGCGTGGAGCCTGGCCTCTTCGCGGTCGGCGGCGGCCAGCAGCTGCTGCTCTTCCTGGTCTTGTTCCATCTTGACGCGCCTGACCTCGTCGTCCATCAGGCAGGCGAAGATCGACGCGTAGATGACCTCCTTCTCGCGGAGCAGCGTCTCGAGCTTGTCGCGGTAGTTGTTGGTGAATAGCATCACGCAGCGCTTGCGGGCTCGGCTGAGCGCGACGTACGAGGTGCGCCTCGATTCGTAGGTCTTCTTCGTTGGATATCTCGTGACGAGCGCCTCCTTGTTAGGGTCGTCGAGGTGGGTGTTTGAACACACATATACGACGTTACGGAACTCGGAGCCCTGGGCTCGGTACGCGCTGATGGCCCAGGCGAAGGTGATGTCCTTGCGCTTGTAGTCGCCCATGGAGACGTGCAGGAAGGTGTTATCGGCGCTCTCGAGCTCGATGACGAGGACGAGGTTCTCGCCGTGGCGCAGGCCGTAGCCGTTCGTGCTCTTGAAGCGCCGCGGGTTCGTCATGTACTCCTGGTTGGCCTTCTCGTTGCGAAAGTGCGTGTACACGTCGACCACCTTGCCCGAGTGGCCGTTCATCGCGCTGCGCACGTGCCTCTGCCCGTCCTTGATGCGATCGTAGGTGCCCTTGTCGGCCTTGATCAAGAATCCTTCGGAGGCGGCCGAGAAGCATTCGCGCATGTTCTGCAGGAGCATCACCCGATCGCCGAGGTGCACGTTCATCAGCGGCCACTTGACGCTGTTCGGATCCCAGTCGCTGTGCGAGCGGCACTGCTTGTGATAGTACACCTTGCACACGCGGTTGATCGCGTCGCACTCTGCGTTGTTGTAGGTGCAGAACTGGACGGTCTCGTCCTTCCCAAAGTCTGGCGAGTTTTCGTCTCGGATCTTGCCCGTGATGAGCTCCTCCACGATGAACAGGGCCGCGGCTTCGACGTGCTGTATCAGCCGCTCCCCTCGCCTCGGATCGCTGTAGTTTGCGGTGGCGACGCTTTTTCCGGCGTCGATGGCGAAGAGCACCGGCGGCTCTTCCTCCGTCGTCACCGGCGGTCCGGAGCCGGTGAAGACGAACTCGCCGCTTTTTTCGCGCGTGTAGTGCATCGTGTTGGCAAAGATGTAGTCGAGCTCGCAGTGCCGCATGCAGCGCACCGCCTTCTCGAGAACGCCGACGGAGCGGTGGTAGGTCTCGAGGAAGAAGGCGCACTCGGTCAGCTTGAGCAGCGGGACGATGTCGTGGAACGGCTTGCCCCAGTCGACCGGGTAGTTTTGGTCGAGGTCGCCGACGAGAACGAGCATCTTGACGCCCGGGAACGTGCGGAGCATGTCGAGCGCCAGCTGCGAGTTGATCTGGCTCACCTCGTCTACCACCAACACCGTCGTCTCGTTGTACTGCTTGAGCCGATTAGTCCGCTTGACGGCCGCGTCCGCTCCGTCCGCCTGCTGCTGCTTTCCTCGCTTGGGTTTCGGAGCAGCCCCTCCCGATCCCGGCGCTTTCGTCTCCCACGATTCGAGGTAGCGCCGATAGACCACGTGGTACCTCGAAGCCGTCGGTCGGGCGAAAACGAAGGGGAAACCGGACGCACTGGAGGGTACAGATGTCCTGTCCGAATTTGTCGAGGTAGACTCCGAGCTGCTCGAGCTGCTTCCTGAGAGCGCCCGCGGCCCGCGCCGTCGGAGTCGCCACCTCGAAGCGCAGCGGCGCACGCCCTTCCGGCGGCGGCGGGGGAGATCGATAGAAGGCTTCCACGAGCATGCGG
>Ga0187864_10001904_pt1 | contig 18977 bp, 16 predicted proteins | sample June2016WEW_11_4_FD_132985 | JGI IMG/M metagenome (GOLD analysis project Ga0187864, IMG submission 132985) | Peatland microbial communities from SPRUCE experiment site at the Marcell Experimental Forest, Minnesota, USA - June2016WEW_11_40 | ecosystem: Environmental > Terrestrial > Soil >...
AGGTTCAGCTTCTCTGCTTCGTGCACGCTGGTTGTCAATCCTCAGCATGCCACTCGCTCCAGGCTCATCTTGTGTTGGAAACTGCCTCCTCCTTCAGGCTCATCTTGTATTGGAAAAGACTCACCATTGCGGCGATCTTCACGCACATGCACAATGTCCGCTGCAAGTGGGTCAGGCTTACAGCTCCGCACCTGAAGGTTCCGCCACAGCTCAACCGCGCGCACTGCACGCCACAACAGGCCCGTGTCGGATTGGCCGAGAGCGCCGCTCGCTGCGCGGAGATGCTCGCTGAAGCGCTCGGCGGTTGTGGCCGCGTCGAGAAGTTTCGCAGAGACGGCTGGGCTCGGCCTTGGCCGGTTGGCCTGGAAATGCTATGCTACATGCTTTCTCACGAAGCCCACCATCGCGGGCAGGTGTGTATGCTCGCGCATCAGCTCGGATTCCCGTTGCCAAACGAGGTGGCGCACGGGATCTGGAATTGGGAAAAGCTGTGGAAAGAGTGCGGGTCGCCTGCCGGCCCCGGACGCCAGCTCTCCATTTCAGGCTGAACCAACACAGTTGCTTCTACTGCTGCACCGACTGGATCGCCTTCGGCCGCACTTGCTCGTTCTGGATTTGCGAAGCATCCCAACCTCCGCCCACGGCTTTCACTAGATAGACGGAAGTCACCATCTCCTGTCCGAGTAGCTGCGTCGCCAGGCGCTCGTTGGTCAGCAAGGCCGACTGTGCGGTGATGACGTCGAGGTAGGAGGTCACGCCGCCAACGTAGCGATTGTTAGCAATCTCCAGGGCGCGGCGCGCGTCGGACACGGCGGCGTTCTGGCTGGTCGTTGCCTGCGAAAGCGCGTTCAGTCCCGACAGTCCGTCTTCCACCTGCTGGAATGCCGTCAGCACCGCCTCGCGATAGTTGGCGACCGATTCGTCGTAGGCAGCCTTGGTGGCCGCCAGGTTGGCGCGAATGCGTCCGCCTTGAAAGATGGGCTGCAACAGGTCCCCACCCAGCGACCAGATGGCGCTGGGAGCGCTGATCAGGTTGGTGATATCGGTGCTTTGAAAGCCGCTGCTGCCCAAGAGAGTGAGTTGCGGATAAAACGCCGCGGTGGCAACGCCGACTTCGGCGTTTTCGTACGCCATGTTGCGCTCGGCGGTCGCAACATCGGGCCGCCGTTCCAGCAGGTCAGAAGGCACTCCCAGGGGAATCGGTGGAGGGGTCGTGTGCAGCGGGGCCACTGGCACGCTGAAAGCGGAAGCGGCATTCCCGGTCAGCACCGCTATGGCGTGTTCGTACTGCGCGCGCTGCTGCTGCACCAGGTCCAGTTGCGTGACTGTGGAATCGAGCAGTGTCTGCTGCTGCGCCAAGTCGAGTCCGGAGGCGACTCCGCCGGCGTGACGGTTCTCCACCAGCTGCAAACCCTTCTGCTGAATGGCAACCGATTCCTGCACGACCTGAGTTTCGGCGTCAAGCTCGCGCAAGCTGAAGTAGTCGGCGGCCAGTTCGGCGGTCAGCACCAGGTTGACGTTGTACATGTCCGCCGCCGTGGCCTGCAGAGTCGCATTCGAGGCTTGCAGAGTTCGCCGGTATTTTCCAAAGAGGTCGGGTTCGTAGCTGAGCAGAAAAGGAATCTCGTAGGTGCTCTGCGTGAGCGGCCGCCCAAGGGTGACAACTTCCGGTCGATTTCCCGAGTAGCGGTTGCGCGATGCATTGGGATCGGCGCTGGCTTGCGGGAAGAGTCCGGCCGAGGCCACTCGCGCCAGAGCGCGCGCCTGGTTCAGGCGGTCTTGCGCGGCGACCAGCGACTGGTTCGCCTTGAGCAGTTGTTGCTCGTAGTCGTTCAACTCGGCATCGTGGAAGATCTCCCACCAGGCGCCTTTGGGAAGCGAATCTTTCGGCGCGGCGACCCGCCACGGGCCTTCCGTCTTGTACGCCTCGGGGGCCTGCACCGGCGGGCGCTGATATTTCGGTCCCACCGCGCATCCCGCCAGCAAAGCGCTGACGGCGACACTGCCCGTCAGGGTCAGCCACTTCATGACGGATTGCCTCCCTGGTTTGCGGGAGCGATGTTGACCTGCTGACCTTCTTCCAGCGAATCGGCGGGATTGATGACCACCTGGTCCCCGACATCCACGCCGCCCACTATTTCCAGCGTCGAGCCGTAATCCCGGCCGATGGTGATGGGGCGCAGGTGCACCTTGTTGTCGCTCCCCACAACCGCCACGCGCGGGCCTTCCTGGCGGAAGAGCATGGTGTTGACCGGCAAAGTGACTTTCTGCCCGTTGATGCCCGGCCTGAAATGAACTTCGCCGAAGGAGCCTGGCAGCAGGCGCCCATCTTTGTTGGGCACGTCAACTTCCGTTAACAACGTGCGCGTAGTAGGGTCGATGGATTCGGCAGTGCGCGCTACCGTGCCTTTAAACTTCTGCCCCGGCAACTCCTGCAGCGTTACCCAGGCCTCCATTCCGTTCTTGATGGCGGGCGCGTAAGTTTGCGGGACGCTGACGTACACGCGCAGCGGATCGACGCGGGCCATATCGAACAGTTCCTTGCCGGTGCCGCCGGCGTTGATCAACGCGCCGGGATCGACGTTGCGTTTGGTCAGCACTCCGCTGAAGGGCGCGTACACGTGTTTGAACGCCTCCAGTTCTTCCAGACGGCGAACGTTGGCGTCATTTGCGTCCAGGTTGGCCTTGGCTTGTTGATAGCCGCTGGCCTGCTGATCGGCTTCCTGCTGCGAAACCGAATCGGTGGTGCGCAGGCTGAGATAACGGTCGGAATTGATTTTGGCCAGGTCCATCTGGGCCACGATCTGCTGGCGCGTCGCCCGGGCCTGCATCAACTCCTGGTCCACTTCCGGAGTGTCGATGTCGGCCAGCAGTTCGCCCTTGGTCACCCGGCTGCCAATGTCTTTGTACCAGTGCAGCAGGTAGCCGTTGGTGCGGGCATAGATGGGAGACTCCTCGAACGCCAGCAACGAGCCGGGCAACACCAGCTCTTCGTCGGGCTTCTCCGAGGTGGGATGAATCACGGCCACGGTGGGAACAGATTCCCGTTCGGTTTCCTGGGCGAGCACGCGACCGCTGTGGATGCGCATGAGCATGGTGATTACGGCGCCGGCCAGCAGCGCCAGCACCACCACAGCGATCATGAACAGCGCCTTGCGCGGAGTCGCCGGAGGAAGCTTCGGCGGCGCCGTGATTTCGGCGGCGTGGTGTTCGGGCTCCGCAACGTCACTTCGATTTGAACGCGAATCCATATGTATGAGTCCTTCGGACTAGCAATTAGCAACTAGCAATTAGCCGAACCGTGCAAGTCGGTCGCTAGTGCTGGCGCCTGGCTGCTTTCATCCCTTCGAAATGGTTGGCCTCGGTGTTCCTATTATCAGTTGCAAACTGGGTGCTCCAAGCTGCTGAAACACTAGTTGCTAATTGCTTCTCTCTCCCGCTTTGCCTCGCGATAGCCGTGAATCATGGCAAAGATGGACGGCACAAAAAACAGGGTTGCCACCGTGGCGAACAACAGCCCTCCGATCACCGCGCGTCCCAGCGGCGCGTTCTGTTCACCGCCTTCGCCCAGGCCCAGCGACATCGGCACCATGCCGATGATCATGGCCAGGGCCGTCATCAGCACCGGGCGGATTCGAGTGTAGCCCGCTTCCAGCGCGGCTTGTGCCGCAGGTATGCCGACGTTCATGCGCTCGCGCGCAAACGAAACCAGCAGGATGGAGTTGGCCGTGGCCACGCCCATGCACATCACCGCGCCGGTCAGCGACGGCACGCTCAACGTGGTGTGGGTCAGCAGCAGGATCCAGCAGATGCCGGCCAGCGCTCCCGGCAGGGCGGTGATGATGATGAACGGATCCAGCCAGGACTGAAAATTCACCACGATGAGGAAATACACCAGCGAGATCGCCATCAGCAGTCCGAGGCCCAGGCCGATGAACGACGACTGCATGGTCACCACCTGTCCGCGAACGACGATGCGCGTGCCCCTTGGCAGATGCTGCTCGAACGGCTGCAGAACTTTCATGGTGTCCTTGGCCACCGCGCCCAGGTCCCGGTCCTGCGTGCTGGCGTACACGTCGATCACCGGTTGCACATTGTAATGCGAGACCACCACCGGCCTGGCCGCGGGAGTCAACTGCACCAGATTGCCCAGCACCTGCGAACTCGGCACGCCGGGATCGTTCACCGGCATGTCCATGAGGTCCTGTAGCGAGGTCATGCGGTATTGCGGGGCCTGGACCGCCACCTGGTAGGTTACGCCGTTCTTGGGATTCAGCCAGAAGTTGGGCGCGGTCTGAAAGCTGCCGCTCAACGAGACTAGCACGCTCTGGGCCACGTCGCGCGCATTCATTCCCACTTGCGTGGTCTTGTCGCGATCAATCTGCAGATGCAGTGTGGGCAAACTTAGTACCTGTTGTACATGCACGTCGGCGGTGCCGTTCACGTGACGCAGGCGGTTGGCGATTTGCTGCGCAATGACGTAGTCGCCCTGCATGTCCTGGCCGGTGACCTGGATGTCGATCGGCGCCGGCAATCCGAAGTTTAGAATCTGGGTCACGATGTCGGCCGGCTGAAAGAAGAACTCCACGCCGGGAAATTGCCGCGGCAGTTCCTCCCGCAACTTCCGGATATAACCCGCCGTGGAATGATGATGCTCGGCATTCAGGCCCACCAGGATCTCGGCATCGCTGGTGCCCACAACGCCGGAGTTGCTGTACGACAAATTGATTCCAGAATACGGCAGCCCGATATTGTCGAGGATGGTGACCAGTTCGTTCTTGGGAATCTGCTGCCGCAGGTATGCTTCCACCTCATCGGCCAGGCGCGCCGTCTCCTCCACGCGCAGGCCGGGGCGAGCCCGCATGTGCAGGCGCATCAGGCCGGCGTCAACGTCAGGGAAGAAGTCTTCGCCGAGGAAGAAAACCAGCCCCAGCGAAAGCACGCAGAATGCGAGAAAGCAGGCGGCGAACAGCTTGCGATGCTCGAGGGTGGTTTCCAGAAGCTGGTAGTAACCGTTGCGGAAGTTGTCGAACCTGTGCTCGAACCCCCGCTGATAGCGGCCGAAGATCGTTTTGGGTCCAGCGGCGCGATGCTCGTGCCCGCGCATGATGTACCTGACCAGCGTCGGGATCAGGGTGCGCGAAAGGAAGTACGATGCCAGCATCGCGAACACCACGGCTTCAGCCAGCGGCACGAACAGGTAGCGGGCAACGCCGGTGAGGAAGAACATGGGCACAAACACGATGCAAATACAGAGGGTGGACACGAACGCCGGCACCGCGATCTGCGAAGCCCCATCCAGGATGGCCCGCGTCATCTCCTTGCCTTGGGCGAGGTTGCGCTCGATGTTCTCGATCTCGACCGTGGCGTCGTCCACCAGGATGCCGACCGCCAGGGCCAGGCCTCCCAGGGTCATGATGTTGATGGTTTCGCCCAGCGCGCTCAGCAAAAGCACCGAAACAAAAATGGAGAGCGGGATAGAAATCGAAATGACGATGGTGGGACGCCAATCCCCCAGAAACATCAGGATCATGACCGCGGTGAGGGCAGCGGCGGTGACCGCCTCCTTCAACACTCCGTTGATGGAAGCGCGCACGAACAGCGACTGATCGAACAGCGGCTTGATGGTGATGTCGCGTGGGAGCGACTGCGCGGCAATTGGCAGTACGCCCTTCACTGCGCTCACGATACTGAGGGTGGACGCGGTGCCGATTTTGTAGATCGACATCAGGGTGCCGCGCACGCCGTCCTGGCGCACGATGTTGGTTTGCGGCGCAAAGCCGTCGCGGATGTGGGCCACATCGCGCATGTAAATGGTCGAGCCATTCACCGTCTTGACCGGCAGATCGTTCAAATCCGCGATGGTCTGCGGACTGCTGTTCATCTCCACCTGGTATTCCAGCGGTCCGACCTTGACCGTGCCGCTGGGAGTAATCAGATTTTGCGTGTTGATGGCATTGACAATGTCGTTGGGAGAAAGTCCGTTGGCCTGGAGCCGCGGCAGGTCAAGATCGACCTGCACCTGGCGTATCTTGCCGCCGTAGGGATAAGGCATGGCCGCGCCATGCACGGTTGCCAGTTGGGTGCGCAGGAAGTTTTGGCCCAGGTCGAACAGTTGCTGCTCCGGCAAGGTTTTGCTGCTGAGTCCAAGCTGCACCACCGGCGTGGACGACGCCGAGTAGGAGATGACCAGCGGCGGCGTGGTCCCTGGCGGCAGGCTGCGCACCGTGGTCTGCACCATCGCAGTTACCTGGGCCAGCGCAGTTTGAATGTTAGCCTGCGGCCGGAAAAAGATCTTGATTACGCCCACGCCGCTGACCGACTGCGACTCGATGTGCTCGATGTCGTTGACCGTGATGGTGAGGCCGCGCTCGGAGTTGGTAATGATACGGTCAGCCATCTCCGCGGGGGCAAAGCCACCGAAGTTCCACACCACGCTGACCACCGGGATGTTAATGTCGGGAAAAATATCGACCGGCGTGCGCAGCACCACGATGGGCGTCAGGATAATCAGCACCAGCGCCATTACGACGAAGGTATAAGGACGCCGGAGCGCTAGGGCAACAATCCACATCGGTCGGGTAGGACTCCAATCAGGGCCAGACCGGCATGTCGCTCGCAGGCGCCAAAGCCGGGGACACAAAAAATCCGATTCGATACGCTACGTATTGGATTCAAATATATGCTACTGTGAGTCGTGCGGCAAATGGCTCCTTCTGCTCAAAAGCGGTCGCCCAGAAACAACAATGGCGCCAAGCGCCTGCCTGGACGCCCCCGCAGCGAACAGGCGCGCCAGGCCATCCTGCGGAGCACCAGTCGGCTGCTGCAGCGCACGGGTTTCGCGGAGCTCTCGATTGAGGCCATCGCGGCCCACGCCGGCGTGGGCAAGGCGACGGTGTATCGCTGGTGGCCCCACAAAGGCGCTCTGGTGGTGGACGCCTTTGCCTCCAGCGCGGAAGACGAATTGCACTTCCCCGACAGCGGCTCGGTCTATAAGGACATGAGCCTGCAGATGAATCAGTTCCTGGCGATACTTCGGTCACGACGCGGCCGTATTGTGTCAGCAGTGATCGCGGGTGGCCAGTCAGACCCCGGTCTCATGCAAGCCTTTCGCGAGCGCTTTCTTCTGCCCCGGCGGCGGGAAGCCTACCAGACACTGCGACGGGGAATGGAACGCGGCGAACTCCCCCGCAACTTGGATCTCGATCTGCTGCTCGACATTCTCTACGGCGCAATCTATATGCGCTTTCTTATTCGCCACGGCCAACTGAGCGAGGAGTTTATCGCGGACGTCTGTCGCCTGGTGCTCCATGGCGCGGCGAGAAACGGCCGCCACTCTGAGCACGCAAGGAAGCGAAAAGTCGCTGGAGACAATGGCAGGCCTGGCAAAGGTAGTGCGGTACAGGCCTAGAAGAAACTGGCTGTCCAGCGCGTAGGAGTCGTCATCGCGGCCGACGTGAAGCGGGGTGCAGGGACCTGCGGTTCCGAAGATGGGCTACTGCGGAGACGAACGGCAGGGGCACTGCCCATACGGTTACAAGGTCTTCTTGTTTTTCCGGGTCGCTTTGCGGGTGGTTTTCTCGATGGCCAATTTTCCGTGGGAGCCGAATGCCTCGCTCATGGCTTGCATCCGCTCCGCCTCCTTACGTACCTTGGCGGCGTACGCCAGCGGATCGACTTTCTTCTTTTTCATGTCCCACAGCATGACACAAATCTGGGTAGAGTCAACTAACGCGAATTTTCAGCATCCCGGCCCGCCTACCGTGACCAAGATTTCAAAACCGAGACATTGCGTGCGATTGACATACTTCTCTCCCGCTGAGTACGATTCGGGCGTCGCCCATGCCTATGGAAATTCCTGTTTTATCGCGCGCTCTCCTGTCGAAGCCGGACGCATCTCGAATCCGTCGCAGCATGCTTTGCGTGGTGCTGGCCTTCTCATTGCTGGCCACGGCGGCGGCGCCTTCGATCGGGTCCGCCGATTCCACCCGCTATCTCAACGACATTAAGACACTCTCCGCCCCCGACATGGAGGGGCGCGGCGCTGGAACCAAGGGATTAGGCCGCGCCACAAAGTACCTCGAGCACCGTTACAAGAGCCTGGGACTTCAGCCTGCGGGCGCCAACGGTTACTTGCAGCCGTTCACCGTGACTACCGGCGCGAAGTTAAAGTCGGACAATGAATTCATCGTTGACGAAGGCGGAAAGAAACAGCCGCTGACCTTGGACCAGGATTTCGTGCCGGCCAGTTTCTCTTCTTCAGGTTCGCTCACTGCCCCGGTTGTCTTCGCCGGTTATGGCGCCTCGGCCGAGGAATTCGGATACGACGACTACGCTGGCCTGGATGTGAAGGACAAGATCGTGGTGCTACTGCGCTACGAGCCGGAAATCTTTGGCGTAAAGAGCGGCCAGCACGGGTTGACGCAACATTCGCAACTGGTCACCAAGGCGATCAACGCGCGCAATCACGGAGCCAAGGCGCTCGTGTTGGTCAACGGCAAGCTGGCCGACGGGGAAGAGGACCTGCTGATGCGCTTTGGCGGCGTGAGCGGGCCGCAGGACGCCGGCATCATGCTGCTTCAGGTGAAGAACGCCGTCGCCGATAGTTGGCTCAAAGCAGCCGGCAAATCGCTTACCGACGTTCAGCAGCAGATCAACCACAGCGGCAAGCCGGACTCGTTCGCGTTCCCCGCAACCCTGCAACTGTCGCTGAAGGTGGACATCGAGGCCACGCACGCGCGGGTCAATAATGCCCTCGCGTATCTGCCGGGGAAGACCGCCGAATACGTCATCATCGGCGCGCACTACGATCACCTGGGGTACGGCGATTCCAACTCGCTGGCGCCGTCGCAGATCGGGAAGATCCATCCAGGGGCCGACGACAACGCCTCGGGAACCGCCGGCGTGCTGGAACTGGCGCGCTTGTTCGCTCCCTTGAAAGGCCAGCTCGACCGCGGCATTCTGTTCATGTCGTTCTCGGGAGAAGAGCTTGGCCTGCTGGGTTCGGCGGAGTGGGTGAAGAATCCGACGCTTCCGCTGGACAAGTGCGTGGCCATGCTGAACATGGACATGATCGGGCGCATCAAGGACAACAAGGTGTATATCGGCGGCGTGGGGACCGGTTCGACGTTCAAGACAATTCTGGAGCAGGCGCAGAAGCGGGAACCAAGTTTCAAGATCGAATATTCCGCGGGCGGATATTCCGCCAGCGACCACACTTCGTTTGTGGCGAAGAAAATTCCGGTGCTGTTCTTCTTCTCCGGACTGCACTCGGATTATCACAAGCCCTCCGACACCTGGGACAAGATCAATGCGCCATCGGCGGCGCAGTTGCTCAACCTGGTCGGTGATGTTGCGACGCAGTTGGCGGAGGCGCCATCGCCGCCGGCCTTCATCACCGTGGTGGAAGATAAACCGGTGAGCGGCGGTGGCGGAGGTTATGGGCCGTACTTCGGTTCCATTCCCGACTTCGGCGAGGTGAAGGACGGCGTGCGCTTCTCCGACGTACGGCCGGGATCGCCGGCGGCGAAGGCCGGACTCAAAGCGGGCGACATCCTGGTGCAGTTCGGCGGCAAGCCGATTCACAATCTGTACGATTTCACCGACGCGCTGCGCCGCAGTAAGGTGGGTGAAGTGGTGGAGGTGAAAGTACTGCGCGATGGCCAGCCCATTACCGCCAGCGTGAAGTTGGAGCAGAGAAAGTAGGGGTGGTGGTCAACGGCGTGATTTCGCAGGTCCCGTATGCCCTATATTCGAGGTTGAGTTCTTACGCATAATGCGTCATAATTTACGCATTATGCGTAACTACCCGGCGCTTTCAGCCTTATTTCCAGCGACCCGCAGGTCCTTGCTGGCCGTGACCCTGGTTCAGCCGGACAAATGGTGGTACCTGTCGGAACTGGCGCAGCATCTGCGGACCACGCCGTCCAGTCTGCAACGGGAGCTATCGTCTTTGGTTGCCGCTGGTCTCTTGCAGAAGCGCCGGGAAGGGGCCCGGACCTACTTCAAGGCTGAAACACGATCGCCGCTGTTTCCCGAGTTAAGCCGTCTTTTCGAGAAGACAGTTGGACTGATACCGGCATTGCAGCAGGTCTTGGAACGGTTTGGCGACAGGATTACCTGTTCCATGGTTTACGGCTCTGTGGCGCGAAGAGACGAGCATGCCCTCAGCGATGTCGATTTGCTGGTCATCGGCAGTGTCGGTCTGGCCGAACTGGCGCCCGCTCTGCGACGAGCCGAGGAGCGGCTGGGCAGGGAAGTGAATGTCACGTGTTACTCGGTCCGGGAATTCCGGGCCAAGGTTGCGGAGGGGGACCATTTTCTGGCGGCGGTACTCCGAGGCCCCAAGCGGTTCGTGAAAGGTGACAGGCGTGACTTGGACGAAATTATTGGATAGCAAGGATGTGCAGAGGCACACTACCTCGAAGAGAGAGGTCGATGCTTTCCGCAACCTGGTTGCGCGCGACCTTGCCGACGCTGCGATTGCCGGGCTGTCCGCTGATCGGCGCTTCGCGACGGCTTACAATGCCGCTCAGCAAGCGATGAACATGGCGATTGCATGCGCCGGATACCGCGTCACGGCGAGGATCGGCCATCATAGAATTTCCTTGGAAAGCGCAAGGTTGGCGCTTGGGGCCGCGGCCCGCGATGATGCCGATTATTTTGAGATGTGCCGGCGCAAGCGGAACGCCATCGACTACACGCACTCTCACGTGGCCACAGAGACCGAGGCGAAGGAGATTCTGGAGAAAGCCAACGCATTCTACGAGCTCGTGGAAAAGTGGATTGCGAAAAACCACGCCACGCTGAAGAAGTGATATACAGGGTGTCTTTGGCGGGACGGAAAGGTTGTCCGGACAGGAACTTATCCTTGGCGGCGGAACGAGGTAATCAAGATTGAGTCAATATCAGTTTGTGCGTAATGCTTTCATCGCTTTTTTCGTCTTGGCGGTGATGGCCGCTGTAACGGCGTCCTCTCAACAACCCACTGCGACGAACGACACTTCCCCATCTTTGCTGGTGCCGGGCGAGGAGAAGCACCTGCGCAACATTCGCCAGCTCACCTTCGGGGGACAGAACGCGGAGGCGTACTTTTCCGCCGACGATCGCATGTTGAGCTTTCAACACCAGGGCGAGGGCGTTCCGTGCGACCAGATCTACACCATGCCGGTGGACACGCCCGATGGCAAGCCAGCCACGCCCAAGCTGGTCAGCACAGGCAAAGGCCGTACCACGTGCAGCTACATTTTCCCTTCGGGCGATCGCATGTTGTATTCCTCCACCCACGGCGCCAGTCCTGAATGTCCGCCGAAGCCCGACTACTCGAAGGGTTACATGTGGCCCATCTACGACACTTACAAAATCTACACTGCGAAGCTGGATGGCAGCGACCTGCGCTTGCTGACCGATGCCCCCGGCTACAACGCGGAAGCTACCATCAGCCGCGACGGTAAACACATTGTCTTCACTTCGACGCGCAATGGCGATCTCGATGTCTACACCATGAACGCCGACGGTAGCCACGTTAAACAGCTAACCCACGAACTCGGCTACGACGGCGGCGCGTTCTTTTCGGCCAACGGCAAGAAGATCGTCTATCGCGCCGAGCATCCCCAGACCGCGGCCGAGATTGCCGATTACAAGGCGCTCTACGCGAAGGGGTTCATTCGCCCGGGCAATCTGGAAATCTGGGTGATGGATGCCGACGGAAAACACAAGCGGCAGGTGACCCACAACGGCGCCGCCAACTTCGCGCCCTTCTTTCATCCGGATGGCAAGCGGATCATCTTTGCCTCCAACCAGGCCGATCCCAAGAGCGGCCGCGCCTTCGATCTCTACATTATCAACGTCGATGGGACCGGGCAGCAGCGCATTACGTTTTATCCCGACTTCGACGCCTTCCCCATGTTCACCTCCGACGGCAAGCGGCTGGTGTGGGCTTCCAACCGCAACGGCAAAGTCCCGCACGAGACCAACATTTTCGTTGCAGATTGGGTGGAGTAGGCGCGGTCGGATTCGTAGGATCAGATGGCTAGATGGCCTCTAGTTGTTTTGAGAATGCGCGGCCCAACTCCGGACGATAGGGGATGCAAGGGGGACCGTAGGTCCCTCGACTCACCCGCTGAAGCGGGTTCGCACGGGATGACAATCGAAAAGAGAGCTAACAACTAGGGCGAAGAGCTGATAGCTGACGGCTGACAGCTAAGTTCAGATCTGGTAATCCATCTCGATCACCTGTTGCAGCTTGTCGGTGCCGTTGGTCGGGGCCGGGGACGGCTGACGCCCTTGCAGACGGCACACTTCGTCCTTCAGCAGTTTGACTTCGTTGGCCACCGCAGACAGCGCTTCCGACAGTGGATCGTTGATCTGCTTGGGATCGGTGATCACCACCCGCTTACCTTCGCGGAGAACAATGTGGCCGGGCACGCCAACTACGGTTGAGTTGTCGGGCACATCGCGCAGCACCACCGAGCCGGCGCCGATGCGGCAATTTTCGCCGATGGTGATATTGCCCAGTATTTTTGCGCCCGAACCGATCACGACATTGTTGCCGATGGTGGGATGCCGCTTACCGTGTTCCTTGCCGGTGCCGCCCAGGGTTACGCCCTGGTACAACGTGACATCGTCGCCCACGATGGTGGTCTCGCCAATGACCACTCCCATTCCGTGGTCGATGAAAAAGCGCCGGCCAATTTGCGCGCCGGGATGGATCTCGACGCCGGTAACGAGCCGCGCGAGTTGCGACAGGGCCCGGGCAGGGAATTGCCAGCCATGGATCCACAGCCAGTGATGGAAGCGGAAGCCCCACAGCGCGTGCAGCCCGGAGTAGAGCAGAATGATTTCAAGCGCGGACTTCGCCGCGGGATCGCGGTCCTTGACAGCGGCGATGTCCTCACGCACGGATGCAAACATTTCTCAAACGCCTTCCGCCACCATGGCGAGCGACTCGTTGCGAAGCTGCTCGAACAGGAGGCTGCTCAGGTAACGCTCGCCGAACGACGGAATAATGACGACAATCAACTTGCCGGCGTTCTCGTCGCGCCCAGCAACGCGCAGCGCGGCAACCACCGCCGCGCCCGACGAGATGCCCACCAGCAGGCCTTCTTCCTTTGGCATTCGCCGCGCCATTGCCAGTGCGTCATCGCTCGACACTTGGATGACTTCATCAATGTAGTCGGTGCGCAGAATGCTGGGCACAAAGCCGCCGCCGATGCCCTGGATCTTGTGCGGGCCGGGCTGCCCGCCGGAGAGAACCGCGCTTTCCACGGGTTCGACCGCGATTGCCTTAAACGACGGCTTCTTCGGCTTGATGTACTCGCACACGCCGGTCAGGGTGCCGCCGGTGCCGATGCCCGAGATCAGGAAGTCCACTTTGCCGTCGGTATCGTTCCAGATTTCCGGCCCAGTGGTCTCCAGGTGGATCTTGGGATTCGCCGGATTGTCGAATTGCTGCAGCATGTAGCCGTTGGGTGTTTTGGCGAGTAGCTCGTCAGCCTTGGCGATTGCGCCCTTCATGCCTTTGATGCCAGGGGTCAGCACGATGTCCGCGCCAAAGGCCTTCAGCAGCACGCGGCGCTCCAGGCTCATGGTGTCGGGCATGGTGAGGATCAGCTTGTAGCCCTTCACCGCGGCCACGAACGCCAGCGCGATGCCGGTGTTGCCGCTGGTCGGCTCGATCAATACGGTCTTGCCGGGCTGGATTTTCCCCGCGCGCTCGGCTTCGTTGATCATGCTGACGCCGATGCGGTCCTTCACGCTGCTGCACGGATTCTGGCTTTCCAGCTTGGCGACGACCGTGGCCTTCGCGCCGGCAGTTACCTTGTTGAGGCGCACCAAAGGAGTGTTTCCAATCAGTTCCGTAACGTCATTCGCAATCTTCATAGCGATCTCCCAAAAGTTTGACTTGAGGCAGTGGACATACGATTTGATTCAGTGGAGGCGAGTAAAGAATCAGCTAAAGGCAACAACAACAGCGCGAGCTTTGTTGGCTGGCGCCAACCTCGAACTGAAAGCGCGTGTATGTGGGGTTACGTAGCATAACAGTGCGCATACGCGTATAGCTTAACATTGTTTGGCGCCGAAGTTTCAACCGAGATGCAAATTTTCGAACGCAAGAAAGCTGTGCTGGTTGAAGCGGCAGCACAAGATTTTCGCAGCGTGTATGGGGAACCAAACGTGATATTCGCCACTGGAATGTGCCGGGCGATAATTCAGCGCCGTAGGCGCGGAACAGTTTAGCCCAGCCCGCAGCCGAAGGCGGAGTGCTGGGTAAAGCGGGAAATCGATCTGAGTCCTGTAGGGACGACAGAAGTTCTCAGCCCGAAGGCCCTCGTAGTATAGGGTTCCTTCGACTCCTCGGTCGCCACGGCGACCTCGTCGCTCAGGATGACACACCGCTTGATAGTGCCAAATGCCAAATGCTAAATGCTAAATGCTAAATGCTAAATGCTAAATGCTAAATGCTAAATGCTAATTGCTGATTGCTAGAGCTCTGCCCTGGCTATCGCTACTGCGGAAATCGCGGCGGTCTCGGCGCGGAGAATGGTATCGCCGAGTGAGGCGGCAAGCCATTGCGACAATTTGAAGAGCTGCAGGTCTTCCGTGGTCCAGCCGCCTTCGGGACCGATGGCGAGAGCCAGCGAGGTCACATTGTCGCGTGCGCGCAGCACTTCGCTGAGCGTGGCTTCTGGTCCGGTTTCTGCCAGAACGATCCGCAAATCGCAATCCGCATGACCGCAGGTCCCCCGACTGAGACCAGAGTCCGCGTGAGGGATGATAGTGGAGTCGTGGAAGTTAGCGAGCGCTTCCTTCAGCTTTACTGGATCGGCGATCTCCGGGGGCGCGATGCGACGCGACTGCTCGGCCGCCTCACGGGCGATCCGCCGCCAGCGCTCGACACGCTTATTCGCCGCGAGGGCAAGATGCTTTTCCGTGCGCCGCGCAATTACGGGAACGATCGTGGTGACGTTCAGTTCCGTGCACTTCTCGATCGCCCATTCCATGCGATCGAACTTGAAGACGGCGAGCAACAGGGTGATGGGTACAGCCTCGCGGGCCGTGACTTCTTCGCCCAGGGTGAACTCCACGCGCTCGTCCTCCACGCTGGAAACGGTAGCCCGCCGGAGGTGCTCGCCACATGCGACCTCGAACTGCTGGCCGACGCGCGCGCGCAAGGTGCGGGACAGATGGGCAGCGTGCGCGCCGGTCAAGGCAGCGCGATCGCCCGAGAACTCGTCGGCAATCCAGCGGCGTCGCGTCATCAGAGGGAAACCGCTTTTCGCCCTTCGCTTTTAGCTGGCGAAGTTGAGGGCGGCACGGATGTCGTCGACAGTAAGTTGTGGATAGGCGGCGAGCAACTGTTCAGGAGTGTCGCCGTCAGCAATGCTGCCGGCGATAACGCTCACCGGAACGCGCGTGCCCTTGATGCACGGATCGCCATGATGGATCGCCGGGTCGATGGTGATTCGATCACGCCAGTTCATGTCACGCCTCTACCGTCCCTAGTGGTGTGTGCCGCCGCTGCGCGGCTCCCATTCGTTTTGCTGCTGACCGCGGGCTCACGCCCGCGGCTAACACAAATTTCGCCGCTGTGCGGCTTTGCTTTGTCCCAAGAGCTAAGAGCTAAGAGCTAAGAGCTAAAAGCTAAGTGCTAAGTGCTAAATGCCAAGTGCGAACTACTGAAACATGTCCTTCATCTTGTTCAGCAGCGAGCGGCTGACGGGCTTGTTCTCCACCGAGGTCGTGCTGTGCAACTCCTGTAAGAGTTCGCGCTGCCGCTTGCTGAGTTTCGACGGCGTCTGCACTTTGACTTCGACGTGCAAATCGCCGCGCCCGTGACCGTTGAGCACCGGCACGCCTTTGTTCTTCACCCGGAACGTGGTCCCGGGCTGCGTGCCTTCGGGAATTTTCACGACACATTCACCATCGAGCGTGGGTACGGTAATCTCTGTGCCCAGCGCCGCCTGCGCGAAGGAAATTGGCACGGTGCAATACAGGTGCTTGCCTTCACGCTCGAAGAAAGCGTGCTCCCTGGCGTGTAGCACCACATAGAGATCGCCGGACGGTCCGCCGTAAACGCCCGCCTCGCCCTCGCCCGAGTACAGCATGCGCGCGCCTTCTTCGACTCCCGCAGGAACTTTTACCGTGACCGTGCGCTGGCGCGTGACGCGGCCATGGCCTCTGCACTGGGAGCAGGGATCGACGATCAGTTTGCCCGACCCCTGGCAGGTGCTGCAGGTGCGCGATATGGAAAAGAAGCCCTGCTGATAACGCACCTGCCCGCGTCCTCCGCAGGTAGTGCAGGTGATGGGCGCTTTGCCCGGAGCCGCGCCGCTTCCTTTGCACTGGTCGCACTCTTCCAGCCGCCGAACCTGCACCTGCTTGGTGACGCCAAACACGGCTTCCTCAAACTCAAGGGTAAGATCTTCGCGCAGATCGGCCCCGCGCTGGGCGCGCGAACGGCTGCGTCCGGCCTGCCCGCCAAACATGTCGCCAAATCCGAAGAGGTCGCCGAAGATGTCGTGGAAATCGTTGAACACCGTGGCGTCGAATCCGCCGTTGCCGCCCGGGCCGCTGGAAACTCCCGCGTGACCAAAGCGGTCGTAGCGGGCGCGCTTTTCGCTGTCGGCGAGAATCGCGTAAGCTTCGCTGCATTCCTTAAAGCGCTCCTCGGCCGCAGGATCGTCGGGATTGCGGTCAGGATGGTGTTGCAGAGCCAGCTTGCGATAGGCGCTCTTGATTTCCTGGTCGTTGGCCGTACGGCTGACGCCCAGCACTTCGTAGTAATCGCGTTTTACGTTGGTAGCCAGAACGGTTTACCTTTTTCGAATTGATTTACGGTTTGGGATGGCGCGCCACGCGCACCATCGCCGGACGCAGCAGCCGGTCCTTCAACTTGTAGCCGCGCTGCAACTCATCGATCACGTGGTTGTCCTCGACTTCGTCGGTATCCACCATTCCGATCGCCTGATGCAAATTGGGATCGAACCGTTCGCCCTCCGCGGCGACGGGCTGCACCCCTAGCTTGGCCAGCGCGTCATGAAATTGTTTGTCGATAAGCTCGATGCCGGCGTGAAAATCCTCCAGCGATGCCGCCTTGGTGTTCAGCGCGCGATCCAGGCTGTCGAGAATGGGAAGCAACGTCTTCATCGCATCGGCGAGCGCATATTCCCGGAACTCCTGCTGCTGTTTCTGGCTGCGCTTGCGATAGTTTTCAAACTCGGCCTGGATGCGCGCGGCCCGGTCGAGATAGGCAGCGCGTTCAGCGCGAATCCGTTCCATCTCCGATTGCGGCTCTTCCGCCGCGACTGTGACGGCGCCGCCCTGCGGAGCAGGATCGTCTCCACCTTCGGCTGGCGGAAGTTCGTGGTCCAGTTCCAGTTCCGCCTCGCTGGAGCTTCCATTGTGTTTCTTGGCTGGCATAAGTATTTCTACGTCGATTCGTTCCAAAGTTGGTCGAACAGCCGCGCGATGTACGACACCGCCGTGATGGTGTGCTCATAATCCATGCGGGTCGGGCCAATCACCGCCAGCGAACCCATCACTTCGTCGCCCACCCGCGCCGGCATCCCAATCAGTACGAGGTTACTTAGATGCGGCATGGCATCTTCCAGACCCACAACTACGCGGACCGCTTCCTGGCGCACGTCGAGGTACGCAGAGAGTAGATCGACAATGCGCTGCTTTTCCTCCAACGTGGCCAGCAGCTCGCGCAGGCGCTCCCGGTCCTGTTCGGTGATCACCAGGTTGGCCGCGCCTTCCACGAACACCGCCTGGGCGGGGCCTTCGGTGGCCAGCGCACCCTGCGCGTAGAGCTGCTCCACCGACCGCATCAGGCGATCGTATTCGCTGCGCTCCTGCTGAATCCTCTTGCTGATCTCGTTGCGCAGCGACTCCATCTCCCAACCGCGGAAGTTTTGATTGATATAGGTCGCGGCCGCTTCCAGATCGGCCACCGGCAAATCCTGGCTGAGCCGCAGCACGCGGTCGCGCACCACGCCGTTGCGCATGACGACGACGGCCAGCACTTTCTTGTCGGCCATCCGCTGGAAGTACACATGCTCCAGCGCGTTGTGCTGCCCCTGCGCCGAGCTGACCGTAACCCCTACGCTGTGCGAAATCAGCGACAGCACGTGCGAAGTCCGCTCCATGAACTCGGGCACGTCCTGCAGTCCTTGCAGGCTTCCCTGGATCAAGTTCTCGTCGGCGGGCGACAGACGCGCTTCCCCGGTCAACTGTTTCACGTAAAAGCGATAGGCCTTGGTGGTCGGGACCCGCCCAGCCGAGGTATGCGGCTGCTCCAGAAAACCAGCGTCGGCGAGATCGGCCATCACGTTGCGTATGGAAGCCGCGCTGAGGTTCTCGGGGTTGGCGCGGGCCAGGGTGCGCGAGCCCACCGGCTCACCCGTGGAGATGTAGGACTCCACGATGGCCGTGAGGATCTCGCGTTCCCGTCTGCCGATGTTGGCCGATGCGTCCATGATTAAGGTCTGGCGGAAGCTAACCTCTGTTTTTGCAATTATTTACAGGCTAGCAAGATACAATTCCGCACTTTTATTCTAGGGAGCAAAGCGGGTTGGTGTCAAGGTTGGCACTCAACTGGCATGAGTGCCAAAGGCTCAGAGTGAGGCTTGCGGAAAGGGCTATAGCCAAAAGTCGACCTTCGGCGCTTTTGTAGGGGGCGAGTGTCGCGACCGCACATTGGTTTGCGGCACTGGAAGGAATCACACAAAACACAGCCCCGAATGGAGCGGAAGAGCTTAGCCCAGGGCGTAAGAGACTGCGTCGCGACCTTGTATTGGGTTTGCGGCAGTGGAAGGAATCACGCAAAGCCAGCCCCGAATGGGGCGAAAGATTGTCCAGCCGGGGACATAGTTAACACTTTAGACCGAGGACATACTTTACACTTTTGGGTCCGTGTTTTTGGTTTTAAAAGCATTCTTAGTAGTCGTCGTGCGGGGGGAATGTGGGAATCTCCG